>ERZ773074.6-NODE-6-length-142164-cov-20.856568_pt1 | contig 142164 bp, 124 predicted proteins | sample MGYA00580615_ERZ773074 | MGnify/ENA primary metagenome ERZ773074 (study PRJEB29015, sample SAMEA2738126) | human oral metagenome | biome: human oral; feature: human-associated habitat; material: saliva | place: China | collected 2160 ...
GGACTTAACCCAACATCTCACGACACGAGCTGACGACAACCATGCACCACCTGTCACTCCTGTCCCGAAGGAAAGCACCCATTACGGTGCGGTCAGAAGGATGTCAAGATTTGGTAAGGTTCTTCGCGTTGCTTCGAATTAAACCACATGCTCCACCGCTTGTGCGGGTCCCCGTCAATTCCTTTGAGTTTCATTCTTGCGAACGTACTCCCCAGGTGGAATACTTATTGCGTTTGCGACGGCACCGATGCCCTTTGGGCACCAACACCTAGTATTCATCGTTTACCGCGTGGACTACCAGGGTATCTAATCCTGTTTGCTCCCCACGCCTTCGAGCCTCAACGTCAGTTTTCGTCCAGCAGGCCGCCTTCGCCACCGGTGTTCTTCCTAATATCTACGCATTTCACCGCTACACTAGGAATTCCGCCTGCCCCTCCGATACTCAAGTCGCACAGTTTCCAAAGCAGTCCCGTGGTTAAGCCTCGGGATTTCACTTCAGACTTGCGCAACCGTCTGCGCTCCCTTTACACCCAGTAAATCCGGATAACGCTTGCCCCCTACGTATTACCGCGGCTGCTGGCACGTAGTTAGCCGGGGCTTCTTACTCAGGTACCGTCATTTTCTTCCCTGCTGATAGAGCTTTACATACCGAAGTACTTCTTCACTCACGCGGCGTCGCTGCATCAGGGTTTCCCCCATTGTGCAATATTCCCCACTGCTGCCTCCCGTAGGAGTTTGGGCCGTGTCTCAGTCCCAATGTGGCCGGTCATCCTCTCAGATCGGCTATCGATCGTCGCTTTGGTGGGCCGTTACCCCGCCAACTGGCTAATCGAACGCGGGTCCATCTCATACCACCGGAGTTTTTACCCCCGCACCATGCGGTGCTGTGGTCTTATGCGGTATTAACAGTCGTTTCCAACTGTTATCCCCCTGTATGAGGCAGGTTACCCACGCGTTACTCACCCGTCCGCCACTCGAAATGAAGCCTTCCGCCCGAAGGTTTCCGTCTTCATTTCTCGTTCGACTTGCATGTGTTAAGCACGCCGCCAGCGTTCATCCTGAGCCAGGATCGAACTCTCAATTTAAAGTTTGTTCGTTCCGGTCAAAATAACGTTGGTCTTTCTCAGTTATTTTACCCGTTATTACTTGGTTTGGTTCTTTTTTGAAATTCTTTTGGAAGCTCACGAACACATTCGAAAAATGTCCGCAAGCCCTCTGTTTTCACAGAGATTTCAGGGTTGTTTGTACTGTCTGATCTTTGATTTTCAAGGTTCTTGGCCCGCCCTCACGAGCAAGCTTGTGTACTATACCACCCCTGTAAGAAGGCGTCAAGCGTTTTTCAAAACTTTTTCGGACTTTTTCTCTCCGTCCGGGTCATGACGTTTCGATACCCGCTTGGAAACCAGGTACAGCAGTAAAAGCAAAGCCGCGCCGCCGAGCAGCCAGAAGGGATTTGCCGCACGCTGTAAGCTTTCGCCGAGCAGGGACAGCGACGCAATCATGACCGCTTTGGCAGGCAACATAACCAGAAGATAGCGTCTCCTACCATAGTGACTGACCCCGCAGGCAAAATTCACAAAGGAGGAGGGCGTAAACGGCAACATGATGAGTAAGAACAGGGCCGCCGGCTTCATGCGCCCCACAAAGCCTCTCGCCTTTCGAAGTTTATCTCTTCCGAGCAAGTTGCGAAGCGCGGGCAGTGTTGCAATTGCGCGTATTACAAAAAACACCAGGGCACTGCCGAACGCAGAGCCGATCCAACTATAGAGAAAACCGAAGACAGGGCCGAAGGCCGCGACATTGGCCGCAACCACAGCAGTCAGCGGTATGGGCGGAAACAGCGATTCCAACGCCGCCAACCCGACTCCGACCCAAGGAGTCAACTGATGTATCCATTCTGTCACCACAGTCCAAATGTGCATAAAATCCTCCGTTCAGCCGAACACACGAAGTTTAACACAAATTTGTGTTGATTCTGCGTCCGACGAACGAAGGATTCTCGAAAGATTGTTTTATGAATCAGAGCAGACTGCCATAACCCTCACGCTCTGTCTTTCGAAGCGCGAGATAGGCACTCAGCGGGGAAAACAGTCCCGCAAAGAGCAGCACTGTCAGTATCAGCCCAGCCGTAATCGGTAGCGCGGGGGCCAGGTAGGGAAGCTGCAACAAGTTTTGCAAGGCCGGTGAAAACAGCAGTCCCACCGAAGCCCCAAAGACAAGGCCGACAAGCGCACCGAAGAAACCGAGCATCATGCTCTCCCGAATGACCAGGGCGCGAATCTCCCGCTTCTTTGCGCCGAGGACATAGAGGGCACTGTATTCGGCCCGCCGCTCTCTGAGTAAAACCCCGTAAAGCAGCCTGAGGATCAGGCAGCAGAGCAGCCAGACGAGCCCGATCAAGAGATAGACATAGAGCAACATTCGGTCCACATTGCCCGCGACCTCGCGCATCATATTTTGTGCGGCGAGCACATAGACACCCTGTCCGCTCCAGCTCTCCTGCAGGCTCTTTCTCAGCGCGTCGACATCGGTGCCCGGCTTTACCTTCACCATGACCGAAGAAATCAGGCTGTCATCGGCGCCGATCGGACTTTCCAGCAATTTCTCGTATTCCCGCGCCAAGCTTCGCACCTCCGGCATTCCCATGAACACCGAGGTGTCAAAGCCCATGCCCGTTTTTGCGAGCTTGCCCTTAATGCGATAGGTCTTTCCGAAGAGGCGAATTTCATGCCGGTAGTCCCCCTCTACGCTCGCGCCGACCAGCACCTCATCGTCCGCGAGGGGAAGCTTGGCGCTTGCCTTGAGCCAGGGGACCACGGAGAAATCCGAGTCGAAATCGAGGCCTATAATCTGCAAGGGATAGGAACAACAGCCGGCCGTCAGGGAAGCCAGGTAAAGTTGAGGGGCTGCCTCTTCCACCGCCGGATTTTCCCGCGTTTTCTCCAGCACATCCGTGTGAAAAAAGAAACTGTTCGGCTCCCCGCGGAGTATTGCTCCGCTGATTTTGCTGTCATAGCCCTCCGGCACCAAAATCAAATCCGCCCCCATGCGCCCCGAAAGCGAGCGCAGTCCGTTTTTTAAGCTCAGCATCCAAAAGCTGCTTAAAAATAGCATGAGTGCGAGCAGTGCGGAGAGCGCGGCTATCCCAAAGGAACGTCCGCCCCGAACACATATGTTCTGTAGCGCCAGCCCGCGCGCATCGAGCCACTTTTCATCCTGCATGCGCATGGAACTCCTTATTTTGCGCCGTCCAGCGCAGCCTTTGCAGCCTGAACAAAGGCTTCGCGGGAGAGCGTCGCGCCGCTCACGGCATCTATGCTGTCCGGATCCTGGCTCTCGACAAGAAGGCCCGGGAGCTTATCGGTTCCCAGAATCGAATTCTGTGCAATGCTGTAGAGTCCCTGATTCAGAGGCTCGCTCTTTCCGTAGTCCTCTCCCTTTTCCTTGCCCTCGCGGTCCAGATTCTGCATATCCACAGTCGTGATTTTGCCGCCCGAGACCGTAATGCCCAATTTTATGGTTCCGCCGACTTCCTTGACCTCGGCCTCTCCGCTGTAGGTTCCGTCCTTGTAGCCCTGCGCGGCCTTGCTCTCCGCAGTCTTGCTCTCCGCAGTCTTGCTCTCCGCGCCCTCTTTCTTGCCGCAGGCCGCAAGGCTGAGCAGCATAAATGCCGCAAGCAGTGCGATTCTCTTCTTCATCTTTACCTTCCTCCTTTATTCCGCGATGACCGGTCTCTGCCGCTTTTTCTTCTCCTCGCGGGCAATGCGTCCGTGCTCCAGCACAATCATCCGCTCCGCCTCGTCTCCGACCTCCGGGTCATGCGTCACAACGATGATGGAGCTCCCCGCATTGTGAAGCTTCTCGAAAATATCCATGACGAGATATTCGTTCTTCTCATCGAGGTTTCCGGTCGGCTCATCGGCGAGGAGTAACGCCGGGTGATTGATCAGAGCGCGGGCAATGCAGACACGCTGCTGCTCACCGCCCGAGAGCTGGTTCGGCAGATGCTTTGCGCGGTCCGCGAGCCCCACCTCCCGGAGCGCTTCCATGGCCTCCTCTTCATCCGGCATCGAGTGATAGTACTGTGCCATCATAACATTTTCGAGCGCGGTCAGGTAGTTCACAAGGTGGAACTGCTGAAACACAAGGCCTATTTTGTCGCGCCGCACCTCGGTCAGTTCCTTCTGGCTCCGCTTGGTGATGTCGGTTCCGTCCAGAATCACCTCGCCGAGCGAAGGCTTATCCATGCAGCCTATAATATTCATCATGGTCGTTTTTCCGCTGCCGGAGGGACCCATGATTGCAATCCACTCGCCTTTTTCAACCGTCAGATTGATTTGATCGAGGGCCTTTAACTCCCCGTAGATTTTGGAGACATTACGCAAGCTTAAAATATCCATCTTCTCTTCTCCCACTCACTTATTCACCGCGCAGCACGAGCGCCGGATCGATTTCCACGGTCTTTCTGACCGGAATCAGGCAGGCAACCACCGCAATGAGGGCGGAGACCAGTATGGTGATCGGCACCAGCGCAAAGAGGAAGTGTACCGTACGCGAAAAGACGCTCAGGCTCACGCGAAGCGCAAAGAGATAACCGAGTCCCGCGCCGAGCGCACCGCCGAGTACACCGAGCATGGCACCTTCACCGAGAAAGTCTTTGACCACACTCTCGTTCGATGCGCCGAGCGCCTTTTTTAAACCGATTTCCTTCCTCCGCTCGGTCACAACAGCCATCATCGTCGTCGAAACACATATCATCATGATGCAGAGGACAATCACCGTGACAATCCAGACCAAGGCCTGCAATTTTTTGAGGACCGTATCCTGGGAAGCCGTGACACGTTTTACCGCCTGCGGCAGCAGACTTGAATCCGCGGCGGCGATTTTCTGCACCAGCTGATTCAATTCCGCCTGCTCCATCTCGACGCTGCATTCAATGACATCCGGTCCCTGATTGCCGATGATGCCGGTCAAATCTTCCATGCTCATAAAAATGAGCTCTTCTTCCTTCCCGCCGGTTGTCACGGTTCCGGAGACAAAGAAATCGGTCGCGGTCTCCTGACCGTCCCCCTTTGAGGTGTTCACCGTGAACTTGTCACCGATATTCAGTTTCAGTGTCTTTGCGATCTCATGGCCGAGCAGGACTTCCCTCGACTTTTCCGGCCAGTTTCCGTGAATCAGCCAGTAGGGACTGTTTTGCTTTGCGCCCGCAAGATCCGTGCCTGCAAGCAGATAGGGCTGTTCGCGCACTTTGGCGTTATGGTAGAGGTAGGGGGCCATTCCGACCAATTTATCCGCCGGTATGGTATCCCGAACTTCTTTGACCTGCGCCTCGCTGAGAGAGCCGCCCGACTCTGTCGGCATAATCAGTAGATTCGCACCGTAGGAACGAAACTCCTTGCCCATCTGGCGCGGGATGTCATAGTAGATGGTCACGAGGCCCGAGAGCACCGTGGCCCCCATCGCAATCGCGAGGAGTGCCGTAATCATGCGAGAACGCCGTCTGGCCAGCGAGGCCATCACCATGTGAAAGTACATGCGGCGGCGGCTCATTTTCCGCTCCCGCGGCTGTTTCTCTTTATTTTCCATGCAGAACCTCCGTCGGATTCAGATGCAGCAGGTAGCGTATGGCCGGTATGCTGCCGAGCAAGGTCACAAAGAAGATCAGCAGGGCGACAATCGGAATTACCATGGCTGCCGGCGGAATGGCCGAGCCAAAGACGCCGAAGCCAATCAGCTGGGTCAGCATGAGGCCCACGAAATAACCGGCCACGCCGCCGATCACGCCGGTCAGCATAATTTCCGTGAGTATGGTGCCGATGATACGCCCGTTGCTCGCACCGACCGCCTTCTCGAGACCTATCTCCGTGCGCCGCTCCATGACGGCAGCCGTCACAAGATTTGAGATGCCGAGCGCCGAACCGAGTAAGCTGAGCACCGTAATCAGCACCATGAGGAGCGTCGTCTTATTCAAGATATCGCCCTCGGATTCCGCAACCTGACGTATGGGCTTCGCGACCGAATCCGGAATAACTTCCTGAATCTGATAGCAGATGGAACTCACATAGGCCGTGCAGTACCAGACTTCCCACTCTTTGACCGTAAGGCTCAGCGGATTCTGCGCAGCCTTTCTGGCGAGCTCATTGTCCGGGGTTGTGAGCGCCGAGACTTCGATGCTGCTCACCACATTCTCCTTGCCCGCAAACGCCTGGGCGACCGGGAGCAGGCAGTAGATATACTGGTCCTCGTCGCTTCCGGAGCTGAAAATGCCTCTGACCACCATGGTCTTTGTCAGTTGATTGCTTTTTAACTCCAGTTTATCGCCGACGGATAAATTGTTTCGAAGCGCATAAATCGATCCGACCATCACGCCGTCCGAATCTGTCTCGTCAAGCCACTCGCCGTTCATCTCCCACCAGCTCTTTAAATGCTGCATACCGGTGTCCACGGATTCACCTGTCGGCAAGTCCATGTGATGTTTGACCCAGGTACCGACCAGTCTTGTATTCTCGGCATTGCCGTTCACCTGCACCGTTGTGTTGAAATAGGGGGTGTAATCGACAATGTTAAAGGCCCAAAATATGGTCTTGATATTCCCGAGCTTCGACTCGTCGAGATAGCTCCGCTCCGCATCTGCCTCTTCGCCGATGCCGTAGAGATCGCCGAGCAAGGATGCATCCTTCGGAACGACATTGATGTTCGCGCCGTAGGTCTTTAATTCCTGGTTTACCTTATCGCCGACACCGAGCATGGTGTTCAGCATTGCGGTCGAAAGACTCACGCCGAGCGCAACGGTAAACGCAATCATGAACATCTTGCTCTTTTGCCGGAATACGGCGCCCAATACCATGCGTAAAAACATAGCGCCCCCTTTACTTGAATACATAGGACAGCTTGTCAAGATCGGCCGTCTCTATGTATATCTTTTGATCGTGCACCAGATAGGGGAAGGGAATGGGATTGCATCCGCCGGAAAAGCCTATGGTGCCCTTGTTCATCACGACATCGCAGAGCTTGCAGACCACCTCGTTCTTCCGCTCAAAGTAGCCGGTCGGCCCGCAAATTTCGCAGGCATCGAGGCCCACACCGTAAGCGCTCTGTGATTTTTTAATCAGAATAAAGCGCATCTTGATGCCGTCCTTCGCGGTGTACTCATAGCGGTGCAGATGCTCATCCTGCAGGCTCTCAAGCGGCACGACAATGCGCCCGTCCTCAATCGCGTAATCCTCCGGCGCAGAGAGCGGAATTTCCCGTCCCGCATAGGACTTGAGCGCCGTGATACTCGAGAGATCAAGCGCAAGAAGCAGGGCAAAAAATGCGGCCCAGTGGCGCACGCGGCGGTGCCCCGCCTTCAGCTTTCTGAGTTCCGCCCGATTGCGATAGCTCTCCGTTACCCTCAGGTGCCGCAACAGGAGGATCAGCGGTATCACAAGCAGCAGGGCAAACAGAAGTGCGTCGAAAACGAGGCTGTGATTGATCACAAAGCTGAGCCATTCAAAAAACTTCGGATTGCGCGGAATAATCCGCAGCGAATAAAGCCGCTGCAGAATGAGTGCGGCCTGCGAGATACCGCGGAGTAAGAGCACCGGCGGCAACAACAAATCAAGTTCCCGTTCCCCGAGGCAGAGACCGCAGCGAAACGCAGCAATTCCCGAGAGCAACATAACGAGAATCGCCAGGCTGTAGCCGATGACACGGAACAAAACCGCCGTGCTGACAGCACTCTCTCCGTAGCTCACAAAGCTACTCACATTGGTCATGATCAGCGGAAGGTAGGAGAAAAATGAGGCGAGACTATATAGGACCACAGCGAGACTCAGTAAGATTTCGTATGCCGTCCGCTGTTTTTTTCGAAGATAGGAACCGAACAGAATAAGCAAGAGTAACAGCAACATGCTCCCGACAACGGGCAGCATACTATAGAAGTTTAAGGCGGTCCGGTTCAGAAAATTCGGTATCGAACGCAAATACGCCGAGAGCGCCGCTGCGAGAAAGCCGCCGATTACGGAAAAGCCTATGATGCGAACGCGTTTGGCTCTCTCCTCATAGCGCAGCAAGGAAAACAAAAGACCCATGGTGACCGAAAACGCAATTCCGCCCTCCATGATTTTGACAAACAACTTTAGGATAGAATCACCTTCCCTCTCAAGTGTTATACACGGCAATACAGGCGAAGGGTTGCCCCTCCGCCCGTACTGAAGTCAAAGCGTTCTTTTTACCACTGCGGTCCGTTCCACTCGAAATCCGGCCACTCCGCAACCAGCGGCTCGGTCCAGAAGCGACCCGTGACACCGGTCTCCTTGTCGACGTGGAGCAGATAGTCATTGCCCGGTGCGCTCACAACGAACTTGACGTCATAGACGCCGACGCCTTCCGGGAACTTGAAGTTCGCACCGTAGTGCGGGCCGTCGGAAGCGTTCATCGGCATGAAAGCGACCTCGGTCGGCTCCTTGTCGGAACCCTTCTTCTGGATAATAGCCTTAACCTGCAGCCACGGAACAAAATCACCCTTGCCGTAGCCGAGGGTCGTGCCCTCCTGGCTCGCCGTGATATCCGCCTCGATGTGGCAATCGGAATCCGCCTTGGAGAGTGAGTTGCCTGCCGGCTCCATGTCGACCGGCTGGAAGTAAACACCCGAGATAATCAGCGGACCGACCTCCTGGTCGTCACCGATCGGGAACTCCTCAAAGCCCGCGTCCTCACCCGGAGCCTTTGCCTCTGCCTTGGTCTCCTCCATCTTGGTCTCGCCCATAGCAGCCGTGGTCTCTGCGCCGCTTTCCGCAGCACTGCTCGCAGTCGTGGTCTCCGCGCTCTTGCTTCCGCCGCACGCACTCAGCGCAACAGCCGCAATGAGCATCGATACTGCCAAACTTCTCTTCATCATGACTCTTTACCTCCCTGTTTCTGTGTTTTATTTTTACCCAGCTGGTAGCGATAGGTGAATATCGTCAATACCAGCAGAATAAGCTGAGGAATGAGATTCTCGTAGCGATCGTAAATTCCGAGAAGCTCGAAATTGAAGCCGTTCATCCACGGAATAATGGTTCTGCCGATTACGTCCGCCTCCTGCAGTTCGTACACACCCTTGCCGACAAAGGAAATGCAGAGGATGAACATGAGCACACTCGTAAAGGTGAAGAAGGGCTTTAAGGGCAGGCGCACCGAGAGCTTTGTAATCGCGAAGTAGACGATTACGAGTATCACAACCGCAAGCGCCAATCCCACCCAGAGCATCTGCGGGTTATTCGTGATATTCGCGCGCATACCCTGGAAAAACATGATGAGCTCCGCGCCCTCACGCGCAACCGCGAGGAAGGCCGAGAAGGAAAGCGTGTACATGCTGCCCTTGTCGATGCTCTGCTGTACCTTGTCCTTGATGTACTTGTTCCAGGTCTCCGCCTCAGCCTTCGAGAGCATCCAGTTGCTCACATAGAAGAGGACGATGACTGCGAGGAACATCGTGACACCCTCGAAAATCTCCTGCCCCGCGCCGGACTGCGCATCGCCGAGGCTCGCCGCAATCCCGTTGAAAATCATTGCCAGCACAACGCTGAACAGCACGCCGAGCCCGGCGCCGATGTATACAGAAGCCAAATACTTCCGACTGTTTGTCTTGACAAGATAGGCGATAATCGCCGCGATGACCAGAATGGCCTCAAGTCCCTCTCGAAGTGTAAGACCGAGCACCGCGAGAAAGGTCTGCCAGGCCGCCCCGCTCTTTTGCTGCTCCGCCGTGTCCCCGTCGCTCCCCTGCGCCGCTGCTTTGCCGCCGTCCAGGGTAACGGCATCCTCGGTGAGCATGCTCTTTAAGGTCTCGACGCTGCTCTTTAACTCCTCCTGACTGCCGCCGTCTCGAATCACTTTTTTCACCAGATAGAACTGGTGCTCCACATCGGAGCCGCGGCTTCCCGAGATCGAAGCCATAACTGTCTTTTCAAAGCCGAGTTTCTCGTAGAACTTATAGTAGGCCACATTGACCTGCTCGGTCGCTTTCTTACCGGCCTCTTCACCGCCCGCACCGTAAGCCTCTACCGCGCCGTCCAGAACCGTGCCCATGGTGGACGCGACTTCCTGCCAGTTGGCATACTTGGTCTCGGCATACGCCGGAACAATCAGAAACAGCGCCATGCAAAGCGCCGCCAAGAATGCCGCGAGCCCGCGAATCCCCTTCTTTCCTTGAAGCATCATTTCTTACCCCTTCCCGTATCCTTACGCGAGCGTTTCTCGCGCCTCCGCAAAAGCACGCACACGCCCCTCTTCGAGTTCCAGCACGCGGTCCGCGCGCTGCAGATGGGCATGTTCATGTGTCACCGCCAGGACGCCGCAGCCGTTCGTGCGGAGCTCCGAAAAGAGCTCGATAAAATCCGCCGCACTCTTCGGATCCAAGTCAGCGGTCGGTTCGTCCGCAAGTAAAAACTTAGGTTCCGTCATAAGCGCCCGCGCGAGTAACACACGCTTCGTTTCTCCGCCGGAAAGTTCTGCGGGATAAGCATCCTTTAACGAAAGTGCGCCGACCTTGTCAAGCAGGGCACTCGCTCTCCCGTAAACTTCCGCCGTACGCCGTTCCCGACTGTGCAGCATGGCAGGTAACGCCACATTCTGCACTGCCGTCAAGGCTGTCAAAAGCCCAAGCTGTTGCGGCAGATATGCGAGTTCCGTGCGTCTGAATTCGCACCAAGCGTCCTCCGAAAATGCTCCGGCATCCCGCGTGCCGTAAATAATCCGCCCCGCATCTGCCTTTAGAAGTCCCGCAAGAATTTTGAGCAGGGTCGTTTTTCCGCTGCCCGAAGCGCCGACCAAAAATACAAGCTCGCCGCGTTTCAGGTTGATTTCGGCATTCCGAAGCGCCTCTACGCTTCGACTGCCCCGGAGAAAACGCTTACAAATCCCCTCTGCTTTAAGTTCTTCCATGGGCCGTTTCTCCGCGCAGGGCAAGCAAAAGATATACCGCACTCACCGAGATGAGCAGGACCGACAGGAAATACACCATGGGTCTCGTGTAGAGATTGCAGGCCATATCGTGCATTTTGCAGCCGCCGATTAGGCTCTTCGCGAACAGAAAACTCAGCACGCCGAGTCCCAGATTCATGGCTGCGATGCCCGCACCGAGCTTCTCCGGGAAAAGCAGCGCCAGTACGCCGCCGAAGGCAATCACCGCACCGAGCCCCTGCTCCGCAACATCCATCCAGTGGCACTTCATATAGCTGCCGTCAGGCATAATCGGGCAAACCGGCGCCAATGTACCGGGTGTCAAAAAGAGCAGAATACCGAGCGCCAAAAATAGGATGGCGAAGATACGTTTGATTCGCATGGTTCGTTTCACCTTTCTTTTCTTAGCTATGACTAATATATCCGGCAAAAAAAATACAAATTCAAAGGAATTTGTATTGCGCTTTGTCTGTTGCTTTTCTAAAGCATAGGATAGTACTCACTAATTGTCAAGTTCAATGCGGCTAATACGACCATATAGCATATATTTTAATAAAAAAAAGCGAATCGGACACTTTGCGCCCGCTTCGCTTGTTTCACTCAGAACTTTAGCTGAATCAGATCTGTCTCCTTGACCGTCTCGGAGGATTCTGCGTCTACGATCAAACATTTAAACGCTGCCTTCCGCACAGTGTTTATCTTACTGTCCTCCAGTTGATTATCAAAAAAGGTCATAGCCTCGATCACATGTTTTCCGGGCGCAATTTCCGGACTGAAGATGGGTTCCAACACCGCATCGTTCACTGTGACATCCGTCGCGTGAATTGCGATTTTCTTATCGCTCTTATTCTCGATGTACAGAAGAATTCCGGGACCGAAACCGTTTTCTTTTTCAATCGGTCCTTTCACAACGATTTTAACGCCCTCACCGTCGTATGCCACGGTTCCGCTGTCATCGAAGCGCTCTTGATAGCCCTCTGCCGCCGATGTCCTTAGCGTAATCGGCTCGGACTCATAAAGTTTATCGAGCGTTTCGCTGTCTAAGACACAAAAACGGAACTCCAGCTCGGCGAAGGTATCGATTCCGCTGAGTTTCAGAGCGCGGGGAGAAAAGCCTACGCCGTCTTCTTTTGTTTCCCCTTTGCCGACCGCCGAAGAAAAGAGCGGCGCTATCATGTAGCCGTTCACGCTCATATCGCGAATCTGCACTGTCACGTTTTGTTCCGTCCCGTTTTCAATGAGCAGCTTAAGAGAAGGGCCCAGGCTTCCGTTCATATCCAGTTCTTTCGCAGTGATTTTTAAGCCGTCGCGATCCAGAACAACAGTCTCCGCAACCGACGGCGTTTGCGCCGCTTCGGTTTTGTCCGCCGCCTCATTCGAGGCCTCCGTATCTTCCGCCGCCGTTTCGACAGAAGCGGTCTTTGTCTCCGCCGCGGACTCTGCCTTCTTGCTTCCGCCGCAGGCCGTCAATGCGAGTGCTATCGCAACGAGTGCCAAGCTTGCTTTCTTCATTGTTTCCCCCTATGTTTTCTTGTCTACATCTATCATAGGGGCTTTCCCATAAAACGCAAGTACGACGGCTCATTTTACGTTCCTTCCCGCATCCCGCATTTTTTGAACGGCCGCAAATTCATCTTCGCAATTTGCAACAAAAACCGCCGGACTGTCGTACTTTGAATACGACAGTCCGGCGGTTTATTTACCTCTTCCGGAAAGCGGCGAATCGCAGGTATATATTAACCCTGCATCTGCTTTGCGACTTCTTCCGCAAAGTTCTCGCTCTTGTGCTCAAGGCCCTCGCCGGTCTCATAGCGGACAAAAGTCTTGATTGCGATGTTTGCCTGATTCTCCTTCGCGACGGAAGCCACGTATGCAGCTACGCTCTGCTTGCCGTCCTCTGCCTTGACATAAACCTGGTCCAAAAGGCAGATTTCCTTCAGCTCCTTCTGGAGACGGCCCTGCACAGCGCCCTCAATGACCTTCTCCGGCTTATTCGCCATCTTCGGATCATTCTTAATCTGCGCCGCAAGGATTTCCTTCTCCTTCTCAAGGTAGTCCGCATCGACCTCGGAATCGCTCGTGTAGAGCGGCTTCAGCGCTGCGACCTGCATTGCGACATTCTTTGCCATCTCCTTGACCGCATCGTTCACGACATCGGTCTCGACCGCAAGGAGAACGCCGATCTTACCGCCCGCATGGACATAGGACTCGACAAAGCCGTTCTCCTCCTTGAGCTGACGGAAACGACGAATGTCAAGCTTCTCGCCGATCACGGAAATCATAGCGGAGAGCTGCTCCTTCACCGTGAGGGAGTTGTCTGCCTTCCACGGCTCTGCGAGGAAAGCCTCGAGATCTGTAGCATTGGTATCCAGCGCCTGCTGTGCAACCTCGCCGACATAGTTTCTGAACTTCTCGTTCTTCGCGACGAAGTCGGTCTCTGCATTCACCTCGACCGCAACGCCCTTCTTGCCGTCAGCACTGACAAGAACAGCAACCATGCCCTCTGCCGCGATACGGCTCGCCTTCTTCTGCGCGCCTGCAAGTCCCTTCTCACGAAGGAACTCAATCGCCTTTTCCATGTCGCCCTCGACTGCCGCGAGAGCCTTCTTGCTGTCCATCATGCCTGCGCCGGTAAGCTCTCTGAGTTCCTTAACCATTGCCGCTGTAATTGCGCCCATCTCTTATCTCCTCTCGCTCTTTCTCTTAACGCTCGTTTGCTTCGATAGCTGCCTTGATTGCTGCCGCAGCCGTATCATCGCCCTCTGCGACTTCCTCGTTGCGGTGCTCCTCACCCTGGTGTGCCTCGACAACAGCGTCTGCGAGCTTGGAGACAATGAGTCTCACCGCGCGGATTGCGTCGTCGTTGCCCGGGATTACGTAGCTCAGCTCCTCCGGATCGGAGTTCGTGTCCGCAATGCCGATGAGCGGAACGTTCAGCTTATGTGCCTCCGTGACGCAGATGTGCTCCTTCTTCGGATCGATGATCACGATTGCGTCCGGGATCTTCTTCATATCCTTGATGCCGCCGAGGTTCTTCTCGAGCTTCTCAAGCTCCTTCTTGAGCTCCGTCACTTCTCTCTTCGGAAGACGCTCAAAGGTGCCGTCCTGGCTCATCTCCTCGATCTGGCGCAGTCTCTTGATTCTGGACTGAATGGTCTTGAAGTTGGTGAGCATGCCGCCGAGCCATCTCTCGTTCACGTAGAACTGTCCGCAGCGCTCTGCCTCTTCCTTAATTGCATCCTGCGCCTGCTTCTTGGTTCCGACAAAGAGAATCGTGCCGCCCGCAGCCGCGATGTCCATGACTGCCTTGTAAGCATCGTCCACCATGCCGACCGTCTTCTGCAGGTCGATGATGTGGATACCGTTTCTCTCCGTGTAGATGTACGGTGCCATCTTGGGGTTCCAGCGTCTGGTCTGGTGACCGAAGTGCACACCTGCTTCCAAAAGTTGCTTCATTGATACTACGCCCATTTTATTTGCCTCCTGTGGTTTGGTCTTCCGCCCGCCTTTCGGCGACGCTCCACTGCTCTTCGCAGCACCCGGAGCGCGCCTCGGCGGACGTGTTGTCTGGGAAAAATCCCGTAACTCACTTACTCTATCACTTTTTCGGCCGATTTGCAAAGGATTTTAACGTTTTGCGGCAGCGGTTCTCCGTCTTCCGTTTTCTTCCTGGTAGGCCGCGATCTCTTCAAAGACCGCATCGTTCAAAATTTTAATGTAGGTGCCCCGCATACCGCTGGAACGGCTCTCTATGACGCCCGCGCTCTCGAACTTTCGGAGCGCATTCACAATAACCGAGCGGGTGATGCCGACTCTGTCGGCAATTTTGCTTGCGACCAGGACGCCTTCGGTCCCGTTCAACTCGCTAAAGATGTGGGTAACAGCTTCCAGCTCCGAAAAGCTCAGGGTCTGAATTGCCCCGCGCACAATCTGAAGCTTTCTTGCTTCTTCCTGATACTCCTCATTCACACTTTGGCGCATCGCCATGCCGATGACCATCGCAGCGTACTCGCTCACAATGATATCGTCAATGGTAAAAGCCGCCTCTTTGTATGCCATCAAAGTTCCAAGACGCTCACCTGCAATATAAATCGGTGTAACAAGCGCCTGGCGGTTCTGTACCGCCTCGCGCGCAAAACCCAGAGTTTCCAGATTCACATTTTCCTTGGTGGACAGGATGGCAAGCAGCCGCTCGTTTAAAAGCGAATCGGCATAACTCCCCACCTTGCCGCTCAAAAGACCGCCAAACTCTTCTTGCTCTCCCCCGTTTATGCCGCCTGTACCAAGTATTTTACCCTTCTTGCTGATGACCAGCGTACTTCCGTCCAAGACAGAGCTGAGAATCAGCAAGATGTCATTGAACTTTACCCTCACATTTTTTCCGTTTTGCAGCAGCTGGTTTATCTTTCTGGTCTTGTCAAGTAATTGCACGCTCATGATGTCTCTCCTCTAATGTCAATCTCCCGGTTGTGTCTTTGCTGCAATCGAACTTCTCAGCCCTTGTCCTCCTTTCTGAGCACTTCGCTGTGTCCGCAAGCTTCATTTGCGCAGACCAACTTATTGCCACGTTCCGTCATATAACCACCGCACTTTTCACAGCGCTTCTCCGACGGCTTTGCCCAACTCATAAATTCACAAGTCGGGTTGTTCTCACAGCCGTAGTAAATGCGCCCCTTCTTGGTTCTCTTGCGCACCAGTTCTCCCCCGCACTTCGGACACTTGACCCCTATTTTTTCGAGATAGGGTTTCGTGTTCCGGCACTCCGGGAAGCCCGGGCAGGCAAGGAACTTGCCGTGCGGACCGTACTTTATGACCATCCGTCTGCCGCAGAGTTCGCAGTCGACATCACTCTCTTCGTCTGCGATTTTAACACTGTCCAAATCTTGTTCCGCTTTCTTCACCGCGGCATCGAGGTCCGGATAAAAATTCTCTACTACAGTCTTCCAATTCATTTTACCTTCTCCGACCGAGTCAAGCAAGCGTTCTAAATTTGCTGTGAACTGCGGATCGACAACGACCGGAAAAGACTGCACCATCATACGGTTTACAACCTGTCCGAGCTCCGTCACATAGAGATTTTTCTGTTCCTTAATCACATAGCGACGCGCCAGTATGGTCGTAATGGTCGGTGCATAGGTACTCGGACGCCCGATGCCCTGTTCCTCCATGGCGCGGACCAGGCTCGCCTCCGTGAAGTGCGCCGGCGGCTGGGTAAAATGCCGCTCCTTGTCAAAGCCCTCGAGCACAAGTTCCTCGCCCTCGCTGAGCTTTAAGAGTGCCGCATCCGGCTTCTCCTCCTCTTCTTCCTCACTGTCGCTGTACACTTCCATAAAGCCGGAAAACTTAAGTGAAGAGCCGGAGAGCGCAAAGCGATGCTCTCCGCAGGCAAGCTTGACAGAGGTGGATGCATAGACCGCCTCCCGCATCCGGCCCGCCGCAAAGCGCTTCCAGATGAGCTGATAGAGGCGGAACTGATCACGCGAAAGCGAGTTCTTTGCCATGGTCGGCGTCAAGCTGATATCAATCGGTCGAATGGCTTCGTGGGCATCCTGAATCTTCTGCCCGCTCTGCTTCTCCTTCCGCTCCTCGGCGACATAGTCCGCGCCGTAGTTCTCGCGAATGTACTCCCGCGCAAGCTTATCGGCCTCTTCGGAAATACGGGTGCTGTCGGTTCTCAGATAGGTAATGAGAGCAATGGTACCTCTGCCCTCCACCTCGACGCCCTCGTAAAGCTGCTGCGCAATGCGCATGGTCTTCTGCGTCGAGAAATTGAGGCGTTTCGAAGCCTCCTGTTGCAGGGTCGAAGTCGTGAACGGCAGCGGAGCCTTGCGGCTTCGCTCGCTCTTCTTGATTTCCTGCACGAGCAACGGCCGGCCCTCACAGTCCGCAATGACCTTGAGACACTCTGCCTCACTGCGGAGTTCCGTCTTCTCCTTGCCGACGCCGTAGTAGCGCGCTTTCAGCGCCTTTTTGCTGCCCTTGGCGTGCGTCTCGGCTTCCAGGGACCAGTACTCCTTCGGCACAAAAGCCTCAATCTCGGCCTCGCGATCGCATATCATACGAAGCGCGACCGACTGCACTCTGCCGGCGGAGAGTCCGCGCTTTACCTTTGCCCAGAGCAGGGGGCTTATGCTGTAACCCACCATGCGGTCTAAGATGCGGCGCGTTTGCTGGGCATCCACCAAATCCATGTCTATGGCTCTGGGGTGCTTGATGCTCTCGCGCACCGCATTCTTTGTGATCTCGTTGAAGCTGATGCGGTACACTTTTTTGCCGGACTCATCCAACTTCAGTGCCTTCTGCAAATGCCAGCTGATGGCTTCTCCCTCGCGGTCCGGGTCCGTTGCGAGATAAATCTTGTCCGCTTTCTTCACTTCTTTCCGAAGTTTTGCGAGAACATCGCCTTTTCCGCGAATTGTGATATACTTTGGTTCATATCCGTGCTCGACATCAATGCCGAGCTGAGATTTGGGAAGGTCGCGAACATGTCCCTGACTCGCATCCACCACATAATTGGAACCCAAGAACTTCTTAATTGTTTTCACCTTTGCCGGTGACTCCACGATCACTAAATTTGACGCCATTCTGATTGAATCCTTCTCAAAAATGTTGTTGTTTTTTCGCGGAACACTGCGAAAAGTCTCCTATAGCAGGAAAGCGTGATTAACATTACCGCATTTCGTTGATGTTTGCAAGTATGTTTCAATCTCGGCGCCCTAAATTTCTGCCTTTTCATCTACTATTTTGCCGACTACGGAAAGGAAAATATATGGCTTTAGACGGTATTGTCATTGCCGCGCTTGTCAAGGAATTGCGCGACACTCTGCTCGGCGGGCACATCCAGAAAATCGCGATGCCCGAAAAAAACGAGCTCCTGTTGACCGTTAAAAATCATGCGGCGCAGCATCGCATCTTGATCTCTTGCGAGGCCTCGCTGCCGCTGCTCTATCTCCAAGCGGAAAATAAGCCGAGTCCGCTCACAGCGCCCGGCTTTGCGATGTTACTGCGAAAGCACATCGGCTCCGGAAAGATAACTGCCGTGGAACAGCTCGGGCTGGAACGCATCGTCCGCATTGAAACCACGCAGCTCAATGAGCTCGGAGACATCGCGCCGCGTGCACTGTATACAGAGCTCATGGGCAAGTATTCGAATATCATCTTTACCGATGAGAATGATGTCATTTTGGACAGCATGCGCCGCGTACCCGCGAGTGTGAGTTCACTCCGAGAAGTATTGCCGGGGCGCCCCTACTTTGTCCCGGAAAAGCTTCAAAAAACCAACCCGCTCGAACTCTCTGAGACGGATTTTACCGCTGCCCTCACCGCGCAGGGCTCGCTCCCGCTGGACCGTGCACTTTCTTCCGCCTTTTCGGGAATCTCCTCGCTGATTGCGCAGGAAGTCCTGTTCCGCGCCTCTCTCGAACCCAGAGAAGTCTTTGACGGTCTGTCGGCGGAGAAGCGGAATGCGCTTTATTCCGTCTTCTCTTCCCTCATGGAAGCGGTTCGCACAGAGCGCTTCGAGCCCGTTATGTATCTCCGAGACGAAGTCCCGGTTGAGTTTTCGGCCCTTCCGCTTGAGACCCTCAAAGCCGAAGGCCTCGAAGCGCGCCGCTATACATCCGTAAGCGAACTGCTTTACTCCTACTATGCCCTCCGTGCGGAGAGCTCCCGCATGCGGCAAAAGTCCTCGGACCTCCGTCGCCTTGTCCAAAACCATTTAGAGCGCAGTCAACGTAAGCGGATTTTGCAGGAAAAACAGCTCGCGGACAGCCAAAAGAAAGAGAAGTACCGCGTCTACGGCGATTTACTGAATAGCTATGCATACCAAATCCCGGCGGGTGCGGATCACTATGTGGCCGAAAACTTCTATGACGAGAACCGGCCGCTCCGAATTCCGCTCGACAAGAACTTAAGCCCCGCCGAAAATGCGAAAAAGTACTTTGACCGCTACGCCAAGTTAAAACGCACCGAGCTCGCGGTCGGCGCGGAACTTGAAAAGACCGTGCAGGAAGAAGCGCATCTCGCCTCCGTCCTGACCGCTCTCGAACTCGCGACCGAGGAGAGTGACCTCGCGGAAATTCGGGAGGAACTCGCAGCCTTCCAGTATGTGAAACGCCAGCGCACGCAAAAGGGAAAGCGCCCGCAAAAAATTCAGTCGCATCCGCTTCACTTCCGTTCCAGCGACGGCTTCGATATCTATGTCGGCAAGAACAACTACCAGAACGAAGAGCTCACTTTTAAAGTCGCCTCGGGTTCCGACTGGTGGTTTCACGCGAAGGGTATGCCGGGGTCCCATGTCATCGTCAAGGCGAACGGACAGGAACTCCCGGATCGCTGCTTTGAAGAGGCAGCCGCCCTCGCCGCCTACTATTCCAAGGGGCGGGATCAGGACAAGGTAGAAATCGACTACCTGCAGCGCCGCAACGTGAAAAAGGTGAACGGCGCACCGCCCGGCTTCGTGATTTATCACAGCAACTGGTCCATGATGGCAAAGCCGCGGGCGGAGATATGAACGTCTTTGCAGCTTCTCCCTACCGAAAGCTAAACCTTCCGGGTCGACACGATTTTTCTCATCACGCTTACTATTACATTTGTTTTCATGTATCTGTGAAAAATAAAGTTTCTTGTAAAAAGCATCTATGAAGCGCTAGTACCGGAATGACCGAAAGAATCGGTTCTGCCGGGCACACTACTTTCCGTTCTCATTCGCCTACGAAAAGGGCTTGCCGGTATCCCCCGGCAAGCCCTTCATTTCATTATTCTTTTACTCGCTCAGCAATGCGGTATAAGACGCTGCGTTGTCAGTTTTCACCATGTCGATTGCAAAAGCATCATACTGATTCGGATTGCCCAAACGATTCGTGATGTTCGATTCCGTCTGTCCGTCACCGCCTATGTATTCCACATCGAGATTCAGGATATCATCATACTGCTTTAACAGCGGCTGGTAGGTGGAACCCAGGAAGTTATCCGCAGCATTATAAATACATAACCAGACCTTCTTGGTGGGATGCTTGGAATTATCTAACTGTTTACTGACCGGCTCATATACTTTGGTCGAATCCATATGCTCCTTGTAGTTTTCCTGCGTAATTGCCACGTTGAGCGCATAGAAACAGCGAGTCTCTTCATCGTAGCGATAAACTTCATCGGAGAGAACATTCCCTTCCTCGTCAGGCTTGCTGATTCCGGAGCTGATATCTACGCCGTCCAGAGAGTTACGCAGAACTCTTAGTGTCAAATATGCCTGCACATCCGCGTGCTGACTGATTGTCCCAACATAACCATCCGCAATTGCCGCAACCGCATCTGCATTGGCGTCGTAACCGAAAGTCGGAACTCCCTTCTCCTTGCTCCACGCATTGAACATCGACATTCCCATGCCGTCGTTGTTCGAAGCAACCATATCAATCGAATCTCCGAAGGAAGCACTCCACGTGATGATTGCATTTCCCGCGGTAGCGGCATCCCATGTTGCTCCCGCCGAGTTCTTCATTTCCTGGGAAGCCAACTCACGGATTACGTAGGTCTTACCGTCTACTTCAATGGAACCATCTTTTACAATACGCGAACTTCCGTCCGTATTGGTTCCGATCGGGTCCGGGTTAATGAGTCCATCTTTTTCTATTCCGGTACCGAAAGCTTTCCGAACACCTCTGGTACGCGCCAGCGAGTCATTGTGTCCGATATCTCCGATGGCAAGTACATATCCGATAATACCGTCTCCGTTCCGGTCTATATCCTTGGCGTGTTTTTTGATATAGCTTAGCGCCATCTCGCCCTGCAGTTCCGCACCTTGATTGGCATCAAAACCCACGTAGTATGTCTTGTCGTTAAAGTGTAACGCCTGCATATCCAGTTCACCGGTCGTGCTGTTGGAAGGCTGTTTATTAAACCACGCAATCGGCTTATCCTTGTTTGCGATGCTTCCGCCGGATGCGGTGCCTGTAGTCTGACTCTGGTCAGATGCCGCTTGTGTGGCTGACGAGGATCCTGTGGACTTTGAATTTCCGCACCCCACTAAACCGACCGTAACGATAGCTGCCGTCGCAATACTGATGATTCTCTTTGCCTTCATGTGTCTTTCCCTCCTTGAAAAAATTGTATTTGAGCATTACTTTTCATAGAAAAACCACATTCACATCCGCAGCACTGACTATCTAGTACCCGTCTCAAGGAATCTCACCTCTTCCTGACTGAGTTTTAACTTGGACGCTTCAAGATTCAGCCTCATCCTTTCCGGGCTTGTCGTAGATACGACTGCAAATACGTTCATCGAATGAGAAAAGATGTAACTCATTGCTATCTGTGCGACGGAACACTTGTGCTTTTCCGCCAAAATCCGGCATCGTTCAAGGCGTTCCATGTTAACCGGGTATAGGTATCCCTTCTGCGCATAAGCATCTAAAACCGACTTGGCGGTTTCATAATCTCCGGCTTCAAACCGTCCTGAGAAAAACCCTCGTCCCAAAGCGGAATATGCAAGCACCGGCATGTTTGTTCGGGAATACCAGTCTCGCACTTCTTTGTTTCCTTGACCGGAAATCGTGACACAGTTGCCTCCCCAAGGATCGTTAACCTGTTCCGCCAGCCCGAAATTCGGACTGGAAACGGCAAACGGACGCAGAGCATGCTTCGCAGCATATGCATTCGCTTCTTGTATCCTCTCTACGGTCCAATTGGATACACCGAATGATTTGATAATTCCTTCTCTCACAAAGTCATTAAAGGTCTCCAGATATTCGGCAATCGATGTGTTTACATCATCCCGGTGCAAAAGCAGAATATCCACATAGTCCGTCCCCAGTTCTGATAACGACCGCTTCAACTCATTTGTCATTACATCTCTGTCGATATGAACTGTGCCTGTCGGTGTGGCATTCCCACACTTTGTTAAGATCACCACCTCCTCGCGGTTCTTCCTATGTTTTACCCATCGTCCCAACACGCTTTCCGATAATCCATATCCCCTTGCCGAGTCAAACGCATTGATGCCCAAGGCATACATTTGATCCAGCAAAACATCCGCCTCCTTTCCGTCCAGAAAAGGACTAATCGCCGTGCCAAGAAAAATTCGACTTATCTTTTTACCAACGCCTTCTATTTCTCCGTACTCTCCGCTCTGCTTTACGGTTTGTACTTGCATATACTTACTTTGCCTTTGATTGCTTTCACTTGACATTATTCATCCCTTAGACGGATATGAACTTCGTACGCCTGTGACTGTCCCGGGCTTAAGAATTTGAGCATTCCCTCCTTACGCATCACATCTCGTCCGTCCGGATAACAGTTCCCACACTCCAGACCCAAGACATAATCACGCACTCCCATCATCTTCCACTCGACGAATCCGTCCAATTTTTCCGCATCAAAAGTAATTTCCAAGGAACATCCGAGTTTCGGCTGATATATCTTTGCGCGTCCTGCTTTGTCTTCGAATTTATGGTAATAGCAGCATTCTTCGTAACCGGCAGTCGGTTTCTGCATATGCATCCAGCGCGCAATTTCTTTGGCAGCCCGATCATTTCTGGGCGTAACCTCGACGGAAGGAATCTCTATGACTGAATCTTCATCCAGCAAGGGATAGCCCATGTTCATATGATAAAGAATTTCATACGGCTCGGTTTTGTCTCCGGTATTCGCAATGACGTCCTTGATACAAAACTCGTTGTTTTGTGTGCTGACCCTGATTTCCCTATGCAGACATAACTTTCTGCCGAAGATGCTCTCGTCCTTTGTTACCGAACGCACAACCAGATAAACATCGCTTCCGCTCTCCTCTTTTGTCCAATAGCTGTAATCTGTGGGAAGATTGGCGATACTTCCATGCAACGGTAAAACCTCTCCCTGATCTGTATTCGGTGTACCGACATTATTAAGTCCGCAAGTGGTGAGAAACCCCGCCGTAAAGCTGCTAAGCCAGTTGGTTCCCAGACTGTCATAATAGGCAGGCGCCACATAGCCTGAAGGGGACAGATAGCTCATATTCATGCCTTTATAGCGAAGTCTCGTGATGTCTCCGTTCCGATCCGGTGAAACGGTAAGATCCAGTCCCTTTCCGTTGTGGATCTGAAACAGACGCATCCCATCTCCCTTACCACCGATAAGCCTATGTTCCTCAATACCGTATAGCTGGCTCTCATGACCTAAATATGAGTTCACATTTCACCTCCCACAAGCGGCCTTACCGCATCATAGAGCTTTGCATAGAGCTCAAATTTACTCCTGTACAAGTCATGCATTTCTCGATTCGGCTGATAAGTAACCGTCTCCTGTACCATATGCTCTGCTGCATCTTTTAAGTCTCGGAAAGCACCTATGGCAATTCCGGTCAACATGACCGCCCCCACAGTTCCCGCATCCACCGTCGACAATGCCGTAATGGGAATATTCAGGATATTTGCCTTCATCTGCATCCACGTGCAAGATTTTGCACCGCCTCCTGTTGCTGCCATTCTTTTGCAGTTTATGCCACTTTTGGTGAGAAGCTCGAAATTAACAAGCATCTCATACACCACCCCTTCCATGCAGCCCCGGTAAATATCGAATACCTTGCTGTCCATGGTGAGTCCGAGGATGGCACCTTTTGAACCGGCATCCATGTACGGTGTTGCCGCTCCCGCAAAGTGTGGCAATACCAGCAATTTACCCGGAACATCTCCTCGTGCTTCGATATACTGTTTTTCCAGGAGTTCATACACAGAGATTTGTTCTGCTTCTGCTTGCTTTTTTTCTTTGTCTGCCAGCGTATCGACACAATACTGAATCAGCGCTCCGCCCGTATAAGAATAGGCATAGGTAACATATTTCCCCGGAACAACGTAGGGTACCACTGCATAATTTCCCTCATACATCACATCCATGTCGGGCAGACTGTCATACACCGGAACCATACATTCAACCGTACCCGCTCCGTCTGCGGCAACACTTCCGTCAAATACACCTGCTCCGATGGCAGCCGCCACTTGATCATGAGCTGCGTTCACAATCATCGTGCCGGGCATTAGCCCAAGTTCTTTCGCCGTCTCTTCCCTTACCGCACCGGCCGGAGTCCCTGTCGGAACAGGCCTAGACATTTTAGCCATATCAATCATGGCCTTATCAAAAATGACTTTGCTCCAACATAGATTGCGAATATCAAAGGCCTGCGTTCTGGAGGCCAGCGAGTAATCAATTTGCGCAACCCCCGTCAGATGATAAACCACAAAATCTTCCATCAAAAAAATGTGAGCTGCACGACTATAAACTTCAGGCATGTTTTCCTTGACCCACATCATCTTCGCCAACGAGTAAGTGACATGCGGCTTTACACCGGTAATTTTCTGCATCTCGTGACTGCCAAGTGCATCGACCAAAGACAGGTTCTGTTCCTCCCCCCTGGGATCGGTATACAACATCGCCTTATGCAGCGGAATTCCCTGCACATCGGTCATGACAAAGGTTTCACCGAAACTCGTGATTCCGATTCCGGCAATGTCCGGATACTGCTTTGCCATTTCCGCAACGGTTTCAAACACTGCGCGAAGTATCAAGTTTGCGTCGATTTCGTGTCCATTGTCATTTCGATTCGCAGGATACTCACGATAAGCCCGCCCCAAATACTTTCCGACCGCATCAAACACGGTACATTTACATCCTGTTGTTCCTATATCAACCCCGGCAATCTTCATATTCACCTCACAGGAAGCTCAAATTTCATTCAAAACTTTCAATCTCCGCTTTGTGTTGAGACCATTGCTTGTAGCGCCTATGCGTTTCCGCGAAGCCTCGCTGAATAAACTGTTTCGAAAAATCAGTAGGCCCCGTGATCGATATCCACCCATTCATAATGAAGATAATTAACGAATGCCTCGTGAAGTACTTCGCGCATATGACCTACGCCGACAGAGGTGTGATGTTTAAATCCACCGTATGCAAGTCTTTGCAACTTATCCTGTAAGTGAGGAATCTCGCACACACCGGCACATCCGAAGAACTCCTCCGGTATTTTGTCTGCTGTGAATTCACCCTCGGAAGCATAGGTGACGATTTTTCCGTCCTTCGTCTGGCAATTGGAAATCGTCGTCGGAAACGCTTTGATTCGCCCCTCGTTCGTTCCCCAGCCGCTGCCCGGATCTGTCTTGTCAAACATCTTGTGATTGGTGACCTGTCCCTTTGCAGTCATCAAACTCTGTGCCACCGGTCCGCAATGGAAGAGGATTACCTTATCCGGATCATCTCCGTAATTGTTATTCCAATCCAGAACCGCAGTCGGCTGTTCCGATGCAAGCGTCATTGCTCGCATCATCAATGCCGAGCACATATCGATCTCGCACGAAGCGACTATCCCTTTATCATTTAAGTAGGACAGCAACACGCAAGGACAGATACGTAACACCTGTTCAAATTCGTTCCAACACCGAAGCGCGAGCGCATCCAATCGGTATTTTGCGATGTAACGATCCAGAACCACGGCAGACTTCGCAAGATTCTTCTTATTTGTCTCGGGTACATTGCTAAAGTCCGTATAATTCTCCAACTCCCCAATCTTATCCTTGACAACGGGGTCGTTATCATCCAATTTCCCTACCTTGAAGAAAAACTCCGACAAATCGAAGGACTCGACATTAATTCCGTATTTTTGAAGCGTGATTTCATCAAATCTCACTGTCTTGAACGCCGTTGTTCTTGCACCGATACATCCTATGTTGAATCGTTTCATTCCATTCACAACACGACAGATGGCCGCAAAATCCTTGAGATTCTTTGCAAATTCAGTCGACAGCGGATGCACGACGTGCGGCTGTAAACAGGTAAAAGGAACGCCGTACTGCGTAAACACATCTGTTACCGAAAATTTACCGCAATACGCATCTCTTCTATGCGCAAAGTCCATTTTGTCCAATTCGTCCGGATAAGCCTGCATCAGAATGGGAACTCCGGCATCCTGTAATGCAGCGATTGCGCCGTTCTCATCCGCAAAAATCGGCATAGAGAAAATAACGCCGTCAAACTGCCCCCGGTGATTGTTTAACCATTCCGCATATAAGGCACCTTCTTCTCGGGTTTCAATTCCACCGAACTTTGTTGCCTCCGGATCCATGGCGATATAATCATACCCGGCATTTTGGACTGCCTGAATCAGCTCCTCTCGCGCAGCGTAAATCAGCTCTCCCGGCATGAATCCACGATTACAAAAAGCAAGTGCAAATGTTACTTTCTTCTTGTCCATGACTATCCTCCTACTCTCTTGTCACCATGCGTCGAATCTGTAATCACAACTTTCTAGTCGTGCCTACCTGCCTTTACTCTTTCAATGCAAACATCCTGATTGCATGTCTGACATTTTCCTTCATTTCATCTCTCGCTGCTAAAAAGACGGAAGAATAGAACTGCGGCGCATCCGGCGCAAGACCATCGAGGTATTTTTTTGCCCCCGATCCTCCGGCCTTGTCCATATAGGTGAAGTAATTGATTTTTCTTACTCCGGCCTGTATTACCGCGTGATAGTCATCTCGGCTCACACCGCTGCCGCCGTGCATCACCACCGGCATGTCATTCGTGGCTTTTCTTACCCCTCGTACGATTCCCAAGTCTAATTTAGGCTCTTTTAAGTAGATACCGTGTGTGGTGCCAAACGAACAAGCCAAGAGATCTATCCCCGTTGCAGAGACAAATTCCGCCGCCAAATCCGGATCTGTGTAAATCTTCGTTTCATCACAATCACCGCTTCGATCATTGGCTCCCGACTCACGTCTCCCCATGGAGCCCAGTTCAGCCTCCACCGAAGCACCGTGCTCGCGGGCCATTTCTACGGCTTTCTTTGTGTTCGCTACATTTTCTTCATACGGCAGTACGGAGCCGTCATACATAATCCCCGTAAAGCCAAGCTCGAGCGCTTTTTTCAAATACTCCAAATGTTCTCCGTGATCCAGGTGGACACAGACGGGGACAGTTGCTTGCTTTGCCGCATTCAGCATTGCCGGACCGATGAGATCCAGAGATACCCATTCATCATGACACTCCGCAAACATCAGGATTACCGGTAATTTCTCCTCTTCCGCAGCGCCGATTACAGCCTCTAAGGACGCAAGGTTAGGCGTATTGAAACCGCCTATTGCGATGCCCTCTTTTTCCGCAATTCCCATCATATCCTTTAATGTTACTAACATTTAGCTGTCCTCCTTTCTTATTTACGGAACCTTGTACTTGTATTCTACCCGGCCTCTATAGGTTAATATATACATAAGCGTTCTAAAAACTTTGTTTTTGTTCGTTGCTATTGTATAATGAGGCAAATGGTTGCAGGAGATATTTGCATATGATTTCGACATTTGACCTAGTAAAACTCCATAATCTACTGAGGGATTTCTACACATTGACCAGGATTCGAACCTGTGTTTTTGATGAAAACTTTAACGAACTCGCCTCTTATCCCGAATCCCTTCCCTCGTTTTGCCGGATTCTGCGTGCTGCGCCGAACGGATACAACGAATGCCGTGAGTGCGATGCCCGCTCCTGTTCTTATGCTGCAAGGACAAAAAATACCTACACCTATCGTTGCTATGCCGGCATGACAGAAAGCATCTCTCCTCTTATCATCGGTAATCTGGTAGTAGGCTACCTTCTTCTAGGCCATGTATTCAGTTATCAAACCAGAGAAGAAGGTTGGGAGAAAATCAAAGAATACACGAAGAAATTAGATGTTGATTACAGTGCACTTAAAAAAGCTTGCTGGGAACGTCCCTTAACATCCGAGGACTACATCAAATCCGCAACAAAGATTCTCTCAGCGGTCGGAATTTATTTATGTATGGAGCGTATGGTCTCTCTTCATCAGGAAAAACTTCCCGTCAGTTTAGATACCTTCTTGCAAGAACATTTCACTGAAGATCTTACGTCTGCAGAAATTGCTTCCCACTTCAAAATAGGAAGAACACGACTCTACGAATTATGTAAGCAGAATTACGGGCGTGGTCCTGCCAAGCAGATTCAGCATATGCGTCTTGAAAAGGCAAAGGCACTGCTGACCGAGAATTCCGACCTTTCTATTTCAGAAATCGCCTACCAATGCGGTTATCCCGATTACAACTATTTCATCACTGTATTTCACAGAGAGATCGGCATCTCACCCGGAAAATACAGGGAACAGATTTCCAACCCGCATTCCGCAACCACAACATAATCAAAATTCGGCTAGGCGGACAAAATGAGTTGGTGCCGCTAACTTGATTCTGCAAGCGCTACGGAGGAGGCTATCAACTCTTCTTGTCCTATGACGCAAAAAGCGGGCAGCTCGGAATTTCCGAACTGCCCGCTTTCTTTGTTTCTGTTTTCGTTTTGCCGAAGCGGCTCTTTTACATCATGCCGCCCATGCCGCCTGCCGGCATTGCCGGTGCCGCCTGGGGCTCCTTGATAGTCGCAACCGCAGACTCGGTCGTGAGCAGGGTGCTCGCAACGCTGGTCGCGTTCTCGAGTGCCGTTCTGGTCACCTTTGCCGGATCCAGAATGCCCTCCTTGACCATGTCGACATAGACCTCATTGTAAGCGTCGAAGCCGATGCCCTTCTTGCTCTCCTTGACCTGGTTCACAATGACAGCGCCCTCAAGGCCCGCGTTCTCCGCAATGTAGAAGAGCGGAGCCTCCAGTGCCTTCATGACAATCTTTGCGCCGGTCTTCTCATCGCCCTCGAGGCTGTCCACCAGCTTCTGCACTTCCTTCGATGCGTTGATGTACGCCGTGCCGCCGCCTGCGACAATGCCCTCTTCGACAGCTGCTCTCGTTGCGTTGAGTGCGTCCTCCATGCGGAGCTTTGCTTCCTTCATTTCGGTCTCGGTTGCTGCGCCGACGCGAATCACTGCGACACCGCCGGAGAGCTTTGCCAGACGCTCCTGGAGCTTCTCCTTGTCGAACTCAGACGTGGTCTCCGCAAGCTGTGCCTTAATCTGCGCGGTTCTCGCGTCGATATCGGCCTTCTTTCCGAGGCCGTCCACAATCACGGTGTTCTCCTTCGTGACCTTAACCGACTTAGCGCGGCCAAGCTGAGCCATTCTCGCATCCTTGAGCTCAAGGCCGAGCTGCTCGCTGATTACGGTACCGCCGGTCAGAACCGCGATATCCTGCAGCATTTCTTTTCTTCTGTCGCCGTAGCCCGGTGCCTTGACCGCAACCACATTGAAGGTGCCGCGAAGCTTGTTCACAATGAGAGTCGTGAGTGCCTCACCCTCGACATCCTCTGCGATAATGAGGAGCTTTGCACCGCTCTTTACAACTTCTTCGAGCAGCGGGAGCACTTCCTGAATGTTGGAAATCTTCTTGTCGGTAATCAGGATGTACGGATCCTCGAGGGTCGCCTCCATCTTCTCGACATCGTTTGCCATGTAAGCGGAGATATAGCCGCGGTCAAACTGCATGCCCTCGACCAAATCGAGCTCGGTCTTCATGGTCTTGGACTCTTCGATCGTAATGACGCCGTTGTTCGTGACCTTCTCCATAGCATCTGCGACCATCTCGCCGACTTCGTCATTCGAAGCGGAAATCGCAGCGACTCTCGCAATCTGCTTCTTGCCGGAAATGGGCTGAGACATTGCCTTGATGGTCTCGACAGCCTTGTCGCAAGCCTTCTTCATGCCCTTCCGGAGCACAATCGGGTTGGAACCTGCCGCAATGTTCTTCACGCCCTCATTGATCATTGCCTGCGCGAGAACGGTTGCGGTCGTCGTGCCGTCACCTGCGACATCATTGGTCTTCGTTGCAACTTCCTTGACGAGCTGAGCGCCCATGTTTGCGAACGCATCCTCCAGCTCAATCTCCTTCGCAATCGTCACACCGTCGTTCGTGATGAGCGGTGCACCGTAAGCCTTGTCCAGCACAACATTTCTGCCCTTCGGGCCGATGGTAACGCGAACCGCGTTTGCAAGCTCATTGACACCCTGAATCAGCGCTTCTCTCGCCTCAACGCCAAACTTAACTTCCTTTGCCATAATTCCACTCTCCTTCTGTCCGTTCTCTTATTCCATTACCGCAAGGATATCGCTCTGCTTGATGACGACATACTTCACGCCGTCGAGCTCCACATCGGAACCCGCATATCTGGAGTAAAGGACCTTGTCGCCTGCCTTGACCTGCATCTTTACTTCCTTGCCGTCCACAAGGCCGCCGGGACCCACTGCAATGATCTCACCCTGACCCGGCTTCTCCTTGTCGCCCTGACCCGGCAGTACGATTCCGGATGCGGTGGTCTCTTCCTCTACCATCTTCTTCAGCACGACACGGTCAAACAACGGTACCAGCTTCATAATACAATGCCTCCTTAATAAACGTTAAGCGCTTTTCGCTTTGTCTTCTCAACAAAAGCAGTTATAACATTAGTTATTAGCAGTGTCAAGCTTTGAGTGCTAATTTTTCAACTTTGTTCACACACAGAAAAAACCGGCGCCCTTTCGAGCGCCGGGTCCGTTACGATGCATCTGCGATGAGATATTCAATGCCGTCGACCACATCGTTGGTCAGGTAAATCTTGAGCTCGGTATCACCGAGCGTATAGTAGAGAACGCCTTCTTCTTCGCGGTAGCCTCTTCCGTACGCCTTCTCGACCGCCTCGCGCGTCGCACCGAGGCGTATTCCCTCCGGTGTACTGACGTTCTTGTCGAGGATGCAGATGGACTGCACCTTCTGTCCACCGTTGTTCTCACTTAGGGTGCAGAGCTCAAAGCCCCTAAAGCTGTATATTCTCTCCTTGCCGTTGCCCTGTACGGACTCCTGCACAATTACCTTATCTGCCTTGCCGAGTGAGTTGAGCGCTCCCTTCGCGCTCTGACCACAGGTAATCTTTGCGCCGCCGCTCTGGAAGGTATAGGCACTCTTCTTTGCGCCGAACGCAGCGAAGCTGCCGGCAACAATCGCAGCGCTGAGCAACACTGCCGTAACTACCTTTTTCCCTGTACCCACGTTCTTTTTCATTCCTATCCTCTCGACTCTGCCGACTTCGGCTCTATTCTTTACGAATTTATTACATTTTACCCGAAGAGCGTAAAAATTGCAAGTGCTTCCCTCAGCTCGAGAGGTCGGAAACATCCGCATCCGGGGTGATATCGACCCGGTAACCCGGGTACGCGGCTTCGATTTCGCACCGCAAGGCATCGACCGCATCCGCCCTGCTCTTGGTGAAATCCACCACGGCATCAAAGCGCATATATTTCTTTGCGGGCTCCGCATAAAAGCCGTGGATCTGCAAAATCCAAGCATGCGAGAGCGCAATGTGCTCGACCGTATGGCGCATCTCCGCGGCCGCCGGATCTTTGGTATTGTGGGCATAGACGCCGATGGTGCTGATGCGGATGCCGGTCTCCTCTTTGACGCGCTTCTTGATGCGTCTGGTCAGCGCGTCAACCTCTTCGACGGTCATCGTGTCCGGAAGCTCGAGATGCACCACGCCGTAGCGGCGCTCCGGGCCGTAGTCCGTGATAAAGAGATCGTAGGCCCCGATTACAACCTGTTCCTCCATAATGAGTGCACGGATCTTCCGGACGAGTTCCGTGTCCGGGCGCTTGCCGAGAATCTCATCGAGGGTATCGCATACCATGCCGTAGCCGGACCGCACAATCATCACCGAGATTAAGGTTCCCACATAGGCCTCGAGGGAGATGCCGGTGCGGAGGAAGATGAGCGCGGACGCGAGCACGGACGCCGAGAGCAGCGCGTCAAACGAGGCATCCGAACCCGAGGCGACCAGCGCGTCCGAATTCAGCTGTTTCCCCCGGTGCTTGACATACTGCCCCATCAGAACCTTCACGAGCACCGCCACCGCGATGATGACGAGACCGACCGCACTGTACTGCGGCGTCTCCGGGTGCAGCATCTTTTTGACCGACTCGACGAGTGAACTCAAGCCCGCATAGAGAACCAGCGCTGCCACCAACAGCGCACTCAGATATTCAATGCGGCCGTGCCCGAGCGGATGCTCCCGGTCAGGTTCTTTTGCCGCAGCTCTCGCACCGACGATTGTGATGACCGAGGACAGTGCATCGGTCAGGTTATTGACGGCGTCAAGTAAAATTGCGATGGAATTGGAAGCGAGTCCGATAGCCCCCTTGAATACCACGAGAAACAGATTGCCAATAATGCCGATTATACTTGTTCTTACGATGCCCTGATCTCTCGCTTCGGGCGTCTGTTTTGTTTCCCCTGACGCCGCTGCCTCCGCCTGCCCCTTGTCCCCGGTTGTCGGCAGCTCTTGTCTCTCGTTTTTCCGCATACGCTGTTCCCCCTTTTTCTTTCTCTCTTGTATACAATTTTTCACTTTAAAAAGAAGTCCTTTGCCGATGACAAAGGACTTGTTGTTTTACTCAGATAATCGCCGTAATCGCAGCAATCAATCCGAAAATGATGCCCGGCGCGTTCGCCATAGCCACCGGATAGTCTCTCTTCTTTTTAGAGAGCGCGTAAATAACCCATAGGGTACAGTTGATTGCTGCAACCAGCGGTTGAATCGGTGTTCCCTTCATTCCGTGGAGATTGTTCATAATCTGCGGAATATAGGAGACATACATCATGACGGAGACACAGGTTGCAAACCAGCCGAGTCCGGTCAGTGCTTTTTCTGACATAGTATCCTTTCTCTGCCGTGGCAGGAAACCGCGCTCATCAAGCGCGCAACACAGTAACTTGTGCCTTAGATACTAGCAGTTCGTTACATTCTCCGTCAACTTATGCATTTGCCGAAATTTAAGTATTCTTCTCCCTGATTTTAGACGATACGACAGATGACTTTTACCTCCGGAAATTTCCCGATCGTTTGAACGGAAAACGGATGCCACCCGTCAGAGTAGCATCCATTTCTTAAATCAAGGCTTGGCCCTCGAAATTTCTCGCTCATTCCCAGCGAGTCTGATCCGCATGAACCTTGTAGCGCAGCGGCTCTCCCTCCATGGTAAAGCTCGCTTCAAACGCATAGCTCGTAAAGAGCGTGTAGGGTTCGGTCTGCAGCCTCAGAAGCACAAAATCCGCTTGCACCGATTCCTTCACATCCGGCGCTTCGATTGCAAACAGCTCCGTGGGGGACTGCTTCTGAAAATCCTGCGCCTTCAGTCCCGCTATTTTTTTACCCTGCAAGGAGACCTCCGAAAAGCCCTCGTCTTCGGGCGTAAAATAGCAGGAAACCAGCACACAGTCTTTCAGCTTGGCCTGCTGCTTTCCGTCCGGCACCAGCCTGACCCTGCCGTAGCGCTTTCCGTCCCGCCGAAGTTCCATCGTGAGCGCTTTATAATCATAGACTCCCTTAATCTCCGCGTATTCCACCTCCGTATCGGCGCTATTTCCGTCGAGCGAAAACCCTGCGGCAAGCAAGTCCTTTCCGCGGCTCATACCCGGTGTCAGTATGCTCCCCGCAATCTGTACCCGCAGCGGCGGCGCCGGGACACCCGTTATGCTCACCGTGAGCATGAGAAGAAAAGCGGTAAAAAATGCCGTACCCCAGACCGCCATGGAGGCAGAATAGTAATGTATCTCTTCATGGCGATGAAACAGCCACCAAAGATTTTTTCCCTGTACCACGAGAATGCGCATCACAAGGACTATAGCAAATTCCGCGCGCAGCGCAAAATAAGCCGCAGCGTAGAGATTGAGTCCGCTGTGGTACTTGTAGGCAATGACCAGGAGATTGCCGATCACGATGCCGATGAGGAACAGTCTCGCCTCCCTGAGCGCCTCGGGTGTGGTAAAGTCCTCATAGTGATCCGTGCCGCGACCGTGCACCGCATGTCCGAGCTTATAAACCCAGCCCGGCACCTCTCTCTCCGCAAGCACCGCATTGCGAAGCGTAAGATACACGACCGGCACCATAAAGGCGCAAGCCAGCGTCATCCCCACAAATAACAAAGCACCATAATAAAAGCCCATCGCAAAGCAACCTCGTTTTCCCAAATTCCGCAAAGGAACCGCGTCAACGAAATTATACCATATTTTTATTTCTTACTGTTTGCGACTGCCTGCTCAATCAACTGATTGAGGCGCTCCGCCTGCTTTTTCTCCGTGATGGCGCCTACAATGGGCTCTCCCACAATATTGCCCTTTTGGTCGACCACATAGCTGGTCGGGAAGGAGTAAATGCCCATCGCGAACTTTCCCGCATCCGTGTTCGTATCAAAGCGAAGGTTCCGGTAGCTCGCTCCCTTCTTCGCAAGCACATCCTTCGCCTCCGCAATCGCTGCAGCATCTCCGTCCAGCGTAAAGCTGTTGATGCCGACCACAGCGCCGCCTTTTTCCGCGAGCTGCTTGTTCAGCGCATCCAGTGCGGAGAGTTCTTCCACACAGGGTCTGCAACTCGTAAACCAGAAATTCACAACCGTCACAGTATTTCCGCCGAAGAGTTCGCTGCTCTTCACCGCATTTCCGTCCAGATCCTTGCCCTCAAAAGCCGGGAAACTGCCGAGAGAACTCTCGGAGACAGGCTTGCCGTTTTCCGCCGGAACACTGACATCGCAGTTATCCGGCTTCGCCCCGCACTCCGGGTACTTCTGCTCCAAAATGGTGAGCTTCCCTTCAATCTTTTGAATCTTCTCCGCGCCCGCGCGAAGTGTTTTGAGTTCCTCTTCGCTAAACTGATCTTTTGCGTTCTCAATCGTCTTTAAGAGGAAGTCCCCGTAGTTACTGCCGTCCTCTACCATAGCCATGCCCTTATCCGCCGCGAGGAACACCTTTTCCCAGAGTGCTTTATTCTCTATCAGTACGTCGTTCTCCTTCTCCATGAGCTTTTGATGCAGCGCCATGGCGGCCTCGGTGTTATCGACCTCCAGGTTTAAGAGCGTGTCAAGATCCGTGCTCGCTGTGTCGTTCAGGCTTCCGCCTGCCTGTGCGGCTGCGCTTGTTCCGGCTTCACTTGTTTTAGCCGCCTCTGTTTTCTTTCCGCCGCAGGCAACCAGGCTACCCACCGTCAGTGCAAGCGCGATTCCGGTCAACAGTTTTGCTTTCTTCATTTTGCTTCCTCCCGATTGATTTTTATCTTTTTGTTTCCGATTGTTTTTCCGGCGCCGAAACCGCAGCGAAAATGCACCGCACCGGTCGGGCAGGCATCTATGCACATGCCGCAGCGTATGCATTCGCTGTGGTCCGGCGTCTTTGTGACATCGACATCCATCTTGCAGGCCCGCGCACATTTTCCGCAGGAAACGCAGCGACTCTCATCCACCCGCATGCCGACCAGAGAGACCTTGTTCAGCAAGGCATAGAAAGCACCGAGCGGGCAAATCCATTTGCAGAAGGGGCGGTAGATGAAGACGCTCAGCAGAACGAACGCAAGCAAAATGCCGAACTTCCAAGCAAAGAGTTTGCCGAGTGCCGCGCGTATTCCCGTGTTCACGATAGAGAGCGGTATGGCTCCCTCGAGTACACCCTGCGGGCAGAGGTACTTGCAAAAAAAAGGCTCTCCCATGCCGAGATCATTGACCGCAAGAGCGGGCAGGAGTACGACCATAATGAGCAGCACCGCGTATTTAATCCAAGTGAGAGGACGCAGCCTTTTGGTCGACAGTTTTTTCCCCGGCAACTTATTGAGCAGCTCCTGAAACCAGCCGAAGGGGCATAGAAAGCCGCAGACAAAGCGCCCAAGCAGCACGCCGAAAAAGATCAGGATACCTGTCACATAGTAGGAAAAGCTGAACTTGGAACTCCCGACGACCGCCTGAAATGCACCGATCGGACAGGAACCCGAGGCAGCGGGACAGGAATAGCAGTTGAGACCGGGCGCACAGGCAAGTTTTCCCTTGCCCTGATAGATGCTCCCCTTCAAAAAGTTCGGCAGATGAATGTTGGTGAGCAAGGCGGCCGCCGCCTGTATCCATTTTCTATCCAATGCCGACACACTCCAGACAGAGTCGTATTGCCTTACTCAGCACGGTATCTGCCTCCCCGCGCCAAGCACCGAAGCATATCATTGCGACCGAAGAGAGCAATAAAACCGCTTGCAACATTGTTTTCTTTGAGAGCTTCACCGCAATTCCTCCTTTCGTTTGTACCCATTGTAGCGAAAGGCGTGTAAAATCTCTGTTAAGAGAAAACTTAACGCGGATTTTATGCCTTCTTGTGATACAACTTAAGAAGACTTCTATTGTGAATGTGAATCCTTGAATTTGAATCCTTGAATTCGAATCCATGCATGCGGAGGGAGGGTTTCCTATGCATATCTTAGTCGTTGAGGATGAGCGTGCGCTCTGTGAGACCATAGTCCAAAGTCTTCGCCGCCTCGCCTACAGCGTGGATTTTTGTTTTGACGGCAACGCAGCTTTAGAACTGCTGGAAAGCGAACGTTTCGATCTCATTGTCCTCGACCTAAACTTACCGGGCGCGGACGGCATGACTGTACTCAGAACGCTCCGCAAGTACGACCGAGAAACGCGCCTCCTGATTCTCTCGGCGCGGAGTGAAGTCACGGACAAGGTTGCCGGGCTCGATGCCGGCGCGAACGACTACCTTGCAAAGCCCTTTCACCTCGCCGAGCTCGAGGCCAGAATCCGAAGTTTGACCCTGAGACAGTTCACGCAGCATGAGGTTCTGCTCTCCTGCGGAAAACTCTCTTTTGACAGTAAGACGCGAAGCGTGCGTGTCGCCGATTCACCGATTGCACTCACCAAGAAAGAACTCGGTATCCTCGAATATCTCTTACTCCACCGGGGACGTCCGGTCAGTCAGGAGGAATTACTGGACCATGTCTGGGACAGCAATGCGGACCGCTTCAGTAACTCGATTCGCGTCCACATCTCCACTCTCCGCAAAAAACTGCGCGCCGCGCTCGGTTACGACCCGATCGTAAACCGCATCGGCGAGGGCTACGTGCTCACGGAGGCCGCAGAATGAAACGTCTCTCTTTGCAGTGGCGCATCACACTGATGACAGCGCTGCTCATTGCCACAGCCTGCATCAGCATGAGCCTCTTACTCGGCTACTCCGGCAGGCACTATATGGACCGCATCGGCACTTCGATCTCCGCTTACAGCGAAACGGTTTCAGGAAATGATGCGGCACAAAATACCTCTGATTTCCCGGATACGGCAACGTTCGCACCGAACTCCGATCTGGTCATCGTGATCGACGGTGCGCAGGCCGCCTTTACCGCGAGTAATTGGCTCATCACCGCCGCGGTAACGCTCTTAAGTGCGGCGCTCGCCTATTTTGTGAGCGGACAGGCGCTGCGCCCCCTCCGTGAGTTTGCATCGCGACTCGAAAAAATAGAGCCGAACAATCTCTCCGATCAGAACATGAAACTCCCCGCAGATGTCCCGACAGAGTTTCGCCGCTCCCGCGAAGCCTTTAACCGCATGCTGGACCGACTCGACGAGGGTTTTCGCGCCCAGAAACAGTTTACCGGCAATGCCGCCCACGAACTCAGAACACCGCTTGCCCTCATGCAGGCAAAGCTTGAGCTCTTTTCCGCCGAGCACCCGAATGCGGATGCCGAAACCGCAGACTTTCTTCGCCTGCTCGGAGAGCAAACCGAGCACATGGCGGAAATGAGTAAGACTCTCCTGGAACTGAGCGAGCTCCGCTCCGTTCCCTGTGAGGACAGGATAGAACTGGGACCCCTGATGGACGAACTTTGCACCGATCTCACGCCGCTCGCGGAAAAACAGAACATTGACCTTATCTACGAGGGCAATGCAATGCTGATCGGCAGTGACACCTTGATTTACCGCCTGCTCTTTAATCTCAGCGAAAATGCGATACGCTATAACCGTCCGAACGGCAGCGTACGTCTCTCCGTGCGCGAAGAGGCGGGCTGTATCGAAATTCGCGTTGCGGACAGCGGCACAGGAATACCGGCGCAGTATCGCGAGAGCATTTTTCAGCCCTTTTTCCGCGTGGATAAATCGCGGAGCCGCCAATACGGCGGCGCAGGGCTCGGCCTGGCCCTTGTGCGGGAGATTGTCTCACTCCACGACGCAGAGATTTGGGTAGAGAAAAGTAACGAGGCGGGCACCACCATGTCAATCCGGTTTCCCAAGATGCGAAATGCGAATCTCAAGAACAGCTCTGAGACCTCATGACCCTTCCTCCAAACACACTGTTTTAGGGAAGATGCCTTTTTACCCACTCGTCCAACTCTTTTGTCCTATCACTAAAAAGCCCTGAAGTACTCGCGAATATAAGTACTTCAGGGCTTTTTGATGTGATTTACATTCGCCTCAGCGCCAGCAAGGCGGCAGTACCTGCTTTTCCATCCGCACAGGCGCGGGATAAGTTTCTCCGAAAAGCTCGAGCTCTGCCCGCTCGATGATTTGAGGCTCCGCGGGCTCTAGGATTTTTTTATCGGTACCGGGGTAAATCACCTCGCGAGTCGGGAGTTCCGCAATGCGCTGTATCTCATCCATCCCCGCAATCACCTCGCCGAGCACCGGATATATTCCGCGGAACTCCGGGAAGTCTTTCAGCGGAAAGAATATTTCCGAGCTCGCAAGGCCGGCTTCATCGTAGCCTCCCATACAGATGACACCGGGGCGCGGGGTCAGGGGATCGATTTCGGGGTGAAGTCGATATTCGTCCGGAATCAGATAGCGGCATTCCTCGTGTCCGTATGCATTGTAACTCAGATCCACCCACTTGCCTGGCGCAATGCGCTGAATCGCATGCCGATCCATCCAGCCGTGAGAGGCCACATAAATCAGACTGTTCACGGCATTCGGGGCCGCTTCCGGCCAAAGTTCTATGACAATCTTTGCGCCGCTCTTAAGATACAGCTTGAGACAGGGCTTTCGCTCTAAATGAAGTTTGGGTTCCATATTTGCGTCTCCTCTTTTTCAATGCTGCGATTGATGCCTATGAAACTCTGGCTCTATCATAGCACAGTTGCCGCCGACTGCCTTTGCCAAAAAAATCCGGCGCGCCCTCTTATGCCGGGCGGCCGGATTTTTTGCTTCTGTCCTTAGTTAATGATATCCAGTTCATGAGAATAGTGGTTTAAAAGCTCAACACCGTCCTCGGTGACCATCACGAGATCCTCGACACGAACCCCCGTATCTCCGACCAGATAGATGCCGGGCTCTATCGAGAAAATCATGCCCGGCTCCACCTCCCAGTCAAAAGCCGAGGAGACATCGCCGTACTCATGGTCCGTGAGCCCGATAAAGTGACCGAGACGGTGGTTAAACGCCGGACCGTAGCCTTTTTCCGTAATCAAATCGCGCGCTGCCTTATCGATATCGCAGAGTCTCACGCCGGGGCGAATCAATGCGACCGCAGCCTCGTTCGCCGCGCGGGTAGTCTCATAGACCTCGCGGCAGTGATCGCTCACGCTCTTATAATAAAAAGTGCGGGTCATGTCCGAGCAATAGCCGTCCTTCACGCAGCCCACGTCAAAGAGAACGCAATCTCCCTCCCGCAGCACGGTGTCGTCCGGCTCATGATGCGGATCCGCCGCATTGGCACCGAAGGCGACCAAAGGCGTAAAGGAAAAGCCCTGCGCCCCGAGTTCCTGATAAATGCCGAGGAGCTGATCTCTGATTTCCCGCTCCGTGACCCCCGCATGGACCAGCGCACGCAGACGCGCCATCGCCGCATCGTTGACGGCGGAGGCGCTGCGCATTTTTTCCTTCTCCTCCTCGTCCTTCACCGCGCGGGTCTTATCGACCGCAAGAGAGCTGTTCACAAAGCCCGCCGCGAGTTTACGCTCCATGAGCGGAAGCAGGAAGCGCGCCGTAATCTCCTTGTCCACACCGAGGACTTCATCCTGCATGAGATACGGTGCAAGCACCTCCGCAACCGGATCGGTGTCGGAGAACCATACTTCTTTGACGCCGCTGTTCACCGGCGCATAAAAGAGCTTGTTTAGGAAGAGGACGTGCTGTCCGTCCTTCCGAAGCAGAAGCCCGAAGAAACGCTCATAGGGGAGATTATAGTAATCGGTCAGATAGTAAACGGACATGGGGTCCACAATCAACATCTGGCTGAGGCCCTCGTGTTCCAGTGCCTGCAAGATACGTTCGACTCGCTGTTCTCTCATTGCAAATACCCGTAAGCTGCGCAACCGCAGCTCCCTTTCCGAACAATCATCTTACTATTTTTTTACTCCGAAAACCAGTCCCGGGCACCGTAGTTTGTCGCGCAAAAAATAAGACTCCGTGCCCTTCGGCACGGAGTCTCCCCCTTATGATTCCGAAAAACTCAACGCTTTCCGGTCTTGTTCTGCTTTACAAGGTAGTTCGGATTTCCCGCATCCTTACCGACGTTGAACTGATCCCAAAGGAAGCTGATGCTGACTTCAACACTCTTGTGCTGGCTGTCTGCGTCTGCGTTGTTCGCCATAACTTCCGTGGAACCCGTCGTGTAAACACCCTCGGCGTCCGGATCCATAGCGACTGCGAGGAAGAGGTCCATTCTGTTGTCCGTTGCCGGGCTGCAGAGAATGGTTGCGTTCTCGATGACGTCGCGAATCTCTCTGTCGGAGAGCTTCTTCAGTGCGGAAAGTCTCATGAAGTGCACACCGCCGACCGTGAAGTAGTCGCCCTCGCTTGCGAGAGAGTCAACCAGCTTAAATACGCGAGTTCCCTCAATCTTCTTCGGGCTGTACTGCTCGCCGTCCATGTAGAGTGCGATACCGAGCATATCTTCCGCTGCGCCGCTGCACTCAAGGCCCTTCATCTCAAACTTGATGCTGCTGAGCTTCGCCGCGATGCTGCCTACGTTCAGGACATCCGTGCGGAAAGCCTGTGCATAGCCGGGATACATCTCATTGATTTCAAGAACAATCTGATCGCTGCCCTTCGTGTTTGCGGTGGTGTAGACACCGACGTTTTTCGGAATCCAATCCGCGTTCACGAGCTCTGCGTTGAAGTCTACATTGTTGTAGCCCTTCTGACGCTCCTTGTAAGCATCGACGCTGCCGTCCTTCGCGATCTTGTTGTAGTCCGAGGTGCCTCTCATGAAGAAGCTGTCGTCCACATAACCGCTGTCGCCGATACCGTCCACAACACTCCAGCCCGACGGAAGTGTCTCGTTTCCGTACTGTGCGTAGAGGCCGAGGTCCGCAAACATCATGCTGAAGTCACCTGTCGTTGCTCTCGTCGTGACATTCAGGGTGTCCGTCCAGTATGCATAGCCGGTTCCCGCGAGAACCAGTGACAGTGCAAGGAGGCCGCCGATGATCGATTTCTTTCCCGCTCTTCTCATAACCATTCCCTTCCCTTCGTTCGCTCTGTGTTTTGTCATCCTGTACAGTTTCTGACTACAAACACAGTTTACGAAAAGAAAGGAAAGCGCACATCCGGCGAAGGTCCCCCCTCTCGGGATACTTTGTTCCCCCTTTTTCTACTCCGAAAGTGGTAGGAGCTCCGGAATCTGAAATAAAAAGCTTCGATTGTCGCAGCGAACGGTGAACATACCGTCGAGCGGAAGTCCCTCCGCATCCGGCGTGCAGACCGCAGGCTGCCTGAGTTCCTCCGCAACAAGGAGCAGACTCTCGAGGTTTTTAAGCCGTATCGCATCCGCCGGAACCTCTTCCCGGCTTTCGGTAAATACGAGCCTTGAACCATACTTCCGAAGCAGCCGACGCAGTTCGATTTTTCTGGCCTCTTCCGGCGTAGGCGCCTTGGAAAATACGAGGCCCGTCAGGACAAGGAAGATGCCGCACGAAAGGAGCAAGACGCCGCCCGCAAGTTTCGGGAAGGAAGTCGCCGCTTGTATGCGCTCACGTCTCGTAATGCTGCCGCTGTCCTGAATCTCGGCTCCCGTTTCCAGGGTGTAGAATCCGCTTTTCGTGTCGTCCGGCAATGGGATTTCCAGAGAAAAGGGCTTTTCCTGATATTCCGCCTCGCTTTGCAGCGTGAATTTGCCGGAAAAGACAAGTTTCAACTCATGTTCAAAACTGCCTCCCAGCTCTCTCTCGATTTCCGCAAAGCGCTCCGCATAGTCCGCAGGATTCAGCTGTGCAATCGTCTCTACGAAGGCACCGCCGTCCTCTCCCGCTTGTATTTCACCGCTCTCCAGCGAAATCCGTTGCGAAAAAATCTGTTTCTTTTCGCCGTCTCGGTTAAAATAACCGGCGAGTTCCACAGCGGACTCATACTGCCCGCCGCAGCGAACCGTAAGGCTACCCTCTCCCGTCAGCTTTGCGCTGAACTTAACCCAGAGTAAATCCGCCAAATTCCGCGGATATACTGCGCCGGCCGAGAGCCATTCCTCCGAGAACACCGAGTTTTCACGGAGATGTACCCAAGGTTCCGCGTTGACACCGAGTTCATAGGAATAAAGCGTTTGCTCTCGCACTGTGCTCTCTCTTTGCATGGCCCGAAACAGGAGAAACACGGCCGCAACCAGACAAATCAGTCCCGCCAGCGTTGTCGCAATTTTACGTCTCGTGTCAAATACAGGTCTTATGTTCTTTTTGCCCTTCTTCATTGCCTCTTCCATACTGTACCCGTCTCCTCTTCCCCTCAGCTGCCTCTCTCAGGCGTTGCGCAGCTCAAGGGATTGCTGTCTCTGTTCGTAGGCCCTGCTGAATTTCCGTCGGTACCTTACGCCTGCTGTTTAAAAGCAGTACGGGAATACCGACCCGCGGGACGACCCGAATCACCGTGCCGCTGATATCATTCGGGTGAACAACTTCGGTGTCCGCGGAGGGGTTGTTGTCCCCCTTCGTGATAAACGTGCGGTTCCCTGCCTCATCCTCTCGCACCGCAAGGATTCTGTGCGTGATGCTGATATCCCCCCGGCGGAAGCTGATCACCGTCCCCTCCGAGAGTTCCTTGATTTCCTGTTCTTCGCGGAGTTTCCGCACCAGTACCACATCGCCCGGATGAATGACCGGTTCCATGCTTCCGGTCAGTATGACCGTCGGATAGACCGGAAACACACCGACACAAAACCAATAGAAGATCACGGCCGCAAGGAGTTCCGCGTACCAGCTCAAAGAACTGCTCTGCGGCTCCGGCTGCTCTCCGAACTCTTCCGCGCGGAAGCGCTCCCTCACAAAGAGGAGAAAGAAAACCGGAAAACAAAGTCCTATGGCGGCATTCGCTAACCACGGCAAATCCGGCAAAAACGGAAATACCCGTTCAAAAATTCCTATGCTACCGCTGTAAAGTACCGAAGGCCACATCCCGCCGCTCAGCACGAGTCCTGTTTGCAGGGCGCTCCGTGCAAGCGCGGGAAGCACGGTTTCCGCCGCAAACACGAAGCGATTCTCCGCGCCTTCCAGCCGCAGTGCCCGCTGTACATTGAGTTCCAAGAGAGCAAAAAACAAGGTCAACAAAACCGCGGAGAGCGTGCGGTGGCGTATATGCTTTCTGCTGAGCCCCAAACCGTAGGCACGTACGCCCTCTCGCACAATGAGAGGCAGAAGCAAGAAAAACACGTTCCGTACCATGCCGCCGATCGAGCTGTCATAGGGACTCCCCTTCAGGCATTTCATAAAAACAGCGCTCACAAAACGGAGCGCCAAATAAATTGCCGCACCGGTCAGTGCATAGATGCGCATCCCTCTCCTTTGGGCAGCGCGACGCCGCACACCGACCCGCGGCAGTACAAAGAGGAGCAGCGCTGCCATACTTCCGTACCAGAAAAGGGCAAGATACAAATTGCCCTCAAGGAGTGTTTTGAACGCCGGAACGACAGTCCCGACCAGTAAGAACAACAGGAAAAAGAAGGAGACGGTCATAACCCTCCCGTTCTTCCGGCTGTATTTTGATTTTGCTCCGTCTTCCCGTTTTTCCGAGCATTTGACTCGGTCGCAAACCCTCGGTCATCGATTACGGCGCCGTCCGCCGGAAACTCGCCTGCCTCGAGAAGCTGAACGGCCACCGGGAAGTGAAATGCCGCATTGCCCTTCACATGCAAGCAATCCGTCCAATAGGCATATGTTGTCAGCGCCCCGAATAAGTGAATCCGTTTCCCGCTGCCCGCTGTCTGCTGATCGATGCGCAACTCCGTCGCAAAGGAATAGTCTACCCAGACACCGCTGCTCGGAAACAGCCGCTCGGCAAGCGGCAGGGCCATGAGACTCTCCTCGTCCACCCGAATGAAATCCGGCATAACCCCCTCCGGCTTCTCATTCTCCGCTCGCAGATAAAGACAGCAACAGAGCACATCGTCCAGCCGCTCCACGCTGCGAAAGGCTATAAGCCGCTTAGGTTCCAAGAAACCGGCATCCGGCTCATCCCAGTCATAGGCGGCATTCGGAAGGGCCAAATAGACCTGTTCGGGCGTGAGCGGAATCTCCTCTCCGGGGACCGTGAAGTCGACGGGCTTTTCCTTCGCCTTCATCCCCTTTTCCGCAATCGGGCAAGAAATTCGAAGATAATTTTCCCCGCCCAAAAAGTCTTCGGGCATTCCCTCCGGAAACACCAAAGCTATGCTTTTCTCATTTTCACCCGCGCTTGCCTCCATCGGCACTTCCGCAAGCACTTCTCCGCCATCCCGCACCAATACGGCGCGATATGTCCCTTCGCTCGCAAATGCGCAGTCCAGCTGCCCCGTTGCGATCTTTCCGGCAACGCGGAGCGTACCGTCCCAATACGCGTACCCTGTCCCCAGCGCTGCCAGACAAAGTGCCAGAACAGCGCAGGGTAAGAGTTTTCCCCCCTGTCTCCTCATCTCTTCTTACCTCCTGTCCGCATCGTCCTGTTTTACACGCTGAGTTCCGAAAGACTGTCACACTTTCCCGCAAACAACACGGCCTCCACACGGCTCTTAAAGCCGAGCTTCCCGAGTATGCTGCTCACATGCTTTTTGACTGTTCCGAGCGAGATAAACAATAAATCGCCGATTTCCGCGTTGGAACACCCCCGGCTCATGAGACGCAGAACCTCGATTTCGCGCTCCGTGAGCTCCTCAAGCTTTCGATCCTCCTCCGCCGCCTGATTCAGCTTTTCCACGAGCGCGGCGGAATAGAACTTCTTGCCTCGCTGCACCGCACGGAGACCGAACATAATCTCATCCACAAAGGCGTCTTTTAAGATATAGGCATCCACCCCCATCTCCCGCGCCCGAAAGAAATCGCTCTCCCGCGAAGAGGAAGTGATGAAGATGGTACGCACGTCGCGTCGGCTTTCCTTGACCCATTTGAGCACATCGAAACCGCTCTCAGCGCCGAGGCGGATGTCGATGAACGCCACGCTGACCGCTGCCTCATCCATGCGCGACACTGCTTCGCGCACGGTTCCCGCCTCCAGAACCTCTTCCTCCGGACAATACATATGAATGATCTGCTCGAGTCCCTTCCGCGCCAGCGGATGGTCATCCACTACGAGATACATACGCTTTTCCCCCTTTGCAAAGCGCTCACCGGAAGGGTGAGTGTGATTTCCGTTCCCTGTCCTTCGCCGCTCTCCACGCGAAGCGATGCGCCAAGGAGTGCCGCAACCTTTTTCATACTCCGAAGTCCCTTGCCGCCGGAACCCGGGACCCTTTTTTCCGCAAAGCCGCTTCCGTCGTCCTTTACATTCAGGACGAAGCCTTCTTCCTCCGCGCGAATCTCCACTCGAATTTCTTTGGCACCTCCGTGTCGCGCGGCATTGTTGACGGCCTCGCAGGCCACGCGGTAAAGCACTGTCTTCTGCGCCGCCGAGAGTTCTTCGATGCCGTTTGCAACCGAAACCGGAATACGGACAGCGTACTGCCGCTCCGCTTCCTCCATGTAGCTGAGAAGCCTGCCCTCAAAACTTTGCTCCCCGCTGCGCGCAAAATTTCGCCCGTAAACCGTCTCCCGCAGCTCCCGCATGGTGAGTGCCGCCGTCTTTTGGAGAAGCACAATCCGCTCCAGCGCGGCCCCCCGCTTTGTCTCCTCCTTCTCGACAAAGAGTTCCAGTTCCTTCAAACCGCAGTTTAAACCGAAGAGTTTCTGGATAACCGTGTCGTGAATTTCGTCCGCAATCCGGTTCTTTTCCTCCGCGGAAATATACGCCTCCATCTGACCCTGCATATCGAGCCCGCGAAAAATAATGCCGCAGAGCCGTACGTAAAACTCCCGCTCACGCCGAACAAGCTCCTTAAGACCGCTCTCCTTTACCGCAGTGCTTTCCGCATCCGCTGCCCCTATGATGAGCATGCCGTCTCCGCTGCCGCTCTCGACGGAAAAGAGCTGATATCGTTGACCGTTCACCCGCACTTCCCCTTCGCTTCGGCTCATTGCCGTAGCCCGGGACACCAGTTCTTCCCCCTGTTTTTCCGGCATACCGCGGATGATGATTTCGCGTATCATCTGTTCCTCGTTGCGCCGTATCAAGACGCAACCCTCGGGTGATACACTCGCCGCAATCAAGGTGGCAAGTTCCCCGAGCACCCGCTCGGCATCCGTCATCGCCATGAGGGCGAAGCCTTCATACATGTCCGCCACGCGGGAAAGCGCGTACTCGCTGCGCCGATTTTCTTCCACGAGGCAGCTGTTTAAGTCGCGCAGCTCTTCCCTTCCTTCCCGGATGGACTGTACATGTCGCCTCAGCACATAGAAGTTCCCGAAAGTGCAGAGAACCCCCACCAGAATGTTGCTCTCAAGCCTTACCGGATTTCTGTTCTGCTGCCCCACCAAGGCGCAGGCCACACACCAGATTGCCGCGAGCAAAGCTGTGCTCCCGTCGAACTCACCGCTTAAGCTGATCATCATGCAACAGAGTACGTACCAGAGATAAGGACTCGAGAGCCCCCCGCTCAGGTAAATAAAAATACCGTAGGCCGCGAGCTCCACACCGAGCACGGCTCTCATCGCATCCTTGTTCTTTTCCGCCCGAACATAGAGATAATTTCCGATGAGACAGGACAAAAACATACCGAAGATAATGCCCCAGCCTGTGGGGGAGAATCTCTCTTTCTCCCACATACCCGATAAGAAGACAGCCGTCGAGAGCAGAAGGGAGATGATGCGGTAATGAATGCACAGTGTCAGATAGTCGTATTGCTTCTCTGCCTTTTCTCCCATAAGTCCCCCGGTCTTCGCTCAACAGTCTTTCCTGGGAAAAAAGTACACGGCAAACAAACCAAATCACACTTGCAGCCCATCCACGGTGTCCGAGACAGACGCGCTTTCACGGACGATAAGCGCTTCTCTGCCACACTTTTTGTCCCACTCTGCTTTTAATTATTTATGCAATAATTGCGCAAATAAATCGTTTTAACTTTTCTTTATCCACACTTTATTTTCACTAGTATAGCGCAAATTCGAATTTCTTACAAATAAATGAAGATGCGCTTCAGTTCTTTATTGAACACCAAGCCGGGTTAGAGTCGTTTATTTCAGCAGTTTTGCACACAATTCTTAATTTAAAGTAAAAAATGGTACCAAAGTTCCATACAAAAAAGAGGAATCCGACGACAGTCCTCGCGGACCGATTCGAATCCCTCTACAATTACTTATGATAACTATTTAATTCTCCCTGTTGCCGAAACATCAGACCAATTTACTTAGTTCGCTCTTCTTTTGCACTCTGTGTAGAGCAGAGGCATTCTCGCGCGCAGCTCCTTATAAAACAGGACTTCCCAGCCGTACTTTTCGAGAAACGCCCTATATTCCTCACCTGTCCATTGGTTCGTAAAACGGAGCCCCGCCAGAGCAAGCAATAACTCCCAGCAGCGCCCCGCCAAGCGCTCCCGCTTTTTTACAAAGTTCGGCGCAATCAAGATACCGCCCGGTCTTAGCACACGGGCTATTTCTCGCAGCGCGCGCTCGGGCTCCGGCAAAAGGTGCAGGACATTCACAATGATCACCGCATCGAAGCTCGCGTCCGCATAGGGCAGGGATAAGGCATCCGCTACCTCAAAGCGCAAGTTTTTCGGGCAGGCACCTTTCTTTGCCTCGGCAATCATGCCCGCCGAATAATCCGTCGCGAGCATGCACTTCGTGACCGGCGCAACGCGCTTCGCGAGCAGCCCGGGCCCGGTGGCAAGTTCCAGCACTTCCTTGCCGCGAATCAATTTCGGAATGCGGCGATACAGAAACGCATAGCTTCTCTCCTCCGCCCGCATGGCCCGCTTATAAATCGGCGCATACCAATCCCAGATTTTCCCCTTCATACGCTCCTCCTTTCCGAATGCGAAAACAAGCTTATCTGTGTATAAATCTGACCTGCAACCGCGTTTTCACCCAACCGTTCGGCTCGGCATCGATCCCTCAAAAGAGATTATCCGTTTTACACTTCTTCTTCGTTGCGTGGCTTCGTTGCGATGGAAGGCAAAGTGAGCTTTGGCATTTTGTCGAGCACGGTCGCTCTGCCCGCCTCGGCGAGGCTTCCGAGTGCGGCCGTCAACTCACTTCGTTTCTCTTTCGGTAGCTTCCCAAGCTCTTTTATGATGAGCCCGGTGTTCTTGAACAAATTCTCACCGAACTCAGCAAAGGTCTCCGCTTCCGTCATCTCTATCATCGAGAAGACTGTCTCAACCAGAGATTTTCGCGCCTCATCATCCATGGTTTCGAGCCAGCTTCCGAGTGCTTTCTTGACGAAATCACTGAAGGCGTCCAGCTCCGCGCCGACAAATTTGTCCTTCGTCACTTCCCAAGTCGTCACATCGTGCTGAAAGATACCGGCCGCGGTGCTCTTCACAACATGCTGTTCCGCCTCATTGGAAAGTAATTGTCCTATGATAGAGGTCTGTGGGAGTATATTTGTGATTTTCGGCTGCATCTCTCGGTACGCTTCCGTGCGCACAATCTCTTCTCGAAAACCGGGGCCGTCGTTGTTGTAAATCTTGAGAATCCGTTCTTTGACCGCATCTTCCGAGAAGGCGGCAGCGTACATCGCAAAGTTGCCGCCCTTGGAATGTCCGCCGAGGATGAGCTTACCCTCGACACATGCGGCGACTTCGTTCAGATAGGAAACCGCCTCCTTGGCTCCCTCGGTTTCCGCGGTGAAGCTCATCAAAAAGTCCTCTTTCCAACCGGTGATACTTAAGTCCGTGCCGCGAAACGAGACATACTTGGTCCCGTCCGGAAGCAAAAAGACAAGGGCCGCAAACTGCTGCACCTTTTCCTTGTCAAAAACCTCTCTGAAGTGCGCAACTTTTGTCCCCCGAAAGCGCGCCCCACGTACCATCTCTTCGAGTAACAGCGGCGCTCTCTCGATAAAGTGCTTGCTCTCCCGCACTTCCGCTAGGTCGTGCTTTTCGCAAAAGCGTTTGAAGCAGGTTTCGATGCTCACATGCCGCTTCGGTTCATGCAAGAGTTCGCCAAAGTCCGCATAGGCGAGATAAGACAAAAGCACATTGTCGATTTCATTAAACGGCGCTGCCCGAAAGCTCACGTCATTTCTCCACTCTAAATAATCCATGAGTTCCATCTGATTTCACCTCCTGCTTCCCGAAAACGCCTCCATCCGACTTACCTCTATTCACATCCATGATACGAAAGATCCGTCGGAATTTCATCCACAGTTCCTTCCGTTTCATTGGGGCAGCCCCCTGCTGCCACGGATGGCAGTGAGGCGTTTTCTTGTACGCTCAGATATGAATTCGGAACGCTCCGAACTCAAATACGCCCTTTCCCTGTTTCAATTTTCCCTGCCTCTCCAGGAGAGAAAAGGCTGTCTCAATCTCCTCAATCAGAGAAACCGGAAGCGCTAAGTCATGATGCCCCGGAAAGATTCTGCGGATCTCGTAGTCGCGCAGGCGTTTGACCGAGCGGTAGAAGAGCTGCGGATCCGTAGAGGGATAAAAGGCGTCCAGACAACCCTTATAAATCAAATCGCCGGAATACAGGTATTTTCTCTCCGGTTCATAAAAACAGCAGTGCCCGGGAGAATGCCCCGGCGTATGTATGACCTCAACCGTCCGCCCGCCCAAATCAAAGCGGTCTCCGTCATGCAGGATTAGCTGAGGCTCTCCTTGAAAGATCCGATAGGACTCCGGGTCAAAAGATGCCGGAAATAAGCAGGGCTCGGAACAGAGCTGTGCTTTCACCCGATCCGTTGACAAAGGGAAGCGATCCGCTATCCAATCCTTCTCTGCTTCATGCACCGCAAAGCGCGCAAACAATCGGTGCGCTCCGATGTGATCCCAGTGAACATGCGTGGTGAGCACAGTGAGCGGCAGCCTTGTCAGGCTGTCCACGACAGCTCTGAGATCGGAAATACCAAGTCCCGTGTCAATCAGCACAGCCTCCGTCTCTCCGCAGAGCAGATAGCAGTGCGGCTCTTCCGGATGCCGGTATTCACTGATGACAAAGGTCTGCGGGTCGATGCACGCAACGTGAAACCAGGAGTCCCGATCGAGCTGATAGATCTCACAGCCGTCTCGCTGCCGCAGATATGAGAATCCGAACTTTTCCGCGATATGCTTCGTCGCGGCTTGTGCCGGGCTACACTCGAGCACGGCCGACTTTCCTTCCGCATAGGCCTTTTCAATCAGTTGTTTCGTCAGCGCTCCCGCATATCCCCTGCCCCAAAAAGCTCTTCTCAGTACCCATCCGATTTCTTTGCTCTCTTCATCGTAGTCATGGTAAATCACATAGCCGACAAAATCACGATTCGCAGTTTCAACAGCATAAATGAGCGGCGACCGAGACAAGCCCGCGGAATGCAAGAAGGCTTCCGTCTGCGGAAACGAATAGGGAGGCTCTATATAGCGCATCACTTCTTCGTCCGAAAGCAGCTCGTATAAAGCTTGCAGATCCTTTTCCTCGAAGCGTCGAATTCTTAACCTGTCCATCGTTTCCTCCGAACGACTGTATCAGTCTGTAAAAACACCTCACTCATTCGTCAGGTCAAATGCATTTGATAGCAACGGTAATTTCCGACACAGTGAAATCCGCATTCTTTCGCGGCCTCCTCATACACTTCATCACAAAAGAAAGTCATCACTATTCCACCGCTGCGCTTTACATCCCGCAAAGCTGCGTTCAATAAATTTTTCAGCAATTGCGGATCGTATTCACGCCGATTCATATCCACACCGAAAATCTCATACCACGCATCTCCCGCAGCGGTATAGTAAACGGCACCGCGCGGTTCACCGTCTTTTTCTTCCAGAAAAATACTCCAGTTCTCAAGCTTTTCATAGAGGCGCGCCGAATTCCAATACATGTTTTCTTCAAACTGACTGTGCAACAGCCGAAAACGCGTATAATTCTCTCTCCCGATTTTCAGAACTTCCTTATTGTCAACCGCGGGTATGAGGTGCTCAAGATAGGCGGTGTTGTTGTAGTCATCCTCGATACAAGTAAAACCTTGGCGCTCAAGATAATTGACCGCAGACTGATTCTCTGCCGGAAAGCCGAGATATAAATCATAGCCTTTAAACTTGTCTTTGGCATAGGCCAGAAACTCGGAAAGTGCCTCTTCGGTCTCCGTATTCGTTAAAAACAGCATCTGCTCCTCTTCGCATGCAAACGCCTTTCTGGCCCGTTCCAGAAACATGTCCTTCGTCTTAATGCCGTCGCAGTAGGTCGGATATCCGGACTTTGTTAAGTCGCTCGCCAGTTCATATGCAAAATCGGCATACCGTTCAAAATCGGTTTCGGAACAACGTCTCAGCAAAAGAACCCCCCGTTTCAGTCACGTTTTGACTTCAATATCGAAATTGAAATCCGTCATTTACGGTTCTTAATCATAACGTTAGGAATGTCGCTACACTTCAATCATATAGCTTCCTGTCGTAAAAGTCGATACCACTGCCCTTGTCATAAGAGCGACAAAAAGGCCTCCCGCCATACTCTCTTTCAAGAGACGGCGGGAGGCTATTCTGCTTCAGCTGTTCTTTATTCTTATAACTTCTTTTCCAACAGCGCCACACACTCCAAGTGTCGTGGGACAACGCCGTTGATGTCAGAGGTTTTCAATTTTTTTGTATTTAGAAACTATCCACAAAACCGCTTTGAGGGAAGTTGTCCACTGGTGTTTTTCAGCCCGATAAACTGGGAGTTGATGATTTATTTTTACCCAAAATATGGCATAACTGATTGAAACAAAAAAGCAATTACAATTGATAATCCTAAAACAACAGCAAATTCTTTTGGCTTTCTATATAAGATAATTATACCTAGTATCCATGTGATCACTTCCATAAGGCTATACATATAAAAACCTTGTGATGGGCTAAGGCTAAAAGCCTGAGCTAATAATATCCCAATAATGATGCTCGAAATGAAAATTGCAATAGGTCCTTTTCCTTTTGCATACCAACATATGTATGCCATAAAAAATGATATAAATGGCATTACTGTCCATATCATCATATAAGTTCTTGGCAGGAATCCCAAAACACAATTACTAAACAAATAATAGCCTGACAACATACTTATAAAGAACGTAAATGTATTAATTGAAGCTCTTAAAGGTGATTTCGAATAAACAGAAATTATCGTACCCAACAAAATCCATAATGCCAACCTACCAAAGTAATTACTAATATCAAGTTGTTGAAAAACCATTGGTAAGTAGTTACTAGCTGTACCGTCAATCCACTTCTGAAACACACCAAGTGCAAAGCCAAATAATACAAATCCTGCAGTTGCCAATATCTGTTTTGACGTATCACCCTTTTGTGGCATTCTTATTTTTTCAAGGAATGCTTTCATTCTCTATTCCTCCACAAATTCAAAGTTATCAGAGCCTGATAAACCCTTGACCGCCTCTTATATTTCTATTTCAGATTGCAGCATCCGATCGGACATAGTGTGTTTTTCTTCCTGCTCCCAATCGTGTAAGGGTTCCATCCTCGACCAGTTTTTTTAGGGCTGATTCCACGGAGGAGCTTCCGAGACTCGGACAGGCCATCATCGCTTCCTGCTTCGTAAATGTACCGATTTTATTCAGAACAAATTCCTTTACGATATCATAAGATGTGCTTCTGCCCCCGCTTTTTTCCGCAATAGTCACTCGCGCCTCATATTCCCTGTAGCAGGCGAGTATAACACCCAGCATATATTTTATAAAAGGCTTCTGATCATTCTTTTCTTCATGCCACAGTTTGTCTGCATCCGCCAAGGCCTTGTAATACGACTCTTTTGTATCCGCAATGGCCTTTTCGATACTGATATACTGTCCGACCATATATCCGCTGCGATAAAGTAGGAGCAGCGTAAGAAGTCTGCTCATTCTTCCGTTTCCGTCATTAAATGGATGAATGCAGAGAAAATCCAGTATAAAACACGGAATCAGTATGAGTGGATGAGTGAGCTCCTTCACAAGAGTTTCCTGATAACTCTAACAGATATTCGTTACGGCATCAGGCGTTTCATAGGGTTCCAGTGATTTACTCCCAATCATATCAACGATTTGGGAGAAAACCAATTACTTTGGGAGCCTTTTTACCCGACAAACGAAAAAAAAGACACTCAATCATCGCCGAGCGCCTTTCCTATCTGTATACCTCTTATACATCCGCATCAATTTCCAAACCGGATTCGAATTCAACCGTCAGTTTTTCATTATAGACTGTCATCTTCTCAATGAGCTGTCTGGCAAGCGTTTTCGAGTATTCGGTAATCGCTTCTGTCTGTTCCTACAGCAAAAGGGGTATGAATCATGCACTTTCATTTACTCAGCCATATAGGTCAAAACATAATGCATCCCTTCAGGCACAGCGAAAGTGACATTCTCTGTATGCATACTTCCCTGAAGACCATCCTGCAAAGCGGTCTGATGGAAATGTGCCAACCCGATTCCAAGATCCAGACACTTGATCTTGACCATAAAGTGTGCTGTACGGTACCGACACATTTGAAACACCACGCAGGAACTTGACGATGGGTACAAAGGCAATCAGGATGATCAGATCGTTCGTGGCTACCTGCACCACCGTATAAGCCGGATTTCCTTTTGTCAGAGTGCTCCAGACAAAGACCATCACCGTACAGGGAGCCGCACCGAGAAGGACAGCTCCAGCCAGATATTCCGTTGCAAGCTCCGGCTCGATAAATGCCTTGAAGATGATGAATAGGAATAGATACGCAATCCCATACATGCTAAACGGCTTAATTAGCCAGTTGACGATCCATGTGACAAAGAGCCCCTTCGGATTTTTACCGACCTGCTTGATGCTTTGAAAGTCCACCTTCATCATCATGGGATAAATCATCACCCCAAATGAAGATGGCAATCGGGATAGAAATTCCGTCAATTTCCAGCTTTCCAAGCGTTTTCGGGACAACAGGAATGAACCGCCCGCCAGAACACCGACCACCATGCACAGGAATACCCCTCCATATCAGAATCCTAACTTGCCGAACAGCTTGATGACCTCCGCAGCTTTCAGAACTTTGCCCATCGATACGACCTGCTCATTCACGACCAATGCAGGCATACTCATTACTCCATAGGCCATGACCTTCTCCATGTCGGTGATGTATTCCACCTCAACCGACAGGCCAAGTTCTTCGACGGCTTTCTTTGCATTCTCATACTGCTCGTGGCAGCTCTTGCAGCCTGCTCCTAAAACCTTGATGCAACGGATGCCATCTACAGCCTCTCCACAGCAGCTGTTTTCGTTGCTCTTTTCAGCAGAATTTCCACCGCAGCAACAAGCCTCCGCTTCGTAAACCTCAGTATTCCCGTTGCAGGCGCAGGTCGGTTCGGTTTTGACTTCCTCTTTTTTCTTTCCAAACAGTGCCATAATGATTTCCTTTCCGGAGCAATGCTCCTATGTGATTTATATGAACAGGCCTTGTGCAAGATTAAAGCCATATCCAACAATGGTGATTCCCAGCGTGCAGATCACGATGAAGATTCCCAGCAGCTTTGGCTTGACGGCTTTCCGAAGCATAATCATTGACGGGAGGGAAAGCGTGGTAACCGCCATCATAAAAGACAGAACCGTGCCGAGCAACGCACCTTTTCCAAGCAAGGCTTCTGCTACCGGGATCGTCCCGAAAATATCCGCATACATCGGAACTCCTATCAGCGTTGCGAGAATCACCCCAAACGGATTTTTACTACCAAGCACCGTTTCGATCCAGCTTTCCGGTATCCAGTTATGGATGAGTGCGCCAATGCCCACGCCAAACAGTATATAGGGAAAAACCTTCTTAAATGTTTCCATGACCTGATCTTTGGAGAAGATGAGACGGTCTTCCTGTGTCAGGTCAGGAGCTGTGATGTCCACGCTGCCCGCCTTCAGCGCACTCTTTACGACATCCTCCAGCTCATTTTCCAGATGAAGTTTCTCTATGATCGTACCGCCAATCACAGCGATAATGAGTCCGACAATCACATACACGATAGCGATTTTCGCACCGAAGATACTCATCAGCAGAACAAGGCTTCCGAGATCGACCATTGGAGATGAAATCAGGAATGAAAACGTCACTCCCAGCGGCAGTCCCGCGCTGGTGAAGCCAATGAAAATAGGAATGGACGAGCATGAACAGAATGGCGTTACGGTGCCAAGCAACGCCGCCACAGTGTTCGCTCCGATGCCGTGGAATCTGCCCATGATTTTCTTGCTTCTCTCCGGCGGGAAATAGCTCTGGATATAGCTGATGATAAAGATCAGCACGCAAAGCAGAACAGTGATCTTTATCACATCATAGAGGAAGAACTGTATGCTGCCGCCAATGCGAGCAGTCGTATCCAGACCCAGTGATGTAAGTAGGCTGTGTATCAACGACTCAAGCCACTTCATTCTCAGTATCTGATTTTGAATGAAATCTCCTATGCCCATAAGTTTTACATCTCCTTTAGTTTGATATATTCAAAAGTATCGAAGTGTTATGCCTTTATATAGGCAATCCCGAAGGACTGCCTATTAAGTCTTACTTCTTGCAACCGCAGCTGATTTCCGGATTATTCTCACAGTCGCACCGCGCATAAGCTGCGATCATCTCCCGGAAGGACTGCACGCCCTCCGCGGAAATTGAGTAATGCATCCATTTGCCTTCTTTGTAGTAGTCCACAAGTCCGCTGTCCGCAAGTATCTTCATATGATGGGAAAGCGTGGACTGCGTGATATTAAGCTCCTCCAACAGGTCACAGCCGCACTTCTCACCATGCCGGAGTGCTATCATAATAGCCAGACGGTTTTCATCCGTCAGCGCTTTTATCCTTTTGACATCTTCTCTGTAGCCCATGACTCCACCTCCCAAGAGATGTTCTAAGTGTGTCATATACATTCACACTTGTCAATATATAAATGTGTATTCATGGAAAATTTACAAAAGGGATGATTGTAAGATGAACCAAGACAATAAAAAGAGCCGATGACGAACTCGTGGTATGATGAAGCTACCACACAGCACCACACCGGGAGGTTCGCCATGGCTCAGAAAGAGTATAACACAAATCGAAAATATCGCCACCTGACACGCGAAAAGTGCGCACAGATTGAAGTACTGCTGCAATGAAAGCTCCCAAAAAGTCGCATTGCGCGCGAAGTCGGGATTGCAAGGGTTAGGACGGAATCCGGAACCATACACGCGCTACTTTGGAGATTCGGGACAGCGCGTCTACGAACATCGAAGACGAAATAGTCATTGCCCCATAAAGCTTCCGAAAGCCAAGAAATTCGTGTCTTTTGCGGTAAAGCAGATACTGACAAAGCATCCGGCACCTGATACGATTTGCGGTCTTGCCGGAGAAAAGGGCTGTTTCATTGAGCGTGGATTGTTAAAGGCTCGAAATATCGGTCTCACGCTAAAGGTCAGACGTAAACAACACCGTAAGGGACATCCGCAGCAGTAGTTAATCAGCGGGAAGAATTTGGGCATTGGGAGATTGATACCGTGGTCGGTCGAAGGAAATCGCGATCCGTTTTGTTGACGATGCCCGGTAGAAGCACGCAGGCGGTTGAGCAGGGGGGTAAAGCCCTTCGCGAGTTGTATGGAGAACGTTTCAGCCAAGTTTTTCGCTCCATCACAATTCCCACAATCCCCATATACTATGCTCATCCATACTCCGCCTACGAACGCGGACTAAACGAAAAGCAGAACTCATTGATTCGCCGGTTCTTGCCAGGACTGGATCAATCAGCTCCCCCGAAAATCCTTTCACTACAGTTTGCCGGAGGAATTATTTCAGACTGTCCTACTTGATCTTGCAATCTAGCTTCAAACTTTCCGCCTCTGCAAACTGGAAGTTGTTTATAACCCTAAAATGTAGAATCCGTTATATCTTCTTGACTTAATCAGCCATTCTATCAATACTTCATAATCTACCGGTTTTTCTCTACGAAGTCTTTCTATAATAGAATCTATTAAAGCTGGTGCATAGTAGTTGATTCCGTATATATCTACTGTTCCGCATTTCAAATTGTTATATATACCGCAATCAAAAATACTACTGTATGCTTTGTAAAATACATTTTCGTCATCTATATACAAAGAATCATCTTGCCAGTTATTTATACTATCAACTGCAACTAATCTATCTTTGGCAGTTCCACTTGGTAACTTACAAAATTGTATTTCAACGAATGCAGAACCACCATAGTTCCTTCGTTCCTCCTGAGAATTAAAAATGTGAAATAACACCGTATCACCTCTACAACTTCAAAGTTATCAGAGCCCGATAAACCCTTGACCGCCTCTTATATTTCTATTTCAGATGGCAGCATCCGATCGGACATAGTGCGTTTTTCTTCCTGCTCCCAATCGAGTAAGGGTTCCATCCTCGACCAGTTTTTTTAGGGCTGATTCCACAGAGGAGCTTCCGAGACTCGGACAGGCTATCATCGCTTCCTGCTTCGTAAATGTTCCGATTTTATTCAGAACAAATTCCTTTACGATATCATAAGATGTGCTTCTGCCCCCGCTTTTTTCCGCAATAGTCACTCGCGCCTCATATTCCCTGTAGCAGGCGAGTATAACACCCAGCATATATTTTATAAAAGGCTTCTGATCATTCTTTTCTTCATGCCACAGTTTGTCTGCATCCGCCAAGGCCTTGTAATACGACTCTTTTGTATCCGCAATGGCCTTTTCGATACTGATATACTGTCCGACCATATATCCGCTGCGATAAAGTAGGAGCAGCGTAAGAAGTCTGCTCATTCTTCCGTTTCCGTCATTAAATGGATGAATGCAGAGAAAATCCAGTATAAAACACGGAATCAGTATCTTTCTTCTCATTGCCAAGAACCATGTCTATTTCATTTGGCGCAGTTTTAAAGCTCCCACCATATGATAGATTTGTAAACCGCAGCAAATCCCTATGCATCTGCAGGATGTAGTTAGGTCTTACCGGTATGGCATTATAATCTCCATGCACCAAAGCTAAAACATTCCGATAGCCAAGAATTTCCTCTTCATCACGATTTCTTGGCGTGGTCTTATCGTCCATAAGCTGTTTTAACCTTGGATTGGTTGTTACAATCCCTTCAATACGGTTAGAGCTTTCCGTACTCTGTATCCTGGCTATCTCAATAAGGTGTTTAAGCTCCCTCGGCTTTTGCCTTGTAAATAATTCCTGCTTGCCTTTATATTCCTGTATCTGTGAGACATATGACAGTATTCCATTATCCTCATTGTCTTTTGTCTTTTGTCTTTTCCTTTCTCCCAATCGCTTTTATTTGCACCCAATTATACCAAGGATTTGGGAGAAAACTAACTGCTTTGGGAGACTTTTTACCCGACAAACGAAAAAGGCACACAATCATCGCCGAGTGCCAGATAGTGTCAATACACAGGAAATCCTATTTACAGAGATTTCTTCACACACTCCCCTTCGGGGCAAAAAAAAAGATCCCGAACCTTTTCTGGTGCGAGATCTCAGTAAAAGCATATTCAGTTTTCTTCCGACAAACTGGGATTTTTTTATTCTCCCGTCGCTTCACGGTATTCATCTGTACCTACATCACTCCAGGCATGTCTGCCTGCCATGATGACTTTGCCACTGGCGTATTCATATGCGTACATCTCCATGATCTGCGGATCTGAATCTCCCTCCTTATCCGTTGCTGACTGATAGAGTACATACAGTGCACATTTCCCATTCGTGGATTCGCAATCATACAGGATATAGGTATACGCCTCCGAATCTGATGAAATCACGAACTCCGGCGTCCCTTTCGCGGTATATGTGACCTTCGCCTCATCTACATCTGCATCACCAACTGTACGTGCTACAGCCAGCAGGCCGTTAATAATCTGCAGCTCTCCTACATCAGGATATTCATCTGCCTGTTCAGCATCAGCTGTTCCAGATTCTGTTTCCTCATTTCCAGAGGTTTTTTCCTGCTCATACCGCCAGTCAGGCCTGCCATCCGGATAATAGCTATATGAAGCCAGCACTTTACCGTCATCTGCCATATCCAATTTCACACTCTCCCACAGGTCATCATAATTCTGATCGACAGACAACGTTACCACATCTCCTACCCAGGAGATCTCATATGCACCCCTTGCAATAGCAGCAAAGCCGTCATCCGGGAATAGGGTGGCATCAAGCTCCCTGATGAATATCGGTGAAGTCCGTTCATAAAGTCGGATATTGCCGAGGAGCAGAAATGTAGACTCTCCCGCGACCAGCGAATACTGCTGATCCGGTGAATCGAATTCGTGCCAGGTCGTAACTGCATGACGTCCCAGCCAGATAAGACTCCCCAACAGCAGGCCGGAGATAACCCCGATCCAGCCGAAGACCAGCAATGCTTTTACCGACTTCCGTACCGTTTTGCACCATGTACGAATCAAAAAGGAAACTGCACCGGCACAGAGAAGACACAGCAGGATGAACAGAAAATCATCCAGTTTCAGTCTGACTGACCTTATCAGAACGACCTGCCCGGTCACTCGCTCTGCAATAAACAGGCATAAACAGAAGACACCCCATCCAGTCAGCAGATATCCAAAAATTCTCCTTCTTACATTCATGATCGCTCTTAATATTAATTCTGATGGCCGATTGTAAAATCAGGTTGAACAGGTAAACTGAAATGTCCATAAAGCTTCTCTTTGGTAGAATGTATGTGCTCAATCATCATTCACAAGGAGAAGACCTATGGACCAAGTACATTCTACAACTGAACTCAGGAAGGGTAAACATCTTTCATGGACACCCAACAGGATCGCCGGAGAGTTAGGTTGCGCGCCAAACACCGTTCGTAACGAGATCAAACGCGGTACCGTCACTCTTTATAGGGGCAACATCTTCCGTTACAAGGCGAAAATCGGGCAGGCCGCCTACGAGAAGAATCGTGAAGCTTGTTGCCGTCACTATAATCTTCTTGAAAAGAGCGCTTTCATCTCTTATGTAGAAGAGCACTTCTTTGAAGACGAATGGTCGCTGGATGTCTGTGCCCGCTGCGCTCTGAAGGATCGATCATTCACCAGAGCGCAGATTGTCTGCACGAAAACGCTTTACGGATCTTCCGGAAAAGCTGCATCGCTCACTCAAAACAGCACGAGTTCGCGAAAACAAGCGAGTTCTGGTCAGAAGCATCGAGGAACGGCCAGCCAGCATCGAAGATCGTACGGAGTTCGGACACTGGGAGGTGGACCTGGTCATCGGGTCAAAAAGCGGTAACGATGACGCACTACTTACTATAATCGAACGGAAGACCCGCGAATACCAGATGATCCGCATACCGGGCCGCGATCCGAGCGGAGTCATGGAAGCGCTTCGGGAGGTCAGATCCCAGTACGACGAACACTGGGATGAAGTCTTCAAGACGATTACCACGGACAACGGCTCCGAGTTCTCACCGTTGTCTGGACTGGAGGACCTGATCCGCAGATTCATCCCCAAGGGTTGCAGGATCGACAGCTTCACGAACGAGCAGATCTGCCAGATTGAAGTCTGGTGCAATAGCCTTCCGAGGAAGATACTCGGTTACAGTACCCCGGATGAGCTCTTTGAGGACGAACTGGACAGGATATACACCGTGATCGCGTAGCGTTCGGTAGCACAGACTGACTGTCCGCTCGCTCTGTGCTTATGAACACATAAGAGGAATGTAACCATTCCTCAGGATAACCATCCTGTGTGCTTAGGACTTATTCAACTGTCAATGTTCAACTTGTTATTGCAATTTGCGATCCGACCATTTTTCGAAAATGTCACAGCATATGCTCTATTTTTGCAAAATTCCTGCAAAAATAGAGAGCATGGGCTGTGATGAGACGAGCAAAATTCCGTGTTCACTCACATGGAAATTCTCTCGCCACACTGCTGCGGCAGGGACGGCAATGCCTCAAGGATACATTGAATGCAAAAGTTAGCATAGCAAAAGGCAACCAATTTTTATATTTGGTCGTCTTTATTGTGGATTATAGCGTCATCTTCTTTTTTATGACAGCTCGAACTATATTGAAGCACAATTTCTTTCCTTTAGAAAACATAACACCTGCAATGGCTGTGACAATAACTGTTCCGGCTATACCGAAAGCCGAGCGCCACGAAACGTCAGCAAATTGCGTTTTGAAAATCTCTATGACTACTATAAAAATAAGATATAGACTCCCAACAAATATAAGTGTGGCAATCCACCCCCAACGAGAAACCTTTTTATTGAAATTGTCCTCTTGCCGTTTTCTTTCATTTTCTTCCATAGATGATATACGAGCTTTTAATGCCTCTATTTCATCTGAAGAACTCCGTTCAAGAGTCTCTAATCTCTTTTGAGTTTGCCCATGTGCGACAACCTCATCTTTGTATTTCTTTTGCGCCTTTTCTTGAATATCCTCGTACACTTCCAAATATGTGTTGGAATTAAAGCGAGCATAATCACCCTTGGTAATATCCATTAGAGAATCAAGCACAACTTTGTGAGTACGCAGGAATAAGAACTTCTTTTCATCTATGGCGTCTGCATTTCGTGCTTCAACCAACGACTGCATATACTTATCAAGCAATACTTTATCCGGTTTCAGAAAAGCATAGCAGTCGGCAAGCAGTATTTTCTTTTGATACTCCAACATCTGCATCGGACTATCCAACCAAAGTACAGCGCCAAATAAATCTGCGGATATGCAAGCAGGAATATGCCCAGACTGTTGACTTCGGTTACTTTCATATTTTTTGCAAACATTTGCAATAGCATTATTGGAGGTCAGCATGATATGCTTAGCATTTTGTAATCTGGTCGCAGTATGCCCTTGGCGTTCACGATAAATCATTATAATGGACCGTACATCAATCCGAATACTGTCTTGTTTTTCTTGTGACAATTCATAGCCGTGATCATTATACCTGGTTTTAACCATATCAAATAGGCAAGTTTCATCTTCTTGAAACTTATCCTGATAAACATCATAACTGGTCCCTTTTACAGTTATGCCTAATTCGTTTAGTTTTGTTTCAATATTTTCGCAAAACTCCGAGATCTCAGTTTCATCCATTTGAGAGTCATGGAAGAAACGGGCGGCGTTATTAGCCTTTCTCAAATCATACGAAGTATTTGTCGCCCATCCAGCAGCTCTTGTAATAATACCATCTACTTCTTGAAAATTATGATCTAAGACATGGATGTTACACTTCGCTTTTATCATGTCAGCGATGAGTTGTTTATAGGACTCCGTTCTGGAAACATCGTCCATCCCAAGCAAAGAAAAAACAATAGGGGAATCCAAATATATATGCAAGTTAGAATAGTCCGTTACTGTTTCTCCCATGTAAAACAGTGCTTGTTTGGTAATATTACTTGCTGAGAGAGCAGCAACAAAAGAATATAGCTCTGTTTGAGATTCGCCCTGCTCTTTGACAAAGCTGTACCACGCATATTCAAAAGGAGTTAACCCGTCTTTTTCATCGACTTTCTCGCCAGACAAGATTTTTTCATCAGAATCATCAATAATGTCTAAAATAAACTCACTTACATCAATCGAAGAAATAGCGATTTCCTTTGTTTGGCAATATGCAGTGAAGTCACGAATCAAATTCTCCCAAAGAGAATCAAATTCTGTTTTACTAAAGCGATACTTGGATAGTTCGCTTATAACAACGCTATATTTACCATGATCTTCAATAAAACTACCGTTATGCACGCCAACCCCCAAAACTTGACGAATAAATGGCAGTGGTAGTTCTATTGTATAGCGTTCCTTAAATTTTGCTGCAATAACGCCGTCTTCAACTTCCTTCAGGTGTTCCTCAAAAATAATATTTGCCATGAAGGAAAAATATGTATCAAGGATATTATTCCCTAAATATCCAGCTTTATATGCAGCATACAGTTTGGTTATATTGGCCATCTCTTTTTTTACCTCATTTCAGCCGCTCACACAGCGGCAGCAATTCTTCGATTTTTGCAACGATGCGTTTTTGCTCAGCAAGGGTCGGGAGTGGGATAAGCAAGGAATCCCATAAACCTCTATTAATAATTGGAGTAGCGGTGCCACCGGCTCGCTCTTTCATACTTGTTGTGAAGTATGCAGATTGCATAACCGTAAAAAGGTATTCACTTACACAGGCAATCGGCGAAACAACATTAACTTGTTGGTTGAAAGCGACTTCTCGATCTGTAATAGCTGCCTTGCCAATTGATCCTCCAATGCAAACTTGCAGAATTGAGTTTGCAGGAGTGACTCGTCCAACCGCCTGTCCTTTTTCAGATAAACCTTGGTTATCGTAATTCACATTTCCGTTTTTAATATCGCCGGGACCGAGAAAGGGAATGTGACTTCCGAAATACTCTGGATGAGATTTTGAAGGCGTATTTCCGGTTTGTGTAATTCCGATTGCACCCAACCTTACCCACTTCCAACTTTCTGGAATGTCAAATGGAATTTCATCGTCTGTAATCTCTGACAAAGGCTTTTCCTTTTTGATTTTCTTTTCCTTGATAAGTCTTTGCTTCTCCACCTGAATCTGCTGGTACAGCTCCTCGCCGGTGCCTTCCTCGGCTCGCTGCTCCACCAGCTTGCCCTGAATGGCATATTGAAGAATGGACTTCTTCATTTCTTCCGGGAACTTAGCATTAAACTGCTCCAGTTTTTCATAGGAAGCTGCATATTGCTTACACAGCGGTAGCAGTTCTTCGATTTTAGCAACGATGCGCTTCTGTTCGGCAAGAGGCGGGAGCGCAACAATCCCATTAAAAAAGTCTTTCTCTCCAATTGCAGGATACGCAACTCCCTTTGATTTATCGCTCGCATTGGCAAAACGCATGAAAGTTGGAGACAGCAAATAGTAATACAGATACTTGTTAAGCAGGCCATTGGGACAATGCATGACCGCAAATGCGGTACTTACGATTGGCTCATAAGGAAAATCTCTGTCAACAATACAGATGTTTTTAAGATACGGCCTAATAGTTGCAAAGAGCACATCGCCTTTTTGGACAATTTTCTTTGCTCGTGACGATGCATCTTTCGCTTCTACTACTGTATTTTCAATATTTAAGGTATGAGAGACGTTGTTTATTGAACCAACATCAATATAACAAAACCTTTTATCTGGTGTTTTTTGTCCCCAATTGTAGGTCAAGGAACTCAAACGGCACCAAATCCAATTCTCCGGAATATCAAAAGGAATTTCATCTTCGAAAATCTCCGCCAACGTTTTTCCCTTTTTGATTTTCTTTTCATGTATCAGCCGTTGTTTTTCTGCTTGAATCTTCTGATACAGTTCCTCGCCGGTACCTTCTTCCGGTCTTTGTTCCACCAACTTACCTTGAATGGCATACTGTAAAATACTCGCTTTTAACTGTTCCGGTGTCATTCGCTCACACCTCCCGGCAGCAATGCTTCAAGCTCGGCAAGAACCTTATCGATCTCAGCATTGAGTGTGATTCTTCTTTCCTGATATTCCCGGATGGTATCTAGCGGATCAAGGATCTCTTCTTCCTCATGGGGATAGCCGCACAGATCGATGTTGCAACCTTGTTCGTTCAGCAGATACTCTGCGGTAAACTTCTGCGCCTTGAAGTTTTCGCCGTCCGGAATTTCCTTTCGGTCATTCCACCAGGCAATGCAATCGTCAAAATGTTTCAGTTCCATGGGCTTCGTCTTGGAGAAGTGCTTTCTGTCAGACGGAATATCCACCCGGTAAAACCATGTTTCTGTGGTCGGCTTTCTGTTGTCAAAAAACAGCAGATTGGTGGTAATCGAAGTATAAGGGCTGAACACAGACCCCGGCAACCGGATAACGGTGTGCAGGTTAAACTGGGAAATCAGCTTCTTCTTGATGTTCACCTTGGCGTTGTCCAGCCCGAACAGGAAGCCATCCGGCACCACAACAGCAGCCCTGCCGTTCTTCTTCAAGCGGTACATGATGACCGATATGAAAAGGTCTGCGGTCTCAGAGCTTGCCAGGTCATCAGGGAAGAAGCCCTGAATGGACTTGTCCTCATGCCCGCCGTAGGGCGGATTCATCAGAATTACATCAAACTTGTCCTCGTCCGTGTAGTCCAGCAGATTGTGTTTCAGCGAGTTCATGTGGTAAATGTTCGGAACCTCAATGTCATGCAGCAGCATATTGGTCACGCACAGCAGATAAGGAAAGGGCTTTTTCTCAATTCCGTAAATGCTGTCATCCAGCTGCTTCTGGGCGGTGGTATCCGTTACCTGCTTGGAAAGCTGCCCCAGCCAGGAAGTAATGAAGCCGCCGGTGCCGCAGGCAAAGTCCGCCATCTTTTCGCCCAGCTGCGGCTTTATCATCAGTGCCATAAACTCGGTGACGGCTCTCGGCGTATAAAACTCACCGGAAGAACCGGCGGATTGCAGCTCCCGCAGAATTTCTTCATAGACAAAACCAAAGGCATGGCTTTCCTTCACATCGTCAAACTCGATCTCGTCAATGACATCAATGACCTGACGAAGATAAACGCCATCTTTCATATAGTTGTTGGCGTCCTCGAAGGTGGACTTGACAATGGCTTTCTTGATGGGCGTGTCGGGCGTTACCTTGATTCCCTCATAGAGAACCGCATCGCCGTCTTTCACATCATTGCCTTTCAGCACTGAGAACAGAATGTTGTTGACGAAATCCAGTAGCTTGTCCCCGGTCATGGCATGACCGTTCTCATCAGCCTTCGCCCAATTTCTCCATCTGAGATCTTCAGGAATGATGGATTCGTAATCGTCCTCGTTCAGTTCCCAATCATCTTCTTTTGCGTCGTAGACTTTCAGAAAGAGCATCCATACCATCTGCTCGATTCTCTGGGCATCACCGTTGATACCTGCATCCATGCGCATAATATCTCTAATTCGTTTTATAAATCCTGACTGCATCGCCATAATTATCCTACCTCTACTTCGTTATAAATACTTTCTTCAAGCTCTCTAATGGCTGCTTCATACTGTGCCTTCCCACCGAACAGCTTGACAATTTTTGCGGGCTTACCATAATTGGCAAAATCCGCAAGGGAGAGAACCTTAATATCCTCAACCTCCATAATACCTTGGTTCATGTACTTATCGAGCAGTATGCCGAGAACCGCTTGCGCATCGGCAGAATACTTGCTGAAAAAGTCCTTTTTCTTGACATTGTTGGCTCTCTCTTTCCGGGTTAGCGGCTTTGTGCCGTATGCTACATAGCAGATAAAGTCGAAGTCGTCCACTTCTTCCATGCCCTGGTCTGCTTTTAGTGCTTTTAGGTCGATGCCCATAGCCATAAAGGATTGCTCAATGGTTTTCTTCTTGTCGGATGATTTCCACTTGCGGATAAAGTCGGACGAAGAAGCGTATTCGCCCTTAATGTTGGTTCTTGTATAATCAATTATATCTTCCTGTCTGAGCAACTTGCCGTTGGCATCATAGACCGAAACCGTCTTGTTGATAATCTTTACTCGGCATCCATCCTTATCAACGATAGGGGTCTCTATGGGATCAACGGGAGGTTCTTTACCTCCACCACCGCCATGCTCGCCGCCTTTTGGCTTAGAACCGCCATGTTGGAAGCCCTCGTCCTGTTCAACGGGACCGTCCCAATCGGGGTCGGTAAATAGGCGTGTCACATTTCTAAAGTCCATCACGATGAAGTGTGTCTTGCCGTCCTTTTCTCTGATACGGGTTCCACGCCCGATAATCTGCTTAAAGGTGGTCATGCTCTCAACTGTCTTATCCAGAACAATCAGCTTGGTCATCTTGCAGTCTGCTCCGGTGGAGAGAAGCTCCGAAGTTGTTGCGATAACAGGATACGGGCTGGACACAGAGATGAAATAATCAAGTTTAGATTTTCCATACACATCCGAACCAGTGATTCTTACACAGTAATCGGGGTTCTCCTTAACCATATCAGAGTTATAGTTGATTAGGGCAATCCTCATGCGTTCTGCATGGTCTTCGGAAGCACAGAACACAATGGTCTTTTGCATCCTGTCTGTGCTTTTCAGATACTCCGTAATCTCCCTTGCAACCTCGTCAATGCGGTCTTGGAGAATAATGGTGTAATCATAGTCCCGATTATTGTAAATCCGGTCTTCAACGATATTGCCGAAAATATCGGTCTGCCCTTGATAGGGTCTCCATCCGTCCCCGATGTTGGTGGTGATATTGATGACCTTGAACGGAGCAAGAAAACCGTCCTCAATGCCCTGTTTCAAGCTGTAAATATAAACCGGCTCTCCGAAGTAGTCGATATTGGATACCTTTTCGCTCTCCTTCGGGGTGGCAGTCATTCCAATCTGGGTTGCGGAAGAAAAATACTCCAAAACCTTGCGCCAGTTGCTGTCCTCCTTGGCGCTGCCACGGTGACACTCATCCACAATAATGAGGTCGAAATATTCCGCCGGTATCTGCCGGAAATGTTCTTCGTCATTCTGACCTACCATCTGATGGTAGAGGGCGAAGTTCACCTCATGGGACGCAATATTGCTCAGGCACTCCTTGTCGGAAAAGTCCACCTTGTAGATGGTCTTTTCAAGGGGAGCAAAGTCCTGCAAAATACTTTGGTCAACCAAAATATTGCGGTCTGCCAGATATAAGATCCTCTTTTTCAGGTCAGAACGAAGCAGACGATAGACAATCTGAAAAGCTGTATAGGTTTTGCCGGTTCCAGTAGCCATAACAAGCAGTAATCTCTGCTGTCCTCTTGCGATTGCCTCCACCGTTCTGTTTACGGCATTTCGCTGATAATATCTTGGGGGATAGGTGCTTTGAGAGGAATAATAGGGCTGGGCTACAATTTTCTTTTCCTGCTCGGAAATGCCCTTGCCGCCATTCAGCTCCGCATAATAGCGTGCAATCAGCTCATCCTGTGTCGGGAATCTTTCCAAGTCAATCTGCTGTTCCTGTCCAGTTAGAAAATCATGCTCATAGAAAGCATCTCCATTTGACGAATATGCAAACGGCAAGTCCATCATCTGAGCATATGTCATCGCTTGCTGTAATCCATGAGATACAGAATGGTTGTTATCCTTTGCTTCCACAACGGCAATTGGCTTGCCATCGTTTAAATACAGCAAATAATCGGCAAACTTGGGCTTGCTACGAGCCACGAGATTGCCTCTGATGTTGATGCGACCATCTGTGATTCTGGTCTCCATCGTGATATGACCTTTCCAACCTCTCTGAATGACCGGAGTTATGAAGTTTAATTTGATGTCTTCTTCGGACATCTGTTTTTTGCCCAATATCGCCATAGCAAAACCTCCCAATTCATTCTTTGTGTTGGCTATTCTCTGATGGTTTCAAGAATATCCTCTATCCGGCAGTCCATGACTTCGCAGATACGAAGCAAAACATCTGTGGTAATGTTGTCCCCTTTGCCAAGCTTTGCAAGGGAAGCAGAACTAATGCCAGCTTTTTCCTTCAAGTCGCTTTTTTTCATTCCTTTATCTATAAGCATCTTCCAGAGCTTATTGTAACTGATACGCATCATCGGAAGCCCTCCCAGCTAATTTCGTGATTTTTATTATATTATAACGCTAGTCCGCAAACCTCTCCACTTGTTTAGAGGATTTAATATTCATAAATGCAGATTTAATTTCGCTTTCGCAAATCTAATATCTGTTCTTTTGCCATCGGTTAGGCGGTGATAGACTAAATCAAATAGAGACAATCGAAATTATGTTCTGTATTCCTGATAGCAAAAGAAGCGGTCATCGACTATTGAACAATCGGTGGCCGCTTCTACAGATTCTATTAATCGTTTAGCTAATACTCCAGAATTCCTTAAATCATACCCAAATACTTCAGCGCATCTGTAATCGCCGCTTCCTTTTCCGGCGGGCATTTCGGCTGTCTGGTATACTCAGACTTCGGTTTATTATAGTTTTCCCGCTCGATAATGCCATACTTCTGTTTGGCCTGGGCGATATAAAGGCGGCTGACCTTCAAACCGGTATATTCCAGCACATACGCCTTAATCTCCTCGTAGGTCGCTTTGCTCTCCGCAGCAGTCAAATCAAGCTCGTCCATATTTAGCCAACTTCAATATGCTGAGTCGATTATAATTTGGACAAAAGTACTACCGTCTCCAAGTGCTCCGTGAGCGGAAAGTTATCGATCGGCACTATGCGCTCGCAGTGGTAGTTCCAACGCTTTAAGAGTTGCAAATCCCGCGCGAGGGTCTCCGGATTGCAGGAGACATAGACAATGCGCTTCGGCTTCACCTTGCAGGCGCTCTCAAGGAAGCGCTCGGTGCTGCCGCTCCGCGGCGGGTCCATGATGACTGCATCGAGCTTCTCTCCGCTCTCGGCGACACGCAACAGAAAATCGCTCGCATCGTCCGCGAAGAAGCGTATGTTCTCAATGCCGTTCCGCTTCGCGTTCGCAATCGCATCCCGCACGGCCGCCTTGTTTAGTTCCACGCCGATTACCTGTCCCGCGCTGCGGGATGCCGCCATGCCTATGGTGCCCACGCCGCAGTAGGCGTCGAGCACCGTGTCGTTTGCACTCAGATTCGCAAAGGAAAGTGCGGTCTCGTAGAGCTTCTCGGTCATCTTCGCATTCACCTGATAGAAGGAGGCCGGAGATAGGCGGAACGTAAGCCCCATGAGTTCATCTTCAATATAGCCCTTGCCGTAGAGTACCTTATCGCGCTCGCCGAGTATCATGCTGGTCTTCTGCGGGTTGATGTTCTGGATGACGGTCGTAATCTCGGGACACTGCTTTCTGAGGGCGGTGACAAAGTTCTTGCTGCCCGGGAAGATGGGCGTACCGGTCACGATCACCACCATGATCTGCCCTGTCGCCTCGGAGGTACGAACCAGAACATGGCGGAGCGTACCGATTCTAAGATCCTCGTCATAGGCCTTCAGACGGAAAGAGACCGCCAAATCGCGGATGATGTGGATGATGCGGTCCGCCGTTCGGTTCTGGATACGGCAGTGGTCGATCGAAACAACCCTGTGACTGTCCCGCTCGTATACACCGACCACGAGCTTCTTATTCTGAAAACCGAAGCTCGCCGTCACCTTGTTCCGGTAGTGCAAAGGCTCCGCTGCCGCTACAATGGGCTCGACCTTACAAAACTTGCCAAGCAGTTTCTCTGCCTGTCTCTGCTTTTTCCTAAGCTGTTCTTCGTAGGGCAGGCCGCTAAAGGAGCAGCCGCCGCAGCGCTTCTCATGGGGACAGCGTCCCGTCTCTGAGACAGCGCGAAGCGGCGCAGCTGGTTTCGCTGCGCCGCTTTTTTTCAAAAGCGCCTTCTTTTCTAGATTACTGTGCCGCTCAGTGCTTTTTCTCGCGGCGGATTTTTCTTGTCTCATGAATGAGCCATTCTCTCTCTTCTTCCGGAAGCAGCGGCGCAATGGTCTTGCGAACGCGCTTCTGATACTTGTTAAAGCGGCGGATATCGTCCTTCGACATGACACTGAGATCCAGAGCGTCCGGATCGAGCGGTGCCCAGGTTAGGTTCTCGAAGCAGTTGAAGCCCTCATGCTCCGTATCCTTCACGCAAATCAGCATGTTCTCGATGCGGATGCCGTAAGCGCCGTCAATGTAGACGCCCGGCTCATCACTCGTCACCATGCCCGGCCGGAAGGTAACCTCTCTTCTGCGGTCCGGGTGCGGCCACGGGCGAACAGAGACCGGAAGCTCGTGGACATTGTTCACGAAGCCGACGCCGTGGCCGGTGCCGTGACCGTAGTCTCTGCCGAACTTCCACATTGCCTGACGCGCATAGGTATCAAGCAGCGGAGCGGTCGCATAGTACGGGAATACCGCAAACATCAGATTCAGCATGCCGATGACAGCAAGCGTGTAGTCGCGGCTCTGCTCCGGCGTGATATCGCCGAGCGCAAGCGTTCTCGTGACATCCGTCGTGCCGTCCAGATAGTGTGCGCCGGAGTCCACAAGGAAAAGTCCCTCGGGCTTTACGACATCACTTTGCTCCTTAGAGGGCATGTAGTGTGCCATTGCCGCATTTGCCTGGTAGGCCGGGATGGTAGAGAAGCTCAGGGTCACATACTTCGGATCCGCTGCGCGGAACGAATTCAGCTTCTCGCCGAGATCGTACTCGGTGTAAGTATCCGCCTTGCCCTCCTTGATGGTCTTCTTGAGCCAGTAGAGGAAGCGGGTCAGATGCACACCGTCACGCACATGGCAATCGCGGAAGCCCTTGAGCTCGGTATCGTTCTTGATGATCTTCATCAGGGAGATCGGGCTCAGCTCGTCCACAATCGTGTTCTTGTCGACAACCGCATTGTAAACCGCAAAGTTCAGGTCGCGGAGATCAGCCAGGACTCGCTCGTCCTTCAGCTTGCCGACAGTCGCAATAAACTCATCGTAAGAGCCGACCGCAATGCCCTGCTCCTCAAGATGCTTCTTTGCCTCATCGGTAAGTGCGTTCTCCTGGCAGAAGAGCTTTGCGGAGCGCGCCTTCACCATCAGATAAGACAGGAAGACCGGGTTGCAGGAGATATCTGCGCCGTGCAAGTTCGTGACCCAGGAAATCTCATCCAGTCTGCCGGTCAGGAAGACAGAAGCGTCGAGCTTCTTCATCTCCGCCTGCACGCGATCGATCTTGCTCTTTGCCTCCTCGCCCGCGTACTTGATATCGTGCACCCAGATCGGCTCATGGCTTCTCTCCGGGCGATCCTTCCAGATATCATCGACAAGGTCGATGTCGGTAATCAGCTTGCCCTTCTTCTTCGCGACAAACTCCTTCAGCTCCTTGCCCGTATTCGTTCCGAGCAGCGGCGCATAGAAGGCAAGGGTGCCGCCCTCCGGGAAATGATTCTCCAAGTATTCGACTATGGTCGGCGTACCGGGAACGCCTGCCTTCATCAGCTCAACGCCGCTGTCCTTCAGCTCGATGTTCGCCTGTACGAAGAAACGGCTGTCCGTCCAGAGGAATGCTTCTTTCTCGAGCACCACCAGGGTGCAGGAATCTCCCGTGAACCCACTGATTTTGCGAACGCTCTGATCTCTGGCACTGATTTCCTCACTGCCGTGTGCATCGGAATACGGCTGATAATACACCGTGATTCCACGCTTCTTCATCGCCTCGCGAAGCTGCTTCAGTTCTTCTCTCATATCGGCCTCCTTGTGATTTTCCTGCGCACTCACACCAGCTGAAAGTGTCTGCAGGCATTCCAAATACCATCTTGATCGATCGGGCTTGTAATGTAATCCGCAATCTCCTTGAGTTCCTCCTTGGCATTGCCCATCGCAATGCCGACCCCCGCTTCTTCCAGCATTTCGCTGTCGTTGTAGGAGTCGCCGAAGGCATAGACATCGCTCATCTCCAAGCCGTAATACGCGCAGAGTTTCTTTAGCCCCTCTGCCTTGCTGATGCCTTTTTCAATGATGTCTGCGCCGTAGTTCACGGAGAACATGCGGAGCTGTAGCTCCGGAAAGGCCTGCTCCATGGCTTTTGCCTCTTCCTCCGTGCCGATAAAGTTGACTGTGCGGATATCCCGGGTAAGGAGCGCTCTCGCATCCTTAAACTGCCGTCCGCACTGCCCCCAGCGCTTCATCTCCGCCTCGCGGATGCGCTCCGGGTTCAAGTAATAGTCCTCATCCTCTATGGTCACGCCGAAGCCTATGCCGGTCCGCTCTGCATAGTCCATCATCCGCTTCAGGAGACCGCGGTCGATGTAATGCTCAAACAGCACTTTATCACCGACAACGACCTTTGCGCCGTTCTGCTCGACGCGCGCCGCGGCGTTGACCAAGTCAAGATACGGCCTGGAATAATGGGTCGACATATCCCGCCCGGTCGCAAGCACAATGATGTGCCCCCGCTCTCTGAGCGCCCGAAGCGCGCGCTCGGCGCTCTCGGGTATGCTTAGCGTCTGATGATCGTAGAGTGTCTTGTCAAAGTCAAAGGCTATCAGCTTTTTCATAGAAAATAATCCTTTATCGCGCTGACACATGTGCAATTATACCATGTGTTCTTACAAAAAAACAGAGCGGCATCCACACGATTAGCTATTGCAAATAAAGATAACGGTGCAGATGCTGTGACCGTGTAACAAAAAAACAGGAGATTTCGCAATCTCCTGTTTCATTCAAATCGGGGCGACAGGATTTGAACCTGCGACCTCACGGCCCCCAGCCGTGCGCTCTAGCCAAACTGAGCCACGCCCCGCAGCACGGCTTTCATTATAGCCAGAGCTTGCTGAAAAAGCAAGCTTTTTCTGCGGGGCGTGTGAAGACAGATTACGGCTGAAGCACCGTGTAGCCCGGCACCTCATAATAACCTGCCGGATCCGCATCCTGACCGAACCAGACATGCGCATACTTGCCGTCAATGCCGACACCCATGGTCTTTAAATCCGACCACATGCCCTGGGTCGTCATGACATCATTGTGCCCCTGAGACCCCTTCCAGGAATCCAGTGCCACATCGGGTGTCATCGAGAGACTGTATCGAGACGAAATCTCAAAGCCGCTGCCCGGATAAGAGGTAAGCTCGCTCGGCTTGCTCCACATATTCGCCGCATACTGATGGTCGGAAGTGTAAACCACCGGTGTCCAGCTGCCGTAGGAAGACCAGCTGTGCAGGTTGCCCTGTATGCCTCTTACATCTACCTGGTTTTCCGGCGTGTGCGCATTGGAATCCGCAACGTGGGTTCTCGCAACTGTGGTCAGAGACTTTGAGAGCGAAAGCTTCGGAAGACCGAGGCTCTCACGGTAGGCATTGATGTCGTAGTAGAGCTTTGCCTCCTTTTCGCTTAAGCCTAAGGCCATCAGCGCGGAAATGACTCTGCCCTCCTCACCGGAAAGCTGCGTTCCTGCGGCAGCACCTACATTCACGCTGTTTCCGGCATTTCCCGTATTTCCGACATTGCCGCTGTTTGCCGCATTACCCGCATTGCCGACGTTTCCCGTGTTCGCCGCAGTTCCGGTATTTCCCGCCGCCGTGCCACCGCCGTAGGAAATGCCCCCGCCGCCGCTACCGCCGTGAGAACCGCCGCCTCCGCCGCCTCTTCTGCCGCGGCTGCTTCCGCCTCCTCCGCCACCGCCGCTTCTTCTCTTTCCGGCCGTGCTGCTCTTACTCACATGAAGTGAAGCTCTCTTCCCCTCAATCCACTTTCCCGTCTCGTCGACATAGTAGCCGTCGGGAGTCACAGTGCTCACCAACATGGCGCCGTCGGCACCGACATAGTAATTTCCGATCCAGCGGCTCTCGGCCATGTAGCCGATGCCGTCAAAGTAATACCACTTACTGTTGATGAGTTTCCACGTAGCGGTCGGATAGGAACCGTTTGCCTCCTCATACCACCAACCCCTGTCATTGCGCTTCCACTGCGCCGTTGCCGCCATCGACGGAATCACGAGGCAGGCGGAAATCGCCGCGACCGATGCGGCACACACAAACTTCCGTAGCAATTTCATAAGCACCCCCAAAATAGAAAACTGTGGTTTCAATACCCTTAACTCTTACTTTACCATTCTACCGACGACGGGTTCAAGCCTTTCGCTTGTTTTCCGATTTATTTTCGGACATTCTTTGTTTTTCTCCCGACTCGGACTGTAAAATCCTAGTTCAAGCGATGATATCTCCATAGTTTGCGCTTCGTTTCATTTTGCTTCGGACTCTTGCATTCCTTTTCGATGCTATTTTCGATTCTTCACCGTTTCTGTTTTCGATTCCCCTCTTTTTGTCCGAGCGAGTGACAAGGCGAACTAAATTGAAAAAAGAGCCGCTCCCCCGTGAGAAGGTTGCGACTCTTTGTGTTTTACAGGTGAATAAATTCGATGAGCAAAAGCCACGCGAGTCCGTAGTAGGTCACAACGCCGACCAAGTCGGTGATGGTTGTGATCAGGGGACCGGAAGCCGCTGCGGGGTCAATGTGGATGTGCTTGAAGAAAATCGGAACCGCAGTACCGACCAAGCTCGAAATCAACATTGCGACAACCAGAGATACACCGATGCAGCCCGAGATTGCGAACGCATAGTGAACCGGCATGCCCTTGAAAACGGTGACATAGAGACCTACGCCGACAAAGGCGAGGAGACCCAAAATGATACCGTTCAAAGTACCGACATTGACTTCCTTGGTGAGAAGCTTTAACTTCTGCTTCGGGGTGAGCTGATCGTCCATGAGAGCACGAATCGTGACTGCAAGGGACTGGGTACCTACGTTACCTGCCATGTCGAGAATCAGCGACTGGAATGCCATGACAATCGTGAGCTGCGCGACCACGCCCTCAAAGAGACCCACGACGCTCGAAACCACCATACCGAGACCGAGGAGCAGAATCAGCCAGGGGAGACGCTTCTTGATACTCATGCGGAGCGGCTCGTTCAAATCCTCCTCGGCGGAGAGACCTGCCAACTTTGCGTAGTCCTCTCCCATCTCATCGCCGACCACTTCCGCGATTTCCTGCGAGGTGATGGCGCCGAGGATATGGTTATCGGAAGAAAGAACCGGAATACTTTCCTCGTAATAATCGCGGATAATCCAGAGGCAGTCCTCAATGCGCTCATCGGCGTAAACATAGGGGAACTGCGTCATAATAATGTCCGAGAGCTCGGTGTCTCTGCGGGCAATGATCAAATCCTTTAAATTGATGGCACCGTAAAAGACGCCCTGCGGATCCAAAACATAGATCACGGAGATGTTATCGTGCTCCTCCGCCTGCTCGACGAGGGATTTCATACCCTCCCGCACGGTCATATTGCTGTACAGCCAGACAAAGTTCGTCGTCATGCGGCTTGCGATCAAATCCTCGTCGAAGGAAGCAAGGCTCTGCAGCTTTGCTCTGGACTCCGGATCCATGAGTTCAAGCCACTCCTTCTTCTTTACGGAATCGCTCTCCTTCATCAAGTCGACGGCAACGTCCGGCTCCATTCTGGTCAGGACACTCGCCGCACGATGCAGGCTCATCTCCCCCAGATACTTATCGGCGTAATCGCTGTGCTCTAACACTTCCGCGAGCGCTTCATCGCTCTGCAGACGATAAAAACGCTCTCTCTCTTCTAAGGTAATCTCATCCAGCGCCGCGGCCAGATCGCTCGCATGGTATTCATCGAGCTCATCTCGCATAATCTTCGGGGACTTTCTTCCGCGGAGAATTTCCAGAATTTCCTGCTGGAGTTCTTCACGGTTCTTCATGCCCTTTTCTCCCATACTCTCTCCTCTCTCTTCACCTGAACCGACAAGGCAGTTCGCCGACGGGTTGCACACTGACAGCTAAACCGGAGGCGCGGCGAACAGGAGAGAGCGGCACAAAGCCCCTCACTACTTTCGGAATTCCAAAAGGTTCCCGGGCTGCCTGTGAGCACAAAGCCCGTGAAACACCCTGTTCGCAGCGGTTCTACTTCGCCCTCCACCATCACTGTCACTCATCCCGGTCACCTCCTTCTTCTATGTAAATGTATACCATTGAAACTATAACATTCCGCCTTTTTGATTTCAAGGAAAAGCTGTGTTCAAAAAAGACAGTTTTGTACGGAAAAAGCCACTTCCGCTGTATCTTTACCGTAGTTCTTATGTTATGATGCTCTACATGATAAACAAGGGGGGCGTCACTATGGAACTCGACAAAAAACATTCGGAACATAAGGCTCTGCTCTCGCAGCTTCTCGGTGCCACCGTCGGCGCACTGATTTATGCGGCTGCGACCAACTGGTTTATTGTTCCTGCCAAGCTCTACTCCGGCGGTCTCTTCGGTGTATGCCAGCTGATTCGTACCGGTTTGGTCTCACTCTTACACCTCAACACCGGAAATTTTGATATCGCCGGTATCATTTACTACTGCGTCAACTTTCCGGTGCTCTTGATTTCGATGCGCGCCATCGGCAAAAAATTCTTTTGGAAAACGCTGTTTACAACCACGCTGATTTCGTTCTTCCTCTCCGTGATTCCCGTGGTACACGTGATGGATGATATGCTCTCCACCTGCATTGTCGGCGGTCTGGTCTCCGGCTTCGGCCTCGGTATTATGCTTCGAAACGGCGCATCCGCGGGCGGCATGGATGTCATTGCGCTGTTGCTCATCAAGTGGAAAAAGGATTTCAGCGTCGCAAAGGTCGGTATCGGCGTAAACGTTGTGCTCTACGGCATCTGCCTCTTCCTCTTTAACGCGCAGACCGTTATCTATTCTCTGATTTGCACGGCTGTCTGCACGGTCGCCGAAGACAGAATGCACACCCAGAACATCAACGTTCTGGTCACGATTATCACAAAGAACAAGGACAACTCGCTCGAAGCCGCGATTCTGAAGCAGCTCGGCCGCGGTGTCACGACCTGGGGTGCGCACGGCGCTTACACAAACGAAGAGACCCGCGTTCTCTTCTGTGCGGTCTCGAAGTACGAGGTGCGACAGCTCAAGTCTGTCATCTACGCAATCGATCCGCAGGCCTTTGTCGTCATCAATGAGAAGGTGAGCATCGAGGGACACTTTGTAAAGCGTCTCGCATAAGTTTTTCGGAATCAAAAAGAGAGTCATGCAACCGCATGACTCTCTTTTTTCTTCATCTATCCGCGCCTTTGCCGCGCTTCCGCTCAGCCCGCGGCACTCTTCTGCTCGAGGCGGCGACGTATCGCAAGCATCTTCTCGTCGGTATCCGCGATGATATCCGCGCAGGCGCGGAGTTCCTCCGAGATTTCCTCGGCATCGGGGATTTCCTTCTTGTACTTGAGTTCGTGGTCAAGACTCGCCCAGAAATCCATGGCGATTGTGCGTATCTGTATTTCCACCCGGATAACGCTCTTCTGTTCGGAGAAATAGACCGGAACTTCCGCAATGATATGGTAGGAGCGGTAGCCGTTGTCCTTCGGATTCTTGATGTAATCCTTAATCTGAAGAACGCGCACATCGTCCTGACGCATCATCATCCCCGCAATCGCATAGATATCGTCCACAAAGGAACAGATGACACGTACACCGGCAATGTCGTCCAGATTGTCCTGCATGGCCTGCAGGGTCAGCGGATAGCCCTTGCGCTTTAATTTCTCGACAATGCTCCGCGGCTGCTTGACCCGCGACTTGATCATCTCAATGGGATTTCTTTGATTTCGCACCGAGAGCTCATCGTTTAAAACTTCCAGCTTGGTCTTAACTTCCCGTATGGCACAACTGTACATCATCATGGCATCCTGAAACTGCTGCGCCCATGCGACCATGCTCTCCGGAACCTGGAATTCGCCCGGGGCACGGAGTATGGATTGCTCAAGTTCGCTGTTCGGATTGCCGCCTCTTGTCATCACTCTGCCTTCTTATCTCCCGTCACTGCGGCAACCGCTTCGTCAAGCCACGGTGCCGTGAGGGTTTCAACCTTACCCGCATCGACCGCCGCGGCAATTGCGGAGTCAATCGGTGCCTTTGCAAGCACTTTGAGTCCGTTACCTGCCGCAACTTCATCGATATGGCTCTCACCGAAGACCGCATGGGGCTTCCCGCAGTCCGGGCAATTGTAGTAACTCAGATTCTCAACGAGGCCGAGAATCGGAACATCCATCTGACGCGCCATGTTGACGGCCTTTTCAACGATCATCGACACCAGTTCCTGCGGGCTTGTCACCACGACTATCCCCTCGACCGGCAGCGACTGGAATACCGTGAGCGGCACATCGCCGGTGCCCGGCGGCATGTCGACAAAGAGATAATCGACATCTCCCCAGTAAACATCGGTCCAGAACTGCTTCACCACACTCGCAATCATGGGACCGCGCCAAATGAGCGGCTCCGTGTCATCGTCGAGCAACAAATTCGAGCTCACAATCTTGATGCCGCTCTCGGTCTCGGCCGGCACCATCAGATTCTCACGGGAATGCAGGCTCTGTCCGTCCACGCCGAAGGCCTTCGGAATCGAGGGGCCGGTGATATCCGCATCGAGTATACCGACGCGATAGCCCGCCGCACTGACACGGGAAGCGAGCAGACTTGTGACGAGCGACTTACCGACGCCGCCCTTGCCGCTCATAATCGCAATCACATGGCAGATATTGCTGTTTTCGTTGCTCGGAATCTGAAAATTCGGCTTCGGCGGCTCCGGCATACCGCCATGATTACAGTTACATGCTTCAGACATAATTCACCTCTCCGGAGCCCTGGCTCCGCTTTATTTCTAAATTTAAGACGAGTTCAGTCTACAACATTCCAAAGCAATCCGCAAGCAGTGGCAAGTCTGCCCTCCTTTGTGGTATACTGTCCGCGAAGAAGTTCCAGATGATTTTGCGGCGCAACACTTAGTCACTGCAAACTGTCAGAAAAGGAGAAGTTATGCATCAGGCAATTCAGATGAGCGATACGCTCTGGTATCTCGGATCCAGCGACCGTAGACTCGCTAAGTTTGAGAACTGCCACCCGGTTCCGCTCGGCATTTCCTACAATTCTTACTTGGTTATGGACGAGAAGACCGTCCTGCTCGATACCGTAGATCACGCAATTTGCGGGGTATTCCTCGAAAACATCAAGGCCGTGCTGAACGGCCGTCCGCTCGACTACATCATCGTAAACCACATGGAGCCGGATCACTGCGCTACGCTCGCCGAAGTGCTGCTCCGCTACCCGGAGGCTACGGTTGTGGGCAGTGCAAAGACCCATGCGATGATCAAGCAGTTCTTCGGAGATCTCAATCTGCAGGGCAAGGTCATGCAGGTCAAGGAGAATGATACGCTCTCGACCGGTCGCCACAACTTCCGCTTCATCCTGGCGCCCATGGTGCACTGGCCGGAAGTCACCGTCACCTATGACGAGACCGATAAAATTCTCTTCTCCGCGGATGCCTTCGGCACCTTCGGTGCGCTCTCCGGCAACCTGTATGCGGATCAGCTGAATTTCGGCGACTTTGAACTCTCCGAGATGCGCCGCTACTACTCGAACATTGTCGGCAAATACGGCGTGCAGGTGCAGGCGCTCTTAAACAAGGCGGCGGGCCTCGACATTCAGATGATTTGCCCCTTGCACGGTCCCGTGTGGCGCGTCGCAAACAAGATTCAGTGGCTCATTGAGAAGTACTCCCGCTGGGCAACCTACCGCCCCGAAGACAACGAAGTGGTTATCTTCTACGCTTCGATTTACGGCGGCACCGAGAATGCCGCAGAGGTGCTTGCAAACGCCCTCGGCGAGCGTAAGATTAAGAACATCAAAATGTACGATGTCTCCGTGACCGATGTCTCCTACCTGGTCTCCGAGGCCTTCCGCGCAAGCCACCTGGTCTTTGCTTCCGCGACTTACAACAACGAGATTTTTCCCTACATGGAGGGACTGCTCCGCGAGCTCGCGGCACACAATTTGCAGAACCGCTCGATTGCCCTCGTGGAGAACGGCTCCTGGGCGCCGGTATCCGGCAAGAAGATGAGCGAACTCTTCTCTTCGATGAAGAACATGAACTTCCTGCAGGACACGGTCACCTTAAAGTCCCGCGGTCATGAGGAGCAGCGCTTACAGCTGCTCGCGCTTGCGGACACGCTCGCCGAGTCCGTCTTTGCCTCCGAGCACCGCTGAGCCTCTCTCCGCTCCGCATCCCGCTTTGAGTAGGAGCAGCCGCAGTAATCCTGGCGGTAAAGCCCGTGCTCTTTCGAGAGCTCCGTCGAGCGGAGAAAACCGTTTTTCTTTTTAAAATCCGAGGGCAGGAAGGCAATCCCTTCCTCCGCCGCGACGCGCTCCCCGATTTCATTCAAGCGGGGGGCGCTTTTCATCGGCGAAATCGTGAGGCTGGTCGTAAAATAGTCAAAACCGCCCGCCTTGGCAGCCTTGGCGCTCTCACGGAGGCGAAGCTCAAAGCAGATGCCGCAGCGCTCACCGCCCTCCGGATCCGTTTCGTGCCCGCGCACCGCTTCGTGAAAGCGCTCCGGATTGTACTCTCCCTCCAGAAAGCCGACCGGGCGCGGCAAATCCATTTCCCGGAGTAAGCGCTGCTCCTCCTCGGCGCGCCGGTGGTATTCCTCCGGGTCGTCGATGTTCGGATTACAAAAAAAGACGGTCACATCAAAATGCGGTGCCAGGCTTTCCAGACAAAAAGAAGAGCAGGGCGCGCAGCAGACGTGAAGAAGAAGCTTCGGGACAAGTCCCGAAGCTTCGTTTTTTCGGACCAAGAGGTCCTGTTCTCTCTGATAGTTTCTCTGATTCATAAAAAGTCTCTAATTCTCTTGGATCTCACCGGGTTTCTGAGCTTTCTGAGCGCCTTTGCCTCAATCTGGCGGATGCGCTCTCTGGTCACCTTGAACTCTCTGCCGACTTCCTCGAGCGTGCGCGGATGGCCGTCCTCAAGGCCGAAGCGAAGCACGATGACCTGACGCTCTCTCTCCTTGAGGTCGCCGAGCAGTGCATCGATGTGCTCGCGCAGCATGACGGACTCCACATTGTCCTCCGGGGTCAACACGTTGTTGTCCGCGACAAAGTCGCCGAGGTTCGAATCGTCCTCCTCGCCGATCGGCGTCTCGAGCGAAGCGGGCTCTCGCGCTATCTGCATGATTTCCATGACCTTTTCCTCGGTCATGTCGAGCGCCTTTGCGAGTTCCGCGACACTCGGCTCGTAGCCGAGCTCCAGCGTCAGCTTGCGCTGCATCTTGCTCATTTTATTGATGGTCTCGACCATGTGCACCGGCACGCGTATGGTTCTCGCCTGATCTGCGAGTGCGCGTGTCACGGACTGGCGTATCCACCAAGTTGCGTAGGTCGAGAGCTTAAAGCCCTTCTCGGGATCGAACTTCTCGACGCCCTTGATGAGGCCCAGGTTGCCCTCCTGCACAAGATCCAGGAAGCTCATACCGCGCCCCGTGTAGCGCTTTGCGATGCTGACCACGAGACGGAGGTTCGCCTCGATCAGCTTCTTCTTCGCCTTCTCATCGCCGGCCTGCTTTCTCCGCGCGAGTTCCATCTCTTCTTCCGCAGTGAGCAGCGGCACGGTTCCGATCTCCTTTAAATACATGCGGACCGGGTCTTCGGTGCCGACACCTTCCAGGAGATCCACGGGGTTCAGATTGATCTCTTCTCCCTCGATTTTCTCGCCGTTTTCATCCTCGTTGTCAAGGTCGTCATCGAGATCCAGGTCGAGCCCCAAGAGGACATCGCCCCCCTTATCGGCCTTTTCCAAATCTTCCGGCGGCTCTTCCTCACGGTGATGCTGCACCTCGATGTTGTTGGCCTCGAGATAGTTGTAGATGTGCTCGATGCCCTCGGGACTCAGCTGGTAATCCTGAAAATAGTCGTTGATTTCATCGACATCCAGCTTGGAATCCTTGTTCTTGGCTTGCTCGACCAACTGCAGTAATCCCTGCATGAGCTCCTGCTCGCGAATTTCCCGCTTCTCGGCCTCCGCTTTCTTGCCGCCCTTTGCGCTCTTCTTTTCCGTTCTCTTCTCTTCTGCCATTTGGATTCATCCTCCTGTTCTTGCTCCGCTGAAGATACGAAACTTAAATATAGCCGTAAATCCCGCGCACACTGACCTCACCGCTCCGAACCGCCGTGAGACTTTGATCTTCACGCCGCACCAAGAGCTCTCCGCCCTCCGTAATGCCTTCCGCAACGCCGCAATACTCGCCGTCGGGATCCAGAACGCGCACTTCTCTGCCCCGGTTCGCAAGCAGCGCCTCGTAGCGCTCCTTTAAGGCCGTGAAGCTGCCTTTTTCCTCAAACAGCTTCTCATAGCGCGCAAACTGCTTCCAGACAGCGGCGATGATGGGCGTGCGCGCGGTCTCCTTGCCCTGTTCGATGGCGAGCGAAGTCGCAACCTCGCGTATTTCCTCCGGAAAGCTATCCGTATTCACATTGATGCCGATGCCGATGACCACAAATTCGATGCGGTCCAAATCCGTACTCATCTCCGTGAGTATACCTGCGACCTTTTTTCCGCGCACCACGACATCGTTCGGCCACTTGATGGCCGCCTCGAGGCCGGTTGCTTCGCGTATGCCGTCCGTCACCGCAAGTGCCGTGACCAAGGTAAGCATAGAGGCGCGCTCCGGACGGAGCTTCGGGCGCAGTAAGAGCGACATCCAGATGCCGCTGCCGGGCGGTGAACTCCAATTTCTGCCCCGACGCCCCCTTCCCGCGGTCTGCTCCTCCGCGACAAACAGCGTGGGCCCTTCGTCCCCCTCTCCGGCGGCGCGCTTCACTTCCAGATTGGTCGAGTCGGTCTGCTGCAAAAAGACCCAGCGCTTCAAAAACCGCTGATCGCCGAAGGCCTCGTCAAGAGAGGCCTGACTCAGCAAATATCCTGTATTCCGCAATAAGTATCCTCGATTCTGTCTCGCTTCAATGGTATAGCCCTCATCCCGCAGCTTTGCGACCGCCTTCCAGACGGCTGTCCGTGTCACATGAAAGCGCTCGCAGAGCGCCTGACCGGAGCAGTAATCGCCTGCGTCGAGCAGGGCCTTTAAGATATCATCCTTTAACAAGGCTTCACCTCAGAGCATGACAACCGCGCTGATTGCGCAGAGCATGAGGAGCAAGAGCCCCAGAAAAACAATTGCAAACGCGGTTCCCCTTTTCCGGTGCGCCCGTCCGAGCGCCGAGAGGCGCACCAGACCGTTTGCAAGGGCCAGAAGGCCCGCCAGACCGAAAATCAGGGAGAAAAAGAGCGGATGCTCTTCCGGCGACAAAAAGGCGAAAACAGCCAGCACCGTGACCGCAATTCCGACAAAGACATGCAGAGCATCCAGTAAAAAGCTGTTCTGCGCCGTCATGCTTCCCTTCATGAACGCTCCTTTCTTCTCTGTCTCGCGCGCTCATAGAGTAAAATCGATGCGGCAACCGCGGCATTTAAGGATTCTACCTGCCCGAGCATGGGAATGTGAATGCTCTGATTTGCCGCGGCAATCGCTTCCTCGCTGAGCCCGGCCGCCTCATTGCCGATTAAGAAGGCGGTCTTCTCCGGATACTCTATGCTGTCATAGGGCACGGAGGCCTGAAGCGCCGCCGCATAGAGGTGTATGCCTTCCCGCGCAAGCGTTAGGAGTGCCTCCCGAAAGTCGTCGACATAGACCACCGGAATGCGGAATATGCTGCCCATGGTCGCGCGCACCAGCTTCGGATTGTAGACATCCACCGTACCGCGGTTTGCGAGTATCGCGGAGAGACCCGCGCCCTCGCCCGCGCGAAGCATGGTTCCGAGATTTCCCGGGTCCTGCAAGCTCTCGACCGCAAGAAAACAACTCGCGCCGCCCTTCAAAACTTCCTCGAGACTCTTTCGCTGCATGCGGACCAGAGCGAGCACGCCCTGCGGCGTCTTCGTGTCCGACATCTTCGCAAAAATATTGTCTGCGACAGTCTCTGCCTTGAGCGTTTCTATCTTCTTCCGAACTTCGCCCTCGGTGCGCGCCGCGAAGCTCTCGCTCACATAGAGTTCTTCGATTTCGGTCTGCGGCGCCTCCAGAAACATGCGGACGCCCTCAATCGGGAAAAGTCCCCTCTCCGCGCGGAGAGAAGCCTTGTCAAAGAGCGCCCTCACTTCCTTCACTTTTTTATTGGCCGGCGAAGTAATCATAGGGCCTCCGCCTCTTCGAGCCAGATACGGCTCACCGCATCCGAGGGCATGCGAAGATCGCCGCGCGGCGAGACCGCAACACTGCCCGTCTTCGGACCGTCCGGTAGGCAAGAGCGTTTAAACTGCTGCGTGAAGAAACGGCGGAGGAAGGTAATAAGCCACTTTTTGACAGTCGCTCCGTCATAGACGCCCGCAAAGGCGCAAAGGGCAAGGCGGTATATTTTCCGCGGACTGCTGCCGTAGCGCAGCATCTGAAACAGAAAGAAGTCGTGGAGCTCGTAGGGGCCCACCAAATCCTCCGTCTTTTGGCTGATGACGCCGTCTTTCGGCGGCAAAAGTTCCGGGCTCACCGGTGTATCGAGAATGTCGAGTAAGACCTCGCGGAGTTTTCCGCTCGCAAGGCCGGCCTCGTGCTCTACGAGTACGCGCACCAAGGTCTTCGGCACCGAGACATTGACCGCGTACATCGACATGTGGTCGCCGTTATAGGTGGCCCAGCCGAGCGCCAATTCCGAGAGGTCTCCGGTTCCGATGACCAGGGCATTGTCCCGGTTCGCGATGTCCATGAGCACCTGGGTGCGTTCGCGCGCCTGGGCGTTCTCATAGGTGATGTCATGCTTTTCGGGGTCCTGCTTGATGTCCTTAAAGTGCTGTAACACGGCTTCGCGTATCGAAATCTCCTCGAGGCTTGTCCCGAGTGCCGTCGCGAGTTCGCAGGCATTTCGGTAGGTGCGGTCCGTGGTGCCGAAAGCCGGCATGGTAATCGTCTCAATGCCGCTCCGCGGAAGGCCGAGCGCATCAAAGCTCCGCACCGCAACCAGGAGAGCAAGGGTCGAATCAAGTCCGCCCGAAAGCCCCAGCACAGCGCGGGAGCCGTGAATGTGCTCAAGGCGCTTCTTTAAGCCGAGCGCCTGAATTTGCAGCACTTCCTCGCAGCGCTCCTCTCGAGCCGCTTTGTCCGCCGGCACAAAGGGCGACGGATTCACCTTCCGCGTGAGTTCGGTCTCTGTGATGCTCAAGTCAAAGTCGATGCCGCAGTACAAATTCGACTCGCTGTCTCTCCCGGGATAACTACTCTGCCGTCTTCTTAAGAAAAGGATTTTTTTCAGATCCAGTTCCGAGGCAACGACTGTATTCGTAAGTAAGGGCGACTCCGCAAGAACTTCTCCCGCCTCCGCAATCAAGTTGTGGGCGCTGAACACAAGGTCCTGCGTCGATTCGCCTTCGCCGGCGCTCGCGTAGACATAACCCGCGAGCAGCTTGCTGCTCTGTGCCTTGACAAGCTCCCGCCGCGCCTTCCGCTTTCCGGCGAGGGCATTCGAGGCCGAGCAGTTCACAATGAGCGTAGCCCCTGCCGTACAGAGATCGATGGAGGGCGCATTCGGCACCCAGAGATCCTCACAGATTTCAACGCCGATTTTGAGCTCCGGCAGGCTCTCGCAGGAAAAGAGCAATCGCGCGCCAAAAGGCAGCCGCTCCCCAAATAGCGGCACCAAAACCGGGGCTTCAAAGCCCGGCGTAAAGTAGCGGCGCTCGTAAAACTCGCCGTAATTCGGAATGTGCAGCTTCGGCACAAGACCGAGCAACTCCCCCTTTTGAAAGACCGCGACCGCATTGTAAAGTCGGTTCTCAAATGCAAAAGGCAGACCGACAAAGCAAAGCACTTCGCTGTCCGCCGTGTTATGCAGCAGCTGCCGCAACTCCCGGAGCACCGCTTCCTGCAGCGCGTCCTGCAAAAACAAATCCCCGCAGGTGTAGGCGCTCAGCGCGAGCTCGGGGAACACCAGTACCTTGGTTCCCCGAGCCGCTTCGCTCCGAATGATGGTCTCGATTTGCTCCCGGTTGTAAGCGGGATCTGCAACCCGCACGGAAGGCGTCGCGGCTGCGACGCGGAGAAACCCGTCTCTCATGCCTTCTTCTCACTCCCATCGCCCGGCGTTGCCACCGAAGCGGTCTCCTTTAAAGCGGTCACCAGTCCCGCCATATTCTGAATGTCGGACGGAATCACGATCTTGGTCGCTCTGCCGTCCGCGACGCGGGTCAAAGCATCCAGACCGCGGAGACGCAACACTGCCTCATCGGCACCCGCCTCGCGAATCAGACGGATACCCTCTGCCTCTGCCTCCTTGACGGCGCGAATTGCCTTTGCCTGACCTTCCGCCTCCTGGATCTTTCTCTCCTTCTCTGCCTCTGCGCGGAGAATCGCGGTCTGCTTCTCTGCCTCCGCATTCAGGATAGCCGCCTCCTTGTTACCCTGTGCGTTCAGGACCGCGGACTCCTTCTTACCCTGTGCCAGGGTGATGAGCTCACGCTTCTCGCGCTCTGCCTTCATCTGCTTCTCCATGGCCTCGCGAATCGCATCCGGCGGGAGAATGTTCTTCAGCTCGACACGGTTTACCTTAATGCCCCAGGGATCGGTCGCGACATCCAGCTGAGAGCGCATCTCGGTGTTGATGGTCTCACGGGAAGTCAGCGTGGTATCGAGGTCCATGGAACCGATGATGTTACGAAGCGTAGTCGCCGTCAGGTTCTCGATTGCGGAAATCGGGTTCTCGACACCGTAGGCATAGAGCTTCGGCTCGGTAATCACAAAAAAGACAACGGAGTCGATGCGCATCGTGACATTATCCTTCGTAATCACGGGCTGCGGCGGGAAGTCCGCCACCTGCTCCTTCAGGTTGACGCGCTTTGCAATGCGATCCACAAAGGGAATCTTAAGGTGTACACCCGCATCCCAAGTCGAGTGGTAACGTCCCAGCCGCTCGATGATGAGAGCCTGTGCCTGCGGCACAATGCAAATACCGTTGACGAGAATCGCGAGAAACAGAACCAACAGAATAACACCCGGTACAAACGGCATACTTTTCCTCCTTTTTTTGAGAAAATACTCCAATTGTTTTCGTTTCAGTATACCATAATTCGGCTTGTTTTGCTTGCCAAAGCGTTTTTTTCCTGCTATTCTAAATCCCGAGTGAATTACTAGGAAATGTTGGCAAGCAAAAGCTTGGAAGGAGTTGTCATGAAAATATCCACAAAGGGGCGCTACGCGCTTCGCCTGATGATGGAATTTGCGAGACAGCCGGAGCAAGTCACGCGTTTAAAAGATGCCGCCGCAAAGCAGGAGCTCTCGGAAAAATATCTGGAGCAGATTGTGTCCGTGCTGAGCAAAGCGGGTTTCGTGAAGAGCATACGGGGCGCTCAGGGCGGCTATCTCCTGACCCGCGCACCCGAAAGTTACTCGGTCGGCGACATCTTACGCCTGACCGAGGGCAATATGGCACCGGTTGTCTGTCTCGGACAGGACTCGGTCTCCTGCGATCTCGCGGGAAGATGTGTGTCCCGCTCTGTCTTTTCGCGCATTGAGGACGCGGTCAATGAGGTGATCGACAACATCAGCCTCGCCGATTTGCTGAACGAGGAGGAGAAGCTATCCCACAGTACGGCTCCGCTTCCCGAGGATGCGCACCGCCGCTGTCAAGGCGCTCGCTGAGCGCGACTCTGCAGACAGAAAAGGCACCCGACCTAGGTCGGGTGCTTTTTCCGTTTCGGCGTTCATCATTCAGCATTTCATTTCCGGGCATTTTCGCGTATTCTTTCAGCGCTTTTTCAGTCCTTGCTATCTTCCGCGCGCTTCGGCTCTTCCGCCTCCAGCGCCGCAAGGAATTTCTCTACGCTCACGTACTTCACGCAGAGCGCAAAGAGCTCCGCCGCGATGCGCAAATCGTTGAGGGGCGGGAAGGAGGGCGCTATGCGGATGTTCGAGTCGTGCGGATCCTTGCCGCCCGGCCAGGTCGCACCGGCACCGGTCATAACCACACCTGCCTTGGCGCAGCGGGATACCACCTTCTTTGCACAGCCGTCAAGTGTATCGAAGGAGATGAAATAGCCGCCCTTCGGCTTGGTCCAAGTGCCGATGCCGAGACCGCCGAGTTCGCGCTCCAGAATCTCATCGACCATCTCGAACTTAGGACGCAGGATATCCGCGTGCTTTCTCATGTGCTCGACCATGCCGTGGATATCCTCGAAGAAGCGGACGTGGCGCAGCTGGTTCACCTTGTCGTGACCTATGGTCTGGACCCTGAGCTGCTTCTTGATGTCATCGAGATTGTTCAGCGAGGAAGCGAGCGCTGCGATGCCGGAGCCCGGGAAGCTGACCTTCGAGGTCGAAGCAAACTTATAGACAAGGTCCGGATTGCCTGCGCGCTTGCACTCCGCGAGTATCTCAATGATGGTATCCTGATCGAGGTCATAGAGGTGATGAATCGTGTAGGCATTGTCCCAGTAAAGACGGAAATCCTTGGCCGCGGGCTTTAAACGTGCCAGACGGCGCACGGTCTCGTCCGAATACGAATTTCCGGTCGGATTCGAATACTTCGGGACGCACCAAATTCCCTTGATGGACTCATCCTCCGCGACCAGCTTCTCGACGATATCCATGTCGGGACCGGTCGGCAGCATGGGCACCGGGACGTTCTCAATGCCAAAGTACTCGGTGATCGCAAAGTGACGGTCGTAACCCGGCACAACACAGAGGAATTTCACCTTGTCCAGTTTGCACCAGGGAGTCGCTCCCATCACACCGTGGGTGTAGCAGCGGGAAATCGTGTCATACATGACATTGAGGCTCGAGTTTCCGTAGAGGATGATGTGGTCGTAGGGCACTTCCATCATATCTCCCATGAGCTCCAGCGCCTCGGGGATGCCGGTCAATACGCCGTAGTTGCGGCAGTCCGTGCCGTCTTCGGAGCGAAGCTCACTGTCCTCGTTCAACACCGCCATCATTCCCATCGAGAGGTCCAGCTGTTCCGTACAGGGCTTGCCGCGACTCATATCGAGCTTCAGGGCCATGGCCTGCATTTCCTTGTACTTTGCCTTGAGCTCCTTCTTTAAGCCCAGCAATTCTTCCTTGGTCAACTCTGCGTATGGTTTCATCGCCGCTCCTTTCGGGCTGTGTTAATATTTTCACGAAATTCTAACACTGATTTGCCTTCCGCGCAAGTCCCTCCGTTTAGGCACGCGAATAAATATTCCGAATATCCTCATACGCCAAGACGCGGAAGGAACCGATGCTGCGGCTCTTCTGATAGCTGCACTCGTCCGTAAAGGCCAGAATTTCTTCTTCGCTCGCCGCATGACCGAGGAGTTCGCCGAGGCGTATCGGCATGCCGAGGGAGGCAAAGAATTCCTCCGTCGCCCGTATTCCGGCCTCGATGCGCTCCTCTTCCGTGCCTTCCGTGATGCCGTAGACCTTTTCCGCAAAGCGGACAAAGCGCGCGGGATTCGCATCCTTTACATAGCGCGCCCAGGCAGGGAAAACCGCCGTCAGTGTCGCGCCGTGGGTGTAGTCGCCGATTGCCGAGAGCGCCATGCCGAGCTGGTGGCAGGACCAGTCGCCGTCGCGGGGCGTATCGCCTTTCGAGCCTATGCCGGTCAGGCCGACATGGGAGACGGAACCGCACCACATGAGCTCGCTCATCGCCTCGTAATTCTGCGGATTCTTGACCGCAATCGGACCGAAGCGCACCACATCCCGGAGTAAGCCCTCCGCAATCTCATCGCTCAGATGATTGCCGAGTATGGGCGTAAAATAGCGTTCCGCCGTGTGCATAAAGATATCCGCCGCGCCCGCGCCGATCTGCCATACGGGCAGCGTCATTGTGAGCTCCGGATTCAAAATCGCAAACTTCGGCCGGTTAAAGTCGGTCGTGATACCCCGTTTCGTGGGCTGCGGGAGCGTATCGTTTGTGAGCACCGCGGAATTGCTGGTCTCGGAGCCCGCTGCCGAAATGGTGAGAATCACACCGATCGGGAGGCTCGCCTCCACCTTTCTCCCGGTCCAGAACTCCCAGATATCGCTGCCGGGCGTCGCGACGGTATGCGCGACCCCCTTTGCCGTGTCAATCACGGAACCGCCGCCGACGGCCAAGATAAAGTCCGCCTGAAAGGCTCTCGCCTCCTCGACCATGCGGCGCGCGGTCGAAACCAGAGGGTTCGGCACCACACCGCCGCTCAACAGTACGCTGAGGCCGGCCGCATGCAGGTTTTCTTCTACCCGCGCGAGGAGACCGCTCTTCTTTGCCGAGTTGCCGCCGTAGATCACGAACACACGCTTGCCGCCGTAACGCTGTACAAGCTCTGCCGCTCTCGCCTCTTCGCCGCGTCCGAATACGATTTCCGTCGGCGCATAATAAACAAACTTCTGCATGTTTCTCCTCCTTTGCTGTGATGCTCCTTCCTAAAACCGGCATTTGCGACCGAAGACGACGGCCCGGTTTCGCTCTCCCGGGCCGTTTTCCGCGATGATTCGACTTATGCCTTTAAAAGCTTCACAAAATTCTTTTTGCCGCGCTTTAAAAGCTTGCCCTCGCCGGCAAAGAAATCCGGCTCATAGCTCGTCGCGATGTCCTTTACACTCTCGCCGTCCATGCTGACGCCGCCCTGCTGAACATTGCGTCTCGCCTCTGAGCGGGAGGCCGCAAGACCTGCCTTTACAAGCAGGCTCAAAATATCCGCCTTGCCCTCGCTAAAATCCGCATCCGAAAGTTCCACGGTCGGGACATTCTCGGAAGCCGCACCGCCCGCAAAGAGTGCCTGTGCGCCCTCGCGCGCCTTCTTGGCCTCCTCTTCGCCGTGCACAAGCGTCGTGAGTTCATATGCGAGGATATCCTTCGCCTCGTTCAGCTTAGCGCCCTCCCAGTGATCCATCTCGTCAATCTGCGAAAGCGGCAGGAAGGTCAGCATGCGAAGGCACTTTAACACATCCTGATCGCCGACATTTCTCCAGTACTGGTAGAAGGCAAAGGGCGAGGTCTTGTTCGGATCCAGCCAGACCGCACCGCCGACGGTCTTACCCATCTTCTTGCCCTCGGAGTTTAAGAGGAGAGTAATGGTCATGGCGTGCGCATCCTTGCCGAGCTTGCGGCGAATCAGCTCCGTGCCCGCGAGCATGTTGGACCACTGATCGTCGCCGCCGAACTGCATGTTGCAGTGATAGCGCTGAAAGAGCTCGTAGAAGTCATAGCCCTGCATGAGCATATAGTTAAACTCGAGGAAAGAGAGTCCCTTCTCCATGCGGTTCTTATAGCACTCCGCGCGGAGCATGTTGTTGACCGAGAAATGGGGACCTATGTCGCGGATAAACTCGATGTAATTCAAGTTCCGAAGCCAGTCGGCATTGTTTACCATTCTCGCCTTGCCCTCGCCGAACTCGATGAAGCGGGACATCTGCCGCTTAAAGCTCTCGCAGTTGCTGTCAATCTGCTCGATGGTCATCATGCTGCGCATATCGGTTCTGCCGGAGGGATCTCCTATCATACCGGTGCCGCCGCCGACCAGAGCAATCGGCTGATTGCCCGCCATCTGGAGGCGCTTCATCAGGCAGAGCGCCATGAAGTGCCCTACATGAAGACTGTCCGCGGTCGGATCAAAGCCGATATAGAAGGTCGCCTTGCCCTCGTTTACGAGGCGGCTCACCTCTTCCTCGTTGGTCACCTGTGCAATCAGCCCGCGGGCTTTGAGCTCATCGTAGCAATTCATCTCTTCTTCTCCTCTTTCAAAATCATAGATGGTTTTAGTATACCACGGCGCTTACATTCTCTCAAAGCGCATCATGCCGTTCTCGATTATCATCGCCGTGAGGTAGCCGTTTTCCTCGCCGCAGCCCGTGTCCAGCGCAATCGCCCCCCTGCGCGGCAGCTGAAACCAGGTGCCGTAATTCGGGTGAAAGCGACTCTCGACGCCGCTGCCGTCCAAATAGGTCGGGCAGTCGACACGGTGATGCCCGAAGACTGTGAGCTTCCCCGCATAGTTGTTTTCTTCGATACAGCGGTTCCCCCAGAGAAAGGTCTCCTGCTCGTTGTTCCAGATGACCTCATCCGCAATGTCCGCATGCACGGCAATGAAGTCTTGGCACTCATACCAAGTTCGGGTATTGTCCTTCAACCAGAGCGCGGTCTTTCCGGGAGAGAGCTTTCTCTCCTGCAGGGATTCAAGCGTCTCCTTGCCGCCGTTCTGCTTCCACAGCAGGCCGTTTGCAATCTGTCCCCTTGTTAAGAGCAGGGCATCGAGAAGCATCTGTTCGTGCTCACCGCGAATGTATACAAAACGCTTCTCCATCTGTTCCGCAAGGTTACGAAGGGCAATGTAGGTCTCCGCCGGGGCAGTTCCGTAGTCAAGGGCATCTCCGAGCACCACCAGTTCCTCTGTGGCCGGATCGAAATTCAACTCCTCCAGCATACCGCAGAGTGTCTCCGCCTCACCGTGGATGTCCGATAGTATGATTGTGCGCATGGCTTCTCCTCATAGACAACTTGCCCCGCCAAAGCGGCGGGGCAAGGATGCGCGTCAGAGCGACGCGATATCAATCAGTGTGAGTTCCTCTGCCTTCTGCTCGAGCGCAGTTGCGAGGGCCTCCGCGGTGTCGAGCGCCGTCAGCACATTGACGCCGGTCTCGACCGCATTTCTGCGAATCTCAAAGCCGTCCTTCTCGCGGTCCGCGCCCTCCGGCGGCGTGTCGATGACAAGGTCCATCTCGTGGCCCAGGATGAGATCCAGAATGTTCGGATGCTCCTGCTCGAGCTTTCTCACTTCGAGTGTCTTGATGCCGGCCTCCTTTAATACCTTCGCCGTGCCGCGGGTCGAGAAGATGCGGTAGCCGAGCGCCTCAAAGCGCTTTGCGATCGGCGCGATTTCCGCCTTGTCCTCATCCCGAACGGTAATGATCATGTTCTTATACTTCGGGAGCTTCACGCCGGCGCCCTGGAAGGCCTTGTAGAGCGCCTCGTTAAAGCTCTTCGCGATGCCGAGGCACTCGCCCGTCGACTTCATCTCCGGTCCGAGGCTGATGTCGGCGCCGCGAATCTTCTCAAACGAGAAGACAGGCATCTTGACCGCAATGTAATCCGCCTCCTTCTGGAGACCCGGCGCGTAGCCCAGTTCACGGATGCTGTGGCCGCAGATTACGCGGGTTGCGAGCGGAATGATCGGAATGCCCGTGACCTTCGAAATATAGGGAACGGTGCGCGAGGAGCGCGGGTTCACCTCGATCACATAGACTTCCTCGCCCTTCGCGATGAACTGAATGTTGATCATGCCCTTTACGTGCAGCGCACGCGCGAGCTTTTCGGAGTAGTCGACAATCTTCTCCTTCACGGTCTCGGAGAGCGACTGCGCCGGGTAGACCGAAATCGAGTCACCGGAGTGAATGCCGGTGCGCTCAATGTGCTGCATGATACCCGGAATCAGAATATCCTTGCCGTCGCAGACCGCATCGACCTCAACCTCAATGCCCTGAATATACTTGTCGACCAGAATCGGGTGCTCCTGTGCATAGCGGTTGATGACACCGATGTACTCGTCGATGTCGTGGTCCGAAATCGCGATGCGCATGCCGGCGCCGCCGAGCACATAGGAGGGACGCACCAGCACCGGATAGCCGAGGCGGTGTGCAATCTCCTTTGCCTCTTCCGCCGTAAAGACCGTGCCGCCCGCCGCGCGCGGAATGCCCGTCTCCTGGAGGATGGCGTCAAAGCGCTCTCTGTCCTCGGCCGCGTCGACATCCTCCGCAGCCGTGCCGAGAATCGGAACGCCCATCTTCATGAGCGCCTCGGTCAGCTTGATTGCGGTCTGTCCGCCGAACTGCACAACCGCGCCGTCCGGCTTCTCAAAGTTCACAATCGCTTCGACATCCTCCGGGGTCAGGGGCTCAAAGTAGAGCTTGTCCGCAATGTCAAAGTCGGTCGAGACCGTCTCCGGGTTGTTGTTGACGATGATGGTCTCATAGCCCTCTTTCCGGAAGGTGAAGGTGCAGTGCACCGAGCAGAAGTCGAACTCGATGCCCTGGCCGATGCGGATCGGGCCGGAGCCGAGCACCAGAACCTTCTTCTTCGGCTTCGTCTCCTCCGCCTCGTTCTCGCCGTCGTAGATGCTGTAGTAGTACGGGGTCTCCGCCGCAAACTCCGCAGCACAGGTATCGACCATCTTAAAACCCGGGTAAATCTTAAATTCCTCGCGCTTTGCCTTGACCTCGGCCTCGGTCTTGCCGCTGAGCGCCGCAATCACGTGATCCGGGAACTCAAAGCGCTTCGCATCGCGGAGCAGCTCCTCGGTCAGCGGTCTTCTGCGGAGCTCTGCCTCCATGCGGACCAGGCGGTCCAGCTTATGGATGAACCAGCGATCTATCTTTGTCAGCGCGAAGATATCGTCGTAAGAGAAGCCGCGGCGCAGCGCCTCTGCGATGACCCAGATGCGGCGATCGTCGACCACGCGCAACTCTCTCTGGAGCTCGTCGTCGTCGAGGGAAGCGTAGTCATAGCTCATCAGGCTGTCCACGTGCTGCTCGAGCGAGCGTATTGCCTTCATGAGCGCGCCCTCAAAGTTCGTGCAGATGGCCATGACCTCACCGGTCGCCTTCATCTGCGTGCCGAGCGTGTGCTTTGCCGTAATAAATTTATCAAAGGGAAGACGCGGCATCTTGACCACGCAGTAGTCGAGCATGGGCTCGAAGGAAGCGTAGGTCTTCTTGGTCACCGCGTTCTTAATCTCATCCAGGGTGTAGCCGAGCGCAATCTTCGCCGCGACCTTTGCGATCGGATAGCCGGTCGCCTTCGAAGCGAGGGCCGAAGAACGGCTGACACGCGGGTTCACCTCAATGACACAGTACTCGAAGCTGTTCGGATTCAGCGCGTACTGCACGTTGCAGCCGCCGGTGATGCCGAGCTCGGTGATGATGTTGAGCGCGGAGCTGCGGAGCATCTGATACTCCTTGTCGCCTAGGGTCTGGGAGGGCGCAACCACAATCGAGTCACCCGTGTGCACGCCGACCGGATCCAAGTTCTCCATGTTGCAGACCGTGATCACGTTGCCCGCGCCGTCGCGCATGACCTCGTACTCAATTTCTTTCCAGCCCGCTATGCAGCGCTCCACAAGCACCTGTCCCACGCGGGAGAGGCGGAGACCGTTCTGCAGTATCTCAACGAGGGCACGTCGATCCTCCGCGATGCCGCCGCCGCTGCCGCCGAGCGTGTATGCCGGGCGCAGCACGACCGGATAGCCGATTTCCTCGGCAAACGCGATGCCGTCCTCGACATTCTCGACGACCTTCGAAGCCGCGACCGGCTCGCCGATCTTTTCCATGGTCTCCTTAAAGAGCTCTCTGTCCTCCGCCTTCTTGATGGTCAGCGCCGTGGTGCCGATCAGGCGAACATTGTTCGCCGCAAAGAAACCCCTCTCCTCAAGCTCCATCGCGAGATTGAGGCCCGCCTGGCCGCCGAGGGTCGGCAGCACGGAGTCCGGCTTTTCCTTTATAATCAGGCGCTCCAGTACCTCAACCGTCAGCGGCTCGATGTAGACATGGTCCGCAATGTCCTTGTCCGTCATGATGGTCGCCGGGTTCGAGTTTAAGAGCACAACCTCTATGCCCTCTTCGCGGAGCGCACGGCAGGCCTGGGTGCCCGCATAGTCAAACTCCGCCGCCTGTCCGATGATGATGGGGCCGGAGCCGATCACCAATACTTTTTTGATTTCCGGATTCTTAGGCATGCTGCACCTCCATCATTTCAAGAAAGCGGTCAAAGAGATACGAGGTATCGTGGGGTCCCGGACAAGCCTCGGGGTGGAACTGCACGGTAAGAATGTTCTTGCCGCAGTAAGCGAGACCTTCGTTCGTGCCGTCGTTGACGTTCACAAAGCGCGTCTCCGCGACCTTCGGGTCAAGGCTCTTGTCATCGACCGCGTAGCCGTGGTTCTGCGAGGAGATATAGGCTCTTCCGCTCACCAGATCCCGCACCGGATGGTTGCCGCCGCGGTGACCGTACTTCATCTTATAGGTCTTCGCACCGGTCGCGAGCGCCATGAGCTGATGTCCGAGGCAGATTGCGAATATGGGCATATCCGTGTCGTAGAGTTTTTTGATTTCCCGAATCAGCCCGACATTTTCCGCGGGATCGCCGGGGCCGTTCGTCAGGAAAATACCGTCCGGCTTTTCCGCGAGTATATCCTCCGCGCGTGCATCCTGCGGCCACACCGTGAGTTCCAGGCCGCGCGCGCTGAGCTCGCGAAGCATGTTGCGCTTAATGCCGCAGTCGATAATCGCAACCTTTTTCCCCTTGCCGGGAATCACATACTTTTCCTTGCAACTCACACGGGCCACGGCGCCGAGCACTTGGTACTCCTTCATCCGCCGCAGAGCGTCTTCGCGGTCAAAATCCGGATTCGTGGTCAGAAAGCCGTTCATGGTACCGCGCTCCCGAAGGAGCTTGGTCAGTGCGCGGGTATCGATGCCCTCAATGCCGGGCACATTCTCCGCAACCAGGAACTGCTGCAGGGTTTCGCGGCTCCGGAAGTTCGATGCGAGCTCCGCGAGCTCGCGGACAATCAGGGCATCCGGCCATGCGCGCCCCGACTCCATGTCCTCGCGACACACGCCGTAGTTTCCAATCAGCGGATACGTCATTACAACTGCCTGCCCCGCATAGCTCGGGTCCGTCAGCACTTCGAGATAGCCGGTCATGGAAGTGTTGAAGACAATTTCACTCACCACTTCCTTGACTGCACCTATGCTTCTCCCGGTAAACAGTGTGCCGTCTTCCAGTAAAAGATACGCTTTCATCTGCAATCCTTTCTATAGTTCTGAGCCCAATGCGCCATTTTCTTCCGACCTACTATAGCAAAAAAGGAGCCCGCTGTCACTCTGAGAAATAGCAACCGGAGAAGACTTCGACCGCCGGGCCCGTCATGCGGAAATGTCCGTTTGCAAGGCGCTCGAGTTGTAAGCTGCCGCCGAGCAGTTCCACCGTGACGCGCTCGGCTGCGAGGCCACGCTCCATCGCCGCAAAGGCAACCGCGGTTGCGCCCGTGCCGCAGGCCAAAGTCTCTCCGCTGCCGCGCTCATAAACCCGCATGTGAAGCTTTTCCGGACTCTCGATATAAAGGAATTCCGAATTCACGCCCTCCGGAAAGCGCGGGTGATGTTCGTAGGCCGGGCCGATTTCGTTGAGATTCAGGTCCCGCAGCGCCTCCAAACTGTCCACCAAGTAGACCGCATGCGGATTTCCCACATTGACCGGCGTCATGCTTGTCTCCCGCCCGTCAACCGTAATCGGCTCGACAAGTTCGCCGTCCAGCACCGCTTCTCCCATGTCGATGGTCACCAGCGATTCGCCGACTTCCGCGTGACGGATACCTGCCCCAGTCTCGATGTCAAAGCTTCTGCTTGTGACAAGGCCGTGGTCGTAGGCATAGCGCGCCACACAGCGCGCGCCGTTACCGCACATTTTCCCCTCGGAGCCGTCCGCGTTAAACATGCGCATGCGAACCGGCGCAATTTCCGAGGGGCAAATCAGAATCAGACCGTCGCCGCCCACGCCGAAGTGGCGGTCGGCAATGCGTACCGCAAGCGCCTCCGGATTCTCGACCCGTTCCGAAAAGCAGTCAATATAGACATAGTCGTTTCCGAGCCCCTGCATCTTTGTGAATTTCATGTGAACACTTCCTCTCATCTGGCTTTCTTCCGCCGTTTTCGCTACAATATAAATAATAAGAACCGACTACACCCAGCGCATTTTCAAAGCTTGCCAAACGCAAGCGGAAAGGACTGACAATGAAACGACATTTTCTGCTTCTTCCGATTACGCTGCTCTCCCTCTCGCTCGCTTCCTGCGGCATGCAAGAGAGTTCAAGCGACCGGGATGCCTCCTATGCCGCAAAGAGCGCAGCCCGGAATGAGACGGGGGCCGTGTCCGAGACCATGTCCTACGATACTTCCGACAGCGGCTCCGCAAGCAGCGACTTAATCACGCTCACGCGGGGCGCGAAAGAAGGACAAAAACTGGTCACAACCGTGAGTCTCGACATGGAAACGCGCGATCTGGACGCTTTCCTCAAAGAGCTGAACACTGCGACCACGGGAGCAGAGGGCTATTTCGAGAGTTCCTCGATGAACGGCTCCTCCTACGATGCCATCGATAAGTCGCGCTCCGCGAGCTTTACGGCGCGCATCCCCGAAGATAAACTTGCAGCCTATGTGCAGCAACTCAAAGGTAGCGGCAATGTGCTCTCGGAGAACAGCTATGTGCAGGATGTGACCCTTGAGTACACCGATGTGGAGAGCCGCAAACATGCGCTGACCGCCGAACGGGACCGTCTCTATGAATTGCTCTCGCAGGCCGCATCGACCGAAGCCATACTTTCGATACAGCAGCGCATCGGCGAAATCGACTCCCAGCTGGAATCCTACGAATCCCAGCTTCGTCACTTCGATAATTCGGTCAGCTATTCGACCGTGAACCTCTACGTCATGGAAGTGCGCGAATTTCGCGCCGCGCAGAGCGACAGCTTCCTGCAGCGCGTCAAAACAGGCTTTAAGAACAGCGCCTACTTCGGCGTAGAACTTTGCACCACCGTTTTGGTCCTGCTGCTCGGCCTCTCCCCGATTTGGATTCCTGTCCTCATCCTGGTTCTTCTGCTGATTCACTTCGGCAAGAAGCGCCGCGAGAAAGAGGCCAAGGCCCGTGAAGAGGCGAAAGCCCGCCGCGAAGCGGCTCAGGCAGAAAAAGAAGCCGCCGCTGCCGCCGAAAGTAATTCCGCTTCCTCCGAATCAAAGTAACCCCTGCTCCCGATAATATCCGGCAACATTCCGGAATCCTTGGAGCGCATTTTGGACCGTCGTCTCCGCGACACAGTACGCGAGGCGCACATAGCCCGGGCACGCAAAGCTCGTGCAGGGCACGGTCAGAATGCGCTCCTCTTTTAATTTTGCCGCAAACGCCGCATCGTCTCCGTTCGGTGCCTTTAAGAGCAGATAAAATGCCCCCTCGGGCTTTACCAAGTGATAGCCCATGGCCGGAAGCTCTTTGAGCAGCAGGGCGCGGTTCCGCGCGTAGACAGAAAAATCCGAGTGGAATAAGTTTACGCGTTTTAATACACGCTGCATGTAAGAAGGCGCGTTCACAAAGCCGGAAATGCGGTTCGCGATGACCGCCGCCCGGTAGATATCGCGGGACTCCGGTATGCTGTCCGGCAGAAGCAGCCAGCCGATGCGCTCGCCCGGCAGCGAAAGGGTCTTGGAATACGAGTAGACCACCGCCGCATGGGGCATAATCTTAGGCACCCACGGGACTTTGGCCCCGTCATAGACGAGTTCGCGATAGGGTTCGTCCGAGATTACGAGGATACAGTTTCCGAATTCCCTCTCCTTTTCCGCGAGCACTGCCTGTATCCCGCGGAGCAGCTCCTCGGAGTAAATGACACCGCTCGGGTTATTCGGCGAGTTCAGGATGAGGGCCCGCGTCTTTTCACCGATTGCCGCGCGGAGCGCAGCGAGATTCGGGAGAAACGTCTCGGGGTCGGTCGCAACCAACTTGAGCACAGCTCCGTAGTTCTCGACATAGTTCTTGTACTCCGAGAAATAGGGCTTAAAACTCAGCACCTCATCTCCCGGGTTTAAGATAGTCTTTAAAAGGATGTTCAAAGCTGCCGCCGCACCCGTTGTCATGATGAATTGGTCGGCCCTATAGCGTTCCTCCGACTGCCAAGAGATGGTCAGTGCGAGCTCCTTCCGAACATCGGGGAAACCTGCGTTATTCATGTAGCCGTGCACCATAACACTCGGCTCCTCGTCTATTACCTCACGCATTGCCTGCTCGACACGTGGCGGCGCAGGCACATTCGGGTTCCCTAGGCTAAAGTCATAGACCTTGTCGCTGCCGTGCTCCGCGCGAAGACGCTCTCCCTCCTCAAACATCGCCCGAATCACGGAATTCTGTCCGAGCATAGCCTGCATCTGCCTTGAAATCATCCCCATTGTCTTCTTCCTCCGATGAACCAAGCGATCAGTCCGGTCTCGAGGAAATACACCCAGGTCGCCGGATTTGAAAACCAGGTCGTGAAAAACGATAACATGATATAAATCGAAAACTGCGCGTAGAACATACAGAAGACCGGACTGTGCTGTTCTCTGAGTTTCTTTTCTAAGCGCGCCGCGACAAATCCCAAGAGAGCGCAAAACGCGACCACCCCGAGTATGCCGAAGTCGTACCAGGCGTCATAAATCAGGGTGACGGTCGTGAGCTCGGTCTTGGTCACATAGAGCGGGAAGGCCGTTAGCTCCGGGCGAAGAAATTTGAGTCCGCTGAGCGCAATCAGCGGAAACAGCATTTTAAGACCGAAGCTGTGTTGCGGGAGCTCGCGAATCAGACAGTTTACATTGTCATAGTTATTCGCAATGTAAATGTAGGGCTGACTCACAAAGATCGGAAAATGACGCTTCATCTCAAAGATGCCGTTTAAATAGGAGACACTGTGTCCCCGCGCCATGCTGAGGATGCCGTATGCAGCGAGCAAAAGAACGAAGCCGAGTACAGCGAGCGGCCCGGGGATGGGTTCCCGCCGAAGCGTGAGCCAGGTAAAGGCCGCCATCAGAACCGCGAGCAGGAGCTGAAACCGGGACACACAGAGCACGGGAATCAAAAGAGAGAGAACCACCGCGCCTGCCACCGCGACCGTTTCCGCGCGCCCCCTGTGTCGCACCGCAGTCCGGTAAATCAAGGCGAGAGAAGGCACCAGCACACAGGAGACCGTGAGATAGTGAAGACCGCTCACATGGAAATAGGAGTAGGCGTGCGGCATATGGCGCACCAAAAAGGGTACAAAGCCCAAGATACGCGCCTCGATTAAAAAGGCCGCAAACGAAGCTAGGCTTAGGCCGATTACGGCAAAGAAGAGGCGCTCTTCACGTATCCCCGCGAGTCTGCCCTCTCGCTGTCTTCCGCCCCGAAGGCCGGTCCCGCTCGCAAAGCGAAAAGCGAGGCGAAAGGCCGAATAGGCGAGAAAGAAGACCGCAAAGGTCTGCCATGCCCAAGGCCCCTGCAGGTACGAGAGTTTTAAGCAGGATATTCCCTCTCCGCCCACAAAAGAAAGGGAAAAGAGGGCCAAGAGGTTCACTCTGCCGCCGTTTCTCCGCTTTTCCCGCCAAAAGAGAACAAGCGCTGCAAATAGCAGCGCTGTTCCGGAGAGCAAATAATATTGTGTTCTCGCAAAGAGCACCGCTGCCGAATAGCAGAGGAAGTATACGATCACGGCGTCTCCTCCGTGCTTCCGCTGCTGCTCTCGCCTGTGCTGTGTTCCGCCGCGCTTGTCGCGGAGGCGCTGCTGCCGCTCTCCGCACTTCGACTCTCCGCACCGCTTTCGCTCCCCGAGCTGCTCTCGCTGCCCGCGCTCTCACTGCTGCTCTCCGTGCTCTGCCGGGACTCTGTCTCACCTGAGCTCACGGTAATCGTCACTTCCGGAACGGAGGTTGCCGTGACCCCCTTCGGGAGTGTCACATGCAGCGGAATGAGATGCACGCCTTCGCCGAGAGAAGCGACTTCGACATAAGCGCCGAGAGAAGCCGTGTTCATATTTAAGAGATCGGTTGCGAGGCCCTGAACCGAGACCGAAACCGTCTCGGGGGTCATGGAATAGCGGTACTGGGACTTCGCACCGCGAAGAGAAATGCCGCTGTTCAGCCCCAGTGTGAAATTCCGGTCCGTGGTCGGTGTGATTTTGACCGTCACGGTAACGGCGGTGTTGCCGGTGGCCGTGATGCCGCTCGGCAAATAGTTCGCCACATCGATTTGGAAAACCTTGTCCTCACGCGCACCTTCGATATTGAGGGCGGAGGCCGGGATGCTGAGTTCGGTGGTCTTATTCAAGAGAGTCGTGTCCGCCGAAGTCACCGGAATCGCGCGAACCGCACTCTCGATGCCGGTCATATTGAAGCCTGCCGCCGGCTCGCCCGAGGTCTGGAAACTCAGTGTCAGGCTCTTGCCGCGCAACATCGAGACTTCGTACTCCACTTCTTTCGGATCCACGGTGAGACGCTCGTCGCTCAGCGAAATCTCATTGCCGTTTGCATCGTAGTAGATGACGGGTGCCGTGCCGGAAAAACTCTCCGTCGCGTCCGAGACCGGAATGCGAACGCCGACCGAGGAAATACGTCCCACCTCGGACTCCGGTCCGCTGACGCGCACCGAACGCGAACTGAGCGTGACGGCTCCCACCTCATAACCGCTCGCCGGCTCCCCTTCCTCATGGGTGTCGAGCGAGAATACCTTGTTCTGCACATTCTCCGTGTCCACGCGAATCACACCCGGGCGCGCCGTCGGCATACCGCCGATCAGATCGCGATTGCCGACCACTTCGACCATAACCGGGACAGCGCCCGTGATGTCGTAGAGATTCTCGAGGTCCACGGTTGCGCGGAAATCTTCCGCCTGAATTTTATAGGCATCTCTGGTTCTCACCTGATAGCTCACCGTGACGCTGTCGGAATTGGGCAGCGTGTAGGTTTTTCCGGCGCGTGTCAAAACACTCTCGTTCAGAACCGTGAGCGGCACCGTCTTGGTCCGAACCACCTCCGGATTCGAGATGTTCACGAGCAGAATCCAGATGACAAAACCCACCAGGAGAGAAATCAGCTTAAAGCGCCAATTACTGAGTATTATCTTTTTCATGCTTCTCTTTTCCCTTCAGGAAGTTCCATCCGTTAAAGGCAAAGTGCTTGCTTTCCGTCTCATACGCAATCAGCGATAAGAGGAGCTCTCGCAGGTCCTCGGGCGTTGCCATGACCTCGAGTCTCCCTGCCCGCGCGACACTGACGCGTCCGGTCTCCTCGGATACCACGATCGTCACGGCATCGGTCGCCTCGCTGACGCCGATGGCCGCGCGGTGCCGGGTTCCGAGATCCTTCGAAATCCGCATGCTGTCGGAGAGCGGCAGATAACAGGTCGCCGAGACAATGGTGTTGCCGCGAATCACAACCGCGCCGTCGTGGAGGGGCGTGTTGTGCTCAAAAATGTTGATGAGCAACTGATTTGAGACAATCCCGTCGATGTCGATGCCGGTGCGCACAATGTCGTTCAGGGAAATCTTCTGTTCGATGACCATCAGCGCACCGGTCTTTACCTTGCCCATCTCAAACGAGGCGCGGACCAACTCATTGACCGTGTGCTCGGTGAACGAAGAGGCGGATCCGCTCTCTCCCATCAGTCCGTTTAAGAAAGAGAGTATATTCCGATTTCCGAGCTGCTCGAGCGCGGAGCGGAGCTCCGGCTGGAAGATGATGATCAGCGCCGTCACGGCTATGGTCGTGATCTGACCGAGCAACCAGAGTATGGTGTCCAGATGAAAGAGGGTGCAAAAGCCGACAAAGGCGACAATCAGCAAGAGTCCGCGGAGCAGTATCCACGCCTTTGTGTCCATGACCCAGGTCAAAAACGCATAGGTCATCCAGGATATAATGCAAATCTCAATGATGCCCGTGAGCGAGAGCCGCGGCAAAAACTCCATTCCCGCGCTCAAATTCTGAAAGAACAGCTGCATGGCCTACCTCTTCGTCTCGCCTTCGTCCGCGCTTCGTTTCGAGCGCTTCGGCGTGTTGATTGTCTGCGTTTTGGGCTCCGGCGCCGCAACCGTGATCTTCGGCACCGCCTTTACATAATAGTAGTAGTCATCGTCCTCGAACTGCGAGTACTCCGTTCGCGTATAGTCGACGCTGAATACCAGAAAGCGGTAAAGTTCGGCGAGCAGACCCGCGAGCACGAGCCCTAAGAGCAGGGGCACGATATTGACACCGACACCGTACCAGAAATTCCCGAGAAAAAACACAAAGAGCATGGTGAGTATGCCCGCAAGTATACCTGCGTCCCAGGCATAATCCATAGACAGTCTCCGCACACACCAGACCACCAGCAGCGAAATCGAGAATGCCAGCAGATAGAGAATCAGCGTCTTATCGAGCAGAACGCCGTTCAGCATCTGCAGGTACTTCTGCGCGACATCCACGGACTCCCCGTTGGTAAGCGGCGCCGCGTTGTTGTGTACATAGTTGATGATGTAGTAGAGGACAATGCCGCCGGAGAGCGGAATCACCGAAAACACCGAACCGCCGAGTCCCACCAGGATGGGCAGGAGATACGGAAGCTTCAACTCAAAGAGCATCGGCGTCAGGATGAGAATGACGCTGTCCCGCGGGGAAAAGCCGTAGTAGAGCAGCGCGAGTACCAGGAGAAAGGCGAGCGTAATCAGCGCAAATTCCGCCGAGACCGCAAAAATATGGAGCAGCACGGCGATGCCGAGCACCACGCAGATACCGCCCCAGGGCAAAAAGGCCGAGAGCAGCGAAATGAGCAGCACAGCGACCGGCGCACGGAGGCGCCGCTCGTAGCCCATGCCGTTGTTCAGCAGCACAAGCGCAAGCAGCGCCGTTGAAAAATGCAGGACGGGAACAATGATATTCCCAAAGCGCGCATAACATGCACGCAGTTTCTCGCGAAACACAAACAAACTAAGCATTCGCGCCCTCCTCCTTTGCGAGTTCCTTGATTCTCTCCTCGGTGTCATAGCGCTTTTTAAGGCGATTCAAGCAGCGCAGATGTTCCGTGCGCCTCGCCGCCGATTTGTCGTAGCGCCGCCGGAACACAATGTAAGTCAGGATTTCAAACAGCAAGAGACCGACCACATATGCCACGACGCAGCGCAGCACAAAGCGGAACACAATCAATACATTGACCGCATTTAAAATATGCTCTAAGTGATAGAGCGATACGATACCGAGTATCAGCGCATAGCTCAGGGTAAAACTCAAAAAAGACTGCAAAAGGTGCATGCCGATATAGTCCCCTCGAAAATATTCTTTCGCGGGACGCTCCCATTCGTCTGCACTCTTCTCGTATTTTGCGATTTCATGCATCAGACGTATCTTATCTTCACGCAGCATAAAAACCTCCGTTCACGGCTTTCAGTATAACACATCGGAACTCTCATTGTCACCGCTTGTGTGCCGTGCTAAAATGACTGGAAGCATAAGCATTAAGGAATGCATCAGACAACCATGACAGGAGGTCTATACATGGGAGAAGTATTTGTAAACCGCCACCCGCTGGTACAGCATAAGATTACCCGTCTCCGCGACAAGACGACCGGAACCAATGAATTTCGCAGCTTGGTCGAGGAGATCAGCATGCTGATGGGCTACGAGGCGCTCGCCGATTTGGAGACAGAGAACATTGAGGTCGAGACCCCGCTTGAACGCACGCCTTCGCCGGTCATTGCCGGCAGAAAGATGGCGGTCGTGCCGATACTCCGCGCAGGTCTCGGCATGGTTAACGGCATTCAGGCTCTGGTTCCGACCGCTAAGATAGGCCATATCGGTCTGTACCGCGATCCGGAGTCTCACGAGCCGGTTGAATACTACTGCAAACTCCCCACGCCGATTGAAGAGCGCACCATTGTGGTCACCGACCCCATGCTCGCAACCGGCGGTTCCGCCTGCGATGCCATTCGTATGATCAAGCAGCACGGCGGCAAGAAAATCAAGTTCATGTGCATCATCGCAGCGCCGGAAGGCTTGGAGCGCCTTCAGAAAGCGCACCCCGACATCCAGATTTATGTGGGGCACTTAGACCGCCAGTTGAACGAGCACGCTTACATACTCCCGGGTCTCGGCGACGCGGGAGACCGCATCTTCGGCACGAAGTAAATCAGGTGCATCAAACGAAAAAAGGCAGGGCGAATTCGCTCTGCCTTTTGTATTTCCATCCTTTGATTCGCCCTTTCCTTTTTACCGACTTTCTTTGTCCCATCACTTTAGCTTTGCTTCGACGGCTTCGAGAAACAAAAGAGATATACGCCGAAACCGAGTTTAATTGCCGCATCCGCATAAGCGGTGCAGACCAGCGGCAGTTCCGGAAAGACATAGCCGAGCGCAACATTCACGGTGGAAACGAGACTCAGAACAATCATCGATTTCCCGTGAACATAATAAAAAGGCAGGAAATGAAGCGCGGTGGCGAGTAAGGCGCCGAGCCAGATGCGTCTCCAGTTTTCGCTTGCGAAATACGGGCCGCCGAACAGGGACATCAGCACAAACAGCGAAATGACTGCGTAAAATCCCACCTTTCTTTGGAACGGACTCGAGGGGCCGTCTGAGAAACGCTTCAGAAGACTTTTATTCGCATTGATAGAGAAAAATGCTGTGATATAGCCCAGGCTGAACACCGGCATATTGATGATTTGTTTTCCGCCGATCAGCGCGGCCGCAAAAATCACCAGTGACACCGCAATCAGCCAGAGTCCGCAGGCTCTCTTATGATTGAATGCGAGTATCTCTCCCCTCGGTTGCAATAAAGACATAGCTTCTCTCCTTGCTGTCTCGCTCTTTCTTTATGTTTCCGGGAACAGCGTATCCGCGTAGCGCACGGTGTCCATGGCTTCTTTCGCGTAGCAGTCCGCACCGATATCGTCCGCGTACTCCTTGGTCATAACAGCGCCGCCGACCACGACCTTTGCGTCCGGCTTTTTCTCGCGGAGCAGCTTGATGGTCGACTCCATGTTGACAACGGTCGTCGTCATCAGGGCACTGAGCCCCACCAGTTTCACATCGTGCTGCAGCGCGGTCTCGACAATCGCCTCTGCCGGCACATCGCGACCCAGATCATACACTTTATAGCCGTAGTTCTCCATGAGCACCTTCACGATGTTCTTGCCGATGTCGTGAATATCGCCCTTCACGGTCGCGAGAATCACACTGCCGCGTTCCTTCCGAGCGGTACCGCTCATCGCGCTCTTAATGACCTCAAAGGCTGCCTTTGCCGCCTCGGCCGCCATGAGAAGCTGCGGCAGGAAGAGCGTCCCCTTTTCAAAGCCCTTGCCCACCACATCGAGGGCGGGAATGAGCTCTTGATTCACAATGTCGAGCGGTGCTTCCCCCTCGGCGATGCGGCGCGTGGTCTCCTCCCTCGCCTTCTCGCCGAGGCCGAAGCGAATGGCATCGATGAGAGGTGAAGCCTCCATGCCCTCCGGGAGCTCCGCACCGCCGCCCCTCGGCTGTGCCGGGGCGCCGGATGCCGCCGTAGCCCCCTTGCCCGCAAATATATTGCTCTTGCCCGCATATTCCGCGATATAGCCCTGGCACTGCCGGTCGAGTCCCGAGAGCGCGAGGTAAGAGCGGTAGGCCGCCATCATCGCCTCGTTATTCGGATTGATAATCGCGCAGGAGAGTCCGCTCTTCATGGCGAGCGCAAAGAAAAAGCTGTTAATCAACTCGCGCTGCGGCAGGCCGAAAGAAATATTGCTGACACCGAGTATCGAGTGCCCGTGCAGTTCGTCGCGAACGCGACGCAACACCTCAAGGGTCACGTTGGCGGAGTTATCGTCGGTCGAAATGGTCATCGCGAGGCCGTCGATGATGATGTCCTCGGGCGGAATACCGTACGCTGCGGCGCGCGCGTAAATCTTCTTCGCGACGCGGATGCGGCCCTCCGTATCCTCCGGGATGCCGTTCTCATCGAGGGCGAGACCCACCACCACGCCGCCGTACTTGGCGACCAGCGGGAGCACGGTCTCAAGGCTCTCCTCCTTGCCGTTTACGGAGTTAATCATGGCCTTGCCGTGGTAGAGACGAAGGCCGCGCTCCAATGCCTCCAGATTCGTCGTGTCGAGCTGGAGCGGCAGCGCCGTGACGCCCTGGAGTCTGGTCATCACCGTCTCCAGCATCTCCGGCTCGTTGATTTCCGGAAGACCCACGTTCACATCCAGCATATCGGCGCCCGCTTCTTCCTGCTCTATGCCCTGCTCCAAGATGTACTCGATATCGCCCGTTCGGAGCGCCTCTTTAAAACGCTTCTTGCCGGTCGGGTTGATGCGCTCGCCTATGATAACGGGGCGCTTGCCGAGCTCTACCGTCTGCGAGAACGAAGAGACCACGGCGCGGTGCTTTTTTACCGGCGCTTCAAACGGAAGGGCGCGCGTCGCTTCGATTTCGAGGCGAATGTGCTCCGGCGTGGTGCCGCAGCAGCCGCCGAGCACGTGGACACCGAGCTCCGCAATTTTCTTCATCTCGGCGGCGAAGTCCGCCGCGCCGAGATCGTAGTAGGTCACGCCGTCCTTCGCATGCGGCAGTCCGGCATTCGGATTTACAATGATGGGAAGCGAGCAGACTTCGCGGAGCTGTTTCACAATCGGGTAGAGCTGCAGCGGTCCGAGGCCGCAGTTCACACCGAGCGCATCGACCCGAAGGCCCTCTAACATGGCCGTGACACTCTCCACCGTGCCGCCGGTCAACATCTTCCCCTTCTCGTCAAAGACCGTTGTGACAAAGACAGGGAGATCCGAGTTTTCCTTTGCGGCCAGCACCGCAGCCTTTGCCTCCATCGCGTCGGACATGGTCTCGATCAGCACGAGATCTGCCCCTTCTTCCTTGCCCCAGCGCACCACTTCCGCAAAAATCGCAACACAGTCCTCAAAGGCAAGATCGCCCATCGGCTTTAAGAGGCGGCCGGTCGGGCCCAAGTCCAGCGCGACAAAGCCGTCCGTACGGCCGCTGCGCCGAAGTCCCGTTTTTACATGACGAACCCCCGCTCGGACAATTTGCTCGAGCTCTGCGCTGTCCGCATAGTGCAGGCGGTTTGCGCCGAAGGTATTGGTATTGACAATGTCGGCGCCTGCGCGGAAGTAGGACTCCGCAATTTCTATCACATCTTCCGGGCGCTCCAAGTTCCAGCGCTCCGGCAGTTCTCCGCCCTTTAAGCCCTTTTCCTGCAGGAGGGAGCCGGTTCCGCCGTCACAGTAGAGCCACTCCTTGCCGAGACAGGCACGTAAATCTCTCTTCTCCATCTCTTTGATCTCCCTCTCTTATCTCCGAAAACTACAGTCTCTTTTTCCGCAGCTCTCACAGCCCTGAATCAGGCAGTGGGAGTCTTCCGTCGAAACCCCGATCAGCGCCGTCACCGACTTGGTCGGCATCATCAAAAGGCTCTCGGTCAGAGTAATTCCCGTATTCTTCTGCACTTCGAGTACGCGAAACAGCTCGGGTTGAATTGCGAGCGGCAAATCACCGTAGCCCGGCGAGAAGCGCGGGCGCAGGAATTTCCCCTCCGCAGCCGCCTCTTCCTTGAGTTTCCGGTTCAGTGCGTCGCAATAACTCTCAATCAGCATGGCGCCCGCGGCTTGGTAGATGACAGCCCGGCTCATGCGCCCGATTGCCGATGCGCGTGCCGCGAGCCTGTCCATCGCAAACCCTATGGTCGCCGCCATGAGATAGGCCTCGTCGCAGCCGCGCATGTTCCGGGCGAGCGCCCGGCTCTCAAGCTCCATGTCGCCGATGCGAAAGCGCTGCTCGCCGAGAAATTCGAGCGGAAAGCGCCGCGCAACCGAGCGTAGCTCCGCCTGCGCCACCAATTCTCCGACACAGTGCTCCACGACTTCTTTCACTTCGCCCTCCGGTATTCCCTTTCGGTAACCGAGGTAGCGGTACACCTCGCTGTAATCGAGTTCCAATTCCCGCGCATCCATCAGTCGACAATCTCCGAGAGCTGGTTTAAAATGCGCTCCGCAATCTGCGGGCGGTTCATCGTGTATACATGGATATGGGTCACGCCGTTCGCAATGAGGTCCACAATCTGCTCTGCCGCATAGATGACACCCGCCTGCTCCATCGCCTCTTTTCGCTCACCGAAGTGATCCACAATCGCGCGGAAGCGCTGCGGCACCGCCGTGCCGGACATTGCGACCGAGCGCTTTAACTGCTCTGCTCTGGTAATCGGCATGATGCCCGCGATGATCGGAACCGAGATGCCCTTCTCCCTCGCGCGGTAGAGGAAGTTATAAAAAATATTGTTGTCAAAGAAAAGCTGGGTTGTCAGGAAGTCGAGACCCGCATCCACCTTCTCCTTTAAGAACTGAATATCGTCCTCCTTGTGCTCGCACTCCACATGTCCCTCCGGATAGCAGGCACCGCCGAGGCAGAAGAAATCGCCCTCTCTCTCTTTGATATCGCGAATCAACTGTACCGCATAGCGGTAGTCTTCCGAGCGCGTGCCGTCCTGCGGTAAATCTCCGCGGAGCGCGAGGATGTTCTCGATGCCCTTCTCCTTGTAAAGCGCAAGCATCTTGGTCACATGCTCCCGCGAGGAGGAGACGCAAGTCAAGTGCGCAAGAGTCGGAACGCCGTAGCCGTTCTGAATCTCCGCCGCGATTTCCGCCGTAAAGTCACCCGTGCCGCCGCCCGCGCCGTAGGTCACGGACATGAAGTCCGGATGCAGTGCCGCTATCTTCTTTGCATTCGCCGCAGTCGCCTCGTATTTCTCGGAGGTCTTCGGCGGAAATACTTCAAGTGAGAGTGTAACCGGTTTTTCTTTCAATAACTGACTGATTTTCATATAAAAAGCCCCTCCCTGTGATTGCTTCATTTTAGCACAGGGAGGGGCCGCTGACCTATGAGATTATACTATCGCAGTCCATTCATTCAATTAATAACGGTGTTTGATCGGATTCTCGTAGCGCGAGTGCACGGGACGGTTTTCCTTGAGGCTCTCCTTCAGTTCCAGAATGCGCTGATTTCTGCTGCCGCGGAAGCGGAGTTTCACGTCCTTTTCCGCGAGTATGAACTTGCCGTCCACCAGAATGTCCGCGAGCTCCAGGATGCGCCTGGTCGCCTCGGTATGACAGCGGCTGTTCGTTTCATCGAGCAATTCCTCAAAGGTATAGCCCGAGTATATCCAAACGGTCGCATGCGGCACCTCGTGCTTAACCCGCTCCAAAAACGGCAGGAGGGCACGTTGGTTCTGCGCCTCCATGGGCTCGCCGCCGAGCAGCGAGAGCCCGTCGATATAGGAGGGGCGCAGATGCTCTATGATATCGTCCTCGACCTCTCTCGTGAAAGGGTCGCCGAAATTAAAATCCCAGGTCTCCTCGTTAAAACAACCCGGACAGTGGTGCGTGCACCCGCTCACAAAGAGCGAGATGCGCGCGCCTATGCCATTTGCCGTATCCGCATAAAATACCTGTCCGTAATTCATTCTTCCTCCCGGACTTCTCAGTCCTCGACGCTCTTACAACCTGCCTCCCGCTTTGCGGTCGAGACATGCAGGACGCGGTCGCGAATCTCCTGCGTTCTTCCCTGGTTCCAGAACTGCGTGCCGATGTAGCCGCAGGTTCTCCGCGCGACAAAGAGCTTCTCCTGATCGTGGTTGCCGCAGTTCGGGCACTCCCAAATCAACTTGCCGTTCTCGTTCTCGCGAATCTTAATCTCACCGTCGTAGCCGCAGACCTGGCAGTAATCGCTCTTCGTGTTGAGCTCCGCGTACATGATGTGATCGTAAATATAACGCATCATCGAGAGCACCGCCGGGATATTGTTCTGCAGATTCGGCACCTCGACATAGCTGATGGCACCGCCCGGGGAGAGCTTCTGGAAATCCGCCTCAAACGAGAGCTTCTGGAAGGCATCGACCTTCTCGCTCACGTGGACGTGGTAGCTGTTGGTGATGTAGTTCTTGTCCGTGACACCCGGAATGATGCCGAAGCGCTTCTGCAGGCTCTTTGCGAACTTGTAGGTCGTGGACTCCATCGGCGTTCCGTAAATCGAATAGCTGATGCGCTCCGCCTCGCGCCACTCCGCGCACTTGTCGTTCAGCTTCTGCATGACCTTGATTGCGAACGGACGACCGATTTCCGCGTCGGTGTGGCTCTTGCCCGTCATCCGCATGCACATCTCATAGAGACCCGCATAGCCGAGCGAGATGGTTGAATAATTGTCAAACAGGAGCTTATCAATGGTCTCGCCCTTCCGTAAGCGCGCCAGTGCACCGTGCTGCCAGAGTATGGGGGCAACGTCGGAGACGGTGCCGAGCAGTCTCTCGTGGCGGCAGCGCAGCGCGCGGTGGCAGAGCTCCAGTCTCTCCTCGAGTATCTCCCAGAACTTGTCCATATCGCCGTAAGAGGAGCAGGCAACATCGACGAGGTTAATGGTCACGACGCCCTGGTTGAAGCGGCCGTAGTACTTGTGTGCGCCGTTCTCGCCGAGTCCCTCGAGATCCGGGGTCAGGAAGGAGCGGCAACCCATGCACGGGTACACATCGCCGTTCTTGTACTCCTTCATCTTCTTCGCCGAAATGTAGTCCGGCACGAGACGCTTCGCGGTGCACTCCGCAGCGAGCTCGGTGAGCTCCCAGTACGGCGCGTCCTCGCTGATATTGTCCTCATCCAGAACGTAGATCAGCTTCGGGAAGGCCGGGGTAATCCAGACACCCTTCTCGTTCTTGACGCCGCGCATTCTCTGCAGCAGCACTTCGCGGATGATGCTCGCGAGGTCGTCTCTTACGCGGCCCTCCGGAACCTCGTCGAGGTACATGAACATGGTCACGAAGGGAGCCTGACCGTTACAGGTCATGAGCGTAATCAGCTGGTACTGAATGGTCTGGATACCGCTCCGAATCTCTTCCTGCAGTCTGCGCTCGGTGATGCGGTCCACAATCTCATCGTCCGCCGACTCGCCGCAGAGTTCTCTCTCCTCCAGGACCGCCTTGCGAATCTTCTGACGGCTCACGTCGACAAAGGGCGCGAGGTGCGAGAGCGTAAAAGACTGACCGCCGTACTGGTTCGAAGCGACCTGTGCGACAATCTGGGTCGTGACATTGCAGGCCGTGAAGAAGCTGTGCGGCTTCTCGATCATGGTCTCGCTGATCACGGTGCCGTTCTGCAACATGTCCTCCAAGTTGATGAGGTCGCAGTTGTGCTCGCGCTGCGCGTAATAATCGGAGTCGTGGAAGTGAATCAAGCCCTCCTCATGCGCCTTCACAATCTCCTCGGGGAGCAGAATGCGGCGCGTCAGGTCCTTCGAGACTTCTCCCGCCATGTAGTCGCGCTGGGTCGAGTTGATGACCGGGTTCTTGTTCGAGTTCTCCTGCTTCACTTCCTCGTTCGCCTGGTCAATCAGGGAGAGTATGCCCTCGTCCGTCGTATTCGCATGACGTGCAAGGCTTCTCTTATAGCGGTAACGAATGTACTTCTGCGCAACCTCAAAGCCGCGCATCTCCATGATGCCGGTTTCGACCATCTCCTGGATGTCCTCGACGTTGACGGCGCGCTTAATGTTCGCAACCTCTGCGGCAATCTTATCCGCAATCGCCTGAATCTGGTAGGTGTTCATCTGGTGAATTCTGTCCACCTCGCGGTTTGCCGCCTCAATCGCGTTCACGATCTTCGTGATATCAAACTCAACTTCCTGGCCGTTGCGCTTAATGACATTGGTTCTGACCTTGGTTTCCATCCCGTTCCCCTCTTTCACGGTTCATCTCCACTAGATGTGGAGTATCAATAAAACAGAAGCCCCATAATTGGGGCTTCTATAGTGTACCGCGCTTGACTGGAATTGAAAACATGGCAAAGCGCCGAAACAGAGCGAGAAAACTCCAGTAAGTGCGTTTGCACCCTCGTCAGAGTTCACAAGATTCAAAAAGCAATGGGCAAATTACACAAGTTTTGTGTCGACTTTTCGGCAAGGCACCACATCTAGTGTTTCGGAAGCACATCCTGTGGTTTATGTCGAGGCGAGCGGCAGTTCAAACCAAAATACCACGCCGTTCTCGGCATTTCGCACGCCGCAGGGCATATTGTGTTGGGTCATAATGGCGCGCACAATCGAGAGTCCGATTCCGCTCCCGCCGTACTTCCGGGTGTGCGCCTTGTCGACTTTGTAGAACTTCTCAAACACACGCTCCAAATCGGCCTCCGGTATCGGTTTTCCGCTGTTAAAGACCTCACAGTGCGCCCGCTCCCCTTCGACGCGAAGACTCAGCCTGACTTCGCCGCCCTCGCTCACATGATGATAGGCATTGCTCACGTAATTCATGAGCACTTCGTCGATGCGGAAGGCATCGGCGCGCACCAAAAGCGCTTCCTTCGGCGCGAGCAGCAAACTCTTTGCCCCGCTCTCCTCTGCGAGCACCTGTGTTTTCCGGAGCACGCTCTCCGCGCTCTCCCGGAGATCAAAAACTTCGAGATTCAAGTCCGGGTGCTCGGATTCCAACTGCGAAAGTGTGAGTAACTGACGCACCAACTTGTTCATGCGCTCCGCCTCGTCGAGAATCACGCCGAGATACTGTTCCCGCATCTCTTTCTCCCCGCAGAGCCCGTCCGCAAGGCCCTCCGCATAGCCCTGAATCAGGGCAATCGGGGTTTTCAGCTCATGGGAGACATTCGCGATAAACTCCCGCCGCATCTCATCGATTTCTTCCTTGTGCGCAAGATCGTCGCGCAGCTTGCGGTTCGCTTCCCTTAAGTCCAGTATGGCCCGTTCCAGCTGTCCCGCCATGCTGTTCATATTCTTGCCGAGCACACCGATCTCGTCCTCGTTCTGACCGCGGTAGCGCTCCGAAAAATCCATGTGCCCCAGTTTTTCGGAGAGGGCCGCGAGCGAGCGTATGGGTCCCGTAATGCGGGAGGTCATGCCCCAGACCAGAAAGACGCCGAACAAAAGTGTCAGTGCTCCCACATAAAAGAGAAAGCGGTTTGCGAGCCGCACACTCTCCTTGAGATTCGCAACCGGCGTGGTCATGAGCAGCAGGGTCTGGTTGTCCGAGAGATAGGCAAAGCAGTCAATGTTCGCGCTCTGGCTGCTCGCATCATAAGCCTGCACAATGGTGTAGTTCTCGCTTCGCTTTAACACCCGGGTCTTGCTGTCATCTTCCTGTTGAAAGAGATAGCGCTGTACCCTTTGATAGAGCCTGCTCTTTCCGTTCTCGCTGCTCTGTAAGAGCTTTGAGTTCGCCGTGTCCACAATCGCCACCGTGATGTTATAGCGCGCGCTGTAAAAGCGGAGCAATTCCTCGGTCTCTTCGGAATCCGCCCCCTTCTCCGCGGCGAGTATATTGAGATCCCGATAGGCACGCTCCAGATCTCTCACCTTCTGCTTGCGGTAAAAGCGCTCCAGACCGAAGCTGTTTGCAAGGAGCAGCCCCGCCATGAGCAGGGTGAGCACCAGAAAAATCAGCGCCGTAAAGCGCAGGCGTATCGACTGTTTCACGCCTCCTCCGGCTCGAATTTATAGCCCATGCCCCAGATGGTACGGATGTATGCACCCTTCTCTCCCATCTTGGCCCGGAGTTTCTTCACATGTGTGTCTATGGTGCGCGCATCGCCGAAGTAGTCGTAATTCCATACGTGGTTCAAAATCTTTTCCCGCGAGAGCGCTATCCCCTTATTTTCGAGGAAATAGCGGAGCAACTCGAATTCCTTAAAGCTGAGATCGATACTCTTTCCGTCCACGCTGACTTCGTGGGCGCGCTCGTCGAGCCGTATGCCGGCAATCTCTATCACGACGCCCTCCGGATTCGCCGCGGTGCGCTTTAAAACGGCCTCGACGCGTGCCATGAGCACCTTCGGGCTGAAGGGCTTTGCGATGTACTCGTCCGCGCCGAGCGAAAAGCCCCGAAGCTCATCCCTCTCCTCGCTCCGCGCGGTGAGCATGAGCACCGGCACTTCCGAAATGCGGCGCAGCTCCTTCAAGGTCTCAAAGCCGTCGAGTTCCGGCATCATGACATCCAAAAGCACGAGGGCAATATCGGGTTCCCGCTCGAAGACCGCGAGCGCCTCCGCGCCGTTCTCAGCCTCCAGGACCTGATAGCCTTTGACCCGCAGATAATCGCGGACGAGGGCGCGCATGCGCGCCTCATCGTCCGCAATCAAGATCTTAATGTTCTCGCTGTTCACGCCTGATTCTCCCGGAAGCAGAGAGAGAGCTCCTCCAGCTGCTTCTCCTCGACAATATCCGGTGCGTTCATCATGAGATCCGAAGCGTCCTTGACCTTCGGGAAGGCAATGACATCGCGTATCGTGTCCGCACCCGCCATGAGCATCGCAAGGCGGTCAAGGCCGTAGGCGAGACCCGCGTGCGGCGGCACACCGTAGCGGAAGGCATCGAGCAGGAAGCCGAAACGCTCCTCCGCAACCTCTCTCGTGAGACCCAGCACCTCGAACATCTTCTCCTGCACATCCGAGCGGTGTATACGAACCGAACCGCCGCCGATCTCATTGCCGTTTAAGACAATGTCATAGGCCTCGGCGCGGACCGCACCCGGATCGCTGTCAATCTTATCCCAGTCCTCTTCCATGGGCATCGTGAAGGGGTGGTGCATCGCCTTGAAGCGCGCCTCTTCCTCCGACCACTCAAGGAGCGGGAATTCCGTAATCCAGACAAAGCGGAACTCGTTCTTGTCGAGGAGTTCCAGCTGGCGCGCAAGCTCCACGCGGAGCGCACCGAGCACGTCAAAGACCGTCTTGTTCTTATCCGCCGCAAAGAGCAGAAGGTCTCCGTTCTTGCCGCCCATGGCCGAAACGAGCGCCTGCATCTCCTCTTCCTTCATAAACTTCGCAAACGAGGACTTCAGGCTTCCGTCCTCCTGGATTGCGACATAGGCGAGGCCCTTTGCGCCGTAGCCCTTTGCAAATTCGACAAGCGCGTCAATCTTCTTTCTCGGCATATGGCCCTGGCCGTCCACGCGTATGCCGCGCACGCTGCCGCCCGCCGATAGCGCGCCCGCAAAGACCGCGAACTCGCAGTCCTTGACAACCGCCGAGACATCCGTGAGCTCCATGCCGAAGCGAAGATCCGGCTTGTCGGAGCCGTAGCGCTCCATCGCCTCTCTCCAGGTCATGCGCTGAATGGGAAGCTGCACCTCGACGCCGAGCACTTCTTTGAACAAGCTGTGCAGAAGTTTCTCATTGACTGCAAGCACATCGTCCGCATTCACAAAGGAGAGCTCCATATCGACCTGGGTGAACTCCGGCTGGCGGTCCGCACGCAGATCCTCATCGCGGTAGCAGCGCGCCAGCTGGAAGTAGCGGTCGTAGCCGGAGCACATGAGCAGCTGCTTTAAGAGCTGCGGAGACTGCGGCAGCGCGTACATGCTGCCCGGGTGGACACGACTCGGCACCAGATAGTCGCGCGCGCCCTCGGGCGTCGACTTAATCAGGGTCGGGGTCTCGATCTCAAGAAAGCCCTCGCCGGTCATAAAGCGGCGAATCTCCGCCGCGATTTTGGAGCGCAGCATGATTCTCGCCTGCAGGTCCGGACGGCGAAGATCGAGGAAGCGGTACTTTAAGCGCAATTCCTCGCGCGTCTTCGTGTTCTCCTCAATCGGGAAAGGCGGGGTCTCGGACTCCGAGAGGATGCGCAGTGTCTTTGCCCGCACCTCGAGCTCTCCGGTCGGGAGCTTCGGGTTCGGGTCCGAGCGGCGCTCAAGCCGTCCCTCGACCGCAATGCAGTACTCGCTCTTTAAGCTCTGTGCCTTGCGGAACACCTCTTCTCCGCAATCCTCTTCCTCGAAAATGAGCTGGAGCAGGCCGCTTCGGTCGCGGAGATCGGTAAAGACAACGCCGCCCTTGTTGCGGCTGCGCTGCACCCACCCCATGACCGTAACTTCGCTGCCGAGCTCCGCTCCCACCACCTCGCCGCAACGATGTGTTCTCTTTAAGCCTCTCATTGACTCCGACATACTGTATCTCCCCTCTTATGCCTCAAAATAATCCCGGAAATCCGTGTATCCCTGCTGCGAGAGCTGATCTCGCTGGAACTTCTTGTTCTTTGCCATCTTGGTGACCAACACATCCTTGCCGGCCTCGCGCTCGCGCTCTGCTTCCAGGAGCGCCTCGCCGCGTCGCGCCGCACTAAGCTTCTTGTCAAGCAGAATCGCGACCTTCTCCTTCTGCGAGGGAATCACGTACTGCTGATCCATGAGAATTGCGATGATGCGCTCAAAACCGATCGAGAAGCCGCAAGCCGGGACATCCGTACCCGTGAACTTGCCGACCATCTTGTCGTAGCGTCCTCCGCCCGCGACCGAACCGCCGAAACCTTCCATCGAAACTTCGAAGATGGAGCCCGTGTAGTAGCCCATGCCGCGCACCAGGGTCGGGTCAAACTGTACCTTGACCGCACCGCCGCTCACGCTCTTAACGGCCTCCATAATCTCCGCAAGTCCCTCCGCGGTACCCGCCTCGAGGAAATCGCCGAGGGTTTCGCCGAGTCCGCGCACCGCCGCCGCATCGTTCCCGAGATTTTCAAGAAGCCCCAGGTACTTCTCCGCAGATGCCTCGCTCGCGCCGTTCTCAATGAGCTCCGCGCGGACACCTTCCATGCCGATCTTATCCATCTTGTCGAGCGTAATCAGAACGCTGTCCTCCTGCCCCGCCGGGAAGCCCGCAAAGGCCACCATGGCGCGCAGTATCTTTCTGTCGTTCACGCGAACCAGGAAGTCGTTGGTCGGAACCAGCTTCTTTAAGGTCTTTGCGATTGCGAGGATCAGCTCGATTTCGGCGAGATTGCTCTCCTCACCGAGGATATCGATGTCGCACTGGGTGAACTGGCGGTATCTGCCCTTCTGCGGACGGTCCGCTCTCCAGACCGAGCCGCACTGCAGCGCCTTAAAGGGGCTCGGCAGCTTGGCCGCGTTGTTCGCATAGTAACGGGTCAGCGGAAGGGTCAGGTCATAGCGGAGGCCGCTGTCGCAGAGATCCTCCTCGCCCGCCGCCTCCGAGAGGCGGAGCTTCTCGCCGCGCTTTAAAATTTTGAAAATCAGCTTCTCGTTGTCGCCGCCCTGCTTGCTCGTCAAATTCTCAATGTGCTCCACACAGGGGGTCTCCATGGGGGTGAAACCAAAGCTGCGGTAGGTCTCCTTGATGACACCGATCAAATAATCCCGCAAGGTCATCTCGTCCGGCAGGATGTCCTTCATTCCTGTGACCGGCTGCTTCTTTAAACTCATCGCCTTACCCTCCTTCTCTCCGATTGGCGCTTCTCCGTATCGTCTCTATCTCTTTATCTTAGCACATCTCCGCCGAGGGCACGCTCCTTTTTTGCGAGCATCTCCTTGAGACGTTCCACATAGAGTCCGGGATCCTTTACATTCTCGAGGCGATCGTATTGCCCGGCGCCGCGCATCACCCGCGTTGTCGTTCCCGCGCCGCAGCCTACAATGGTCTCCAGTTCTTCCATAATGAGAATGTTGTAGAGGCCCTCCTTGCCCTTCTTACACCAGCCCACATTCTCCAAGTTTCCCGCCATATTTTTTTGGCGGTAGAGGTAATAGGGCGAGAGTCCCATCTCCTCGCAGTAGGAAGAAGCGAGCTCCACCATGCGGTTCGCGTCGCCGTAGCTGACATCGGCATAGTCTTCGCGCTTTGTGTTGAGGCGCGCCGCACGCTTTAAGGCGAGACTGTGTATGGTCACATCGTCCGGAGAAAGCGCGCGTATGCCCTCCATGGTGCGTCGCACATCCGCCTCGCTCTCGTTCGGAAGCCCCATGATGAGGTCGGTGTTGATATTGTCAAAGCCGAGCTCTCTCGCGAGCCGAAAGCTCTCCGTGAACTGGTCGACCGTATGAAAGCGCCCGATTAGGTCAAGGGTCTCTTGCTTTAGGGTCTGGGGATTGATGCTGATGCGGTCTGCGCCCTGTTCCTTTAGGACAATCAGCTTCTCGCGGCTTATGCTGTCCGGGCGTCCGGCCTCAACCGTAAACTCCCGAAGTGCCGAGAGATCGAAGAGCCCTCTCACAAAACCGAGGAGATCCTCGAGCTCCGCTGCGCTTAGACTGGTCGGCGTCCCGCCGCCCACATAGATTGCATCGAGGCGCTTTTCCGCCATGAGCTCCGCGACCAGACGGATTTCTTCTTTTAAGGCTGCGAGGTAGACCGTACTCTTCTTACTTCCGATCGGATAGGAGGGGAAGGAGCAGTAGAGACAGGTCGTCGGGCAGAAGGGAATGCCGATGTAGAGACTGTAGCCCGTCGAAAAGTCGAGCCCGCGAATTGCTCGGAGCTCATTTTCGGCGGTCCTCACACAGAGCTCGTTCCGCGCGTCACTCAAAAAGAAATCGCGTTTGAATTCGGCCCGGACTTCATCCGCCGACTTCCCCTCTTGCAGTCTCGTGAGCGCAAGCTTTGCGGGACGTATGCCGGTCAGCGTGCCCCAGGGAAGCGCTTTCCCCGTGAGCTCGGTGAGCGCACGGTAGAGCGCCCGCTTCAATTCATTCTTACTCTCGATGCGTTCTTCCATCCAAGCGCTCTCAAAGCGAAGCACCCGGCCCTCGGCCGTCCGTATCTCGGCGTGATAGCTGCCGAGCTGCGGCGCGGCGCTCGCTTCCGCGCAGGCCTTCATGATACAAGAAATCATGGCGTCTTGTTCCGGCACATGGCTGAAGCTCTGTCCCGGAAAAAACGCCATGAAAAGTTCCCGGACGTCCTGTTCAAAGGGGACGTCCTGTAATTGTAAGGATATCATCTGTTTTTACCCTGTCTCAGTAATAGAAAATCGGGTTACTCTTTCGCTCTTCGCCTATACTGGTCTCTCCCATATGACCCGGGAGCACGAGCGTGTCCTCCGGAAGGGTAAAGAGTCTCTCAAGCGACTTCTTCAAGCTCGGCATATCTCCGCCCGGCAAGTCCACCCGGCCGAAGGAGCCCTGAAAGAGCGTGTCACCCGAGAAGAGAACTTGCTCCGCCGGGAAATAGTAACAGCAGGAACCGCGCGTGTGCCCCGGGGTAAAAATAACCTGCATCTCGGTGCCGAGTATGTCTACCTTCTCGCCGTCCGTAAACAGGCGGTCCGCTTTTAAGCGGAGTCCGCTCCGCATGAAGCGCGCGTCGCCGTTTAAGTCGGGGTCGTTCAAGGTGTCCGCCTCGGGAGCCGCCGCGCAGAGCGGCACATGAAAGGCCTCGCGCAGCGCATCGGCCGCGAGCACATGATCGAAATGACCGTGGGTCAAGAGGAGCGCCTTCAGCGTAAGCTCCCGCTCGCGTATCACCTTCTCGATTTGCGGCGCGGAATCCGCCGGGTCGATCAAGAGGGCCTCCTTGCTCTCTTGATTCCAAACCAGATAACAGTTGGTCTCCACCATGCCCAGTGTCATGCAGAGAACGGAAAGTTTGCTCTCGCCCATGGCTCAACTCCTCTCAATGTCAATGATGCCCTCGCACTGCCGTAGCTTATCCTGCAGCGCGCGTATCTCCTCCGCGGAGCCGATCTCGAAGGTCACGTCCATCGTCGCGATGTCCTGCTTCGAGGTTCTCGTGTTGAAAGCCTTCACATCCAGCCCGCGCTCCGTAAAGACGCGGCTTATGTCAACCAAGAGGCCGGTGCGATTGTGCGCCACCACGCGCAAGGTCGCAATGTAGCGATTCTCCTCTCCCTCCGGCAGCTGCCATTCGGCCGTGATGAGACGAGCTCTCTCGATCTCCGGCAGGGATAAAATGTTGATGCAGTCCGTGCGGTGTATCGTAATACCGCGTCCGCGTGTCACGAAGCCGACAATTTCATCGCCCGGAACCGGCGCACAGCAACGCGAAAAGTGAACCGCAAGATCGTGGATGCCTTTCACGACGATGCCGTTTCCGGATCTGCGGAGTGTCGCAATCTGGCTCTCCTTGTTGTTCTCCTCGAGGTTTGCGAGCACGGTCTCATCCGAGATCTGCTTTGCGAGCGCCCGTTTCCGCTCCTCGATCATGCGGTTTACAACCTGGCCCTCTTTGATGCCGCCGTGTCCCACGGTCGCAAGCACCGCGTCCCAGTCGTGCATGGAATAGCGGCGCAGCACCTTTTCCTGATATTCCGGGCGGTTTAACTCGCCCCAGTCCTGGCCGCGACTCTTCGCATAGGCGGCGAGCAACTCCTTGCCCCGCACGATGTTCTCTTCCTTGAGTTCGGTCTTAAACCACTGGTTGATTTTATTCCGCGCCTGCGAGCTCTTGGCCTGTTTGAGCCAGTCGCGGCTCGGCCCGCGCGAGTTCTGCGAAGTCAGAATTTCAACGCGGTCTCCGTTCTGGATCACGTAGTTGAGCGGCACCATGCGCGCATTGACACGCGCGCCGACCATGCAGTTTCCGACCGCGGAGTGAATGGAGTACGCAAAGTCAATCGGCGTGGAGCCGGCAGGCAGTGTCTTGACATCGCCGTTCGGGGTAAAGGCATAGACCATGTCCGTAAACGGGTTCAGCTCGTTTCGGACACCCGAGAGAAATTCTTTGCTGTCCGGCATCTCCCGCTGCCACTCGAGAATCTGGCGGAGCCAGCGCATCTTCTCCGCCTCACCGCCGGTCACCGTGGGATTCTCGCCCTTTGCCTTCTCCTTGTACTTCCAGTGCGCCGCGATACCGTACTCGGCAACCTTATCCATCTCGTAGGTGCGAATCTGCACTTCAAACAGGGTGCCGCCGCGGTCTATGAGGGTTGTGTGGAGCGACTGGTAGCGGTTCGGCTTCGGGCGCGCAATGTAGTCCTTAAAGCGCTCCGAAAGCGGTGTGAAATTCACATGCAGAGCACCGAGCGCCGCATAGCAGTCCTTCAAATCCTGCACAAGAACGCGCACCGCGAAGATATCGTAAATCTCGTCAAAGCTCTTGTTCTGACTCACCATCTTCTTATAAATCGAGAAGATGTGCTTTCGCCGCCCGATCACACTGCTCGGAATGCGCTCGCTGTTCATGAGGTGCTGGACTTTTTCAACCAGACTCTCGATGACGCGCTCCTTGCTTTGACTCATCTCCTCGATTTTTTCTTCAATCTCGTGATAAGCCTTTGGCTCCAGATAACGGAGCGCCAAATCATCGAGCTCCACCTTGACGCGGCTGATACCGAGTCTGTCTGCGAGCGGCGCATAGATTTCAAGCGTCTCCTGCGCCTTTTCGCGCTGCTTTTCCGGCTTCATGTGCTGCAGGGTGCGCATGTTGTGAAGGCGGTCCGCAAGCTTAATCAAAATGACGCGGATATCCTGGGACATCGCAAGAAACATTCTGCGGAGATTTTCGGCCTGAATGTCAAGTCTGTCCTTGGTCCAGGTCAGGTTTGTGAGCTTGGTAACGCCGTCCACCAGGAGGGCTACATCGTCCCCGAAGACCCGCGCAATCTGCTCCTTCGTGAGTATCGTGTCCTCGACGACATCGTGCAGAAGTCCCGCGATGATGCTCTCCTTGTCGAGCTCCAAATCCGCGAGAATAATCGCGACACAGAGCGGGTGGATGATGTAGGGCTCGCCGGACTTCCGCTTCTGGTCCATATGTGCGTTCTTCGCGGTCATATAGGCGCGGTGAATGAGCGAAGTGTCATCGGAGGGATGATAGCGCTCGATGGCTGCGATCAGCTCCTCATAGAGTACGTCCGGGTCTGTAAATTCTGCCGGTTTTTCCAATTCTCTCTGGTCCTTTTCCATACTGTCCGGTCCCCCTTTCTCAGCTTCGCCCTTGTCCGGACAGCCGCTGAATTTGCCCGCCCGAGGCGGACTTTTGACTGCTTCTTATTTTATATAATAATCTTAGATTATACGGTCTTTATATGCGGAATGCAAGCGCGGCGGCGATCAGGCCGGCAGTCTCGCAGTTCGTTAAGAGAAAGCCCGCGAGATCTCCCGTCATGCCGCCGAACGAGAGGGCTGCGCGGGCGCCGCTGTAGAGCGCCGCAAGCAGCACGGCAGCGAGTATACAAGCGCCCGTGAACAGAGTTCCCGCGCCGAAAAGAGCCGCCGCGGCAAAGAGCAAATAGAAGCCGGAAATGAGTCTCCCCTTACGCCGCGCGCGTGCAGCCGTAAAGTCATAGACCGTTCCGGCTCCCCTTGCGTTCGGGAGCAGATAAATCGAGAGCGCGCTGAGGGAGCGGCTCATGAGGAAAATCGGCAGTATCTGCAACAGGCGTTCGGGCATCTGTCCCGATTCCATGAGGCTTAGCCAGGCCGCAAAGCCGGAAAGCAACATGAGCCCGCCCTGTAAGACCGCAGCGGAGCCCGCGTGCACATCTTTTAAGATGGCGAGCTTCTCCTCTCTTCCCTTCCAGGAACCCAGTGCATCCGCCGTGTCCAAAAAGCCGTCAAAGTGAATGCCGCCGGTAAAGAGAAGGGGTAAGGCCGTTAGACAAAGGGCCGCAAGCGGTGCCCCTGCCGAAATATGCAGCATGAAAACCGCCGCCAGATACACGAGCCCCCCCTCAATGACGCCGAGCAGCGGAAATAAGAAGAGTACGGCCTCTTTGCTCTCCTCGTCCCAGCGCACATTCGGCACCGGAAGCCGCGAGTACATGGCCGCGGCAATGAAAAAGGCGCGGAGATACCTCATACATCCTCCTTCCGTTTGAGACAGCGCAGCGTTCCGAGTTCCGCGAGATACACGGCTTCCGCGCGCGCGGCGAGCGCGTTTTGCAGCGCGGAAAAAATGCGTACATAGCGCTCGGTGTCGGGATCCGCGTAGCGCGGCTCCTCCGAAAGGAGAGCGCCGACCAAGATGAGTTGCCCGCACTTTGCCTCAAGGGAAAGCAGGCTCTCGTTTAGCGCCCGCAGAATATCTTCTTCCGAACGCACAGCCGCCTCCGGCGAAAAGAGCTCGTTTCCGACCAAGTTTCCGAGATCTTCCAGAAGAACCGCAGCGTTCGCGGGCAGCGAAAGTTCATGCACCGCGCGCGCCCGTTCTATGGTCACAAAGCCCTTTTCGGCGCGCTGCGCCCGGTGTTTTTCGATCCGCGCTTCCGCCTCCCGGCCGCCGCGCTCCATGGTCGCAAGATAGATGAGCGGACTTCCCGCCGCTTTTGCCGCGCAAACGGCCGCTGCTTCGGCCGCCTCCGATTTTCCGCTCGCGCTGCCGCCCGCATAGAGCACTAGCATCTTGCCGCCTCGCGGGCGCGTTGAAAGGCGCGGCAGGCAGCCGCAAAGCGCTTTGCCGCCCGCTGCCCCGCCTCATTTGCGAGATAGATATGCGGATAGCCCGCAAAGAGGGTCGCGCTCCCCTGTACGCAGTCCCAGGACTTGCTGCCGTTTGCCTTGGTCGCAAGGCAGCTTTCGCCGTTCTCGGTCGCATCCCAGTAGTGGAATTCGTGCCCGCGCAGGCTCTCCCCCGCTTTTAGCAGCAGCGTATCTTCCTGCGCCGTAATTTCAATGTAGCCGAAGCGCTGCAGCTTTTCGGTGCGGAAGGCCTGTCCCGGAAGGGCAGCGACCATTTCATGCCTGAGCCCGTTCACATCCTCGAGGCTTTCCAGCAAGAACATAAAGCCGCCGCATTCCGCAACGGTCGGGAGCCCGCCCCGCACCGCATCCCGTATGTCCTCTAGGAGGGAGGTTTGGTTTTCGAGCGCCTCCGCGTAAAGTTCCGGGTAGCCGCCCGGAAGCCAGAGCCCAGATAAGCCCGCCGGGAGAGCCCTCTCCCGTAAGGGGCTGAAAAAGACAGGCTCACAGCCGAGTTCCCGGAGCACGCGAAGATTCTCTTCGTAGAAGAAAGAGAAAGCCTCGTCCCGCGCAATGCCGACACGAAAAGGCACTTCCGCTTCCCCGCCGCCGATGAAAAAATCATCCGGCAAAGCTTTTTTCAGTGCCGCAGCCATGCGCTGTGCAAAACCCAGTATCTCCTCCGCCGCAAGCGGCACCACGAGCCCCAAGTGGCGGCTCTTTAAGTTCTGCGCGCCGAGCGCCGGGATGCGCCCCAGTACCGGAACGCCGGCAATTTCGCGCGGCAGCTCCGACTCGCTCTTCGCCTCCCCCTTGCCGCCTTCGTTTAAGAGCAGACCGCAAATGCGCGTGCGATCTTCTTCTGTAAGCGCCGCTATTTTTTCTGCCGCCTCCGCTTCCAAGCCTCTTGCCACCAAGAGGAGTATCGGCAGGGAAAGGGTTCGGGCCACTTGGAGCGCCGAAGCCCTGTACCCCTGCCCCGCAATGCCGTCCGTCAGCCCCATCGCTGCTTCGACGAGAAGAATATCCGCCTCGCTTTGATAGCGCGAAAAGGTCTCGCTAAGCTCGCTCTCGCTCAAAAAATAGGGGTCTAGGTTGATGCAGCGCCTGCCGGTAATGGGCCCGTAGAACTGAGGGTCTATGTAATCCGGTCCCGTCTTATAGACCTGCACACTTTTTCCGCTCTGCCGAAAGAGGGCCGCGAGCCCCATGCTGACACTCGTTTTTCCCGCGCCCGAGGAGAGCGCCGCCACCATCAGTTTTTGCATGCCGCACCTCCTTCGATCAAAAAGAGCATGGTCGGGTTCTGTCCGAACAAGAGATGATAGCGCCCCAGCTTTTTGGTCTCGGCTGCGCTGAGCTGTAGGCACTCGACCCGGCAGCCCGCGCGCTCATATGCTGCGCTAAGCTCGGAGAGCTCTGCGATGGTTTCAAGACTCACGGCGGTCGCGACCACGCGCGCAACCGGATTCTTCTCAAAAACAGCCGTAAAGATTGCCGCCATTTCACCGGTGCTGCCACCCACAAAGACGCAGTCCGGCTTCGGAAGTTCCGCGAGTACTTCCGGCGCACGGCCGAAGTACTGCTTCACCTGCGAAAGCGCAAAGCGCCTTAGGTTCTTTTCCGTGAGCGCATAGGCAGCCGCATCGCACTCTACGGCTAAGACTTCCCCGCGGGGCGCCGCCATGGCGAGCTCGGCGGTCATGCCGCCCGTGCCGCTCCCGATATCCCAGCAGACAGCATCCTCCCGTACGCCGAGAAGACCGATTGCCGCCGCTCGTATCTGCCGCTTGGTGAGCGGCGTCTTCTCACGGAGAAAACACTCGTCCGGAATGCCGGGGCTCAACGGGCGCGCCGCGGATGTATCCGGCAGCGCGAGGTAGAGGCAGAGCAGCACATGCGGCGGGAGCGCCGCAAATTCGGCCGCAAGCGCATCCCCCGCAAATTCCTCCGCTGTCGCGGAAAAAACGCGCTCATCGGGGAGCGCCAAATTTGCGCCGAAGTGAAAGCACGCATCTCCCGCATGGAAGCGACTCAGTGCCGCCGCGAGTTCCCGGAGTTCGTCAAGCTGCGCCGCGCCCTCCAAAATCGCAAAGGCTCTTCTTTGCTTTAATATAACCGGGAGCAAGGCCTGTTTTCGCCCGTGGAGTCGAAGACTCGGGAGTCCCTCGGTCGAAAAGCCGAGCTTTGCCGCAAAGAAGCTGAGCGAAGAAATTCCGGGGTAGAGCACGGGCTTCGGCAGTGCTTCCCGCGCGGCAAGAGCTTTCGTAAGCTGACGGGTCAGCGAAAAGAAACTCGTGTCCCCGCTGGTCAAGACCGCAATCCGCTTTGCCTCTGTCTCTTCCGCAAGCGCGGCAATCTCGGACGGCCGGTAGCTATCCGCGCAGTTCGGCGCAGGCCTTCCGGCCGCCCGAAACAATGCAAGCGCAAAGTCCTTCATGCGGCTTGCGCCGATTAAGAGCTCTGCGTTTAATACGGCCTCCCGCGCCTCGGCAGTCAGTAGCCCCGTTCGCCCCGGCCCTATGCCGACGATTGCGATTTCTTTTTCCGCCTCTCTCTTACCGAAGCGCTGCAAAAGCAGCGCCTTCGCTTCCTCCATGGAATAACCGTCCTCTTCCGCAGGACGCCGTATCGCGATAAAGCAGACACCGAGCCGCTCGCAGGCCAGCAATTTTTCGAGATAACTGCCCGGCTGCCCCGACTTCTTACTTACCAGGTAGCGCGCGTCAAAGCGCTGTAAGAGCGCCTCATTCAGCGCGGTCGAAAAAGGCCCCTGCATCGCAACGATATTGGCGAGCGGCAGTCTCGCCGCGACGGCCTTTTGAAGTGCCTCTTCGCCCGGCAATATGCGTACCGCCAGGCGCTCCCGCGGGAGCGCCTCATAGACAGCGAGCTCCTTACTGCCGGTCGAAAGGAACACGCTTCCCTCCGTTCCCGCTAAGTATGCCGCTGCCTCGCGCTGACTTGCAAAGACCGAAAAAAGCCCCCGCGCAAGGAGTCTCGCCTCGGCACGCCGCACTTCTTCATTCTCCTCGGCCGCAGCACGCAGCACGCGGCAGTAAAAAACTCCCGCCTCTTCCGCTGCCTCTTTGATGTTTCGGGAGACCTCGGTCGCAAAGGGGTGGGTTGCATCGACAACTGCGGAAAAAGCGCCCGTTTGCAGGAGTTCCCGCATCTCTCTTTCATTGAGTCTGCCGGCCTCGGCAGGGAGCGCCTCCTCTCGGAGTAAAGCCTCTCCGTATTCGGTCGCGACATGGCTGAGCGCCGAAATATTGTTTTCCCGAAGCCACACCGCGAGTTCCCGTCCCTCGGTGGTTCCGCCGAACAACAAGACTTTTTGCTCACTCATATTTCTCCCCCTCCTATGCTGCGGCGCATCAAATCCCGCGCATTTTGACTCTCCGCGAGTACGCCGTCCTCCAGGGTATACACCAAAATACCGATTTCCGTTTCGCCCCGCACGCGGCTTTGAACCGCATGCTCCATTGCGGTAAGCAGGCTCTCCGAAGTCGCATTGAGATAGCCGGATTCTTTTAAAAGCCGCACAGCTTCCGTCGTGAGTCCCGCCGCTAGGACCGCTGTGATCAGCTCGCGCGGCGCGCCTACCCGAAAGGCGTGGATCGCGAGCAGCTCAAGGCGGCAGTCCGCCTCGCGGGAATGTGTATTCATAATACCGCCCGCTAGTTTTACAAACTTCCCGAGATGTCCTGCGAGCAGCACGCCCTTCGCGCCGTACTGTACCGCTGCATCCAGAGTTTCGCCGACAAAATTACTCATGACCACGGGATCCGCCGCACCGAGTCCAAAGTGATCTTCCAGGAAATGAAGCCCGTAACTCCCGGGCACCGCGAGTAGGCAATCCCGCGCCGTCAGATGAAATTTGACATCTGTCACGATGGTCTCGATGAGAGCGCGCCGACTCATGGGGCGCACAATTCCCTCGGTCCCGAGTATCGAGAGCCCGCCCTCTATCCCGAGCTTCGAGTTAAAAGTCTTTTTGGCCTTTTCCTCCCCCTCGGGGCAGGAGATTGTCACAACAATACGCTCTCCTCTCGAAAGCGCCGGCGCAGCGCTCGCGCGATAGGCCTCCCGCACCGCATCCGCAATCATATTCCGCGGCACGCGGTTGATGGCCGCCGCACCGACCGGCTGATCGAGCCCCGGCTTGGTCACCCGGCCCACACCCGGGCCACCGCAAAGTTCCACCGGAAGCGCCGAAGCATCCGCCGCCGGCACTTTCTCCGTTCCCGCCTGCGCCGCGGCACTTTCGCCGCGCTCGCTTTTTCCTGCGGCTCCGCTGCCTTCCGTGCGGACGCTCGCATAAAAAAGGAGTCCGTCCGTCACATCGGGATCATCCCCCGCGTCCTTACGCACCGCCGCAAGCGCAGTTACTATACCGCCTTCGTCGATGAACTCCGCGGATTCGATCGGAATCGGGAGCAGGGCGCCGACCGGCGTTTGAAGGAGTACCGCCTCAAAGCGCTCTCCGGAAAAAAGTAGGGTCGCAGCCGCGAAAGCCGCAGCCGCGGCCGCACTCCCGGTCGTAAAGCCCGCGCGGAGCCGCTTCCCGTCCTCAAAGGCCGCATAGGGCGCAAGCGCTTTTTCAAGCGCCTCGCTTCTCAAAATTCCACCCCTTCCCGCGCGGGAAGTCCCTCGTCAAAGGGGTGCTTCCGCTTGACCAGTTCCGAGACATAGTCGGCGCGCTGAAGGAGTTCTTCCGGCGCGTCCCGCCCGGTCAGCACGAGCTCCAGTTCCTCGGGCTTACGGTCCAGAAAGTTAAGGAAGGCCTCCCGCGGAATGAGCCCCAGGCGATAGGCCGCAATGCTCTCATCGAGAATCAGGAGCGCCGGCTTTTCCCGCTCGACCGCCTCTAAAATTTCCGCGAAATAGCGCCGCACGGCTGCCTTTTCTTTTTCCCGCTCCGCCTCGCTGAGGGTCCAAAAAAAGCCGAAATGCTCCTCCATGCGAAGGCAGTGCAGTTCGGGCAGTGTTTTGAGAGCGGCAAGCTCGCCCGAACTCCCGTCCTTTAAGAACTGGGCGAGCAGCACGCGCTTTCCGTGCCCCGCCATGCGAAGCGCAAGCCCCATGGCCGCACTGGTCTTTCCCTTGCCGTCCCCCGTATAGATGTGTATACAAGCTTTCATATCGTTTCTCTTTTCCTCGGGCCTTTTCTTTCAACCGTTTCATCCGGGATTTCCGCTTCAGAAAAAGCGCTGCCCCAAACGGACAGCGCTCTTCTCTTACTTTCCCTCGTAGCTCACCAGCGCGAAGACCGGATATCCCTCCAGCTTATCTCTGCCGTGCAGTCCCTTTAACTCAATCACAACCAGAACCTTTTCGACCACGCCGCCGAGCTTTTCGATTAAACGTATCATGGCCTCCGTCGTGCCCCCGGTCGCAATCAGATCGTCGACAATCACGACACGCTGTCCCGGCTTAATCGCATCCTTATGGATTTCGATGGTCGCATGACCGTACTCGAGCTCATAGGTCTCGGAAATCGTCTCCGCCGGGAGCTTGCCCGCCTTCCGAATCGGGACAAAGGGCTTATACTCCGCATAGGCGAGCGGAACGCCGAAAATAAAACCGCGGGATTCCGGTCCCACGACGACATCGTAATCGACACCCTTCAGTGCCTCGCGAAGACCGTCGACCGCAAGGTGCAGCCCCTCCGCGTCCTGCAAAATCGTTGTGATATCCCGAAACATGACGCCGGGCTCCGGAAAATCCGGAATGGTGCGCACATAATCCGCCACTGTCTTCATTGCTCTTCCTCCAACGCGAAAAAATTCAGCCTTACTATAACAGTTCAGCGCTCAAATTTCCATGCTTTCAACACAAGTTGCAAGCTTGTTCTGCCGAGATATTCATTGAGCTCCGGAAAATAGAGGACAGCGAAGTACTTGCTTTCCGCCATCTCTGCGAGGAAGGCATCGCCGTCGGTAAAGGCAATCGCCTCGCGCACCGTTCCGGCCTCGTCCCGAAGACTTAACTTGACGACATTCCGGTTCTTCCCAAGCACCCGGGCGCTCCGTATCTCCACATGCTTTTGCCCGAAGCAGGGGCGCGCATTGCCCTGTCCGAAGGGCTCCATGCGCGAGAGCTCCGCAATTAAATCCTCGTTCGCATAGGCAAAGGGCAGCGCGATATCAATCCACTGCGTCTCAATGAGCTGCGCTTCGCTAAGGACAGCGTTTTGATTCAGTTGCTCCCGGAAGCGGCTGAGTTCGGTCTCGGGAAGCGTGAGCCCCGCCGCCATCGGGTGACCGCCGAATTTACTGAGTAAAGGCGCCACTTCCTCGAGCGCATGAAACATGTGATAGCCCTCGATGCTGCGCCCCGAGCCCTTTAAAAAGCCCGGTTCCTGACTGTCCGTGAGTACAAAACTCGGGCGGTAATACTTCTCTTTGAGCCGCCCCGCAATGATGCCGGCCACCGACTCGTGGCAGTCCTTTAGATAAACCACCAATACCTTCGGGAGTTCGGGCAGCGCATCGATTTCCTCCGAGGCCGCACGTATGCCGTTCTCCGTCATCTGCTTTCGTTGATCGTTCAGCGCCTTCAGGCGCTCCGCAGCCTCTTCGGCGCGCGCTTCATCGCTTTCAAGGAGCATCGCAAGGCCGAGCTTTGCGCTCTCCAGACGGCCGCCCGCGTTTAAGCAGGGTCCTATCACAAAACCGATGTGATAGGTCGTAAGCGCCTCCGGGTTTAACTCGCAGCGCGCAATCAGCTTTTGCAGCCCCAAATTCTCGCAGCTGCCAATCGCCTTAAGCCCCTCTCGCACAATGATGCGGTTTTCCTTTCGGAGCGGCATCACGTCGCCGACCGTCGCAATCGCCGCAAAGGGCAGAAACACCCTTGCGCTCTCTTTTGGCTTTTTAAAGTGCAGGAAGAGTTCCTCAATCAGCTTCCAGGCAACCACCGCCCCGCAGATCGAAGAAAACGGGTACTGAGACCCCTCGCGCTTTGGGTCGATGACCGCGTGGGCGGGCGGCAGCAGTTCCTCGCCGTCTTCGCCGTGCGCCACCTCGTGGTGATCGGTCACAATGACCGTGAGCCCCTGCGAAACGGCGCTTGCGACTTCCTGCCGCGCCGCAATGCCGTTGTCGCAAGTCACAATGGTATCCACACCCTCCCGAGCCGCGCGCTCCACCAGGCGCAGGTTCAGGCCGTAGCCGTCCGCAATGCGGTCCGGAATATCATAGTCCGCATTTGCGCCGAGCGCCCGCATGCCCTGCAATAGAATGTAGGTCGAGCAAACACCGTCGATGTCGTAGTCTCCGATGATGCGTATTAACTTTTGCGCTCGTATTTTTTCCGCCAGAATTTCGACGCTCCGCGCCATATCGGGCAGCAGCGCTCCGCTCGGAAGCGTGTCGAGCGTCCCGTTTAAGTAGCTCTCAATGTCATCCTCCGCAAGCCCGCGGTTAATTAAAATCCGCGCGAGCATGGGCGACACAGAAAAGCGGGCCGAAATCGCCCCGAAATCGGCCCGCTTGCTGTAAACCATCCACTTGGTATCTCGCATGATCCTCCTCAGTAGAGCTGCGTGAAACTCTTGTAGTGATCGTCGGTGTAAAAAATCAGTCCGTCGTTTGAGTAGACCAAGCGCTTCGCATTGCGCCGCCCGCCCTGATAGTCGATGTCACACTCGTAATAGCGCCGTCCCGCCTTCTCCGGGAGCTGCCCCTCGTAGTTGCCGAAGCGGGAGCCGCCGACACTCATGCCGGGAAAGGCCTCGCCGAAATCTCCTTCTCCGAAGCGGAAACCCTGTTCTTCGGCCTCCTTTTTCGAAATAAAGTTTTTCGGGAGCTTTCCGTAGCTGTGAAGGTAGAGCGCAACCTCGTCGCGGGAGGTATAAGTTCCGTCCTCGGTGATACCGCTTCCCGACTCCGTACCGCGCTCCGACGCCCGCGCTTCGGAAGCACTCTTCTTTGCGGCGCGCGTCTCCTCGACGGCTGTGCTCGCAATTGTTTCACCGGTCTTTGTTTCGGACAGGGTATCGTACTCTGTCGACGCCGTTCCTTCGCTCTGCCGTTTGTCGGACTTTTTGGACTTCTTGGATTTTTTAGACTTCTTCTGTTTCTTTTTTGACTTTGCGGCGCTGCTCTCGGAAGTACCCTGCCGCCCGCTTTCCGCTTCCGTTGCGAGTGCGGTGCTTTCCGACTGACTTTCTGCCCGGCTCTCCGCGCCGCTTCCCTGCGCCGCGCAGCCGACCAGCAAAAAGAGGACGGGAAGCAGTACCAGTAGGCGCTTCAGCGCCCGCGTAAGCTTGACTCTCATTGTTCGGTCAGATAGCGCATGGCGCTCTCCACGGCATTCGCACCGTCGGCAACAGCCGTAATCACCTGGCGGAGCTGCTTCTTCCGCAAATCGCCCGCCGCGTAGACACCGGGCACATTGGTCTCGCAACTCTCATCGCCGAGCACATAACCGCGCTCATCCGTCTCGAGGAAGGGGAAATTCTTCGACTCCGGGACAATGCCGACCGCGATAAAGAGACCGTCGATTGCAAGTTCGGTCTCCGCGCCGCTCTTTTTGTTCTTCACGAGGATGGACTTTAACTGCCCCTCGCCGCGTATTTCTTCGACCGTCGAGTCGAGCACCAGCTCGATGTTCTCCGTCTCTCTGACCTTATCTTCCAAAATCTTAGCGCCGCGAAAACTGTCCCGGCGGTGAATCAGGTATACTTTCTGACAGAGCCGCGCGAGATAGAGGGCGTCGCCGAGCGCCACATCGCCGCCGCCGACCACAGCCGTGACTCTGTTCCGGTAGAAATTGCCGTCGCAAGTCGCGCAGTAGGAGACGCCGCTGCCGGTCAGCTCCTTCTCTCCCGGCACGCCGAGGAGAGAGTGCTCCGCACCGCTCGCAATCACGAGGGTCTTTGCGGTATAGCTTCCTTCGCTGCCGACCACGGTTTTGGTGCCGTCCTCGTTTAAGCGCACCTCCGTTATCTCATCGGTCACAAAGGGCGCACCAAGCTTCTCCGCGTGCTCGCGGAACTTTTGCCCGAGTTCAAAACCGCCTATGCCCGGGAGACCCGGGTAGTTATCAACCTCGGTCGTATTGAGAATCTGACCGCCGCTGATCATCTGCTTTTCGATTACGACCAAATCCAACTTTGCTCTCTGCCCGTAGACCGCCGCCGCAAGACCGGCCGGCCCCGAACCTATGATAATCATGTCATAAATACGACTCATACTGCCTCACTTTCTCCAAAAAGGACGCGCTGTTTGCACCCTTATAGTCTAGCACAACGCTAGGAATTGGCGCAAGCCCCGCGGCGTGTTACACTGGTGATGATACGAAATAAAATAGGAGTTCACCCCATGACAGGAGTTCACCCCATGACAGGAGTTCACCCCATGACGGAAACATATTCCCCGAACGAAGAAAAAAAAAGTAAGAAGCGCCCCCTCGCCTTGGTGACCGGCGCTTCCCGCGGGATAGGCCGCGCGAGTGCGCTTGCCCTCGCAGAGGCAGGTTATAACCTCTTTCTGATTGCCAGAAAAGAAGCGGAAAAACTGAAGGACACCGCAGAGCGCTGCCGTAGCCTCGGTGCCGTTGTCGAGCTCCGCTGCGCGGACATCGGCGACTGCGAGGCCTGCGAGGACCTTTTCACCGCACTCGACTTGTGCCCGGGTAGCTTTAGGCTCCTCGTTGCGAACGCCGGCATCTCAAAGCTCGGTCTCCTCCAGGATTTAAGCCCCGAGGACTGGGATGCCATGCTGCGCACCGATTTGAGTTCCTGCTTCTATCTGTCGCGGCTTGCCATTCCGCGCATGCTGCGCACCGGCGGCGGCAAACTGATTTTCATCTCCTCGGTCTGGGGAAGCCGCGGTGCCTCCTGCGAGGTCGCCTACTCCGCGGCCAAGGGCGGCGTCAATGCCTTCACGAAGGCGCTCGCCAAGGAGCTGGCCCCTTCGAACATCCAGGTCAATGCGATAGCTCCGGGTGCCATCGATACCGACATGAACGCCTGGCTTACGGAAGAGGAGCGCGCCGTGCTCGAAGAAGAAATTCCGGCGGGACGCATGGGGCTTCCGGAAGAAGTCGCCGCGCTTGTCTGCCAAATTGCCGCAGCGCCCGCTTACCTCACCGGAAACATTCTGACGCTCTCGGGCGGCTGGGAAATTTAAGCCGCCTCAGAGATCGTAGAGATCGAAGAGCGAGAGTTGTTGCCCCGCCCCCTTGTCCCGAAAGGCATGGCGGAAGGCAAAAAGCTCTTCCGGATCGGTGACCAGACCGCAGGCCTCCGTGCTCGTCCTAAAAAAGTCCCCGAGTGCCGCCGCATTCGGCGAAAGAAAACTTGCGGTCTTGCCTACCTTCCCGGGCGGCAAGAGCGCTTCGTAAGCTTCCGGCAACTCCGGTGAAAGCTCCCTGAGACAGGAAAAAAAGTAGGCCGAAGAGCCGGCGCGCAGCGTCACGCCGAAGCCGTTCTGCAAAACACCGTAGACCTTGGCGTCCACGCAGTCCGCAAGCAGCGCCTGCAAATTTTCCAAGCTGTCGTTCAAATAGGGCAAGACCGGCCCCAAGGTCACAACGGTCGGGATACCGGCATCGCGAAGCGCCCTTAGCAGCTGTCGCCGCTCCGCGACCGTACTCTCCGCGGGTTCAAGCCGCGCTGAGAGAGCTTCATCCGCCGTGGTCAGCATGACCTCGACCACACAGCGTGTTTTCCGCTGAATGCTCTGCAGCACATCGAGGTCCCTGAGCAGGCGCAGAGACTTGGTGCGAAGCGACACGCCGAACTCCAGGCGATCGATCACCTCGAGGGAGCGGCGCATGAGGAGCAGTTCCTCCTCTTCCTTGGGATAGGGCTCGCTCGCAGACCCCACCATAATCATACAGCGGCTCTGTTTTCGCCGAAGCGTCACCTCAAGGAGATCGGGCGCATTGATTTTTGCCTCAAGCTCCCCGTCCGACTCCCGAAAGCGGCTCGATGCCAGCTTTGCATCGCAGGACAGGATACTGCACACGCCGCCTCGGTAAATGTTCAGACCATTTTGCGTCGACAATATGGTTTTTGCCACGCGCTCGTGCATCGTTTCTCTCCTCCCCCGGCAGCAGCAGTCTCACGATACGCCGCCCGCGTATGTGTTCCGACCGAAAATATTCCATGGTCTCGATAAAATCCTCTTTGCCGTCCGCCGCGTTAAAAAAGCGATAGCGGGCGGGCACTTCGGCATCGACCAGTACAAAGGCAATGTAGTGCGGCTCTTTGCCCTCCATATAGCGGAGAATCCCCCGCGGTGCACCGTGCTCTTTCACCGCCCGAATCAAGGTTTCTCCGCTCCCGTAAATGCGCGCCACGGGAATATTTCGCTCCGCATAGTAGCGCACCATGGTCGGGAACGGCGTCCCCTGGGTCCCGTCATAGGGGAGCATCTTATGCATCACCTCGTAGACCGCCTCCGCCGCAATGCTCTGTCCGATCGCATGCTCCACATTGTAAATCGCTACCCAGCCGCAACCGTTAAACGAAGTCGGATAGCGACCGTAGGGAAAATTTTTGAGATAATCCTGATCCTTTAAATAACCGTCTTCCGTCAGTGCCCGCGGATCGATTTCCATGACCTTCTCCCCCCTCTCTCATGTTGCAAACGCGGAGTCCTCCGAAAGAGGACTCCGCGTCTTGATTAGCGCTATCTTTAATCATAGCATATCTTCACTTTTCCGACAATCCGACCTTAATACAACAACCACCGAATTCGGAATCATCAAAATCAATCAGAACTCGCTTCGGCACTTTGCAAGCCCCGTAGAGCCCCCGGATTAAGCAGGAAAACACCTTCAGCCCGCAAGCAGCCCCACCAAAATACCGCCGAGCGTCAGCATGAGCGCACCTATGCTCCTGGTCACAATCTGCGCAAAGGGGAGAAGCGCCATGCGGTCCGCCGCAGAGAGCACGGCCACATTGCCGGAACCGCCCATGTTGGTCGTACACATGCCCGCCGCAATCGAAACCTCGAGGGGATAAAAGCCCATGAGCCTGCTGCCGACAAAACCCGCGGTCAGGGTAATTGCGAGCACACCGAGCACAACGGTCAAGAGATACGGAAGCGTCAGCACAGCCGCGAGCCGGTTTAAATCGAGAAGCACAATGCCGATTCCCGTGAGCGCCGCCGCCGTAAAGGCACGTATCACAAACTGCCCCCAGAGCGCCGCGGCTTCTTCCATCTCTTCCGGCAGAACCGAAAAGCCCTTTGCCGCCATAATGCAGAGTATCATGCCCGCATAGGCGGGGAGAGCCGGGACAAAGCCGTGCAACAGCGCCCCGCCCATGTAGAAGGCGAGCGAAAGCAGAAGCCCCGCGAGCAGCTTGGAAAAGTCGATGCGCGGTGTTTCCAAGCTTTTTTCGGCCGTCTCGCCGCGAAGCAGCTGCCCGCCGCCGCTGATTTTCGGAAACCTTCTTGAGAGTTGCACCGAGAGCGCCCCGAAGAGGATGGACACAATATTCCCGAGCACCGTAGCCGGTGCAATCCGCGTTAATATTTCGCCCGCCGGAATCCCGGTCGCCTCGGCATAAATGCCGGAGAGCGGCACCGCGCCCGCGGTCATGCCGCCGGAAGTCATGGGAATCGCGATATAGAGCAGGCTCTCCGCCGGACGGAATCCCTGCAAGAGCCCGAGCAACACGACCACCGCCGTCCCCGCTGCGACACCCGCGAGCGCCGTCGGCAAAATGCGCAGCGAAGCGCGAAACAAGAGTCGCCGATCGATTTGAAAGAGACTGCCCGTAATCAGTGCCGCAATGTAAAAAATCAAGAAGCCCTCTTGCTGAATAAAGCGATCGAGTAAGCCCATACTGCCCGCGGGAAAGAGGCCGAGCGCCGAGAGCGCCGCGCCGCCGAGCACGCAGACCACCGAACCTCCGAAATAGGTTTTAACAAGCGGAACGCTCTTTCCGAGTTCGTTTAAGCCCTCGCCGAGCACCAAAAGTAAAAATAGGCCGCCCGGCATGCCCGCCGGAATCACATCGCGCCACAGCGCGAGAAAAAGCAGTCCGAGCACGGCAAGGTAAAGCGGCAGCGGAAGTCCCGCGACCCGTTTCATCTCTCTCTTCATTCCTCCTCTCCCCTCTCCGCGCGCAACCCTTCCGCGGCTGCCCGTATCGCAAAAAATTCACGAAACGTTTTTTCTTCCCCTTCGATTCCCCGCCTTATTTTTTCCAGTCTCCGTTTTCCGACCCTGCGGTCCAGAATCGCAAAAATGCGAACCAGCATATTTTCGCTTGATAGACTCTCTTCGATGCTCTGATTGTCAAAGATCGAAAAGGCCTCATAGAAACTCCGCTGGTCAAAGACACCGAGTCGCACCGCAGTGTCATCCATAAACGCCATCTCCTCTTTCATCCGCCGCTCGTAGCGCGCATCCCGCGGAAATAGCGCAGCCTTAAACCAGTTGTTATAATAGCAGCCCGCAATGATTTCCTTACCATCAAAGCGTATCGCCGCGCGCCCCTCGTGGTCCGGGCACTTATTGTAACTCGTCGCATAATATTGAATATGCCCCCGGAGGGACGCCGCAAGATATTCGTTTTCCAGTTTGCTTCTCATGCCGCTCCAGCTCACAGTATGCCCTCCCGCTTCCAAATCTCTCCTTGTGATATTCTCATCTTAATTTACCCTGTAATTCCCTGTCAAGAAAGCGGCTTCGGTGGCATAATAGAGTTCAACCGAAAACGGTTTATTTCCGAAAACCGCTTTGTACTTAGGAGGTCCCTATGCGTTACCCTCATTTTTTACCCGAAAACGGAAGCATCGGCTTTATCTCCCCTTCCTTCGGCGCTGCCACGGAACCCTACCGTTCCGCCTTTCTGAATGCCCGCGCTAAATTCGAAGCCTTGGGCTACCGCTGCGTGACCGGTCCCAATGCCTTTGTGCAAGAAGGCGTCGGCATCAGCAATACGCCGGAAGCCTGCGCCGCGGAAGTCAATGACTTTTTTACGAGAAATGACACCGACATCCTGATTTCCCTCGGCGGCGGTGAGCTCATGTGCACCATCTTGGACGAGGTGGATTTCCCGGCGATTGCGACCGCGCCGCCCAAGTGGTTCATGGGCTACTCGGACAACACGAATCTGAACTTCCTCCTGCCGACCCTCTGCGATACGGCGTCCATCTACGGCCCGAATGCGCCCGCCTTCGGCATGGAGCCCTGGCACCCGGCGCTTTTCGATGCCTTCGACTTACTCACCGGTAAGCGTTCGGAATTTGAAAACTATCCCCGCTGGCAGTATGCGGCGCTCCGCGACGAAGAACACCCGCTGCTCCCCTACAACTTGGACCGCGAAACCAAGCTGCGATGCTTTCAGCCGGACGCCGCGGGAGAACTGCGGGAGACCGCTTCTCCGCTCACGCTCCGCGGGCGCTTACTCGGCGGCTGTCTCGATATCCTGGGAGGTATCGCGGGAACCTGCTTTGACAAAGTGGAGGATTTTTTACAGCGCTACCCGGACGAACCCATACTCTGGTTCTTTGAGTCCTGCGACCTCAATGTCTTTGACATGGAGCGCGTCCTCTGGAGACTCGCGCACTGCAGCTGGTTCTCCCGCGTCGGCGGCTTCTTAATCGGGCGCCCCTTGCACTTTGACGAGCCGCTCTTCGGTCTTGACCAGTACGCCGCTGTCCTTCATCGTCTTAAGCAGTACCGCGTCCCCATCATCATGGATGCAGACTTCGGCCACCTGCCGCCCGCCCTTCCGCTGATCAACGGGGCAGTCGCGACCGTAGAACGGACCGGGAACCGCTTACAGCTCCGCTACGAGTTTCGCTGAAATCCGCACAAACATGCATTAATATGCATGTGCAATTGTATGACAATCCACAAAATTCCCCTGCCTCCGTTTACAGCCCATTTCCGCTGTGATACAGTCCTTTCAAACAGAATGACGACAGCAACAGCTGTGAATCAAAGGAGGAGCTCATGGAAGAAAAGCGTGAAACAATCAATATCGCAGACCTTTTCGGTGAAAATGTATTCAGCGATCGCGTGATGCGGGAACGCCTTCCGAACGCTGTCTATCGGCGCGTCAAAAAGAGCATGACCGAAGGCTATGAACTGGAACGCGACACCGCAGATGCGGTTGCTCAAGCCATGAAAGCCTGGGCTGTCGAAAACGGGGCGACCCACTACACGCATTGGTTCCAGCCGCTCTCCGGCGTCGCCGCCGAGAAACACGACAGCTTTCTCTCCGGGGTGGATTCCGAGGGCCGCGCTCTGCTCGAATTCTCCGGAAAGAATTTGGTGCGCAGCGAAACCGATGCCTCCTCCTTCCCGTCCGGCGGCCTCCGCGCAACCTTTGAGGCACGCGGCTACACCGTTTGGGACTGCACCAGCCCCGCCTTTCTCCGAAAAGAAGGGGATTGTGTGACCCTCTGTATCCCGACCGCATTTTGCGCCTACGCGGGCGAGGCGCTCGATCAGAAGACGCCTCTGCTCCGCTCCATGGAAGCCTTAAACCGCGAGGCCATGCGCATTTTAAAACTCTTCGGCGTGAACGATGCTCGCTGGGTCAAACCCTCGGTCGGTGCCGAGCAGGAATATTTCATCATAGACCGCGAGAAGTATTTAAAGCGCAAGGACTTAATCTACACCGGTCGCACTCTCTTCGGCAGCATGCCCGCAAAGGGGCAGGAGCTCGACGACCACTACTTCGGCGTTCTCAGGAAGCGCATTGCCGCCTTTATGCGCGATGTGGACCTGGAACTCTGGAAGCTCGGGGTCAGCGCAAAGACCGAACACAACGAGGTTGCGCCCGGGCAACATGAGCTGGCTCCCATCTTTGAAGAGGCGAATCTCGCCGTGGATCACAATCAGCTGACCATGGAGATACTCCAGAAGCAGGCGGGACGCCACGGGCTCGAATGTCTCCTGCACGAGAAGCCCTTTGCCGGCGTCAACGGCTCCGGCAAGCACAACAACTGGTCGGTCGCGACCGATACCGGTTTAAACCTCCTGAATCCGGGCAAGCGCCCGCACGAAAATCAGCTCTTTCTTCTGACCCTTGCCTGCATACTCGCGGCGGTGGACACCCACGCGGATTTGCTGCGGCTCTCTGCGGCGAATGTCGGCAATGACCACCGTCTCGGCGCGGACGAGGCGCCGCCCGCCATCATCTCCTGTTTTCTCGGCACCCAGCTCGAGGACATTGTCGCGCAGATCATTGAGACCGGCAGCGCGAGCAGCTCGATTTCCGGAAAGAGCCTGGAGACCCATGTAAACACGCTCCCGAATCTCTATGCCGATGTGACCGACCGAAATCGCACCTCGCCCTTCGCCTTCACCGGCAATAAATTCGAGTTCCGCATGGTCGGCTCCGGCGACAGCATCGCAAGCGCCAACATTGTCCTGAATACGATACTCGCAGAACAGTTCCGCCTCGCAGCCGATCGGCTTGAGACAGCCGCTTCTGTCAAAGATGCCGCGCAGGACCTGATACGCGAGTTCCTTACCAAACATCAGCGCATTGTCTTCAACGGAAACGGCTACTCCGAGGAATGGGTACAGGAAGCTGCGCGGCGCGGTCTCCCGAACTTAAAATCCTCAATCGACGCAATTCCCGCCTTCACGAGCAAGAAGGCCGTGGAACTCTTTTCGGCCTTCGGCATTTATTCCGAGACCGAGTTAAAGAGCCGCAGCATTGTCGCCTATGAAAACTATGCAAAGCGCATTAACATCGAAGCGCGCGCCATGATTAATATCTCCGGAAAACAGCTGATTCCGGCGGCGATTCACTATGTGACCCGGCTTGCAAGTTCCGTTAACCAGGTGAAGAGCGCCTGTCCCGCAGCCGATGTGAGCACGCAGGAAGATTTGCTGCTCCGCGCGAGTGAGCTTCTCAGCGATATGAAGCGAAGCCGCGAGAAATTGCTGAGCGATACCGACCTCGCCGCCTCGATTCAGGATCCGGCGGCGCGTGCCGCGGCCTATCACACCCAAATTGTCGCGGACATGCGGGTGCTCCGCGAGAGCGCCGATGCGCTGGAGACCGTGGTCGACAAGGACCTCTGGCCGCTCCCGAGTTACGGCGATCTCCTGTTTGAAGTCAGCGAACCGTAAACAAGCAGCTACGAAAAGAGAGGCACATGCAAGTTGCATGTGCCTCTCTTTTTATTGGCTTCGGTTGCCCGCTACTTCTTACTGCAGCGCCTGCTTCAGAACCTCAAGGTTCTTCTGCATCACGCCGAGGTAGGTCTCGCCGT
>ERZ773074.10-NODE-10-length-120655-cov-22.299909_pt1 | contig 120655 bp, 104 predicted proteins | sample MGYA00580615_ERZ773074 | MGnify/ENA primary metagenome ERZ773074 (study PRJEB29015, sample SAMEA2738126) | human oral metagenome | biome: human oral; feature: human-associated habitat; material: saliva | place: China | collected 2160 ...
CTTTCCCTATTTATCCTCAAAATTTCAGCAATCCATTTTCATCAAATTGAAAATTCGGTCCCCATGAAACTTCCCAATAGTATCCATCTAAATCCGAAAAATATGCGTTATATCCACCCCAAAAAACCTCCTGTGGCTCTTTCACAATTTTTCCACCTGCTTTTCTTACTAATGCAATTACAGCATCAACATCTTCTTTATGTTCAACATTGTAGGCTAATGTAATTCCTGAAAATCCATTTCCTTTTGGTGGATTATTTTCATCAATATCTTTTACTAATTGTTCCAAAGGAAATAGTTCAAACTTTGTTCCCGGAGTATCAAAAAGCATACCAGCGGATTATTTTCTATGCAATCAGTCTTATAACCTAAGCCATCTCTATAAAACTTGATTGACCTTTCCATATCTTTAATACCTAAACAAATACAAGTAATCTTGTTCATCGTTACCTCTTATGAATTCTTATTTGTCATACAATCAATTTACTTGCCAACTTGTAAACTTGTTTTATCTCTTTACTTTCTAGTTTCCAGCTATTAAGCTCAATTTTAATCAACTCCGGGAATTTCTTACTAATATCCCTTAAAGCATTTCCAACTGATTTTCTCACATATTCGCTTGCATCTTCTTTTAAGTTGGCAACCCTTTCAATAGCTTCATTCGGATTTTCCTTGAAATATGGTCTACTTGTCCATATTCTTAGCCCCTCCGTAACAGCTCTCCTTGTATTAGGATTATTGTTTTTTAACCATTCATCAATTATTGGAAGTGCTTTTTCATATCCTTTTTTCTTGCAGAATTCATCAAATGCCTTCGCCAACACTTCCTGAACTCTCCAATTATCATCTTTGGAAACTTCATCTCTCATAAATGCTAAAATATCATCTTGTTCTGATAAATATCCAAAAAGAAATACACTATACATCCTTACCTGATAAGTAACAGATTTATATGCTAAAAATGCCAAATTCTTAGCATATTCATTATCATTAGATTTATAATCGGTTAACGCTCTTTTTTCTTCCTCTTTGAAACCATTTTCTATCAAAGAAAATTCTTTTTCTAAACTCGCAATATATTCTTTCAAGTTGCCTCGCCTCCTCATAAAATATCTATTTTCCTATTATAGTATGAAACACAAGTTTTTCCTATATTCCAAAGGTGTTAATCGATGCAAAAAGAAGTTACTATGGTAGGAACATGCTACCGCATAAGAGTATTTCTATAGCTTTAGTTAGTTTGTAAGTTTATATTTTCATGTTATAATATATAAGTGTTCTTTTACAGGTATCGGTGCAAAAATACCATTCACAGGAGGGGTAAAATGGAGGAAAAATTAGAAAACACCTTACGCTTTTACATCTTAGCAACACAACTCAAGTATAAGATTCGAAGCGGATGGGATAACACTCACTGGAATATTTCTGGTGAGAGACGCGAGAGTATCGCCGAGCATATCTATGGCACCTGTATTTTGGCGATCGCCCTGGATTCTGAGTTTAAGGCAGATCTCGACCTCGAAAAAGTTATCATGATGCTGGTACTGCATGAGCTCGGTGAAGTTTTGATTGGAGATATTACGCCCTTTGACAACATCCCGAGAGAACAGAAGGTTGAGATCGAGTTTAAAGCGATCAGAGAAGTTCTCGGTGACTTGCAGAAAAATGAGGTGTATTACAATCTTCTGAAGGAGTTTGACCAGAAAGAGACGGAAGAGGCGGTTTTTGCCTACCATTGCGACAAACTTGAGGCTGACATTCAGGCTAAGGTTTATCAAGATATGGGACGTCAACACCCGCTCGACGAGCAGGATGACAATGTAGTCTTTCGAAGCTCCAAGATTCAGGAGATGACAAGAAACGGCGCAGAAACCGCTTTTGACATCTGGTACGAGTGGGACAAGAGTCTGTATCAAGATGACGAGAATTTCTTAAGTCTTCTGGATTACGTGAGAAGAACTGATACTCAGAAAATCATCTAAGCCATTGCAGACAATGCTACATAATCACAGGTAATACTGATAAAGAACACAATCTACCCGCTTCGGCGGGTTTTTCTTTTGGTTTTTTGGGTCTTTTTTTGGTCTTCTCTTGGTCTTATTTTGGCCTTATTTTAACCTTCTATCTTCCGAGATTTCTAGGAAAAAACTTTTTGATATAATATAAATATAGTTATGGCAAATATTTGCGATTATTTAAGGGAATATGGAGAAAGGAAGATCTCAAAAGAGGCGCCTTTTTCGGAGGCAGACCAATTAATTTTGGCGCGTTTTTCATATTTGCCGTTTCCTAAGATCAAGATAGGAGCTTTTGAGACGATCGGTTCGATTGCTAAAAAAATGAGTCTTTTAGCTAGCGAGGATTTCTGCTGGCCGGATGACGAGGAGTATATTAAGCTACTTAGACAAGCAAAGCGTTTTGCAAAAATGCGGGTCAGCCACTTCGTGCGAAATGACGACAAGAACCTTGAGAAGCAGTTTTCCGCCATTACAATTCATATGAATTTTCAGCGAGCGTATCTGTCTTTTTTCGGCACTGATAGCTCGATTACCGGTTGGAAAGAGGATTTTAATATGGCCGTTTTAGATAAAATTCCAGCCCAGATTGAAGCTCTAGAGTATTTAAAGAGGATCAGCCGCAGGTTTTTCTGGAAAAAACTATACCTTGGTGGCCATTCGAAGGGTGGAAATGTTGCGATTTTTGCAGCCATCCATGCCTCTGATGGAATCCAGGAAAAGATCCAGGCAGTCTATAACTATGACGGTCCGGGAATACGCAAGGATTTAGTCGACCAAGATACTGGACCAGTGCAGGTACTTGAAAAAATTCATAGTTTTGTCCCACAAGAATCGGTGATTGGTCGTTTATTTGAGCACCGCGAGGGGCTGACAATAGTTCTTAGTAGCGCAAAAAATCTGTATCAACATGATATTTATTCCTGGCAGGTGAATGGCAATAAATTTGTGCGTTCCAAAACTACTAAGCGTAGCGATATGATTAATCGTACGATTAATAAATGGATGCAGACGGCTAGTCAGGAAGAGGTGAAAATTTTTATTAATGGGATGTTTGAGATTTTTGCTTCAGTCGAGCTGAATAATCCGATCGAGCTAATGCGTGAGTGGAAACATTTTGGACCAAAGATTTTAAAAGAATTTATGAATGCACCAAAAGAAAAGAAGAAGGTGATTTCTGAGGTTTGGAGAAAACTTGGCGAGTCTTTGATTCGTTCACAGATTGAACGAAACGAGCTACTAGTGAAATTTAATAAAACTTTTAGACAGAAGAAAAAATAACCGATGCGTAATTTTCGTTTAGATCAGAATTTTCTAAGAAGTCCGAAGCTAGCATTATTCTTGATTGGACATTCAAACATAAAGAAGCGTGACATTGTGATTGATATTGGGGCAGGTTCAGGCGTAATTACCTCTGCGCTGGCTAAGCGTTGCCAAAAAGTAATTGCGGTCGAAAAAGATGCAGAGACTGCAAAGCGACTCAGAGAAAATCTTGTAAAGCAAAACATTACAAATGTTGAGGTTTTTGAAGGAGATTTTCGCGAAATGAAGCTTCCGGACGAACCATACAAAGTTTTTGCCAACCCCCCTTTTTCCCTCTCTGCTGAAGTTTTCTATAAACTACTCAATCTAGAAAATCTGGATGGAAAAATCTGCAAAAAAGAAGGAGATATGACGCGTCGTCCAGAGGCAATTTATTTGATCTTACAAAAACAACTGGCACTAAAATTGATCATTACCGAAAGACATTATACCAGCCAACTAGGGCGGTTGCTTACGGAGGATTACGCGACGAGGATTCGTTTGCCTCTGAAACCGACAGATTTTACGCCACCACCAAAAGTGCCGACCGTTTTGTTTGAAGCAAAAAAGATTACTAGCTAGAGCCTATTTAGGATTTTTATCAAGGCCGGCGGCAAGGTAGCGCTCGACGTAACTATAATCCCAGTTAGTATCAAAGCCTGAAGACGTGAAATTGTTAAATTTAAAACTTGGCATGCCACCAAGATTATGGCGCAGCATTAAGGTGGTAGCATCCGCGGTATTCTGTTTGACAGTCTCGAGCATTTTGTGTTCAGAAAGGCATGTATTGAAGGAGGGATCAAGTTTTATATCACTCGCAATACTCTCCCAGTAGGCGGGAGTGAGATCTTTGATGGCTGGCGCATTTTTTGAGGAGCCAATCCCCTTGCTATGGTAATCCTGCCAGAGACGACGAATGGCCTGATGGTAGTAGTCCCAGAAACGGTTTTGATCGGTGGCACAGGCAATGGCCTCAGCTCCCATCCTTGAAAAACCACGCTTATCCATGTTGTTCTCATAAAGAAAATCCGTGACGCGAACCTCAAAGACAATATCATGATCCTTTAAATATTTATCGAATTTTTCCTGATTTTCCATGGCAAGACGAGAAAAGACGTCGCAATATGGACACATGATGTCAGTCATCATGATGTAATGATTTTTAGCTTTTTTATCACCCAGGATTGTGCGTTCATCACGAATACTACCCAGATCTTGGTTTTTGGGAGCAGAAGTGAGTGCGATAGAAAGGAAGAGGATGACGATAATAAAAATTACAGAAAAACGGACGAGACGGCCGAGGAGACTGTTTGTGGAGCCGGCTGCGAAACTTTTAGGATTAGTAAAATCAGATTCGGAAAAATCGGATCCAGAAAAATCGGTTTTGATTGAGCTATTCATTTGCCTCCTTGCTGTTTTTTAGCTTTTCCTGAGATTTTGTACGGTATTTTTCATCTTCAACGATAATATAGGCCTCGTAACCGATTTTCTTAAAGACAAAAAAGGCGAGTAGGAGAGAGATGGAGTTTAAGACGGCGGAAATTGTACCAACTAGAGCAAGCCCAGAGGAGCCAAGGATGGAAATGATAACAGGAGCAAGCAGAGCGGTACCACAGGTTGGACAGCCGGAGCTTAAGAGGAAGAAGCTGGCGATAATGCCAGTGCGTTGGAGTTCATCCGGGAGGGATTGTTTGCGGAAATTTAGAATAAAGAAGAGAAGACCAACCAGCGTGGATTGCACAAGATTGAGACTGGTGAGATAGAAAAAATCGGGCCAAGTTCGACCGACCCCCACTACAGCAAGAAACGTATCGAGGATCAAAACTAATTTGCCGCGGAGATTGGAGAGCTGAAAAAGTTGCCAGTTTGCAGTGCCGGAAGCAAAGAAATTGAGGAGAAAACCGAAGATGAAGAAACATAAAAGAAACGGGACTAGAAAGTTTCGTCTGACAAAGAGTCTTGGCAAAACATGGAGGGCGCAGAAAAATTGTTGTTTTGTATGTTTAAGTTTTTTCTGGGCCTGCTTTTTTAATTTAAGAAATTTACTGGGAGTATTTTCCATCAGAATCCGCCATCTTATAAATCAGCGATTTTTACACGAACTTGCTCTAAGGTATCACGATTTCGGACAGTCACTGTATCGTCTTCAAGGGTATCAAAATCGATTACTACGCATTTTGGCGTACCAATTTCATCCTGCTTGCGATAACGTTTACCGATATTACCAGAGTCATCCCAAGTAACATTGCCATACTTCTTGCGCAAGGTTTGGTATACCTGCTGAGCCTTCTCAACTAATTCTGGTTTGTTCTTTAGGAGTGGTGAAACACAGAAGCGGAATGGCGCGAAATCCTCAGGAAGTTTTAAGAAGACACGCTTTTCGCCATTCACTTCATCTTCATGATAGGCGGCAGAAAGAACCGCCATCACAAGACGCTCTACACCGAAAGATGGCTCGATGACATGCGGTACAAAACTTTCACCGGTTTTCTTATCGCGGTATTCCATGTTTTTACCAGAGGCGCGAGCGACATTTTGAAGATCAAAATCAGTACGATAAGCTAGGCCCATCAACTCCTCGGATCCGATTGGAAAATCAAATTCGACATCAACTGTGCGCTTTGAATAGTGTGCGCGATCCTCGGCTGGGACCTCGTATTCATGGATCATATGTTCAGGAAGTTGCATGACCTTTTCAAGAAAGACATGAATATCTTTAAGTAGATCTTCAAAGATACGTTCCCAGTCGTTTGGATGGACAAAGTACTCAATCTCCATCTGCTCAAGTTCACGACAGCGGAAGATAAAGTCGCGTGGAGAAATCTCATTACGAAAAGCCTTACCTTGCTGAGCAAGACCAAAAGGTAGGTCTGGATAGATATTGTCGACGACATTTTTATAATTAGTGAAGATTCCCTGTGCGGTCTCAGGACGGAGGTAGGCGACAGAGGTCTCATCGGAAACTGCACCGACGTGAGTTTCGAACATCATATTGAATTGCTTAACCTCGCCCCAGTTAATTTTGCCACAGGTCGGACACTTGATGCCGGCCTTCATCAACTCATCGCGCGTAATATTGGTCGAAAGGTCGTGGCCTTCGGCGGTTTTAGCTAACTTATCCGCACGGAAGCGCCCATGACATTCATTACATTCCACTAGAGGGTCAGAGAAAGTTGCAGCATGCCCGGAAGCAACCCAAGTTTTTGGATTCATAATAATGGCAGCGTCAACACCGAGCATATCTTCACGATCATCAACCCAGTATTTCCACCAAGTTTGCATAATTTTGCGTTTAAGAGCGACACCGAGTGGGCCAAAATCCCAAGTACCTGCCATACCACCATAAACATCGGAGCCCTGAAAAATAAATCCGCGACGTTTACATAGACTAACGATATCTTCGAGTTTTGCCATATTTTGCTCCTGTTATTTCTATCTATTATAGCATTTCAGGCAGCAATATGGGATAGCATCGGAAGAAAAGGTGTAAGGTTCTTGATTTTGAGGACGACACCAAGATTAGTACTGAGAATGAGTCGCAGAATTTTAATGACATTTTGGTCGATACTACCGGATTGGTCCGGGCGCCTGACAAAGACTTTTTCAAAATCATCCCAGTCGTATGTGGCGGTTGACTCAAGTTTTTGATTATTGCTATCATAAAATACATTGATTTCTTCCCCGCTGATTTTGGCGAGATTTAGTTTAAAGTAAATCGCAATGAGTTGGCGCCTATTTTGATCGAGGTAGAATTGATTGAGGTAATAGAGTGTTTGGCGGGTGAGTGAAAAAAGTTCAGCAGAACTGATATGGTGAGTAATTCGACTGATTTGTTTAAGGAAGTTTGAGGCAAGCTCTAAGGTCTCTAGGTCGGAAATAATGTTTTGATAAAATTCGATAGCCTTGGCGGAAGTGAGGACACCAAATTGCTCAGATTCGGATTCGGTCTTTTTCGTATCGCGCTGATGGACCACAATTTTTGATAAACAAAACATTTCAATGCCACCAGCCAATTTTGATTTTTCTCGACGCGCGCCCCTAGCAATACCAGAAACGCGACCGTCTGGCGTTAAAAAAGTCACAATACGATCACCTTCATTGTAATTAACTCGCTTCAGAACGATGGCTTCGGTTTTGATATCGGACATTTTTATTTTCCTTTTTCTTGATTGAGCTTTTGGGAACCCTTCTTGGCGCAGCCAACTGTGCGGTTTTTCGCGAGATTGTTCTTTTGGCCACTTCTAATCTTAACAGAGAGAATTTCTGAAATTGCTGCCGGTAAATCCTGTGGCGTCATGGTGGCTTTATTTAGAATCTTCTTTACATTATAACTTTCAAGAGTTTGCATGGGAAAATTCAGAGAGGAAACGATAATAATTGGGATATTTGAGAGATCTGAATAAGAAGCGATTTCATTTAGAAAAGTGAAGCCGTCCGGACCAGTCAGAAGTACGTCGAGAATAATAACAGAGGGCGGCGTGCAACCATCTGGCAATGCGTTGATAGTATCAATGGCGTTTTCGAAGGTACTAACAGTAGAATTTGAGAAGGCTCGGTGAAGACTTTTTGAGAAGAGTCTGGCAAAGATTGGGTCATCTTCGAGAATGAAAAATTCAAGTGATTCGCTTTTAATTTCTGGCTGGGGTTTAAGGAAGGATTCAATCTGCATAATAATCTCGAATTAAAAACTGAAGGCGACCTGACGGGAGGCAGGGATGCGGATTTTAAAACTTGTGCCATCACGATGACGCACGGCAAGCATTTCTGCCTGCATGTATTTAGAGAATTTTGAGGCAATATAGAGACCGAGGCCGGAACTTCCTGGACGCATACCGATATTGGTCGGCTGATTCAGTCCGTCCCGAATTTCTTGCCAAATCTTTGTTGGGAGAGCCGGGCCAAAATCACGTACCGCCACCTCGACCATCTCGCCACAATCAGAAATCGAAAGTTTCGATTCAGTCTCGGGAGTGGAATAATGCACAGCATTGGTGCAAAAATTGTAAATAATACTAAATAATAGATCAGGATTAGCGATAACTAAGTCAGTCCGACTTTTGTAAACTGCTTGGAGATTGCGCTGGTTGCTTGCAAAATATGGACGAAGCTCAGTGAGGACATGGTCACAGATGTGACGCACCGAGACAGGCTCCATGGAGAAAAGTCCATCCTCGAGTCTAGCGACCTTAGTGAGATCATTTACCTGACGAAGGGTACGCTCAGAGATTGTTACAAGTTCATCACGAGCCTGCTCGAGTTCAAGCCGTGAATCTTCAGCAAAGTCCATTGAGAGCGCAAGTTGGCGCATCACAGCAATAGGGCTTTTCAGCTCATGCGCAGCAATAGCTAAATCTCCGACCTCACTTAACATAGTTAAATTATAGCAGAGAAGTCGGAGTTTTAATATTTTGTGCCTAAAATTTTACTGTCGCGATCAGGATGAGATGAGTTAGCCATTGAAGCGGAAATTAGCTATTGAAGCGGATGGTTGAGAGAATTTTCTCGAAGTTTTCACGGAAGACGTTACTGGAATCGGTGCGTAAGATAGCGGTTTTATCGCGGATTTTGAAGATACAGACAATTCCCTGATAGTCGTTGTCGAGCTTGCCAGTGAAAACATTGACGTTAACTTTATTTACGACTTTCGAAGCAACCGTCATTTCGCCATCTTGTACTTTACGGTTGTAATCCTCAAGTACACTATCGATTTGTTCGGTGCGGATGGAGACTCGGAGGGCCATGATTGTAGTATCGGAAACGACGTTGACCTGACCAGGATTGAGATAGGCGTTAAATTCACCACCACGGCTGGCATCATCAGGAATATAAACACTCCAGTTTTTTGGATATTCGAAAGTAAGTGAACCAAAGTCGGCAGGACCAGAAAAGGTCAGGAACGGATATTGTTCTTTTTCGGCAAACTCGTTCTCAAGTTTTGCCTGCAATTGATTCTTTGCTTCTGCTACTGCAACATCAATTTTTCCCTGGACATTAGTACTCGCTTCACTCCATTTGAGAGTCATCCAAATGAAGAGACCAATGAAGAGGACGGCAAGGAGAGAAACGACGATGAGACCGATGGTTTTTAAGAGATCGACACGGTTTTTGGCACGCGCAATGCGCTCAGCTTCCTTCTTTTCCTCGTCGGTCATCATGTTAAAATCTTTATTCAAGAGATTATTTGTGTTGGCGCTGGCTGAAGACTGGAAATTATTAATTGGAGTAGTTTGAAAACTATTTGATTGTGCTAATGACTGAAAATTTTGAGTCTGAAAATTCTGAGGTTGAAAAGCTTGAGATTGTGAAGTTTGATATTGTGATGATTGAGAATGCAAGGCTTCTTGCGACTGATAACCTTGCGCCTGATACCCCTGTGGTTGCGTGCTTTGAGGCTGGAAACCTTGAGACTGAGTTACCGGATTTGGGTTCCAAAAATTTGCGTCGTGCGCAACCCCACCTTGATTATTATTAAAATTATTCGAACCCTGATTATCCATATATCTCTATTTTACTTATGATTATTTTTTTGTAAAGTTTTTACAGCAAAGACCTTTATTCCTTACTAAAATCGCGGTCAATAATTTCAATTTGATTCTTGATTTCACTAAGATCAGACTCAATTTCCTTGGCGGCAGTAGCTGCGGCTTGGTATTTCTCGGCGGCCTGTTCTAGAGAAAAATCTTCTCCATAAAACCACTCAATCTGCTGGTCAAGTTGCTCAAGTTTCTGATTGATAGTTAGTTTTTCTGTGCTAGTCTTTTCCTTTTTCATATCTTCCTCGCTTTATGATTCTTTGATATCTTTAGATTCTTTAATATTTTTAGATTCTGTACTTCTTGCTTTTTCAGTAATTTTTAGAATTTTTGCTTCCACATTTTCTGATTTGGTTTCAATATTAATTATTGAATCTGGCTTGATATTGCCGCGAATTATAGCATAACCACGTTTTAAAATGATGGCTGGATTGAGATTCTCGATAACTAGAGTTTTTTGTCTAATTTTCTGGAGTTCAAGCTCAATCATGTTATTCAATTTGGTGCGAACGGATACTAACTGTTCTCTTAATCCTTGCTCTTTTAGCTGAATTTTATTCTTAATTTGCTGATTGATGCGATTGATTTGGAGTTTAAGAGAATGAATTTCGGCCTGACGGTCACGAGTCAAAAATTGAGCAGCATTACTTGGAGTAGAAGCAGCAAAATCAGCGGCAAGATCAGCCAGGGATTCGTCGATTTCATGTCCTATCCCAGTGATAATTGGAATGCGACTGGCCGCAACGGCGCGAACAAGCTTTTCATCGTTAAAAATTGCAAGATCATCCTTAGAACCACCACCACGAATCAGTGCGATAACCTGGCAATCCGTAAACTGATTCATATATTCTATGGCGCGAATAATTTGGTCCACCGCCGGCAGCCCTTGCACCTGAGTGTGGGCGACCTGAATCTTTAATTCTCCCCAACGTTCATTAATAATTTTAATAAAATCAGCGTAACCAGCAGCCTGGGTAGAAGAAATCACACCGATGCGTTCAAAAGTTCGCAAGATTGGACGCTTTTTCGCCTGATCAAAGAGACCTTCTTTCTGCAATTTGGCCTTAAGTAATTCGAAAGCTTTTTTGAGACTACCTTCACCAAGTGGATGAAAACGTTTAACGGTTAAACTGAATTTTCCAAAATTAGTGAGTTTTGGGGTAGCCTGAATGGCGATTTTCATACCGTCTTCAAGGGGAAAGTTGCCCAACTGATAGACGGTCATGAAGCATCCGACCGATGACTCGGCGTCTTTAAGATCGAAGAAAATCCACTTGCCCTGGTTTATTTTAAAGCTACTGACCTCACCATAAACCACCACATCGCCGAGGCCAGTTTCTAGCACCTGGTTGGTGACGGCAACAAACTGACTAACGGTGAATTTTGGAGCCTCTGACATTATTTTTCTTCTTTGGTGGCAGCTTCAAAAACTTTCTGCTTGTCAGCTTTGCCAATCTTAGAGATGGCGTTTTGGTAGAAGCCGTAACCTGAGACAATAGTATTGAGCAGCACGATCACACGTGTGACGATGACCACGGTACTGGCAACTGCAAGGTTAGTACCAAGAACACACATAACGGTGATCATTGAACCCTCATATCCACCAACACCACCAGGGGTAGGAAGAACAGCACCGATTAGAGAGCCGAGTGCTTCGGCGACCATGATTTGTGGGAAGATTTCACCATGCCCGAGCGAGAGCGCGACGATCTCGTAAGTAGCAATCTCAAGGAAGTTATAAAGGAAGCCCCAAATTAAAGGCTGGACAAGTAGTTTTTTGTCCTTTTTGGCAGTAATAAAATCATCATGAAGATCGAGGAAGTACTGATTGACCTTATCAAAATCAAGCACTTTCTCTTTTTTGCCGAAGGTGACACACTTAACAACGCCATTCGTAATTGAGGTAATTTTCTTGGCAGCCCACTTGATCATTTTCTTGCTTGAAACGATGGCGGTTAGAATAGCCATGGCGGCAATAATGCCAACACTCATAGCGCCAACGGCCCAGACCATCCAGTGCGCACCATTTGGCACGCTGCCAGTAACTAGGAGGAAGATGATCGCAAGAATTGTCTGTGTTTGATTTGCGAGGATGGTGATGAAGTAGCGTAAAAGATACATGAAACTCACCTGACCAGCAGTGGCACCGTAGTTTTTTAGACGCCAAGTGATGTAACCAAGACCAGAAACACCGCCGGATGGAATGGCGTGATTGACGAAGTTGAGCTCAAAAGAAATACGAGCCAGCTCCCAGGTTGAGATTTTCTGGACTTCTTTTTCCCTCTTTTTACCTTCAGCTTTCTGTTTGCCAGCCATGTAGGCAAAGAAGATCTTACCAGCACAGTAGTACATGAAGAGTTGTTCTGGGATGAGCAGAACGACGATTAAAAGATTGATACTAAACTCGCCGCCTTCAATACAGTGTCCTCCAAAAATACAGTTGGCAGCAGCAGTAATTTGGTCCCAGGCGCCCCAGACAACAAAAGCCACGAGAGCGAGAGTGATTAGACTAAGAATTTTTTTAAACATATCCCTAATATTATAGCATACGATTTTGCGACACAAGTGTTTTATTAGATAGTGGTTTGTTTGATATAATTGATATATGAAATATGTAGCAATTGCAGGACGTCAACCTTTAATTTCCCTGGCCGAAATCCAGGCACTTTACGACAAAGCGGCGAGACTAGTCGGCAAGAAGCTAGTTTTCTTTGAAATTGACGAAGATGGTGAAGAAAATATATCGCCGGACATTAATCGTCTCGGTGGTAGCCTGAAACTGGGGAGGTTTTTTGATACAGATTTTAGTAAATTGGCGAAATTTCTAGCTACCGCACATCCGGAAGGTAAAATCACTTTAGGTATTTCAGATTTTTCTAAGCAGAAAAAGTCCGGACTAGCCAAACAAAAAAGCATGGAGCTAAAACGCAATTTAGCAAAGATGGGACGGAGTGTAAGGGTGATCACGAGCAATGAACCGGAGATTTCTTCTGCAACCGCACATCATAATCAATTAGGTGAAAAGACTGGGTGTTTTGAAATTTTCTTGATCGACCGCGAGATATACCTGAGCCTCGGTACGCAAAATATCACCGCCTACACCGAGCGCGATCAGGCGCGACCAGCCAGAGACGCCAAAGTTGGAATGCTGCCACCGAAACTTGCTCAGATCTTAATTAATCTATGTGGTAAATTACCGGAAGGAGCAAGAGTGCTTGATCCATTTTGCGGAACTGGCGTGATATTACAAGAAGCGGCCATCATGGGATATGTACCATATGGAACGGATCTGAATGAGCGCATGGTGGAATATTCGAAAAAGAACCTGAGCTGGCTTTTTAATGAGCGCAATCAGAAACGTTTTAAGATTCTTCCAGATCTTATTCGGAAAAAAGACCAAATTATTGAGGCGATTTCAGTGGGAGATGCCACTAATTTTACTTGGGAGGGCGAGATTGACGCCGTAGCTTTTGAAGGTTACCTTGGCGCACCAATGTCTAAGCCGCCGGTAGATATTAAATTCAAGACTGAAAAAGCGAAATGTAGAGAGATTGCAATGGGATTCCTAAAAAATATCACCCCGCAAATAAAATCAGGAACACCAGTAGTGATGGCGCTTCCAGCCTGGCTGAGAGAGAATGGTAAATACGCCGGACTAAACATTCTTGACGAAATTCAAGAGATGGGATATAATTTTGAAAAGTTTCAAGACTTGAGTCAATCGGATTTACTCTACTATCGGGAAGGTCAGATTGTGGCTCGAGAAATAATAGTAATAAGGAAAAGATAGGCTAAAATATGTCACATGTTAAAGCTGGTGGAACCGCGAAGAATGTCCACAATAACGCTGGCCAACGCCTTGGTGTAAAACGCTTTGGTGGTCAAAAAGTACGCTGTGGTGAAGTTTTGGTTCGCCAAACTGGTAGCACCAAAATCGCCGGTGAAGGTACTTACATCTCCCGTAACTTCACTATTCACGCTGCAAAAGATGGTGTAGTCACTTTTGTGAAGACTAAGAAAACTCATTTCTCTGGTCGTTCATTACCACGTGTTCGCGTAGAAGTTCGCTAAGAAGTTAAGTAAAATAGGTCCCGCGAAGGACCTATTTTTTATGCTAAAATGAGTCTATGAATATATTGATCGTGGGCAATATAATTAAAGATATCTATCTTGATTTTGAAGCAAATTTATTTGAGACGGACAGGAATCAGCAAAAAGTTTTGGAAACCACGCTTGACGAGGAGTCACTTTTCTATAAAGACCACATGACGGTGCGAAGTGGGGCAAGTATTGCGGAAGAGGTTTTTCGGAACTTTAGAATTCAAACTGGATTCGCCGGAGACGTTGCAGATACTCGATATATTATAAAGAGCGGAAGGTCGGTCAAGTATCTAACGTCTAAATATGCTAGACCTAGTGTATTTTTAAAACCTAAGACTACACCGGATTGGTTATTTATTGACCGCTCGGCCAGATTAAATACGTCAAACTTAAAACAAATATTAACTTGGCTAAAAATGAATCCTGTCGTTAAGGTGGCGATTTTTACGGGTGTAAAGTTCGAGAAGCTTCTAACTAGACGTGACGATTTTAGTGCCCATCAACTACTCGGCGAGTTAGTACAACGTGCAAATATTTTATTCTTTAGTGGACAAACACTTGATGAATTGAAAACACCGGAAGAAACAAGACCAGAGCTCGTGGTTCGGGTGACACCTGAATTAATTGAGACGGAGGCAGTCAATCCATCGGATGAAAATATCTTGAAATTTGGGAGAGACAAATCTCAGGTTATGAGACTCGAGATAAATCAGAAACATTTTTTCACACACTTATCAATTTATTCCGGAGCGGTGGCCACAATTTTAGCCGCGCTTTCCACTGGCTGGAATCTTGAACGAGCAATGCGTTTTGCAAAACTGAATCTCCAGTATGCTAGTTTGGGAAAAACCTTGAATCTCGACCAATTATATAAGAAATTGCAGAAATCCCTGAGGAAAGAAGATGAATTAACGCTACTTGCAAAATCATTATCAGCTGATGGGCGAGGGATCTTAGCGATTGATGAATCAAAAAAGACCATGCGGAAGAAACTTCTGAAGTTAGGTCTTCCCGATTCAACGGCGACGAGCGAAAAATATCGTGAGATTTTGGTGACAACTCCAAATTTGGCAAAGTTTTTGAACGGGGTAATCTTGTCACAAGAAACTATCCTGCAGAAGTTACCAAACGGACAGACTATCCCGAGATTCTTAGCTTCTCAAGGGGTACTACCTGGAGTGAAGGCCGACCTTGGACTTATTGAAATTCCTGATTTTAAGAATCAATTTAGTACGCGTGGACTTGATAACTTAGAATGTAGGGCAAAAAGTTATTTCGAACAGGGATTGCGTTTTACAAAATGGCGTACGATTTTTCAGACAAATAACGGCGAAGAAGTGCCGGATGCGGTGGTTGAGCAAAACATAAGTGATTTAGTGAAGTATGCCGAAATTATATTAGACCACAGAATGATACCGATTGTGGAGCCAGAAGTTATATTTAATGAAGATGCAAAAATATCGCAGTATTTTTTGAATACTAAGAAGGTCCTAGTGGCATTATTTTCTAAATTAGAAAAATCAGGTATTGATGTTAAAAATGTGATCCTGAAAATCAACATGATTTATGATAAAACAAACTTGCCTTCCGAAACTGCAAAATATACAATGCAGCTTTTGAAGGAGGCTGTGCCGGCAGAAATTGGTGGAGTAGTATTTCTTTCTGGTGGACAAACGCCAAAGCAGGCCACAGAAAATTTACGCGAAATCATGAGACTGAATCATGGACATTTTCACTTATCGTTCTCTTTTGGGCGAGCACTGGGCGACCCAGCACTAGTAGCGTGGAAGTGTGACGATAAAAATATTCAGACTGCCAAGGCAATCCTAGATTCGAGATTGCAAGAAACTTGTGAAGCAATGAAATAGAAAATTTTTCAAAGTAGAACTAGGAGTTCTTAAGAAGTTAAGAATTCTTAAGAGCCTCACGGAGGAATTTGCCAGTTGGTGTGTCGTCGCGCTTAGCTAGTTGTTCTGGCGTACCCTCGGCGATCACTAGACCACCGTGCTGACCACCTTCTGGCCCCATATCAATTACCCAGTCGGCAGACTTAATCACATGAAGATTATGCTCGATAATAATCATAGTATTGCCACCGTCAACTAGGCGGCTAAGAATTTGCAAGAGACGTTTAACGTCATCAGTGTGCAAACCAGTGGTTGGCTCATCGAGGATGTAGAGAGTTTTACCAGTGCTGCGACGAGAGAGCTCAGTGGCAATTTTAATACGCTGCGCCTCACCACCAGAGAAGGTTGTAGCGGACTGGCCGAGACGAATGTAGCCTAGACCGACCTCCTGGATGGTTTTTAATTTATTCACGATGGCTGGGATATTTTCAAAAAACTCGACCGCCTCATCAATGGTCATATTGAGAACGTCGGAAATATCTTTACCTTTATATTTGACCTCTAGTGCTTCACGATTATAACGTTTGCCATGACAGGTTGGACAGGTAACATAAACATCCGGAAGAAAATGCATCTCTATTTTATTGACACCATCACCCTGGCAGGTCTCACAGCGCCCACCTTTGACATTAAAACTAAAACGACCAGCCTTATAGCCGCGAATTTCAGCCTCAGGTTGAGCGGCAAAAAGTTCACGGATGGCAGTGAAGACACCAGTATAGGTGGCCGGGTTTGAGCGAGGGGTGCGGCCGATTGGACTCTGGTCGATCACAATACATTTATCCAGATTTTCAATGCCATCAATGCGGGTATGCTCACCTGGTACAGTTTGAGCACGATGAAGTCTGGCAAGTAGTTCATTGGCGAGAATTTCGTTTACGAGGGTGGATTTACCAGAACCGGAAACCCCAGAAACTACAGTCATCACGCCAAGTGGGAAATGTACATCAATATTTTTAAGGTTGTTTTCCCTAGCACCCACCACAACGAGTTCCTTGCCGACTTTTGGTTGACGGCGTTTTTTCGGTACACTAATTTTCTTTTTACCACTGAGATATTGGCCGGTTAAGGAGTTTTGATCCTGCATAATCTCCTCTGGCGTACCAGCTGCAACAACGTTACCACCACGTGAACCAGCACCTGGACCAATATCGATGAGATAGTCTGAATTTAACATTGTATCCTCGTCATGCTCGACTACTAACACGGTGTTTTTGAGATCACGAAGATGTTTTAAGGTGGCAATTAACTTATCATTGTCACGCTGATGAAGACCAATTGATGGCTCATCAAGCACATATAATACACCTTGCAAGCCAGAACCGATTTGAGTAGCCAGACGAATACGCTGCGCCTCACCACCGGAAAGCGTGTTGGCGGAGCGGCCGAGTTCAAGATAACCAAGGCCAACGTCCTGCATAAATTTCACACGTTCTTTAATGACTTTGAGGATTGGTTTTGCGATGAGGGCTTCAGCTTCCGAAAAACCGAGATCCTGAGAAAGCACTTCAATTGTTGAATCAACGTCGAGATTACACATATCAACAATATTTAAGCCATGAATAGTGATGGCAAGCACCACCGGTTTTAGCCTGGCGCCGTGACAGGTCTGACACTCGCGCACGCGCATGAAACGTTCAATATCCTTGCGCATAAAATCAGAATCGGTTTCACGATGACGACGTTCAAGAGTTGGAATCACCCCCTCATAGACCGATTCATAAGTTGCACCTTCCTGCCACTTACCAGAACCAGAGATTTTAATCTGGTATTTTTCATCACCAGTACCATAGAGGATGAGATGTTTCTCGGCTTCAGTGAGTTCACCGATCGGAGTATGGACAGAAAAACCATGCCGATTAGCAACAGCAGTGAGGCGTTTTAGCCACCAAGAATCACTTTGAACACGATTGAAGGGACGAATACCACCTTCGGCGATCGTAAGATTATTATTAAAGACTAGGTTTGGATCAATTTCCATGCGAGTGCCGAGACCGGTACAGGTTGGACAGGCACCTTGTGGGGCGTTGAAGGAAAACAACCTTGGTTCAAGTTCTGGGATTAATTCATCTGGGTGAACCGGACAAGCATAGCGCTGAGAATAGGTGAGAACTTCAGTATTTTGACTACCAAGAGATTTCCCCTCGATAGTTGAGCTATTGTCGTTGATTTTGAGAAGCTGAATGATTCCCTGGCCAAGATCTAGAGCCTGCTCAATCGAGCTAGAAATACGAGAATAAAGTTCGGTACTAAGAATAAAACGGTCAACAACAAGCTCGATATCGTGGCGTTCCTGTTTTTCAAGTTCTGGAAATTCATCAAGTGCATAAACAATACCATCCACGCGCACGCGTGAAAAACCTTTTTGGAGATATTGCTCAGAGATATGCTGGAATTCACCCTTTTTCTGTTGAACTAGTGGAGCAAGCAACATGAGTTTGGAACCGAGCGGCAGCTTCATAACCTCGTTGACGATATCCTCAACGGAACGACGAGAAACTTCGCGGTGACAGATTGGACAATGTGGCACACCGACACGAGCAAAGAGAAGGCGGAGGTAATCATAAACTTCGGTAACAGTGGCAACAGTGGAGCGGGGATTCCTTGAGGTGGATTTTTGATCGATCGAGATAGCTGGAGAGAGGCCGGTGATGGTGTCAAAATCTGGCTTATCCATCACACCGAGGAACATCCTGGCATAAGAGGAGAGAGATTCAACGTAACGCCTCTGGCCTTCGGCATAGATGGTATCAAAAGCGAGGCTGGATTTACCGGAACCGGAAAGACCAGTGATGACGACAAGCTTATCGCGTGGGATGTCGAGGTCGATATTTTTAAGGTTGTGCTGCCTGGCTCCGCGCACCTTAATGCAATTATCGGCGGATCCGCCTTGCATTTTTATCCCCCCCTCAGACAATAAACCCTTATGCTCTTCGTTCATCATTCCCCTTTCTAAAATTAGCCTCTCTCAAAGTTTTTCTTGAAGTTATTATTTCAAAGTTAATATCTCAAAGTTGGTATATTCTAGCACATTTTGGCTAAAAAAGCCATTTTGAGCGCTCAAAAGGCCCTCCGGGGAGGGTCTTTTATTCTAGTGCCAGGTGTCAATTAAAAATCTGCATCCTTGAACGGATCCTTTTTCAGTGAGATCTTTTCGAGATCCAAATACGGAACTACCGTCTTCTTGAATTCAGAGTCGAAGGAAAGCGGCAGGAAGAGCGGATGGCTGTTGAAGAAATAGAATGCCTGGTTCTTATAATCCAAGAGGAACGGGGCATATCTATCACCAGACCCACCCTTGGCCACATACTCTCCACTGAACGGCCTTAACGACTTACTGTAGTCAAACGTCCTTGACCATCTCGCCAGATTCTTAGTCTTCGAGCTTGAAGCATTTTTCAATGCATCGTAACTCGTGAACTTGTAATCCGACTTGCCTGCAGTGACAACCACTTCAGTGAGCTCATAAGCATCGTCCGAAATTCCAGGCTGACGACTGAAGGACAGACCAACAATGGTGTCATTCAAGAATCTGAGACCAAAACGAATGTTCTGGTCGTCATTGTTGAAGGTCTGGACTTCGCGCACTCCATAATCGTTGAGATAGCCCTGGAGTGAGAGCTTATATCTTGTGGAACCGTCGTTTGAGCTATACGGTGTGACATAATCATCCAGCCTGACTCCCGACTCTTTTCTGGCGGCCTTACTGCTACCAAAAGGTGCCGGCAAGTCCACACGGCTCTCGGATGTAGCGTCGTCGGTGTTCCCTGCGGTGATATTACCACAGCCGGTTGCAAGTGTTGCAGCGAGCGCCATTGTCACAAGTGCCAAATACAGTTTTTTCATGAAGTTACCCCCTTACAAGAATAGGACTAGAATTAAAAAGTACTCTAGTCGTTTGATTAGTTGTATATATTATAACATAATATTTCAGTTTAGCAAGAATTAGCCTGAGTTAACATCTCAAGTGCAACACTAACCCTTTAAGGAACCGACTGCGTATTCTTTATTTTATAAGATAGTTTTAAAATCTACATATTTGTCAGCAAATGCTTCTTCGATTGTCTTGCCGGTTTTTTCAAGGTACTTCTTGACGAGATAGAAGCCAAGAGAGTAGCCAGACCAACGCGGCAGCTTGTTGTTGCCAGTGAAGAAGATCTCATAGTAATCGTATTCGTTGGAGTCTAGTCTGTCACGAATCTGGTCTAAGATTTTTTCGTTTTCTTCATCAGAGCGGCCAAGGATTGTTTTAATAAAAATTGTTCTCTCGTTTCTATTTTTTATGAATTCCGCCTCAAAGTAGGTCGCGATACCCTCGCTAATTATACGATCAAATAGTGAGGTAATCCATTCATTATTTTTACCCCAGCGCGCCGCATGACAGAGTTCATGGGCTAACATTTCGGAAATGAGATTTTCAGTGGCCTTTTCCTGATTCACAGCAAACTCAATAAAGTCAGCGGCTCTTGTATATCCGCCCACGCCATCTTCTGGGATTAGAAGATCATGCAGTCGGTTGGTAATCAAAACATCAATATCCCAGTCTATTTTAAGTTTCGGGAAAACATATTCCTCGGCTACTTTTACTGCTTTTTCTATCATCTCTTTCTTATTGGAGAGATTTCCGTTGGCTCCGGTGAGTAATATATTTATCTTATTCATTGCAATTATTATAATATATTTTATTCAAAATTCTGCCTACCTTAGATATCACTAAATGATGTTGGATTTGTGTTTTTCAGGTAATTGCAATTACCTATGAGATTGTAAGTCCCAAAGTTTCTTATACTGTCCATCTTTTAGCTTGAGCAGTTCATTATGAGAACCTTGCTCAATGATCTTGCCGTTGTCTAGTACCACGATACGGTCAAGACTAGAGATGGTGGAGAGACGGTGTGCTACCACGATGGAGGTGCGGCCATGCATCAGGCGAAGGAGGGCTTCTTGGATAAGAGCTTCAGATTCAGAATCAAGAGCGGAGGTGGCTTCATCAAGGACTAGGATTGGAGCGTCTTTTAAGATGGCTCTTGCAATAGCGATGCGTTGGCGTTGGCCACCGGAAAGTTTAATACCGCGTTCGCCAACCATGGTTTCATAACCATTAGGGAGTTTTTCAATGAATTCGGCGGCGTTGGCAAGTTTTGCGGCATGCTTAATTTCTTCCATCGTGGCATCTGGTTTAGCATAAGCAATATTTTCAGCAATGGTGCGGTGGAAGAGTGAAGCTTCCTGAGGGACATAGGCGATATTCTTTCTGAGACTATGCTGGGTAACTTTTCTGATATTTTGGTCGTCTATAGTGATGGCGCCGGCATCAACATCAGCAAAGCGCAAGAGGAGTTTTGTGAGAGTGGTTTTGCCAGAACCAGAAAGGCCAGCTAGTCCGACGCGTTCGCCTGGTTTGATTTCAAGATCGAAATCGTTGAAGATATCTTCTTTAGCGTCGGCGTGTTTAAAGTTGATATGATCGAAATGAATGGCTCCTTTATCGACAATGAGTTTTTTGGCACCTTTTTCATCGACAACAGTATCGACAGTGTCGAGAATCACGGTCATTTCATGGGCGTCACCGAAGACACGCATGAAACTTCGGAAAATACCACTAATATTCCAGAGCTTGCCTTGAATAGTTTGCGTATATTGGAAGATTAATAAAATAGTAGAAATCGAAAGAGAGAAAAGTGGTACACCAAAGATAATAAACCAAAGCATCAAGATATTGATTGATAAAATAAAGCCATGAAAAACCAGGTTACGTTCGACAACGCTTAGCGTAGCTTGTCTACCAGTGGTGAAAATTTTTTCTTGATATTCGTTATAACGTTTGCGCTCATATTTCTCCTGAGAATAAGATTTAACCGTCATGATATTAGTAACAGAATCGGCAAACTGACCTTCTCGGTCACTGATGGCCTTTGACCAGGCCTTATTATATTCAGCGATTTTATCCATTTTACGAGATGAAATAAATGTAAAGAAGATCAAAATAGCTAGGAGAATACCTGCAAAGATTGGGGTTCGCATAAATAGAACCGTAAAGATGGAGACTAGAGAGATTATAAGTGGCAAAATATTCATAATCGTACTATTCATGAATCGTTCGTAAGCATTAGCAAATCTAGAAACCTGAGAAGCGAGTGATCCTGAAAAACGCTCAGAATGAAATTGCATAGATTGATTATTAATAACATCAAAGCATTTCGAAGTGAGATCGTTTGTAGCAAGTAGCTCCATTTTCCAGATTAGATACATTTGCAAATTACCTAAAATTATCGGACCGATGATTTCGAGCGCAAGGATTAGGAGGCCTTGAGGGAGAATTTTTTGAACAATTGGTATCTGGAGTAGGTTGCCTGAATTAATAAAATCTTCCGCACGAGAAGTCGAAAGTACTTCAACAATATTAGCGATAATGAGTGGCGCGATTGTAGATTTTATTAAAGTAATAATAGGGATTAGAACCAAAATGGCAAGATTATACCACTTGTATTTTTTATTTACATCAAAAAAATAGTGCAAACTCCGTCTTATTGTGGCTTGATATTCCGGAGTCTTCTTAGTTCTGCGCATACGATCCTCTCTATTTATTTTCGGCATCTTTAATTTTAATGCCGATCTGATAATTGAATAATAGCATAGTTTTGGATATTTTATTTATTGCTATAATAGAGTCATGAATTCACGTTTTGATCCGGACCAGACAGCATACTATCAGGCAAATGGCGGGAGGAGGGCCGATTTTGACAGAGGAAGTGAGCCGGATTTCTTCTTTTATGACCTTGAGACGTCGGGGATTAATCCGCGAGAAGATCGGATTATGCAATTTGCGGGACAGCGCACAAATTTCAACTTGGAACCAGTTGGCGAACCTGTGAATCTTTTGATTAAATTAAACGATGATACTTTGCCTAGTCCAGATGCGATTATGGTAACTCATATTTTGCCACAGGAGACGGTCGCTTCGGGACTTTCTGAAGCGGATTTCTGCAAAGTGGTTTCAGAGGAGATTTTTACGCCAAACACGATTGTTTGCGGCTACAACTCAGTGCGCTTTGACGATGAACATATGCGATATTTGTTCTGGCGGAATTTCTATGATCCATACGAGTGGCAATGGAAAGATGGGCGTAGCCGCTGGGACCTTCTTGACGTGGTGAGGATGGTGCGGGCTTTGAGACCGGAAGGTATTGTTTGGCCAGTTAAGGTTGATCCTGAAACTGGGATAAAAAAGGCGGCAAATAGGCTAGAACTCCTCTCGAAATTAAATAAAATTACTCACGAAAAAGCTCACGATGCGCTCTCGGATGTGGAGGCCCTAATTTCACTCGCTAGATTACTGCGTGATAAGCAGCCGCAGATTTTTAATTATCTTTTGAAGATGCGCGATAAGAAAGCGGTACAGAAACTAGTGAACCTGCAAAACCCTGAGCCATTTGTTTATACCTCTGGCCGCTATAGTTCAGATTTTCTTAATACGTCTGTTGCTTTTCCGCTGGCGCCCAGTAAGAATGGTAATATTTTGGTCTTTAATTTAAGATATAATCTCGAGGAGCTATTGGAGGCGGAAAAGAATTTTATGCCAGAGACTAAAATCAGCCGCGCCGGTAAGGAATATCAGACCTGGTTCGATTTCGGTGTGGCGGTGAAGGAATTATGTTTTAATAAATGCCCGGCGGTGGCCCCGACCTCTGTCCTTGACGCAGTGTCGGAGGAAGCATCAAGTGATCCCGTGGCACCGCACCCTCGGGGGACTTCTGGTTGGGAGAAAATTGGCTTAACAAAAGAATTGATACAAAAGAACTTGCGGATTTTATTAGCACATCCTAATTTTGCTGAAAGGATGCGCAGTTTATTTGAAAAAAAGAGTGATTTTCCGAAGTCTCCTGACGTGGAAGCGGGATTATACGATGGCTTTTTACCGGATGGAGATAGACGGATTTGCCGTAAGATTCAAGCGTCTGATATTAATGACCTAAGCGATCTTCACCCCGAGTTTGTCGATGAGCGACTACCGAAACTATTTTTACATTATAAAGGCCGCAATTTCAAGGAATCATTGTCGGCTGCAGAACTTTCACTCTGGGAAGCCGACCGCCTGGAGCGGATTAAAAATCAGAGTGGACACTTCTTTGCTAGCCTAAATAGCTTGGAGAATCTAGCAAAAAACGGACAAAAAACGGCCGACGGAAGGCCGATTGATCCGGATATCTTAGAGAAGCTACGTGAGTGGTATAGGATAATTAATGGAAAGACGAGCGCATAAAAAGGTGAAGCCCCACCGAAGTGGGGCTTTTGTGAAGAGAGAAAATTACTTTGCTTCACGACCTGAAGTCTGACGTTCAGTCTTTCTAGCCTGAATATCTACAACCTTAGATCTTTCACCTTTTGTGACTTTTTTGGACTTGCGTGTTTTTCTTCCAAGATATTCATTTATCGGAAGAGTAATGTAGGTGCCAGTTCTGTCGATCTGGTAGTGGTGTTTGTTGAACTTTGCGGATCTCTCCGTAATGAACATCTTAAAAGACGCTCCAAGGAGGTACAACTGCTCCATCATGGAACGAGTCAGAAACGCAAATGTGATAACCACAGCGATCCACATAAAAACTACGGACCAACCTAAGGACATAACAGACGGTAATCTGTACGCGTCCCAGTATCTCATCCAACCGAGTATTGTGATGATGGCATTCGTCATCAAGATTGCGTGACTAAAACCTCTGCACAATGCCTTCGGAAAGCGCGTTCTGTAACTCATCTCAAGTCTTCTCGACTCTTTTTTAATGATCGGTTTACCAACACAGTCGAAGAAGCCAAGAAGAAACGGAAACAGAAGAAGCCAAATAGCAACAAACTTGTTAAAATTAGAAGCAAACATAATTTTTCCCCCTTTGTTTGGAAATAACACTTCCTGTAAGCACTCGTCACAGGATGGTTGTATTATATAATACTTCTGCTTTTTTGTCAATATGGTTGTGGTTTTAAAAATACTCCTGGGTTCTCCAGGAGTATTTCTCTAGGCGCCGAGACCGTTGATTTCAGCTTGAATTTTCTGATACTTATTATAGAGTTTGTTATATTCAGAATTTAGAGTCTTATATTCGTCAGTTACGCTGATTGGGAGGATAATGAACTTGAGTGGGGAGTTCTTGGCACCACAGATTTCACGATCATTACCATATGCAAGCGCACCTGGGATGTCGACTTCGCGAACTGCGCCAATTTTCATACCCTTAATCCCCTCTGACCAACCGGCAATCAGGCTGGCGGGGTTAGTGACGGCGAGAGGTTCCTTAAGTGCGGTTGGCTTCTTTGCATCATCGAAAGAAGAATCGAAGACAGACTCGTCTGGGCACCAACCGATATAGTAGGCGTAGTAAGACTTTGTGGCGTCGGTGATCTCAGCGCCGTCGCTGGACTTGAGATCATAAACCTTAAGGCCGGCGTTTTGGACGGATTCAGCATTATAAGCTTTGACTTTACTTCTAAAAGAGTTGAGAGTGTTAAAATACTGCTTCGACATCTTCTCGGAAGCGGTTTTTAATTGTTTTTGCTTTTCAGTTAATTCCTTAGTCACGGCGGCAAGCTCTTCTTTTTTAACGGAGCTAGTGGCCTTATTTTTCTCGCCATTTAATACAATTAAAGCATAGATGGCGATGGTCGAAGCGAAGAGTAATACGGCTATAATACCGATAATAATGCGCTGGCTTAGGCTGGTTTTAAGTTCTTTTTCTTGCATATACCTCCTTGGAAAAAGTCTGGACGTAGGATTAGATGATCTCTGCGCCAAGTTCTGTAATATTTTGTGCGATTTGCTTCATTATATCAGAGATTTCGTCCGCACTCATAGTTTTTACGGTGCTGGCGAAGCTGAGATGGAAACTACAGTTTCTGGTTTCACTATTTTCAGTCTGACGATAGATAGAAACTGGCTCGATTTCGTAGACAAAATTGTCACGCTTCAAGGCTTTTTCGATCTCCTGATTCAGAGTTGCAAACGAGACTTGATCGGGTGTTTTTACGGTAAGGTCACGGGCAACAGATGGGAAACGACTAATTTTTTGTGCTCCACGCAGGATTGGGGTGAGAGAGAGTAATGGGACGAGGTTGATTTCGAGAGCGGCGATATTTTTTAACTTCATACCTTTTAAGACTGAGTGCTTTATTTCACCAAGAGCACCAATCACAGTTTGACCGACTTTAATATCAACAGAGTGGAGTGGTTCGAAATATGGATATTGGGCGGACTTGAAGTCAGTAAATTTAAAATCGAAGCCGAGGCGGCGACCGATAGTCTCACAAATCTGTTTGATTTGGTAATAATCACCTTCAAGACAGATGGCAAGGTGTGACTCTAGGTTTGGTGTCTGATCAGACTGCATACCAAAGTTCTTCTTGGCGACCTGATTCATCTCATAGAGTACAAAATCCTTAAAGCCGGCCTTCTGATTTTCATAGGTTTTTTCAAGCAGGCTTGGGACGATGGACTGACGGAAGCACTGGAGCTCTGGTGAAATCGAATTAACAATTTCATAACTGTCTTCGATATTTTCACCAACTTTTTGTTGAAGTGCCTTGGAAACAAAACTATAAGTTAGGAGCTCACTTCCACCAATGACATCAGATAGGATATTGCGGATCTCGGATTTAAGAGCGAAAAGTGGATTTTTTGGACTACCCTTGAACGATCGAGTTGGCAAGGTTTTTGGAATATTATCAAAACCAGTGAGGCGCCCCATCTCTTCATAAATATCTTCCTTAATATGGATATCGGTGCGCCAGAGTGGGGCCTGAACGACAAGCTGCTCAGCATTGGTATCGACGATAAATCCGACGTTCTCGAGTGTCTGTTTTACTTCGGCGATAGTGAAATTTGCACCGAGAGTTTGATTGAGATCAGAAAGGGAGATGACAATGAGAGACTTGTCGGAATTAGGCTGATTTTCGACTGAGTTTTGGTCCGCAAAGGCGACTTGGTCAAGATTTTTAACTCCGAGTTTTTCAAGACAGAGTTGAAGAGCTGGGACGGTACCAAAAGCTGGCTGACCCTTCGTGAAACGTGTGATGGCTTCAGAGAAAATACCGTGAGCCATCTGGGTTTTGCGAAGATTATAGAGACTAAAGGTGGCTGACTCAAGCAAAATACGCTTTGTATTCTCGTCAATCTCAGTATTTTTGCCACCCATAGCGCCAGCAAGCGCAACTGGAATATCGTTTGAGGTGATCACAATATCATTTTCATTTAGATCGACGACCGTGTCATCAAGGAGAGTGAGTTTTTCGCCTTCCTTAGCACGGCGAACTAGAATTTTTGGCTGGTCACTGCCGCCGACGGCAATGAATTTATCGTAGTCGAAAGCGTGAAGCGGCTGACCGGTTTCAAGCATGGTGAGATTGGTGGCGTCAACAATTTGGGAAACTGGACGCATGCCAGCTTTGTAGAGGAAAATACTATCTTTGGTGAGTGGACGATTATCTGGGACCTCTGGGGTAGGTTCTTTAATAAAATCTGATTGCTCTAAAACAACACAGGAATAGCGTGGGCAGAGCTTTGGATCAGTAATTTCGATAGACAACTCGTTATTTTTGCGTGTAAAGACCTCTGTTTGAGATCTAAAATCACCTTGATAGATCTTTGGCTCGTCAAATTTCTGGCCAAGAATACCAGCTACTTCTCTGGCAAAACCAATAATCCCAAAGGTGTCAGGGCGATGGGTAAGAGATTTATTTTCAATATCAATAATTAAGTCGTCGAGACCAAAGACATTAGCGAAGGCATCGCCAGGATTAGCAAGATCTGGTGCGATTTCGGCAATATATTTATGTTCGTTGCCAAAGCCCAATTCGTCAGGACCGGCGATCATGCCGTAGCTTTCATAGCCACGAAGTTTACGCACAGAGAGCTGAAAATTTTCGGTGCCAAAAGTGGACGGAACGATGGCGCCAGGAGCAAGCCAGGCTACCAGAATGCCGGCACGGACATTTGGTGCACCGCAGACGACCTGAATCAGACCGCTTTCCAGCGTACTAAACTCAGCATTGCGGATGCCAGCATCGATTTCACAGAGATGAAGATGAGTCCCTTCGATGTCGGTACATTTAACTACTTTTGCGATGTAGATATTTTGGTATTTTTCCGCCAGTGATTCGGTACCTTCAACTTCGACCAGGCGAGAGCCAATCAACTTCATGAGGTCGGAATTTGAGATTGAATCTGGGATATTGACATAGCGTTTAATGGCGTTTAGCGAAATAAGCATTAGAATTCCTCCAAGAAATTAAGTTTACCAGATTCAAAGAAGCGAATATCGTCAAGCTGATACTTGAGGATAACTAGACGATCAATGCCGCCACCCCAGGCAAAACCCTTATAGATAGTCGGGTCGATGCCAGCGGTCTTGAGGACATTAGGATGAATCATGCCGCAGCCCATCATCTCAAGCCAGCCATCTCCTTTGCCGCCGAGAGCCTTTGGTTTTTCGATTTGAAACTCAAGAGATGGCTCGGTGAATGGGAAATAACCTGGCTGAGTTTTCGTGTTAAGAGTTTGGCCATAGTAGGTCTCAAAGAAATTTTTGAGTACACCGAGCATCTGTCCCATCGTGGCAGTTTTTGAAACAAAGACACCCTCACACTGATAAAAAGTATGTTCATGAGTGGCGTCGACATCTTCATTGCGGAAGACACGACCAGGAATCACCACCGCAATTTGGCCGTCCTGTTCAAGCTGGTCAAGACGAGAAGTGAGGGCGCGGTACTGCATCGTGGAGGTGTGAGCTGGAGGAATGAAGCCTTCCTTAGTGCGGAAGGTATCATAGCCATCACGGGCCGGGTGACCTTCGGGGAAGTTGAGTGACTCAAACATATGAAATTCATCATCAAGCTGAGTGGACTCCATGACCTCGAATCCCATATTAGAATATATATCTATTACTTTGTCAAGCTCAACCATGAGTGGGTGCTTGCTGCCATGCCTTTTTGGTTTAACCTCGACATTCTCTGCCATTGGGGCCGTGAGGTCAATTGGTTTAATGTCGACTGCTTCAAGTCTAGCCTCTTCTGCCTCGATTTCAGCAAGAATGGCCAGCTTTTTGCGGTTAATTTCCTGACCAAAAACCTTGCGCTCCTCTTGTGGGAGATCTTTGATTTTACCGTATTCAAGGCTTAGGTCTTTTAATGCCTGTTTTAAGTCTGTAAGTTTCATATTCCCTTCTATTATAACCTGTTTTACGGGAATCAGAGTAAAAAACTAGCTAGACTAGATGACAACAATAAGGATGAGTGAGAGGATGGCAAGACCAATCAGAACAAGCCAAAACCAACCATAACGACCAGTGGTCTTGGACTCTTTTAGATAATCAGAATCGTTCACGAGATCTGGATCGGAGCCCTTGGCCGTTTGCTCCGCCTTAATTTTTAAGTCTGCAGCAATGCGACGACTTAATTCTGTATTTCTTTCCTGTTCTTTATGAACGATGACTCCCATCCTATACCTTTCATTTTGATTTAAACTTTAAGTATTTTACCACAGATGTGATATAATTTTCTCAATATTATTTAAGGAGGTATAATGGCAACAAGTAAGTCCAAGAAGGCTAAAAAGTCTGCTGACAAGCCAAAAAATACTAACAAGAAGGCTGAAGTTACCGTCGTCGAAGAAGTTGTGACTGTAACCGAAACCACCAAACCTGAAACAACCGTAACCGAAGAAGTTAAAACTGAAGAAGTCAAAACCTTCGAAACCAAGAATTGCAAGAGCTGCAAGAGTGGCAAATGCATTTTTGCTGGTTTCTTTGCCAAAAAAGGTGATCCAGACGAAAATATCTTAACTATTTTTAAATCACCAAAGATCTGGGGCGCTGTAGCCGGTGAATTACTCGGAACCATGTTCCTCACTATGCTACTTTTGACTCTAGGTATCTACCAACCACTTTACGTACTATTTGGCGTGATTGGTGTGACCCTTGCAGTTTTCTCACTTTCAGGTGCACAGCTTAACCCTGCTATCACTGCTGGTATGATGGCAACTCGCCGCATTTCAGCTATCCGTGGCGTACTTTACATGGTCGCTCAGGTGATTGGTGCATGGCTCGGCTTAATCATCATCAATGCCTTCCGCATGGCTGGTGAAACTAAGGTTGACCTACCTGCATTGAACCCTGTTGAGGCAAGCGCAATGTGGTCACTTGCTGCCATTGAGTTCCTTGGCGTATTTACCTTTGCTTTTTTCTTCAACCGCGCACAGGAATACAAAACCCGCCGCAACGCATTCACCTACGCTGCAATCATCGGTGGTGGTATGACTCTTGCAGTACTCTTTGCAATCGTCATTTCAAGTAACTTCCTCAAGATTTCTAACAACTTTATCTTGAACCCAGCTATTGCAATTATGTACCAGATTTTCCCAACTTCTGCTGAGAACTTTGGTGCTTTGATTAGCAAGGTTGGTCTTGAAATTCTCGTCTACATTCTCACCCCAGTGATTGCTGGTATCCTAGCATTCTTCCTCGGTGATGTTGCAACTGCATTGTCTGATGATAATGAAGCTTGCTGCGACGATGATTGTTGCAAGGACGACTGCTGCGACACTAAGTGTTGCGATGACAAATGCTGCGACACTAAGTGCTGCAAATAGGTAAACTTACTTCATAAAAAATAGCCCCGCGGGGCTATTTTTTTATAAGCTATTTTTTATAAATATTAGTCTTTTGGAAAGAGTGGAGCCTTTGGTGGAAGGATCTCACCATCTCCGACAAAAATCTGTTCGACTGTTTCGGCGATTGGAAGAAATGGCTTGAGATGATGGTTAGCGATCAATAATTCTTCAACCAAATTAGTTAGAACCACCTTTGCTTCTGCCATATCGGTCTTGGCGATTTGCCATGGTTTCTGCTCTTCGATGTGGCGGTTAACGTCTTGCACCATGCTCCAAGCAAAGTTAATAGCATTAGTGAACTCAAACTGATCCATCAGATCCACGTAAGCGCCATTTAGGTTAGGGTGAAAGTCGATTTTTGGGGCACCATTTTTCTGACAGAGTACCGAAAGGCGCTGGACAAGGTTGCCATAATCATTGGCAAGCTCATTACGATAGGCGTTCTCAAATTTCTCCCAGGTGAAATCGGCATCGAGGAAGGTATCTACGTGCCTAGTAAAGTAGTAACGGAAGGCGTCAATGCCGTGTTTTTCGAGAACCTCGACTGGATCAATGACATTACCGAGAGATTTACTAATTTTTTGACCATCAGTTAGGATAAAGCCATGAGAGAGAATGGTTTTCGGAAGCGGAAGACCGAGACCTAGCAAGATGGCAGGCCATAAAATCGCGTGGAAGCGTAAAATATCTTTGCCAACAACTTGGAGATCAGCTGGCCAAAAATCAGAAATATCCTGATCAGGGTAACCAAGTACTGTTATATAGTTTGTGAGAGCATCCATCCAGACATACATGACCTGAGACTCGTCGCCGGGAACTGGAATGCCCCAAGTGAGATGAGCGACTGGACGTGAGATTGAGACATCAGGAGTGTCTTCAAGTAGCCTCAAAATTTCGTTTTTACGAAATTCCGGTAAAATTTGCATCTCATTATTTTCGATAGCCTCGCGGATCTGATCCTTAAAATCAGAGACACGGAAATAATAATTAGATTCTGTAAGGTGCTGATATGGCGTCTGATGATCTGGGCATGACCCCTGATTTTCGTCATATTCTTTTTGAGTGACAAATCTTTCACAACCTTCACAATACCAACCGTTGTAGCTGGCAGAGTAAATATGTTTTTCTAGACGTTGCCAAATTGCTTGTACGCGCTTGATATGATCTTCGTCGGTTGTACGAATAAAATCAGTGTAACCGATATTGAATTTGGCGAGAAAGTCGCGGAACTTCTGTGAATTCTGGTCAACATATTGCTTAATGTCGATATTAGAGCTTTGGGCCTTCTTTTCAATCTTATTACCATGCTCGTCTGTGCCGGCCTGAAAGCGAACTTTCGCACCTTGCATGGTTTTATAGCGAGCAAAAATATCAGCCAGTAGATAATCTTCCGCATGTCCGATATGTGGCGCGCCGTTGACATACGGAATGGCAGTCGTAATATAAGTTTTTTGAGACATGCGATTCCTTTATTTTTATCAATAATCAGAATTATTATACTACAAAAGAGTCGCTAAGGTGAGGCTGGTGTTTATTCAACGGTCGAGCAAGAGAGACCGGTTTGATTCTCGGCGATAAGGAGACTATTCAGGTCATGTCCTGTAGCAGAATTTAGCTCAGCTATGCCCTTAATGTAAGAATCAAGGTTTTCGGTGGCAATTTTAGTGATTTTCTTTAACTGATTGACATTAACAACAGTGGTAGTATTGGCGTTAGAGTTATTTGAATCAATAGATGTTTTTGCAGCAGTGGCAGCCTCAGCGCTATTGAATTGATAGACATAATTTTCACTGATTGATTCTAGGTTATCATTTTTGAATTCAAATTGACGTTCAAAGTTTCCGTAAGCGGCGCCAATCTCTGCAGTTTCATTGGTCGAAAGTGGACGGACACAAGTGAGGGATTTTGATTCAGCCTGAGCAACTTTATTTTTCCCAGAGGCTTCAGCGGGAGCCTTCTTTGGTGAGCTGAGCATAATAATAGCAAAGATGATACCAGTAATAACAAAGAGACCACCGACGATAATCGCAAGGATGGCAGTGCTGGAGAGTTTAATTTTTGGCTTATTCTGATTCTTGGCTTGTTTAGCGGCTTCTTCGGCCTGTTTCTTCTCAACATCAGCATAAGAAACAGCACTTCCGATTGAGCCTGGAACTGGAGCGGCAGCGGTGAGTGGCTTATCCTCATCCTCTTCCTCATCCGACTCGGCAGCTTCTTGTGTTGGAGTGGCTGAGGTTTGTGTGCTAGGAGTCTGAGTGAATGAGCTGTCGGTTAAATTTGTGGTATTCAAATCTGAACCTTGCATGGAGGCAGAAACCGTGGCGGTTTGTGTGAGGTTTTCAGACGGAGAAAATTGTGGACGGTCAGAATTATTAGAGTCGGAAGAGGTGCTAGAAGTTCCAGAAATTGAAGCATTAGTAGGCGCACCTGTCGAACCGAGTGTAGTATCATTTTCTGGTCGATAATTATTTAACTCGCTCATGAGACTATCGAGTTCAGAGCCACCCATCGCTGAATCATTAGAGGCAGCTGAGGTGGCTTGGTCAACTGGAGTGGTTGAGATAGTTGAATTAGCAGCTGAAGTAGTCGGGATAGTTGGGTCAGCAGCTGAGGTGGTTGGGGTGACTGGAGTGGCTGAGCTAGTTGGAGTGGCTGAGGTGTCGAGACCTATCTCATTTGGTGTGTCATTTTGATTTTGAGGCTGAAAAGTTGGATCCATTTTTTTCCTTATAATTAGTTCTTTTTGCAAAAATTTTGTACGCTAAAAATTAGCATTGCGCTTATGTTTATCTTAACATAATTAGAGCAAATCATAAAGATTCTGCCAGTCGGAAAGATTGAGATCGGCTGGACGAAAATTCTCATCAAAATTAAGTTTCCGATAAATTTCCTTAATCTGATCACGAGATTGATTAGTAATCAGAGGCAGGCAGGTGATGAGTTTTTTCCTAGGATTGGCAAAACATTGCTTAATAAATTTGAGGACTTTTTCATCGACAATTGGTTTTTTGCGTGGCACTAGTATGACTGAGGCTGAATCAACTTTTGGAGGCGGGGTGAAGAGGCTTCGGTCGACATAGACTCCGGGAAAAACATCGGCAAAATTCAAAACGGCAAGTGTTAGATAAGTATATTTTCCCTGCCCAAGCAAAAGACGATCCGCTACTTCTTTCTGCATTAGTAAGACAATGCGTCTTGGTGCGTTTTTGGCGGAAATTAAACGCTGAATAATCGGACTAGTGATGTAGTATGGAATATTACCAGCAACAACATAGGGTTCTTTAATGGTGTCGAGGTCAAATTGCAAAAAATCCAGGTGCTTAACTTCCAAGTTTTTACCCGGAAATGAATTAGGCAGATTTTTAGCTAGTTTTTCATCATACTCAATAGCGAGGACTTTTGGAAAACGGCGCAGAAGTGAGCTGGTTAGTGTGCCAAGACCTGGACCAATTTCGAGGCAGAGTGGCTGAGATTGGTCATCAAGCGGCAACATGGCACTTTCTGCAAGCTCTTCTAGAATTGGACGGTTCTTCAACCAGTTCTGACCTAATGACTTTTTATTCTGCAACATTTTAATCTTATCCAAATTCTTTATTACTATGTGTTATTTAGTCTTTGCCCTAAGGTTTTAATGTGGGTCTTATTTTAATATGGGATTATTTAATACCAGTGACGAGTTTGCCAGAAGTTCCACGCTTGACTCCAACCACCATAGCGGCCAGTTACGTAGCCAATCATCCAACGGATCTGAGTAACTGGGTTGGTTTGCCAGTCTGCACCAGCGCTGGCCATTTTTGAACCAGGAAGGGCCTGCGGAATACCATAGGCGCCACTACCAGCATTAGTAGCATCAAAACGACAGCCAGATTCACGATAGATTAGAGTGAGGGCAACATAAATATCTGCTTCAGAGACACCGGCGGCGCGAGCGTAAGAAGCACAGGTCTCCCATTCTGGTGGGACAGATTTTTTCATACCTACAGCGGTGATGCGATCGACTGGATTTTTAATAACATTAGTACTAATAAGCTCACGAGAAACCTCCTTGCCATCTACAAAGTTAACCTGGTAGACGGAAGACTTGCGACCGAGTTCACCAACTTGACGCAGATTGGTCTGGCCAGTTGGTAAAGACGTATCGCTGACAGATTTATCATTAAACGGAATATCTTCTTCGACGGTAATAGTGCGGCCGCCATTTCGGGTTAGTTGATAAACGGTGGCAACTCCCGATTCCAAAATATTCTGATTAGAAACTAGAGATAGCTCGTCGCCATCGTAAATTGTGATGCCGGCAGCCTGAGCAATCTCTTTAGGGTCGACACTGGCAGTCATAATAAACTTGCTAATTGAGCCATTCTTAATAATCACTGGGCGCGCACGATAGATATTGATGTGGAAATTATCGGAATTTATTGACTCTGTGAGGGCCGGTTCGACATGGTCAGAAGTATGGTACTGTATTTTGGCACGCTCAAGAGCTTCTGCTACGGTTTTTGCGGTAGTTTTGATCGTAAGGGATTTTGTATCATCATGAAAAGTTACAAAATGCGCATCAGAAACTACGCCATTATCGGAATCTTTGGATTCGGCGTAAGTTGGGTGCATACTAAAAAATACACCAAAGAGGAGTGTTAAAACAAATATACTGGCGCTGAACCCACAGAAAAGCCTGTAGAAAAGCGGTGATTTGATTTTCATCCTAGTTATTATAGCATAACTACATTCTTTTATAAAGAGGAGCCGCTATTCGTAGTAAATTTCGGTATCATCCTGAAAGGGGTCTGGGTTGTCTTCAAACGGGTCAACATCGTCATATTCAATATCATCATTGAAGGGGTCAAAACTACGACTATGGTTTCGAGATTGAGAGCTGAAGCCAAAATTATTACTAGAACCATTATTCAGATTGGTGGAACTATAGGGGTCATAGCCGAGCTCCATGAGAAAACGGGACGGCATATTGTAGCTTCTTTGGCCATTCGAAAAACGTGAGCCGGCATAGGTGAGAATGAGGAGTTTTCTAGCCCTGGTCATACCAACATAGGCAAGACGGCGCTCCTCCTCGATTGAGTCTTCGTCATCGGAGCGAGAACTTGGGAAAAGACCTTCTTCAAGCCCCACGAGGAAGACGGCTGGAAACTCTAGACCTTTAGCGGCGTGGATGGTCATGAGAGTAACGAAGTTGGTTGAAGTTTGTTCATCAGCAGAAGACATTAGGGTAGCCTCAGCGAGAAAATCATCAAGAGATTCGAACTCAGCAGCATTGCCGATCATAGTATTCAGGTTTTCCGCTCGCTCATCACCACTAGGTGTGCCGTCCTGAACCAACTCAGCTAGGCCAAAATAATGAATTACCTTTTCGATGATTTCGGCAGGCTTTAAAGTCATGTCGAGATCGCGCAAGAAATTCTGCAATCTAGCAAAATTATTCTTGGCCTTACCAGAAAGCGCGTCGAGCAGTCCAGCATCCAGGAGTGCGTTCTGTCTTCCCCGCGCCGTGGCGTCATAATTTTCAGACTGATTAAGGAAGGTATGCACTTTTTCGAGGCTGGCCGGGCCAATACCAGAAAGCACGTTACGACAGATACGATCCAGGCTGATGCGGTCATGAAAATTAACAATTAGTTTGAGGATGGCGAGGACGTCCTTGACTTCTTTGCGATCATAGAAGCGTACGCCGCCGATGATTTTATATGGGATTTGGTGAGAGATAAATGCCTTTTCAATAGCGTATGACTGTGCGTTAGTACGATAGAGGACAGCAAAATCCGAGTAGCTCGTAAAATCCTTAACCAGCTCACCGTTTTGCATGACAGCCTTTGAGTTAGCTAGGAGATTGATGATTTTCATAGCGACAAAACTAGCTTCGGCGGTTTCATCCATTAACGACTGAATTTCGATTGGCTCACCTTCACCAGAGGTGGTGAATAATTCCTTATCGGTACGAGTTTTGTTTTGATTAATGATTCTTTGACTGGCGGTCAGGATGTTACCAGTACTTCGATAATTCTGCTCCAGCTTAATGGTTTTGGCGCCTGGAAAATCGCGTTCAAAGTTTAAAATATTCGTAAAGTCGGCACCACGCCATGAATAGATCGACTGCCAGTCGTCACCAACCACACAGATATTGCGGTCTTGATTGACTAGAGCCTTAACTAGGCGATACTGGATATGGTTAGTATCCTGATACTCATCAATCAAAATATGCTCAAAACGATTCTGCCATTTCTCGCGAATTGTCTTATTATTTTCAAATAGTTTGGTCACTTCAAGTAGGAGATCATCAAAATCGAGGGCAAAAGATTCCCGCTTGAGCTTTTCATAGCGAGCAAAAATTTTGGCAGTTTTCACCTGATTTGGATAATAAGCTTCTTCCTCATATTCCTCTGGAGTTTGACCGGTGTTTTTACAATGAGAAATAGTACTTTGCACCGATTTTGGACGGAGAGTTTTGTCGTCAATCTTCAGGTCCTTCATGGCTTGTTTGATTAGAGAAATTTGATCATCAGTATCATAAATCACAAAATTACGATCAAGCCCAGCGGCCTGATATTCGATGCGTAAGATCCGCACACAAATGCCGTGGAAGGTACCCATGTAAGGCATAAAATTACGAGGAGGATTAGTAAAGCCATCACTATCGATGTCGCGACCCGGTGTGCCGTCAGTAGCAAGCATGGCGGCATTATCGGCGAAAACATCATCCTTAAAACTCGGGGTAAGACGAGCGTCGGAGCGAGCCTGCTGCAATAAACGCCAAAGACGATCGCGCATCTCTTTTGCTGCCTTATTGGTAAAGGTCACGGCCAACATCCGATCGCCAGGAATTCCATGAGCGATAAGATTAGCGATGCGATGAGTTAAAGTTTTGGTTTTACCAGAGCCAGCCCCAGCTAAAATCAAAACTGGTCCAGCCAATGTTTCCACTGCTTCTTTTTGAGCAGGGTTGAGTCCCTCCGTAAAAATTTCCATGTGTTAATTATAGCACTAATCCGCAAAGAGACTGAGCTGGTTGTAGGTGAGATCGATGTTGTGATTTGAAGCAGGCGCCTGAAGATTGAAGGCGACAAAAAAGAGGGAGAGGACGAGACAGAAAATCGCGAGACGACCGCCAATACTGGTATAGAAAAAATAGCCAAAAATAAGCATGACGAGAAGGATGAGAATCGGCAGATTAATGATCAGAAAACGTACGACAGGATTATTTTGGCGGCCACTGGCTTTTGAAAAACTGATCGTAATGAGCTGATTGTAATAAACATCGACAAGTGGAGTGAGAAAGGCTTCAAGAATGGCGGGGTCGATGGTGAGACGTTCGGCAATCATGAGCTGATCGATTTTGGCTGCAGCGGTGTTTAGGATCTGAGTTTTGGAACTTGCAAATGCAGCTTGCGTTTCAAGATTAGAATCGAGGTTAGAGCTAGAGTTAAGACTAGAGTTAGAGCCAGCTCTAGATTTAGTTTCGAGGTTAGACTCAGCGGCAAATCTGAGGTCAAGAAATCGATTGAGTTGACTTTCGGTGGTTTCCTGACTAATGGTTTGATCGAGAATTTCTGAAAAATAATCGTTGAGATATTTGAGCTGCATAAAAACAACACCTTCTTTCAGGTTGTGTCTGGGATTTTGACTCAGGATAGATTGAAAAGAATTTTTGAAGGATTCTGAAAAGTCTTCAGCTTTACTGGAGCTGCCATAGTATTTTTCAGTGGCGGCGCGACGCATATTTGAGACTAAGTTACTATAATAACCTTTTTTGCTAGCTAGATATTTTTTGACATAGGCAGCGTTCTGCTCGGTCTGATTAATTTGACATGAGATGCCAGCAAAAATTGCCATAATCAGCATAATACAGGTAAAAACAACTTTGGAAATTTTGATATCAGAGACGACTTCGTCAAAATTCTTGGTTTTTAGAAACTGTAGCATATGCTGATTATAGCATAAGTAATTAGATGCCTGAGAGTGGACGAATGTCGGCACCGAGATGATTGAGGCGCTTGGCAAAATTCTGATAACCACGATTAATGGAATAGACGTTGCGCAAGATAGAAACACCTGGGGCGGCTAGCATGGCGATTAGTACGACCACGGCTGGACGCAAAGCTGGAGGAGCAACGAGTTCGGCAGAATGCCAGTTGGTTGGCCCCTCAACGTAAACTCGATGAGCATCAAGTAACTCGATTTTCGCATTGAGGTTGGAGAGATAAGTTGAGTAGATTGCCCGATTTTCGAACACCCAGTCGTGAATCAAGGTGCGACCAGTTGCGGTGGCGGCGATCACACTAAAGAATGGAAGGTTGTCGATATTGAGGCCTGGGAAAGGCATCGGGTGAATCTTATCAGTTGGCGCGACAAGGTCGGCGCGATGGATTATTAGATCAACCAATCTAGTTTCGCCGTTATAGGATTTATATTCTTCAGAGCGGTCAATTTTGGCGTGCATAGAATGAAGTACTTCGAGTTCAATTTCAAGGAATTCGATAGGAGCACGACTAATGGTGATTTCGGATTTGGTGACGAGAGCGGCCGCGATAAAGGACATTGCCTCGATTGGATCTTCACTTGGGTAATATTCAACATCTTCGTCGATTTTCTCAAGGCCTTCAATCTCAAGAGTAGTGGAGCCGATGCCGTTGATTTTGACACCAAGTTTTTGTAGGAAGAAACAGACGTCTTGAACCATGTAGTTTGGTGAGGCGCCAATAATAGTGGTCTTACCTGGGAAGAGAGCAGCAGCCATTAAGACGTTTTCGGTCACAGTATCCCCACGTTCGATCAGAACGATACGCTTGTTGTCTTGACTGTTTAGTTCGGCCTGATTAACACTAGCTTCATAAAATCCTGCATTACATTTTGCATCGACTTCCAACCCAAAAGCGGAGAGGGCCTTGAGATGCGGATCAACCGTGCGGGTACCGAGAGAGCAACCGCCAGCATATGGAAGTTTGAAATTCTCATAGCGATGAAGGAGCGGACCGAGGAACATGATGATGGAGCGAGTTTTTCTGGCAGCCTCAAGGTCAAGTTCATCCATTTTTAATTCGCGTGGTGTGATAATTTCAAGATCTTTACGGCGATTAAACCAACGACATTTAACACCAATGGACTCTAGAACTTCAATAATGCGGAAGACCTCCTCGATACGTGCTACATGATGCAAGACAGTGCGACCGCGGTTTAAGAGACTGGCACAAAGCAGACCAACAGCGGCGTTTTTTGAGGTATTGATAGTGATGGTGCCACTCAAAGTGCGGCCGCCATTGACACGAAAAGACTGTGAGGAGGAGTCATTAATAGAGAGGATTTGGCCACCAAGCGCGGTGGAGACTTTCTTGATCATTTCAAGCGAAGTGTTTTGATCGCCCTTCTCAATACGATGAATCGCGGACTGTGAAGTGCCAAGCATATTTGCAAGCTGAGCCTGAGTGAGTCCTTTTTCCTTGCGCATTGTCGCAACAACGGAGCCAATTTCCTCCTGATAGGTGCGTGTTTTTGCCATAATCCTCCTTATTTTTTATTCATCTGGTGATATATCCAAACGAAATACCTTAATAACAAAACTTACTAACAAAAAGTGTGGTTTGCCCTAGACTATTTAGCTTTTTTGTAGCTTGTGACGACGTTATTGGCGTGTACCCAACCTTCAACGGATCCACCATCCAGGTATTCGCCGGTAGTTGGAGCAACACGCATCACACCACCCTCGTTGATGTATTCATCGATTGGGTCGGTGACGAGATACTCTTGATCAAGTGGACCAAAGTCGTGGGACTTAACGTAATTAACAATGCGACGGAGTAGATCTTTTGACATAATGTATTTACTAACATTAATCATGTTGGATGGAGCTTCTTCCACGCTTGGTTTTTCAACTACGCCGGTTAATTTACCGTCTTTGATACTAAGAACACCATATTTATCGACTTTTTCCTTTGGAATTTCGACACCTAAAATAGCAGATTCGTCGGCATTTTGAAGAGAGTGGATTAGAGATTCTGCGGCGGATTCACCATCTGGATTCCAGACAAAATCATCGCCCATGAAGACTAAGACTGGTTCGTCGATATTATATTCCTCGACCACGAGAGCGATTGGAACTGCAGTGCCATAGCGTCCGGCTGGATCCTGTGTGGTGTAATGAATTTTGACATGGTCTGGCAAAGTTTTGGCGAGAGCAAGACGATCAGCTTTACCGCGCTCAACTAGATAGTCATTAAGAGCGTGATTATCACGATAGAACTCCTGCACCTGACAAGGTTCGACATTACTAATAACCATATAAATATCGGTAATACCGGCCTTAATTAACTCTTGTACCGAATAATCAACAAGCGGACGATTGCCGACAGGAAGCATTGATTTTTCAATAATTTTCGTAATTGGAAGGCGACGAGTGCCCCATCCAGCTACTGGAATGATTGCTTTCGTAATCTTTTGCATAATAGCTCCTTTATTTTCCACCCAAAAATTGTCATTTTTTTCTACACAGATTATATCATAGGGTGTATATTTTTCCAGATATTTTTAAGAAAACACCTGAAAAATTTTAGCTAGATAAGTGGCTGGCGCCAGGAGTCTGGGAGGGTTTGGATACCAAAAAGCTTGGCGATGGTTGGAGCAACATTGGAAAGGCCGGCATCCTCCAACTGCTTTGGCTGATAGAGCGCTGCATTTTTCGTATTATCATAAAACCAGCATGGAACAGGATTGGTGGTGTGGGAAGTCTTCGGTTTATGAGTGATCGGGTCTAGGACTTCTTCAGCATTGCCATGATCTGCCGTAATAATCATCATACCACCAAGCTCGTCGGTCTTCTTGGCTAGACGCGCCAGCTGAATATCAATGGCCTCCATAGCAGTGATGGTTGGTTCAAGCTCACCAAAGTGACCGACCATATCACCACCTGCATAATTTATGCGAATAAATTGATACTTTGGTTTGCCAGCTACGTCCACTTCGGACATCTTCTCAAGAACGGCGTCAGTGATTTCCGCAGCCTTCATCCATGGACGTTCATTAAACGGCTGTGTATCAGATTTGATTTCAACAAAATCCTCACCTTCCGCCTTATCATAACTGTTACCGTTGAAATAATAAGTAATATGACCAAACTTTACAGTTTCGGCGACCGCAAGTTGGTTGATATGATGTGCTGCTAGAAGTTGATTGAGTGGATTTTTGATAGTGATTGGGGTGACGAGACAGTGTTCTGGAATATGCAGATCAGAATCATATTCGGTCATACCGGCAAAGTAGACATTGAGTGGACGATTATTTTCGGTGCCACGATCGAAGCCATGAAAATCCTGCTCGATGAAAGCTTTGGCGGTTTCGATGGCGCGATCTGCACGGAAGCTGTAGAAAATAAAACTGTCGCCATCTTGAACAAGACCAACTGGACGAGTAGGATCAGCCTGACCATCAGTGCCTGGCTCAGTGATCACAAAACTCGGGAAATACTGATCTTGTAAGCCTGGATTATGTTTTCGATTTTCCTCAATAGCCTGCATGGCAGATGTGAAATATTGATCGGCCTTACCATAAACCATGGCATTCCAGCCAGTTTTGACAATATTCCAATCAGCTTCGTAGCGATCAGCAAGAAAGAGCATGCGGCCCCCACCACAAGCGATGCGATAATCGAGCGGAAATTCTGCCTGTTTTTTAAGCTCATCAATTTTATCTTCGAGAAGCCTGATATAGGTATCGGCAGATTGAGGCGGAACATCGCGACCATCTAGGATAAGGTGAATACGGATTTTTGCAATTCCCTCATTCTTGGCCTGTTCGAGCATTTTAAGTAGTTGATCAAGAGAACTATGTACACCACCATCAGAGAAGATACCGGAAAAATGTAAGGTGGAGTTATGATTTTTGACATTTTCGATGGCACCGCGCCAAGCCTCAGTTTGCCAGATCGCGCCAGTCTTAAAGTCGTCTTCGATTTTGGCGATACCCTGCTTAATGATTTGCCCAGCACCGAGAGCATTATGTCCAACTTCAGAGTTACCCATCTGCCCCTTTAAGATACCGACAGCTTCACCGGAAGCCTCGAGCGAAACCCATGGATATTTTTCAAAAAGTTGATCAATAAATTCGGAATGTGATTGTAAAACGGCGTTACCATATTCATCATCCCTGAGGCCGACGCCATCAAGCACAACGAGAGTAATTGGACCGTCATAGTGTAAATTATTCATGGGATTAGTATAGCATAAGAGTGTTAAGATAGAGGATTCTAGATAGTACTAGGTTTTTTAGACTATCGAGGTGGCTAAAATTTTAGAACGTCGCAGTTATTGACATCGATACCGATATTTTGATATAGATCCGCGTGATTGGTTGAGATAACATCCTGTTGGTTAAAGCCGAGCTTACTAGCGATATCATAGATATCTTCTTCTTTTTCAACCTCTATTTCTAGCAGATATCCGAGCTTTGGCCAGTGGTCGATGGAGAGCTTGGCACCATGATACTCATACTCATCACGGGTATTTTCTTGATAATTACGATGTTTAATGCCGGTTTTTTCTAAGATCTCTAAGGTAGTCTCAAAATCAGAGACTTCGACTTCCCATTCCTCGGTGCCGGAGAAGGAATTATTACTAAATTCTTTGAAGGTGAGAGTGGTTTTATTACCATCAGTGCGCAAGCGCAACCAACGACCAGGAGCGCCTATAGTTGGATCAAAAACGTAACGCCGAAAATTATAGAAACCAAGTGGTTTAGCGCCGATTGCTAGAAGTTTTGCTTTTACTTCTTCCGGATTAATATTTAGGATTCTACCTTCAATTTCGACAGCCATGTTTCCTCTTTCATTTACAATGCTATTCTAATTTTACTCTATTTTTATTTTATTTATAGTTCTTTCATCTTATAAAATAAACTCCGTGAAGGAATGCGATAAAATATCCTTCAGCCCATACGGTGTGCTATAATCTGTACAGGCCCGAGTGGCGAAACTGGCAGACGCGCTAGCTTCAGGTGCTAGTCTAGTTCCTAGGTGCAGGTTCAAGTCCTGTCTCGGGCACCAAAATCATTTAAACGGTTCCATGCTAGTAAGTTGAACGGCTCTCTATATCCGATAGTGAGCCGATTTTCGTTGTCAATTTTGAATTTCCTACTTTTTCAATCACTCCGATTTTTGTATCCGACAGAGTTTTTGATAGAGTTTTTCTCATCGATTGAATTTTTACGAATGTTGACAAGGTTGTATTTACTCATTAATTTTTCTCATTAAAAAGATCAAGGTATTTATGGTAGGCCCATTTTTGTGCATAAACATTATCGCCTTTTTTGACTGGTTCGAGTATTCCAAGTTTCTCCATCCTTTCGATTGCTTTATAGCAACCTCGCTCGGTATATCCAGTCCATTTTTTAATGTCTCCGATACCTACGATAGGCATTTTGTATAGTTCTATCAATATCTTTTGGCTCACTTCAGAGGCTACTCGATTTAGCCTCTGGATTTTCATCATATCATCTTCTCGTAGTTTCGTAATTTCGGCGCAAGTTTTGATCGAAGAGTTTGCCGTTTCCGCTACACCGTCCAAAAAGAACTCAACCCATTGCTCAATTTTTCCATCGTGATAACCATCGAGCATTTCATAGTAATATTTTTGATGTTTCTTAAAATATGACGAAAGATAGAGAATCGGCATCTCCAATAATCTTCTATCCCATAAGAACATGGTAATAAGCATACGTCCAGTACGACCATTTCCGTCATTAAACGGGTGAATCGTTTCAAATTGTGCATGAATTAGGGCAGCCTTAATTAGTGGTAGATAAGAATCATCAGTATTAATAAATTTTTCTAAGTCTGATAACGCATTTTTCATATCTAGTACAGCCGGTGGCACATACTTAGCATTAGCGGGACTCGTCCCTGATATCCAGTTTTGGCTGGTACGAAACTCTCCAGGATACGAAAGTTGCGTGGAGCGGGCACCGGTCATTAATTTTTCATGTAGTTCGCGAATAAAACGTAGATTGAACACAAAATTCGGCATGCGATCTAGGCCGTAGTTCAATGCATCTATGTAGTGAAGAATGTCGTCGACGTCCTGAGGAAGATTATTACTCGGTTCGACGTTCTCTTTTTCGATAGAATCTTCCATAGATGCGTTTGTTCCCTCGATTTGGCTTGATGAGGAAGCGTCCTTACGAATAAACATTCTAAGGAACTGATCTTTATCTGGCAGTAGTTCTGTAATGCCGTCAAGTTTACCGAGTAGACGAATAGCCTCGGTGTGTTTATTTATGATTTTGTTGGAAAACTGAATTTTATCTTCCGGAGGAAAAGGCATCGGAGTAAAAGCTTTATAGCCTTCTAGTTGAGTGACATATTGTCCGATTATTATTTTGTTCATATTACCTTTCCGATACGAACGTTTTGCTAGAATAGGTTCATATCTGTTATCCTAACTTTAACATGCTAACTCCTTTAATGTCAATAGATATATGAACGATTTTGATATTTTCGTTCTTATATTTTGAGAAATATGAACGTTTTTAAATGTAAGGTTTTCGGCTAAAAAGTTTACAATGATTTTTAGGTCGTTACAAATCGCATTAAAATCGTCGAGAACATTAATAATATAATTAGGTCTCATTGCTAATTATTCTAATCGTCTATAATTGAAACGTTTAAGTTCTGACGATATATCGTTATAAGTCTTACCAGCTAACATCCCACCAGCAATAAATTCTTCCTGAGTTACATCGGCCAGTGCGAAACTGGGCATTTTAAAAACTGACTTCTCGTGTACCGTATTAAACTCAAAGTCCATTAACACAAGACCCTTTAGATCCTCAGTAAAAACATCGACTTCCACCATCTTACCTTCAATTTCTATATTGTATCTGTCCTTTACTACCCGTTTTTTACTACAACTCGAAATGGCAATAAATTCATCTTTTGTAAGCGGAATTGTTTGCTCAATTTGCTCAGAAACATCCCCCTCTACGATTGGCATTTTCTTAGTTATTTCATATTTATCGCCTTTTTGGCGTAATCTCAGATGCGAATGTTCTGGAGTATCCGGAATATAAACATCGACTATACGAGTCGGCTTGACCGCTTCAATACCCTTCGGCAATTCTTTTGCTAGAAATGTAAGTTCTAACTCCAATTCTTGATTCACATTTTCTCCTTTTTATGATTATAAGCCTTTATTTTATAAAAATGTTATTATAATTATAGCGTTGAGTGAATCGGGAAATGTCGCTGAACGCAATGTAGGGATTATATAAAACACCAGTGGTGTTATTTTTTTAGATTAAAATAAGATTTTTATGGGAGGTTGTATGAAAAACAAACTTGATTACAGGCGAGTCGAGGGTTATTCTCTTGATCAGCAACAGATAACCAGCATCGAGAATGATACGCAAAATACTTTAGTTATTGCTGGTGCGGGGACTGGCAAAACAACGACAATTATCGGAAAGATTAAATGGATTTTACAAAAATGGAAGCTAGAAAAAGAAAATACTCCGCCGCCAAGAATTTTAGCCATATCTTTCACTCATACTTCGCGCGTCGAGCTTGAGGAACGTATTTTAGCTGAGATCCTGCAAGATAATTTGATTTTTAAAATATATCACCCGAAGGATTTTCTTGAGGTAGAAACCTTTCATAGTTTAGCGCTAAAGATCATCAAAGATAAGCTCTACGGGAGGCGACTTGAGGAGTCTGGCTTTGAATCGTTTTTAAAACTATTGTGCTCTGACTTACCGGAAGAGAAAATTGATGATATAGGCCATCTATACTCATTAATGCGTAACTATCGGGTCAATTTTGCAGAAATTAGCGAGGGACTACGAAAGAGGTTTCGTCATTTTTGGCAAAAGGAGGATTTGAAACAAAATCTCGCCCAATTAGAGGAATTAGAAAATCTTGTTAGTCAATATGAAGGACATCTGAAGAAAAATCACAGTATTGATTTTGCTGGACTCATGGAAGAAGCTACGAATTACTCTGACCCCATATATGCCTATGACTATGTAATTATAGATGAATATCAAGATATATCACCACTTGAATATTCACTAATAAGGAAATTACGCGAGATTCATGATTTTAAACTATTTTGCGTGGGGGATGACTGGCAAACGATTTATCAGTTTGCCGGAAGCGAGATTAGTCTGATTTTGAATTTTGAAAAATGCTGGGGGGAGACTAAGATTTTCAAAATTGAACAAACCTATCGTTTCCCCGAAAAGCTGGCGGAATTATCAGGGAGTTTTATTATGCAAAATAGAGCGCAACTGATGAAGCAAATTCGCGGAAAGAGATTAGATGAGCCGGACCAGATTGTCGAGATTAACGGACCATCCGAGAGAACTGATCTCGACGCGCTATATTATTTTCTCCTAAATCTGCCAGTGCATGCAAAAATCTTCTTGATTGGAAGATATAATTTTGATATACGTAAAATATCACATTGCGAATATTTAGTCTTTACAAAACTCGGGGATAAACTCCAGATTATTATGCGCGAGCGTCCAGATCTTGAGATTAGTTTCTTAAGCGCGCACAAATCTAAGGGGCTACAGGCGGATTATGTTTTTATTATAAATTGTCGCGATACAACATTAGGTTTTCCGAGTCGAGTGGAAGAAGATGGATTAGCAGGACTCGTGCGAGAGCTAGCCATACTTAAACTTTCAAACAATAAAGATACTGGAGGGAGGTTTCAATTTTTCAGCGATTTCATACAGAGGAGAAAGCTTAGAGACTCAGACTTTGCATTCGCGGAAGAAAGGAGGTTATTTTATGTAGCAATGACACGTGCGCGGAGGAAAGTTCTATTTCTCACAGTGAAGGGCAAGGAATCTCCTTTTATCTTAGAACTACGTGATAGTAGTGATTTAAAAACCTATTATTTGGATTAACGAGTGAGTGAGTGAGTGGGTGGGTGAATGAGCGAGTGAGTGGGTGGGTGAATAAATGAGTGAGTGGGTGGGTGAGCGAGTGAATCATTTATCCCTAGAATCTTTGGAGCCAAAGGTGTTTTTTACGCGGCGCTTAGCTTCTTTTTGAGCTTTCTCAACCTGAGAAAGTGCAGAGCGCGCAATCTTGCGGCTGAGACGTGAAGCCTTCTTGTAATAATTAATACTGAATTTTTTGATTTCAGCTGTTAAGTCAATTGTGCCACCGGTCATGCGATCGGTAACGTTGGCGATGGCGATGGTGGAGAAGATAATATCCGCAATAAAGATAATAGCTAGGACGATGGCAATAACGAGAAGTGTTAAAGGAGAAAAATATGCGAGAAAGTTAGTATAAATTGGCTGGATTAGATGAAGAATAGCAATACCACCAACCCCAAACCCGATGGAAGTCTCAAGCGAAATACGACCGTTAAGATGTAGTAGTGAACCGGTAGTGTAATCCCACCAGCGAACGTGGTAGATTTTCTCAAGCACGACCGAGGTAACGTATTCTATAACATCACAGAGGATGACCATCGTAAAAAATGTGGCTGGCCAGGACAAGTTGAGCGGCGCAAGAAAAAGCACACAGAGTAATGAGCCGACACCATAGATTGGACAGATTGGGCCAAAAAGGAAGCCGCGGTTCTCTAGTCGGCGCTTCGTGATTAAAGTCCAGATACATTCAACAATCCAGCCGCCAAATGAATATAGAATGAAGAGGAGAAAAAGATAGGCAAGAAGTTCGGGGAGTGGGCGTTCGGCGACGATGCCTAAGGATTTAAAAAACATTAGGCTTATTATACTCTAAACTATGCTTCGAGTACATACCTGTGTTTCGAGTACATACCTGTGCTTTGGTATAAAACAAAAACAATAAGCCCCTGGCGGAGCTTATTGGTAGCCTGGATATTGCTAAGAATACTAGACCTTATTGAAGGCCTGGATATTGTTAAGAATACTAGACCTTATTGAAGGCCTGGATATTGCTAAAAACACTAGACCTTATTGATGACCGGGATAACGATTGGAGTATGACCAGTAGCGTCAAAGAGAATACGGGTGATATCTTCTTTGATTTCATCTTTTAAGACCTTTAGCTCTGGGTCGGAAGAGATGGACTTTTCAGTTTTCACGCGGAGATAGTGGCGAATTTTACCGATTAATTCTTCAGAATTATCAAGATAAATGAAGGCACGAGAAACAATGTCCGGGGTCTTAATGAGGCGACCGGTTTTCTTGCTAAGGGTTAGGACGATCATAAAAATACCTTCGCGAGAGATATGAATACGGTCTTTTACGACAGCTTCATGAACCGGCTTATCGGCATCATCGTAAAGTTTATTACCAACATGGATGCGGCCATTTTTGCGAATAGTATGATCTGGCATTAATTCAACAACGTCACCATCGTCGGCAATGAGGATATTCTCGTGCGGGATACCTACCACGTTCTCAGCCATCTCGGCGTTATGCTCCATCATGAAGAACTCACCGTGGTATGGCATATAGTTCTTTGGCTGCAGACGAGTGACAAAATCGACGTGATCTTCGTAATATGCGTGACCTGAAAGGTGGAGTGGACCGATATTAGTGAGGTGGGTCTTGCCGTTTTGAATAACTTGAGCACCCTCACGTAAGAGTCCGTCAACAGTGTTAACGACGTGTGGCTCGTTACCTGGGATTGGGTTTGAACTGAAGACGATAGTGTCGGAGGTCTTAATCTTGATGTACTTATGTGCACCACTGACCATGCGATTAAGCACGGCATTGAGTTCGCCCTGGGAACCGGTACAGACGATGGTGATTTTATCGTCAGGAAGTTTAATAATATCTTCCATCTTCATTACGGTATCTTTTGGCACCTTGATACATTTAGCGCGGAGTGCGACCTCGATATTATTAATCATTGAGAAACCAGCAAAAGCAACTTTGCGTCCACGCTGGTAGGCCTGCTCGAGAATCATGCCAATACGATTAATCTGTGAAGAGAAGCAGGAGATAATCACACGACCATTGGCGTAATGATCCATTACCTTACCGATATTGTCACCGACGTCGTATTCAGAGTGAGGATGGTGGCCTGGAGAGTCGATGTTGGTAGACTCGTTGAGCATCAAGGTGATTCCCTCGTTTTTGACGATTTCATCAATACGCTCGAAGTCAGTTTGTCTTTCGATTGGGTTAGCTTCGGCGCGCCAGTCACCTGAGAAGTAAATGACGCCATTTGGGGTGCGGATGATGATGGCACAGTTACCCGGAATGGAGTGAAGAGTGTGAATAAACTCAACGCTTAGGTGTTCAGAAACCTGGAGTTTTTCGTGCTTGAATGGATCAACCACCTGGTAGTTCATCTCTGGAACATCTTCAAGTTCACTCATCTGTTTCTTGATCATGCCAATGGTAAAATCAGTGGCGTAGATCGGAGTGAGTGGATTGAATTTTGGAAGTAGATGACGGCAGGCACCGATGTGGTCAAGGTGGGCGTGTGTAAAGAGGATCGCCTTCACCTTATCCATATTATCTTCGAGATATTTAATATCTGGAACCATGTAGTTGACGCCAGGGTAATCTTCACTGGCAAAAAGTACACCCATGTCGATAACGATAATTTCACCTTTATATTCGATGGCGGTCATGTTTTTACCAATACCAAATTCACCAACACCACCGATTGGAATAATACGAACAGCTTCGTGGTCAGGACGAGCCGACTTGAGCTGCGCGTTAGTAACCTGGGCGCCATTATAGCCATTGAAGCGGGATTTATTAACTGGGATACCGATGATATGCTGAGTGGCCTGAGCGTTTACGTCCTGGGAAAGCATACGCTGGTGATGAACCATGTCGCCGCGCCTCGTAGAGACAGAGAGATTAACCTTGCGCTCGTCGGCTTCAGTGCTTTTGGTATTTTTGGCAACCTTTGGGGCTTTGGCTTTTGGAGCTTTTTTATTCTTGGACTGATCGGCAGTTTTATTCGCGCGAGCATCGGAATTATCGCCAGAGAAATTGTTTTTTCTCTTTGAACGAGCCGCATAGTCCTTGCCGCCTGGCTTGAAGTTACTGTTGAAATTACGCTTCTGGGCCTGTTCAAAAATTACTGCTGCACCGGTCTCAACAGGAGCAGGAGTTTCGGCAAGCTTCGCCCGATTCTGATTTTCTTCGAAACGGCGTTTGATTTCTGGCAAGCGCTCAGCCTGCATCTTCATGAGTCTGGCACGTCTTTCTTGTTCTTGTTTATTCATGATTTCCTTTTTTAAATAATAAGATCTACAAAGTTTGCAAACAAAAAGATTTTCGCTTGAATTCTGTTCTGTTTGAAAATAAGTAAGATTAACTAGTTGGTATTATAACAAAATATGATTACTTTGGCAAGAAATTCACTAGTCATCGTTTACTTCTATGAGGAAGTTCGGCAATTTTGAGAAAATAAAATCGCTCGAGGTTACCGTTTTTGCCAGCGAGAAGATTATCACGTTTATTAATGACGAGGAAGCCTTTATTTTTGAGCCAAGCTTCAAAATCTTTGATAATATCGCGTCGGATTGTTTCGTTTTTAACAATGCCGTTTTTCAACTGAAAAGGCTTGGCTTCAAATTGAGGTTTTAACATGACAAGAAAATCCGTCTGAGGGGAGGCGAGTTGTTTTTTGGCATGAAGTAAAACTTGTTTTAGAGAAATGAAAGAAACATCAGCGAGGATAGTGTCGATACATGAGCCTGTTTTAGATTCATTTTTAGATTCATTCTCGTTGGATTCATCTTGATCTCTCGACAACGAACTACGAGTCACGGAAAAAATATCCGTTTTTTCTCGTAAATCGATACGCGGATCAAAACGAAGAGGCGCTTTCATCTGTTTAGTGCCCTTTTCGACAGCAATAACTCTTTTGGCGCCACGAAGAAGCGCATATTCGGTGAAGCCGCCAGTACTGGAGCCAATATCGAGCACGATTTTGCCACGAAAATCATAAGAAAAAGCCTGCGCCGCCCCCGCAAGCTTATTCTCAGCGCGTGACACTGGCATACCGACATGCGTAGTTTGCATGTTGGTATGCGATTTTAGGTCACGACCATGATCATGATCACGCAATGAACGCATTTTATTTCTGGCGTTCTCGGTAGGCATAAGTTTCCGTATCAACAGAAATTACATCACCAGTCTTAATAAAGGCTGGGACCTTAACTACGACGCCAGTTTCAAGGGTAGCATCTTTCATGACTGAAGTAGAAGTATCACCCTTAACAGCGTTTTCAGTATAGGTAACCTCGAGCCAAAGATTCTTTGGAAGAGTGAGGTTGATGGCGGAACCGTTGTAGAACTGGATTTCCATCTCATCACCATCTTTCATGAAGTCTTTGGAATCACCGACAAGGTCGTTTGATAGTTCATACTGCTCGAAAGTTGAAGGGTCCATAAAATAAAACTTGTCTTCATCCTTGTAGAGATACTGAACTTTTTTGGTAGTGACCTCGGCTGGCTCAATTTTTTCCTGACCTTTGAAGGTTTTTGGAATTAATGCACCTGTGATTAAGTTTTTGACACGTACGTTGACGATGGAGCCACCACGTCCCATAACTTTTTGGGAATATTCAATGACTTTGTATGGCTGGCCATCTAAGGTGATTAGTACGTTTTTCTTTAAATCGGTTGGACCGTACATGGTTTTTCTCCTAAATTAGTTGGCAGACACAAATGGAAGCAATGCAAGATGACGTGCACGCTTGATAGCGACAGCTAATTGTCTTTGCTGTTTAGCAGAAAGACCGGTTTTTGAAATTGGTTCAATGCGACCATAAACGTCAATATAACGTTGCATAGTCTTTACATCGCGATAGTCGAAGTAAAGATTTGGATCATTTTTAATTCTTTTCATTTCTCTCAAAACTCTCTCTTAATTATTGTTTAGAATGGAACCTCACTGAGGTCGATAGGCTCATCTGGAATATCATCTGGGATGATATCGGCAGATTCATCATTACTGGAACTGGCGAAGCTTCTTGAAGAAGATCCTTCACTGGCACCGCCGAGGAAGTTGAAGTCTTCAACGACGATTTCAGTAGCTGAACGCTTTGCACCGGTCTTATCTTCAAAAGCACGCTGAGAAAGACGTCCGGAAACGAGAATGCCGGTACCCTTCTTGGCATACTGAGCGATTACCTCGCCGGCCTTGCCCCATGCAGAACAGTTGATGTAAGAAACTTGTTCTTTTTTCTCACCGTTTTGTACGTAATTGTAATTTACTGCTACAGAGAAGGAACAGACCTGAGTGCCACCAGAAGTAGCTCTTAGTTCAGGGTCGCGAACGACGTTCCCTGTAATGATTGCCTTACTAAATCCCCGCGCCATAAAACCTCCTAAATTATTTATTCTGCTGACTCTTCAGTATTCTTAGTTTTCTCTGCACGAGCTTTGCGCTTAGCTTCAAATTTAGCTTTGCGTTCGTCGACAGTGACTAAGAGATAACGTAGAACCTCATCGGTAATGTTTAAAGTAGAAGAGATCTTTGCTGGGGCCTGAGCAGGAAGCTCGAGCTCATAGAAGTAATAGACAGCGTAATCTTGCTTATTGACAGTGTAAGCAAGGCGCTTTTTACCTTCGTTGGTCTCTTTTACGATTTTACCGTCTTGTGACTCAATTAATTTCTTAATTTTGTCTAGGGCTGGTGTTAGATTCATTTCCAAATCAGGATGAATCAACACAGTAAGTTCATACTGTTTCACTTTGCACTCCTTTGGTTAAAGCAAGCACACCTCATAGTCGCTTGCTGAGCTAATAATGCAGTGATTATAGCAGACTGTGGAAAAAATCTCAAGCGAAGCGCGATTATGACTGATCTATTTCTAAAAGCTAGGTGCGAGTCTACTACACCTAGCTGATTATGGCTATGGCTTGAGGGTGAAGTAGCCTGGAGTACCTGGGGCGTCGATGCGAGCGTAGGTTTTGTCCCTAGGATTACTTAGAGAGAAAGTAGTACCGTTGCCGCCGACGAGGTTAGTGTTGCCATTGAAGAGATTATCAGATGCAGGAATATTTAATGTAGTAAAGTTATTTGATGCATAAATTCGCGTCATCTTTGCATCTGAGAACATATTTCCCGCAGATGTAACGTTCTGTGTATTAAAACTTGATAAGTCCAGTGTTGTTGCTCCAGGCGCCGTCATAGAAAAACTAAACATCGAACCCATATCTATTACATTACGAGTATCAAAAGATGTAAGATCAAGACTCATTAACTTACTTGTGCCATAGAACATACCATACATGTGTTGCACGTTACTGGTATTAAAGTTGGAAACATTAAGTGACGGTAAATTACTCATACCAGCAAACATCTCTCTCATATCCAGCACATTACTAGTATTAAAGCTTGAGAGGTCTAGCTGAGTTAACTGAGGTTCCACATATACGTAACTATATAAATCACGCATGTTAAACATTTTTGACATATCTGTAACGTTATCAGTTTTGAAATTAGACAAATTCAGATTCGCTAGTTTTTTCGCACAACTAAACATCCCGCTTGTATTAGTTAAGCTTATTGTATTGAAGTTAGACAAATCTAGCGAGGTTATGGCTGAGTTCTCAAACATATTCTTCATGGTTGTTACCTTTGAGACATCTAACCCAGTCATATTTAATGTTTTTATACTGGAATACTTAAACATTTCCTCCATATCTTCGACGTTGCTGGTGTCCATAACTGAGGCATCGAGAGTGGTAACCCATTGCGTATTATTGAACATGCCCTTCATATTCTTTACCTTGGAGGTATTGAGTTTTGTTAGATCAATATTCGTCACTGCGGAACCAGGTTCTGGGTTAAAATACGTGAACATATAGCTCATATCTTCCACATTACTGGTGTCAAAGCTTCCTAAATTGAGCTCCTCAAGAAAACCTTTTCCTCCCCGAAACATATAACTCATATTCTTAACCTTACTCATATTAATATCACGAAGGTCAAGATGGGAAAACGAATGTCCACTCATTTCACCAGCAAACATATAACTCGCATCCTCATTAGCATACACTGTATCAGCTTCAGTCCACCAATAGATGGTGGAATTTGCATTATCAAGCCATGCGTAAATAGTTTTTTCCGAATCAGCAGTTGATACAATAGTTGCGTCAGCAAGATTTGCAGGTGGCGTAGCGGAATGTTTAAAATATTCAGTTGAAAGAGCACCTGGATCAAGCGCATGTAAAATAGCATTAAAGGCAGGACCAGGTAAAAATTTTGTAAAGGTTGGTACATAATTTGTAGTAGTAGTAAACAAAATTTGCTTAGAATAAGTTCCAGAAGATAGATCTGGGGAGACCTTGACGCCAAAGTCGATGTTGAGATTATTTGAAGCTGGAGTGGCGGAGGTGGTGTTTAAGATTTCAGCAGGGGCGCTAGCTTTTGGAATTGGGCTAAAAGCCGTGGTGGCTAGGGAGCCAACGCGGTAGCCCCAAGTCTTGCCAGAAAAGGCAGATGAAAGGAGTGGCGAGGAGATGGAGGCAATACTATCAGAAACACCAGAGTCGGAGTGAACTAGACTAGTAGCCTCATCGACGCTCGAAATGTAGGTGGTAGCACCAGTGGCGTTATCAGTCTGGATATTGACAGTAACGTTATTTGTCTTGAAGGCGGAAGAAGAAAGTTCGGACTGGTTAAACTGAAAATCGACATTTGGAGTGGAGGTGGAGATATTGAGGTAGGTGGCTGGGGTGCGGAGGACACTAGCGAAACTAGGATTTTGCAAGAAGCATAGAGAAAGGAGTGATGCAAAAAATGCGAACATTGTAGCGATTGTTCGCGCGCGTTTTGTACTAAGGAGATTTTTGAGGCGCGCAAAACCTAAGCATATTGAAATTTTGCAGGCGAAATTACCTGAGTTTTGTGTTTGTTTCATGATATGTACCTTGTTAGTGCGTCTATTTTAACATAAACGGAATAAAAAATATAGTCTTTTCAGACTATATTTTATCTATCCTTGGTCGATCACTTATCCGACATTGCTCACTTATCTACCAGCGTTTTACGAACTATGGTGATTTCTATCCACCGGCAAGCTGGTCGAATTCGTCTAGGTTTTTAATCATTACATCGCGTGGCTTGTTGCCATTGGCCGGGCCGATAACACCGATCTCTTCTAACCAGATAGCGAGACCAGAGACGAAACCGTGACCTTTGCCGAGATAAGTCTGCAGCATGGCGGTTGAGAATTTACCCTTTGTGAGAGTAATTTCGATGGCCTTTCGGACGACTGGGTCATGTGGATCATATTTACGACCGAGGTCGCCAAAGCCGCCACCATCGGTTGGGCCAATACCCTTAATCTGAACTGCCTGAGAGATTACTTCATTATTATATTCAGGAGCACGCTGCTCGCGAAGGAAGTTGGTGAGTTTTTCAACATCACTGTCGGAAGCATAAGCACCCTGGATACGACGAGGCTTCCCCATCATCTCAGTGGTTAGCATTAGCATATCACCTTTTCCTAATAGCTTCTCGGCACCACCCATGTCAAGCATAATACGAGAGTCGGTGTTGTTATTCACGGCGAAGGCGATACGACCTGGAACGTTGGCCTTGATCAGACCGGTAATCACCTTAACCTCAGGACGCTGGGTTGCGAGTACGAGATGAATACCAGAGGCACGACCTTTCTGTGCGATACGAACAATGAGTTGCTCGAGGTCTTTCCCTGCCTGCATCATCAAGTCAGCCATCTCATCGATCACAATGACGATGTATGGCATCTTGCCGCCATCATGCTGCTGCTCGTTATTATCTTCATCGGCGATGGTGGCAGATTTTTTATGAAGCTTTTCGTTGTAGTCTTCAATTTTCTTAACCTTCTCTTCAGCCATAAGAGTATATCGGCGCTCCATCTCATTCACAGCCCACTTCATGGCGGAAAGCGATTTTTCAGTGGAGTTGATAATTGGAGTTAAGAGATGCGGAATGTCATTATATTGCACCATTTCCACCTGCTTCGGGTCGACAATGATTAGTTTCATGTCGCTTGGGGCATTGCGATAAAGCAATGAGGAGATGAGAGTATTAGTCATGACGGACTTACCAGAACCAGTGGTACCAGCGATCAGGAGGTGTGGCATTTTGGCAAGATTGGCAATGACTGGATTGCCAGAAATATCTTTACCAACGGCAAAAGAGAGCGGATTAGTTTCCTTCTTCCATTCATTACTCTCGAGAATTGAGCGCAGAGTAACATCTGCCGGACGCACATTTGGAATCTCGATACCAACCAGACGAGTACCAGGAATTGGGGCCTCGATACGGACCTTATCGACGGCAAGATTAAGCGCAAGCTCTTTGTCGCGAGCGGCGATTTTCGACAACACCACACCGGTTGGCGGCTGAATTGTGTATTGAGTAACACGTGGGCCGACGTTAGCACCATCAAGCTTCACCTCAATACCGAAGTCGGCAAAGGTGGAGTTGATGATGAAAGCATTCTGCTGAATATTACCACCATCTGGCGGATTTTGTTTTTTCGAAAGCAAGTCTGTTGAAGGCATTTTCCAGTTTGGATCAGAAACGGCAATCAGAGCACGTTCAGGTTCAGCCTCGACAGGAGCGGCAGCAACTGGTTTTTTAACCTCAATTTTTGGTGCGGCTTTTAATTCTTCGGCAGTAACTTCGACGCCATTAGCTTTGATCTTGAGAGGACCGAGAGCTCCGGAATTTACGGCATCCTCAGCCTGAGCGCGGCGGGCAATGCGAGCATTTTCAGCGTCCTCATCACGCTTGGTGGTTTTGAAAATATTGGCAATATCACGAAAGACGGCGGCTGGAGAAAGCTGGAGAATGAAAATTGCGGTGATAAAGATTAAAACAAGATAGATAAAGGCGGCGACACTTGGGTTGAGAATTTGTGTAACCATACTGTTTAACCAAACTCCAAGAATGCCACCAGTTTGTGTGGCAGAGTTGCCATAAGTTGGCAGCCCAAAGAGTCCAGAGAGCCAGAAAATCATCAAAAACGAAACAACCCAGATGACGGCAGGAAGTCGGTTATCTGTGGTGCGGAAGATTTTCACGGCAAGATAAACCAGAATCACGGGGATGGCAAAAGTGGCATAGCCAATCAACCAGAGGCCGAATTTATGAAAATCGTTAAGAAGAGTGCCGCCACTACCGAACCAAGTCATCACGAGGACGATAGAGATGGCAATCATAAGAACTGCTGAGACTTGACGCCAAAAACCGCCTGGCAATTCGTGCTCTGGAACTACCTCACGGGAAGATTTGCGTCGACCTTTTTTTCGTTTAACCATAGACAGATTATAGCATAATAATTATAGATAGGGTGAGGGACTAGCGGAAAAAATTGTTTATGTTATAGTTGATTAAAGGAGATATATGGATCGAAACGATACAGATAATATTATAAATATCAGTAGTGAAGAGCGAGATTCTCGAGCGGGCCGTGGCAATAAAAAATTAGCTGCGGTTTTTTGTTTGATGGCGCTGGCTTGTCTTGGCGGCCTAGTTTATACTACAATTCGGATTAATGACCAGAAGAATAAACTGGAAAGTGAAGTAAAAAGCTCGAAGGAAGCACTCACTAAGGCAAACGAGGTGATTTCAAAGTATGAGCTCGCCACAGGTACGAAGGCAGTGGAGAATGTCGAGAATGCGAAGGTAACTGAGATTGTTAAGCCAATGGCAATGGATACTCGGATCGGCGATCTTATGAATTTTATTAAGGCTAGGACTCAAAAGATGTCTGGCAAGAATGATGAAGGGTTTGAGATTAAAGATAGTTGGCCAATCGTAGATTTAACTAGACTTTACACTAACAAAGACGCAACCTATCTATTTGCAGTGGCAAGCGAACATATGAATTATGAAGTAATAACTAACCCAACAACTGGTGCGTCCCGCGTCGAAGGTGGCGGTGGCGGTCATCTTGCAATGTATTACCGCGCATTACCAAATGGTGAATGGAAATTTGCAACCGCCGGACATGCCCCAGATCTTTGCGAGAACCTCTCTCCTGAAGTAAAGGAAGTTTACCGCGGAGTGAAAGATCCAAATGGTAATCCAGCCATGACTTGCCGCGATGAAAAGGTTAAGGAAAATAACGGCTTCGTTGATTTATAGATTCTAATGAGATTCTAATTGAGTTTTGAATCAGCTTAAAATTGGTTTGAAGCTGAACTGAAGCCGATTGGAAGTTGATTTAAAATTAGGGTCTTAACTTAAAAAAGATTGGCCGAATGGCCAATCTTTTTATATAACATTATTTTTTATAAGCAATAAAGTTTATACAGCATCAAAGCGGCGTTACGCCGCTTATAAGACACGATCTATTGCTCGACGCGACGCATACTAAGGGAGAGACGGCCCTTATCATCGATCGAGTCGAGGCGTACATTCACTTCATCACCGAGATGGAGCGCATCCTCAACCTTATCAAGGCGCTTCTCAGAAATTTGAGAAATGTGAAGCATACCGTCGATGCCTGGAAGAATATTCACGAAAGCACCAAAGTCTTTAATATTTACTACTTTGCCGCGATAGATTTTGCCAACTTCAGGTTCTTCAACGAGACTGCGAATCCAGTCGATGGCACGCTTAATTTTCTCGGCGTCAGTACCAGAAACAGTGATGAGACCAGAGTCGTCAATATCAACTTCAGCACCAGTTTCAGAGGTAATTTTGTTAATCATCTCGCCACCTTTACCGATTACGGCACCAATTTTCTCGGGTTTAACCATGAGTTTTTCGATGCGTGGAGCGTATGGTGAGAGCTCAGCACGTGGAGCAGAAAGTACGGAAAGCATGTGGCCAAGAATAAACATACGACCTTCGTGAGATTGCTGAATGGCTTTTTCGAGAATGTCGACTGGAAGGCCGTGGACCTTCATATCCATCTGGAGGGCAGTGATACCGTTCTTAGTACCAGTAACCTTGAAGTCCATGTCACCAGCAAAATCTTCGGCGTCCATGAGGTCGGTTAGAACGTGTGGAGTTTCGCCATCAAGCATCAAACCCATAGCAACACCAGAGACAGGCTCCTTAAGTGGAACGCCGGCGTCCATCAGGGCAAGACAGGATGAACAAGTGGCTGCCATTGAGGTGGAACCGTTTTGAGACATAATTTCGGTAACGGAACGGATGGCGTACGGGAAGTCTTCCTTGGATGGAAGAACTGGGAGAAGGGCGCGCTCGGCAAGATAGCCGTGGCCGATTTCACGACGACCCGGAGAGCCGATACGACCAGTTTCACCAACAGTGTAACTAGGTGCATTATAGTGATGCATGTAGCGGCGTTCACCATCGGTGACTTCCATGGTGTCAACAATCTGAGCGTAAGAAAGTGGGGCCAACGTTACGATATTCATGGCTTGAGTGAGACCACGAGTGAAGAGAGAGGAGCCGTGTACGCGTGGCAAGATAGCAACCTGAGAGCTGAGCGGACGAACCTCATTGAGCCTGCGGCCGTCAGGACGAACATTATCTTCAACGATGGCGCGGCGGACTTCATGATGGATAGCTAATTCATAAGCATTGTGATATTCAGTTTTCAAACGCGCGTCATAATCTGCGATTTTTTCCTCGTCGGTTTCACCTTCGCCAAGTTCAAGCGCAAATTCCGCGTCCATCTGGTCCCTTAATTCATCAGCGATGCGCTTACGATCAAGTACGTTACCGCGGATCTTGGTGCCAACCTTGCCGTCTTCGCCCTTAAAGTGCTCACGAGTCCAGTTTTCAACTTTTTCAGCAACTGCTGCGTCTGGGAGACTGAGTTCATATGGTTTTTCAACCACATTAAGCTTTTCCTTCAATTCCCTCTGAAGTGCGAGAGCTGGTTGTGCCATTTCAACGGCCCAACGCATGGCATCAATGATGACCTGTTCTGGAACCTCATTAGCACCAGCTTCAACCATGACAACTTTTTGGTCTTTTACAGCAACCACGAGGTCAAGATCGGAAGCTTCACGTTCTTCCTTAGTGAGGAAGGCCTTAAACTCACCGTTCACACGACCAATACGGAGCCCTGCGACTGGTCCGTCAAATGGCACGCCAGCGTTTAAAAGAGCTGAGGAAGCGGCAATCATCGCCACAACATCAGGACGGAAACTTGGGTCCATCGAGAGGACGGTAGTGACAACTTGAACTTCCTGACGATATCCTTTAGGGAAAAGTGGGCGAATTGGGCGATCGATAAGGCGACCGATTAATACTGCCTCATCAGCAGGTTTGCCTTCACGCTTGATGAATTTTGAGCCAGAGATTTTGCCGGCGGCATAGAATTTTTCTTCATAGTCGATTGAGAGTGGGAAGAAATCCTGCACGACAGGCTTTTCACTGACAACGACCGAGCCGAGAACGACGGTGTCGCCATAAGTAACTAAAACAGATGAAGTGGTGCGAAAACCAACGCGATTGACTTCAAGTTTCAATTCACGACCACAAAAATCGGTTGACACACTGAACGTGTGCTTGCCGGTTGGATTGATTATTTCCATTGATTCCTTTCTTGGGAAAACACCAGATAACTACTCTAGAAAAGTTTGGTCTAGAAGACTTATCCGCCGTCTTCCCTTTTATTGTTATGGATTAATTGTATCATGAAAAGCCTTTTAAAGATATTGGCAGATGACTTATGATTAGGATCAAGAGCTATCTGATTTTATGCAATATTTTATTGCAAAGACAATGAGTTATTACGTATGTTTTACAGATTATAGTTTTTATGTTATAATATAAGTTGTTCTAAGATGTCTATTATTGAAGACCGAAAGGAGGGGAGCGGCCTTAGAACAAGTTGAACTGTTAATTCACGCACATTAAGAAAGGACCATTATATGGAACAGCAGATGCAGATAGATAATCACTATCTTTTGATCAAGATGGATGGTTTCACAGGTGAGGATGAGACCGAGATCCAGAAGGCGCGAGATTTGTTTCGCAACAGACTCCTCGAGGAGAGACTGGTGCCACTCAGAAAACAGATTCGCCTCGAATTGAACGTCGACTACGTATTCTTCTTTATCGAGCAAGACGGGGGGAACTTCTTGAGGTTCTCGTTGGTGCAAAACATGGCGGAAGATTATTTCTTCCATGAAGATGACATGCTCTATCAGGCGATTGAGCGTAGAGAGGGGACAGTTGGCGATATCTACGACATTTTGCAAGATGTGTCTAAGGTGAGAATGAAATATTTACATCGGCCGGATTACGACAAATGCCGCGCGAAGATTTCCACCAGATGGAGCACAGAAAGCCTCGCTGATCCGGCAAAGATCCGCACTTTCTACCGCAAGGTCAGAAAACCGACCCCGCATGAAATTAAAGTAAGTATCGCAATGGCAGCAACTCGATACAGAGATGAGATTGATGCCTTCAGTGAAGAATACTTTAATGGCGAGAGTGAAAGGCCGCAAGTAGTTAAGATACTCGGAATGCCGATCGAAGAGTTTGACGGCCTGTTCCGATGAAACCTGGGGCTCAAAGGAGTTAAAGACGAGGCCTGCGGGTCGAAGATTTCGATAATCCGTTCTAATGGATTTCGATGATCTGTTCTAATGGAACCTGGGACCCTACTTATGTAGGGTCTTTTTAAGATTTTTGTGCACTAAAAATCCCCACTTGCGCGGGGATTTCGTGATTATTTCCTAAGTCCGAGTTTTGCGACTGTACCTTTGTAGAGTTCGAAGTCGGTTTTCTCAAGATACTTTAGAAGACGCTTGCGGCGACCAACCATCTGCATAAGTCCACGGCGAGCCATGAAATCGTGCTTGTTAGCCTTAACGTGCTCAGTCACTTCTTTGATGCGCTCAGTTAAAATAGAAACCTGAACCTCTGGAGAACCGACGTCCTTTTTATCACGGGCAGTAGCAGCAATTGCCTTAGCTTTATTCTCTTTTGTAATCATATTGGAGAGATTATACCACGGTACAACAGTTTCTACAAGAGTCCGGATGGGGATAATCTTTAAAATTCTTAGAATTAATATCTGGTGACTTGAAGTTTTTTATCGACATATTCACCAAGGAAGACCTCACTGTATTCAGAGATTCCCTGCTTTTTTAGTTCAGATTTTAGCCAGTCTTCATCTTTACCGATGATTTCTAGGATATCTGGATGGAGCTGGCCGTCGGTAATGAGTGGGAATTTTGGATTTTCTTCCCCCTTATGTACGACAATGAGCTGACCATTTTGTTCAACGACGGCTCGCTTAACTTTTTCGGTTGAATAAACATTTTGAGTACGAAGCTTGAAAGATACGTCGTGTGCACTGAGGCCAGCATGCTTACAGTTCTCAATATTAATTACACCGTCATTGATAATAATATAGGCCTTACCGTCGAGAATTTGCTTAACTTCGACGTTATGAGCCTTGAGGAATTTAAAGAATAAAACTAATACACACCAAATACAGAGTACACCGACATATTCGAGAATTTTAACGTCTTTATTGTAGATAACACCACCGATAATACCACCAAATACATAGTTTTGGACTTGGTCACTGGCGGAAGAAGGTGCGAGGTTGCCTTTGCCGGTTATATTGATAACAGATATGAGCACAAGGAAGCCGATGAGGAGCTTAAGTGCAACTAGGATAAAATCGTCCATATTTTCCTTTGATTATTTTATATTTATATTTGATAATTGCTCGAATTCATAAAATCCGCGAGCTTGGTGGCAGAATCAATATCAAAATCGCCGATCTTGGTGCGGCGAAGGGCAGTGAGATAGGCCCCGGTATTTAAGGCCTTACCGATGTCTTCACCGAGTGTGCGAATATAGGTGCCACTGGAAACATGAGTACGAATCACGAGATCTGGATAATGGTAGCCTAGGATTTCGATGGCGTAAATTTCGACGGTGCGGGTTGGCATCTCTACGGTTTCACCACGACGGGCAAGTTGATAGGCGCGCTGACCGTTGATTTTAACGGCAGAAAAACTTGGGACGGTTTGCTGAATTTTGCCGACAAATTTTTTGATCACCTGCTCGATTTCATTGCGATCCGGGAGATTTTCTCTTGGAGCTTCTGATACAAAATCGGTGATTTCACCTTCGGGATCTCCCGTAGTGCTAACTTTGCCGAGACGAATTGTCGCCTCATACCACTTGTCGAGCTTTAGAAATTGATTGGAAAGTTTGGTGGCTTTGTTGGCAAGTAAAATTAGAAGGCCAGTGGCAAAGGGGTCGAGTGTGCCGGTATGGCCAACCTTAACCTTTTTGCCAGCTTGCTCAGAAAGAACACGTCGAACGCGCGCCACTACGCCGAAAGAGCTGAGGCCATCTGGTTTATCGATTAAGATGATGTCATTTGGACTGACTTCGGTTTCAATTTTAGCCATTTTCTCGTGGTCGATCTCTGAGATTGGAGTTTTGGGGTTATTTTCTGTCATTTACTACCATCATAGTGGATTTTTCTGCAATGTCAAAACTAGTAGCTGCCTGGGATATGAAAAGCAGATGGATCGGCCTTGACTGGATTGGCGGCCGGATCGGCTGGGGCCTGCGGCTGAGCTGGCTGTGGGGTTGGCTGTGGGGTTGGCTGAACTTCTGCCTGCATTTGTGGCTGAGCTGGCTGAGGGGCAGGCTGAGCTGGAACCTGCATTTGTGGTTGAGCTGGCTGAGGGGCAGGCTGAGCTGGAACCTGCATTTGTGGTTGAGCTGGCTGGACTGGCTGAGGAGCAGGCTGCGGGATAGGCTGTGGGGTAGGCATAGTTGGTGGCATGAATGGAGGCGCGGACTGATCGATAATTACTGGGGCTGGAGCTGGCGGCAGGAATGATTCGGGCTGAAGAAAATCCGGGATTGGCGTGCTGGTGGCTGGTGGAGTGGCCTGAATGTAGCTATCCATTGGCTGCTGTGACTGAATTGGCTCTGGGGTAGGCTGTGCTGGAACCTGCATTTGTGGTTGAGCTGGCTGGACTGGCTGAGGAGCAGGCTGCGGGATAGGCTGTGGAGTAGGTTGAACTGGTTGTGGAGCAGGCTGTGGGATAGGCTGTGGAGCCGGCTGTGATGGATCCTCAGGGAGAACCGGCATAGCTGGAGTTTGGTACTCTGGGACCACATTTGAATATTCAGGATTTGGGTAGGCCTGATTTTGTGGCATTTGTGGCAAGGCAGGCGCGGAAAGCGTTGCAAGATTTTGGCCCTGCTGGTAATTTGTAACCGGTTGCTGACCAACAGCAAGTGGATAGTTTGGCGTGGCATTTTGATTAAGAGACTGATTAATGTAGTTGGATTGATTAATCATTCCCTGGTAACCGATTGGATTCTGGATTGGAGAAGGCTCAGCGAGGGCTTCATCCATCAGACGACTCATGTCTTCACCGGAATCTATGACCGGTTCGGCGATGGTGTGACCATAAATTTCAGGGTTTGAAGCTGGTTGAGGACGGAAGGCTGGCTGGGCTGGCTGAGGAGCAGGCTGAATTGGTTGTGTAGCAGGCTGAACAAATTGAGGAGTTGGCTGATATTCGGCCTGCATTTGAGGCATCGGCTGAATCTGTTCTGGTTGAGGTTGCACAGGCTGATATTGCTGTGGTTGCGGCTGTACTGATTGATATTGCATCGGCTGCGGTTGAATATACTGAGGCTGCGCTGGGGATGCTGGAATGGTTGGGGTTTCTGGTGCAACTGAAATGTTTGGAGTAGGAGAATTTTCTGGCGCGACTGTAATATTTTCCGGTGCGACAGGAATAGTTGGAGTCACCACTGATGCTTCTGGGGCTGATGGGGTAGTTGGATTTTCTGGTACCGCTGGAATATTTGGAGTTATAGACTCAACAGGGGCAGCTGGAGCGACACTTGGTGCTGCTGGAGACTCTGCACTCAGCATTGAGTCGGTAAGGCGAGCTAAGTCGTCCATTACGTTAGAGGCGGCAACCATAGGGTTTCCAGGGAGTGAGCTACCTGAAGTAGGGGCCTGAGACTGGGAAGCCTGATTCTGTTCAAACATACGTTCAAGTTCTTGTTCGGGAGTGAGTTGTGGTGTCTCAGCGGAATCCTGCGAAACGGCTGGGGCTTCTGGCGTGGCTGCTGAAGCTGCTGGGGATGCCTGAGCAGCTGGAGCTGCTGATGCTTCTGGAGTTTCTTGAATGGTTGGAGTCGCTGGAGCCTCTGGTATTTCTTGGGTTGCCGGAGCTGCTGGTGTTTCATTCGTGGTTGGGGATTGGGTAGCAAAATGGTTTTCAGCAGTTACAGCTGGAGTCTCAGCTTTTAAGATATTGGAGGAGATAAGCTGCTGGTCGGCGCCGGCTTCCATGAGTTTCGAAGCAACGGCCATGGTGGTTGGCTTGGTGCGATTATTCGAAAAACGTTCGGTGGCAGAAAGAATACCAGTGAGCAAGGCAGTGGCAACCTCTTGTGGAGTATTGTCAATTTCAAGCTCACCAAGTAAGTCATAGACCATTTCACAAACGGAAGATTTTGAAGGATCACTCCATTCAAGATCCGCAAAGCGACCCGGCACGCTGGAGGTAATATTAATCGCCATGGCATCATGCATAATACGTCCATATTCAGAGAGGGCGGAGTCGATTTCGCTACCGGAATTAACGTTGAAGACAATCACGAGGTCAACATTATAGTCACTGTAAGAATATTCGAGATCCTCTTTTTTGATTTGACCTTTGTATGGGGTGATAAGGATTTTGACATAATCGCCTTCAACCTGATAGATAAGGTGGTCGGCCTTCGACTTATTGAGGGCGATGATAAAATCTTGCAAGCCACTAATGTCTTTTTGGAAGGTTTCTTCAGGGCGCAAAAATTCAAGTGCGTTTGGAGTCTGGCCGGAATAGATAGCCGTGACATGTTTTTTCTGCTGGTCTAGAACAAAGGCTAGAGCGATGGCGGCAGAAATCTCATCAACATTAGGGTCTTTAGAGAGGGCGATCAGGATATTGGTGGCATGCTGGATTTTATCGGCAACCTTTGAGACGGCGTCTTCTGGATTCAGACCAAAATCAGAGCCACCGCCCGGATGTGGTGCCTTCATGGCAGCATCTACCGTGCTTGAAGCAGGTGTTTTTGGTTGATTATTTTGCATTCCAGAATCCATTTTTGTGTTGACCTATTTTATATAAATTTAGCATAAGAGTTTTATTTTGACAAGTTTGAAGGCGAGACATCTATCTTGCTTTAGAAAACTTTAATGTAAGTTTTGGACCTTTGTCTTTGGTTTTTAGTCAAGAGTCCACGCGCTCGACGTGGACCCATTTTAGTTTTAGTATCGTGGTGCAAGTTCACGTTGGTAAACAACTTCCGCAATACCAGAACGTTGAGCCTGTCCCATACCCCAGTAGTAGGCGTCGGAGCGAAGATTGAAGATTTCACCTGGAGCGATTGAACCATCATTGGCGGTGAAATAATAGGTGTCGCCTGGAAGATGTCTGAAGGAGGTGCCGAGCTCACGCGAACCTGCGTTGTCACGAGTTGCTATACCACCGCCGTGGTTGGCGCCACCGGTACGTCTCAAGGTGAGACTCATGGCAAAGACAGGGCCATTGAAGACGAGAGTTTTCGAGCAGACGAGAGCTGAAGGTTCGGCATAGGTTGAACAGGTATTGAGATTGTTTGGTGCGTTATCTTCATCGAGAATGAGCCAGGCGTCGATACGAGTTACCTGATCTGACACGTTGATTTGTTTGGCAAAGATGAGGATTTGAGGGAGCTTAGTGATGGAGTTTGTGGCAATATCAGCATAATTATTCTGTATGGTGGAAGAGGTGCCTTCGCAGTAATATCCAGAGGTGGCATAGCAGATATTCTGGTCAATATTGAGGGTGCCGTCGACATAGAGAACGAGGGTGTTATTCTTTGAATCGTCGGCGGAGAGAGTTTTGTAGAGACTATTTTTCATCACACCAAGTGTACTGGCGGCGTTTGGATTATAGTCCGGAAGACTAATTTGCGAGAGATTGACATCACCTTTGATATAAGCATTCTGTAAGCCAGTGTCGTGCGTGGTGATTTTGAGGCGACTAATTTTTTCAATATTATCACGATATCTTGCCTTGAGACGGGCTAAGAGACTTGATGGGAGACCTGGTACACCAGAGTAACCAGTGCGACCGCGACTTGCGACGGTGAGATTATTGCGACTGTCATTAAGATTGGCGCCACCAGTTGGAACATCAAAGCGGTAGCCCCTTTCATAACCAAGGGAGGCCCCAGAGCCAAAGCCGGAGACATTGCTGCCGGCAATTACGTGATATTCATCCCATGAGCCGAAAATCTTTTCAGTACCATTTGGATAAGGATTGAAGCCGCTGCCTGGCACTTTTTTGCTGACGGAAGTTTCGATACTACCGTTGGTATACATACCGCCACCCCAAACTTGGAAGTTTGGTTTCTTTGCGATAGTAATACAAGAAAGATCAGAGACATTATATTTGCTTTCGTCACCACCGTTCATGGCTGGACCACTGATGTTTTCATCTACTGTATTGGTGGTGCCGACATGAGAGGAGGCTGGCCAGATCGAGGTGGCAGTACAGTATTTAAAGCCAACATACTCTTCATTGTCTGGGATAGTGCGGGAGTAGGTGCCAGTATTTTTACTTTCACCACTGTAGTTGCCACTGGCGTTCATTGGACCATTGATAGTATTAACGAGATTACAGTTGGAAATGCCGTAGTACTGACAGACGTCCTGAGCGGAGCGTTCGTTGCCAGAGAAGGTGTTTGGAGTGGCATAGATTGGGAGAATCATTTCATAAATGCGGAAGGTTTCTTTGCTGGAGGTAACAGTGGCATAGGCATTCTTTGCAACAACATCGTTTTGTCTTGGCAGAATATGATAGGAGCCACCAATGTCGACTTGTTCACCGGCAAAGGCGATATCTTCAGCATCGATGAAGCTAGTGACATAGGTATTGAAATTATATGGAACATAGACCTTGGATTCAGTTTCTTTGGTGCCGCGATTTTCAGTAGTGAGCGGGAATTCATATGTATAGGTTGGTCTGTATCTTGTGTCTTCACCATGGTTACAGGTGCCACTGGCACGACAAGAGACGTAGTTTTGGCCCCATTCAGTTCGTGGATCACTTGAAGTGCCGGCGGTATCATACGAAGTCTGTTTGAAATGATTTTCATATGCCTCGTCGCGTTCACAGCCGCATCTACCAACAAACTGGGTGGTGTAGGAAACCCAGGTGCGAATGTCGTCATAGCGCAAACCTTGAGAGATGACGCTACCGACTTCGGAATTATTGGTGGTGCGGCTGGCGGAATTACAGTTCGTGACACCAGTTGCGAAGCCTGGGATTTGGAAACCGTTCTGGATGCCGCGGTTGTTACCGTTTATGAAAATCGGTGAGTTACAGAGATAATCTGGAGTCGGGTTACCAGTTGGAGATTCTGTAGTGAAGCCGTAGTCAGCAGAAACAATACCGTTACCACGGATTTGGTGCTGAGTGTGGGCATGGACAGTACGCTGATTGCCGTCAAGTAGTTCAGATTGGCCGAAGAGATAACGACTATCCTCGCTGCCGTTGCGTTTTGCGTAAATTTGGAAATGATTTTCTTTGTCTGGGGTTGGACGACCTTGCAGAGTGCGCCCAACTGCTTGTGCGGTATAACACATGGAGTGTTTGAAGCGAACTGAATCTCCCGGCCGAGCCAGGACAAAATTCTTCCCCTTTGTAGTGTTTTGCCAGTTACGAAAATCTAGGGTGCCGGTATAGGAGAGATTGATGACGCCAGATTCGGCAACAGTGTTGCCTTTGTATGGTGAGGTAGAGACACCAGGGAGATCGCGGCCACAGTTGAGACTGCCAGCCGTTGGGGTTGGCGGAATAATTTTATCATTACAAGTCGGATCGTTCGGGTCACAATCAGGCTTCTTCTCTGCATCCCAGGAGCAGAACCAGGAGAATTGACCCTGCCTCCATTTTGCCTCAGCTACCGCATCGTCGCCTTGGCCAGTACGCGCTACATATTTAAAATAGGCGTCTTTTGCCTCATTATAATCGGCGTGATTATCCCCAGCTCGTTTTACATATCTTTGCTCTACCGTTATTCCATTTTCCATGTGCTCCCAAAAGTTCGAGAAGCTGTTTGGACCATATCCTGTCATTCTTGCTGGATAGGGTGGGTTTGAATTTGGGTTATTTATATACGTATGCGAAATAAAAACATAAATATAATCCGCTTCCCCACACCCTGTAATAACCTTGGGGTCAGATCCATATTTAATATGTTTGTCAGTATCTTTATCTATATGATAATTTCCTCGAAGCATGCTATAAGGTATAGAATTTTTTACACTCTCGAATTCTTTAGTTTTTATAAATATCTTCACCCATTCGCCACCTCCACCACTGACCTCACTTGCACTATCATTGTGGCTACTATAACATATTGCCCCTGGGTTACTACCACAAGAGTTAATTTTTCCACCCTGACCACCAGAGCTACCGCCCGGTTTCTCTACTGCAAATGAGTTGGAAGTACTAGCAATTATTGCCAAAAGAAATCCAAGAAAGAACCCTACTATGATTTTTTTTATACGAGGAGTGAAATGCATACTTTAAATCCATTAGATATTTCTGTTAAAGTATATAGCCAAAAGCGGAATCGGTCAAATGGGAAGGCGCCTGGAAAAACCAGGCGCCAGGAGATAAACACGGTATCTTCTCCACATACCAGCAGAGTTACTTAGGACTTTCCTCTAAAAACTACAACTTTCGCCTTTTCTGCATCAAGGCCGGGGATGGGGATATTTACCCAACCATACTCCCCACCAAGTGCATTGTTGAGGGAATGATCTTCAACATAGTAATGCATAATCATTTCGAGGCCTTTAAGCACCCCCTCGTTGATATACGCATCATTTGTTCCGGTAATGCGGATTTTCTGGCCTTCATAGCCGGGTTCAATTCGAACCTGAGCATCGGCGCTATACGCCCATTTACCATCCGCTGTCGGATAAGTTGATCCAAACATCAATCCAGCTGGTGCACCATCATAGTCTTTTTGGAAGACCACAGAGTTACTCAACTGCATATGTACCATGAATGCAGGACCATGCGGATAATCATCCGGATTATTGATATAATAGTGATCGTCGTAGCCATGTACGTATTCAAAGACGCTGCCGTACATAGTATTTCGACTTCCGTATTTCCTTGGTGCAGATCCATCCACCTGCATAAATCCGCGACAATCTTTATATTCAGGGGTGAACTGCTTCAAGTATCCGTACAGATCAAAGCTATTGTCGCTTCTCCAAAACGGCTGGGTATCCCACAGCGGTTTATTGGTTATCGGATTGATTGCAGGCCAAGGATGATTCTCCGTGGTATACTTCGTCGCATAAATCAACCTCATCATGTGGTGTGCAGCGGTTTCCGGAGTAGGGGTTAAATCCGTAGTTCCTCTATCATCAAAGCTTGCTGTTTCAAATTCAAGCTCTGCGCCGAGATAACCCGGTGTCTTTGCGACGCCATTCGGAAGCAACCAATCGCTTGACTTGTACACATTCACGGGATAGATTACAGGATCCTTAAGCTTGCGGGGGCTCCCATCGCCATTAATGAGCGGATTAAAGACCAGCTCGTCTTCGATGTAGCCGCCACCAATGCGATGAAAATCGCTTGAGTAGGGCTTTCCATGGAAGGTGGGGATGGCATACTTCGAAGCGCCATCCTGCAAATCACGCTGAGTGACGACCTGACCATTCGAATCAACTTCGGTGTAGGTCTTGCCGTCGCTGAAAGCTGCAGTGCCGATCGAGGTTTCCTGCTTAGTGGTGTTCGCATCCGAAGATGCGTCGGTAGTTGCGGCGGATGTCGTGCCGGCAGTCTTACTGGAAGCGCCGCGTTTTACAACACCTGCATAAACCGTCTGTGCGCCAAAATTGAGCGCGCCAAGCGGGACAGTAGTGGATGTTACACTCATGCAAAGTGCAACAACGGTTGCCAACGGTAACAAATTATGTCTTTTCATGTTACACTCCTTTCAAAGAACCCTCGGGGACCTTCCCCGTAGTTGCCGCGATTCTACAATATTTTATAATTATAGTCAAGCATAAGCTTGATGATTCTTGAGGTTTTTGCACGTTTAAGTTTTTAATATGGAGAGTTTGCGGAATTTAGGATAAAATAGAGCCATGCCAGAGTTACCGGAAGTTGAAACAATTCGTCGGGGGCTAGATCAGTTTATTTTGCGAAAACATGTGCAGACCGTGCAGGTTTTTTGTGATAAATCTTTTATCGGCCCGAAGGAGTTGATTGAGAGACAAGAAATCATTGCAATTCGCCGTTTTGGGAAAGCGTTGATTTTTGATTTTGCAAACGGAGTTTCGATGATGGTACATCTGAGAATGACCGGACAGCTAATTTTTCGGGCTTTCGGCGAAGAATCCGGCAAAGATTATCGAGAGATGATTGAGGCTGGTGATTTCAAAACCTCGCTTTATGACGAAAAAAGTTTTGCTGGCGGACACCCGACAGACAGTTTCTTCTCGGAGCTGCCAAACAAGCAGACTCGTGTATTGTTCACTCTCGAGAACGGGACTTTATATTTTAACGACCAGCGAAAGTTTGGTTTTTGCAAGGTTCTAGAGACTAGCGAGGTAATGCAGGATAGTTTCATTAAGAAACTGGCAAAAGAGCCTTGGCAAATGAGCGTGGCGGAATTTTCTAAAAACCTGGCGCGACACAAGAATGCGGAAATAAAACCAACTATTCTTGATCAGACAGTGATTGCCGGGCTTGGTAATATTTATGCGGACGAGGCGCTGTTTCTAGCCAAAATTCACCCGGAAAGATTGACCGGATCGCTGAGTGAAACAGAGATTTTTGACTTATTAGAAGCGGCAAAGTCGGTGATGCAAGCGTCGATCGATTCTGGTGGTAGTACGATGGCAACTTACGTAAAGGCGGATGGTACACGTGGGGATTATCTACAAAAATTTGCGCAGGTTTTTCGCCGAGAAGGTGAACCTTGTAATCGCTGTGGAACGGAAATTATTAAAATAAAGGTGGCAGGTCGCGGCACACATCTTTGCCCGCATTGCCAACAGAAGAATCTATGATTTATTTAATTGATGGAGACGATCGCAAAAAAGCTGAGTCAAAAGCTAAGGATTTTTTGGGTGAAAATTATGAAGTAATTGATGCAGAGAGTCTGGAAAAGGCAGATTTAGTGTCGATTTTCCAGGGTACAACGTTGTTTTCTGAAACGAGAAAAATCTTAATCAAGGATCTGGGGACAAAGAAAGAATTATTTGCAGAGCTTTTAAAATATCTTGAGACTGAACACAGAATCGTGATTTTAGAACAGAAGATCGACAAGAGAAATGCCGTCTATAAGGAGTTGGCCGCTGTAGCGAAGAAGAATCCCCAGCAGGTGAAGATTGATGAATTTAAGATAACTGAAGAGGTAGACAAATTCTTAACTTTTCGCGTGTTTGACATTGCTTTAACTGATGGAAAGAGGGCGGTAAAACTACTGCGTGAGGCTGAGGAGAATAATAGCCCATACCTAACAGTGGGGTCCTGGACCAAGAAGGCAGTGGATTTACTGGCGGCCAGACCAAATGGTGAACGCGAAAAACGCATCGTGAAGAAGCTGGCCGAAATTGATATGATGCTAAAACAAACTAGTTTTTCGAAAGAGCCTTGGCTTTTGCTGGAAACTTTTTTGCTTGAATTATCAGACAAAAAATAGGGCGCTGGGCCCTATTTTAAAGATTGACTAAGCCTTCTTGGCGACTATTTAAGCTTTCTTGGCAGTTGCTTTTTTAGTGGTTGCCTTTTTTGCAGTGGTTTTCTTAGCTGCAGGCTTCTTTGCAACAGCTTTTTTCACAGTCTTTGGAGCTTCTTTGACTTCAGCTTTTGCAGCCTTAGCGATTTTAACTAAGTTTGCTTTGCGGCGAGAAGCGGTATTTTTCTTCAAAAGACCTTTCTTTGCAGCTTTGTCATATTCAGACTGAGCTTTTGAAAGATTTTCAGGAGTTGGTTCAGCCTTGAAAGCTTTGAGAGCGGCCTTAATGAACTTTTTAATTTGTTGATTCTGCGCAGTGCGTTTGACTGCTTGGCGTGCTGCCTTTTTTGCAGATTTGATAATCGGCATTAATTTAATTCCCTGTGATTTTTAATAATATTCTTTTGACATATTATACATGATATTTCAAGATTGTAAAGAAAACAGGTTATTCGCTATAATGCTAGTATGAATGTAATTGAATCACTTGTTTTAGGTTTGACGCAAGGTCTGACCGAGTTTATTCCAGTGTCTTCTTCCGGGCATCTGGAGCTAGTCCAAAAATTATTAGGCGCCGGGAGTCGCGCGGACGATTTTCATTTCTTTTTGGAGCTGATTAATTTCGGAACCTTGTTTGCGCTTCTAATCTATTATCGTAAAGAAATTGCGAAGATTTTAAAACAGGTATTTGTGAAACGTGATGTACATATGGCAATGAATCTTTTGATCACTTCAATTCCTGCTGGACTGATTGGACTAGTGCTATCAAAATTTATTGAGCAGCATAGCTTCTTCTCCGCTCTGACAACGATTGCAATCGCAATGGGCACCGTGGGACTTTTGATGATTTTCGTAAATCGCTTACCACGCAAATCTGAGACAGACGAAAATAAATTACCTCATAAAAGAGCGCTTGTGATTGGCCTTGCACAGGTATTTGCTTTGATTCCGGGCGTTTCTCGTTCTGGTTCAACGATTATTGCGGGTCGTGTAATGGGAATGAACTCTGCTTCAGCCGCAAAATATTCCTTCCTTGCTTCTCTCCCAATCATGACGGCAGTGTGCGGCAAGTCGCTGCTTTCAAGTTCAAGTCGCGCTTATATTGCCGCAAACTGGCAGATGCTTTTACTTTCCAACCTTGTAGCCTTTATTTCTGGCTTGATCGCCCTGAAAGTGGTGATGAAGTTTTTCAAGAAGGAAAATTCTATCCCAACCTTTGGCTACTACCGAGTTTTACTCGCCTGCGTATTGCTTGGTATTGTGATTTTTGCCTAGAGCTTGGATTAAAAAATCTACACCGCGGTGTAGATTTTTTATGGCTAAGACTTTTAGGTGAAAGTTTATTTTCTGAATCTAGCCTAGGTTTTGATTTTCTGAACCTAGGCTAGAGTCTCTTATTCCTCGTCTTCAATGATCTGAATATGTGCATCCTTTAGTTGATATTCATCAACGAAGGATGGAGAACTCATCATAAGGTCGATACCCGAGCCGTTCTTTGGGAAGGCTACAATGTCACGAATATTCTTTGTGTCGTTTAAGACCATGAAGATACGCTCGATACCGAAGGCGCAGCCAGCGTGTGGAGGTGCACCAAATTTGAAGGCATTAAGCATGCCACCAAAGCGCTTCTCGACGTACTCATGACCATAGCCAAGAATGTCGAAGACTTTGTACATGATTTCAGGATTGTGATTCCTGACGGCGCCAGAACAGATTTCGTAGCCATTCATCACCATGTCGTACTGGTCAGCGACGATGGCAAGTTTTTCTTCATCGGTTTCTGCAGCTTCAAGAGCAGCGAGGCCGCCTTTTGGCATGGAGAATGGGTTGTGACCGAAGTCGATTTTACGTTCGCCATCATTCCATTCGTAGAATGGGAAGTCGACAATCCAGCAAAGCGCAACAATAGAGTCGTCCTTCAGATTAAAGTGGTCAGCAAAGGCGATACGAAGTTGTCCGAGGATTTTATTTACCTTGGCGCGATCATCAGAGCAGAAAAAGACAGCATCGCCATCTTTAGCGCCAGTAGCTTCTTTGATTTTAGCAAGTTCTTCAGGTTGCAAGAATTTGGCAATTGGACTTTTTTCGGTACCGTTTTCATACATGATGTAGGCAAGGCCGGAGGCGCCAAGTTTCCTGGCTTTTTCAGTAAACTGGTCGATCTGAGAACGAGTGAGGCTGGCGCCATTTTCAACACAGATAGCTTTGACACATGGACTCTGGAAGACCTTGAAGCTAGTGTCTTTCAAGATTTCCGTAAGCTCAATCATTTCCATACCATAGCGAAGATCTGGCTTGTCGACACCGTATTTTTCCATTGATTCCTGGTATGAAATGCGTGGGATTTCTTCAGAGAAAAGTTTTTTGCCAGCAAAGTCGGTGACGAGAGACTTGATGAGTGGCTCGACAGTCTGTCTGACAGTTTCACCCTTATCGACGAAGGACATCTCACAGTCTAATTGATAAAAATCACCATAAAGACGGTCAGCACGTGGATCCTCATCACGGAAACATGGAGCAATCTGATAATAACGTGGCAGACCACCAACCATGAGGAGCTGCTTGAACTGCTGAGGAGCTTGTGGAAGTGCATAGAAGAGACCTGGTTTCAGACGGGATGGCACGAGGAAGTCACGAGCACCTTCAGGGCTGGAGTTAGCGAGAATTGGCGTGGTGACCTCGATAAAGTCGTGCTGGTCCATGTAATTTCTGAGGTATGAATAAAACTTGGCGCGGCGCTTCAGGGTCTTTTGCATGCTTGGACGACGTAAATCAAGATAACGATATTTGAGGCGAAGCTCCTCGCTGGATTCAGGTCCATCGTCGTGGGTATTGACTGGAGGAGTGTCGGAGCGGTTTAAGAGCTCAATACTTTCAACCACGAGTTCAATGTCGCCAGTCTCGATGTTTGGGTTTTTAAGATCAGCTGCACGCTCGCGGATGAGACCAGTTGCGGAGATAACAAACTCATCGCGCAAGGATTCAGCGAGAGTGAAAGCCTGATTATTCTCTGGAGTGATGACTAACTGGATAATTCCCTGATGGTCGCGTAAATCGATAAAAATGAGGCCACCATGGTCACGGCGGGAATTAACCCAACCGGCAACAGTTACGGTTTGATTTAATTTCGTTTTCAATTCTCCAGACAATATTCTCATAAAAAAATAATACCACATCTTAGAGAATAGGGGAAACCTAAAGTGTTGCTCTGATTAGCGAGATAGCGTTCCACTGATTGGCAAGATAGAATCAAAAAAATATCACCTTTTGGGGTGATATTTTCCTTATTTAATAATCGTGCTTGAAGATTTGCGTTTTTAGCTCTCAGGCTGAATCTTCAAGGAAGTTTGACCCTTCTGATTAGTAAATAATGAACTCTTGCCATGGGGCAGGAGGAATTTTCGACTTTTTGCGCGAAGATTCACGTTTAAGTCTACGCATAAGTAAAATTCTTACTCCGTTTAATTCTATTGCTCGCGACCGACCCACCTCGTAAGTCAAAATACTCTAGAATGACTTGTGGAAAAGAGCAATACCTGAGATTTTAGCAGAAACATTAAAAAAATGCAAGCTTTACAGGGGTGGGACTAGACCGGTATTTATAGTAAATGTCCATTTTACAGATACAGCTTATCCTTATTGCATTATTTCGTTTTGATATGGTAACTCTTTACAATACCGGTTGTTTTATGTTATAATATGAGATATGGAAGAAATTAATTTGAGAGATCTTTTGGCTTATTTTAAGAAGCATTTGATCTTGTTTGTAACTTTTGTGGTACTCGTTGTCGCTGGCGGTACTTTTTATACTATTTTTGTGCAGAAACCAGAATATAAGGCTCAGGCAACCGTAATTTTGAGCTCGGATAAGTCGAAAAATACCGTGCAAAATGAAATTAACGCCAACAAAAACTTGATTGATACTTATACCGAGGTGGTAAAATCTCACCGCGTACTCGATCGCGTGAAGCGTGAGATGTTGATTGACGATTCTTATGAACAGCTAGTGAAAAAGATTAATGTTTCTTCCCTTAAAGACACCGAGATTATTAGTATTTCTGTGGTGGATGCCAACCATTACCACGCTTTTGAGCTTGCAAATAGCATTGCTGAGGTATTTACTTCCGAAATTGGCTTAATTTATAACGATAAAAGCGTCAACGTGCTGGACCGCGCAGTCGAGCCACAGAAGCCATACAATGTGGATGTAGTGAAACAAGAGGCAATTTATCTTGCTGCTGGCGTGGTGCTCGCTACCGCAATTATCTTCCTCATGTTCTATTTTGATCGTACGATTAAAACTACTGAACAGATTGAGCAATTATTTAAGCTACCAATTTTTGGTAAGGTACGAAAGTTAGAAACTGAAAAACAGAAGGAAAAGCGCAAAAAAGAAGCTGAAAAACGTGCTAAGAAAGAGGCTAAGCAAGCTATGAAGCTTGAGAAGCAGCAAGAAAAACTGGCAAAGAAGCTTGCACGCGAGGAAGCAAAGAAGGCCTTAGATCTTGAAGCTGAGGAAGCCATCTCGGAAGAATCTGACGAGACAGAGAGTGAGACGGAAGAAAAAACTGAAGAAGTTCCAGTGAAAAAAGTGGTGGAGATTAAGGCAGTTGGTAGGAAGATCATTGCTGAGGAGAAGGCACTTCAGGAGAAATTAGCCGCTGAAAAAGAGGCTGAAGAAGCCGAGATCGACGAGACTGAGACCAACGAGATTGATGAAGATTCCGAGCTTGTGCTTCGCGACAATCCGAAATCAAAGGTGAGTGAGGATTTTCGTACGATTCGTACCAGTCTTTACTTCTCATTGAATAATAAAAAATCAAATACTGTATTGATTACCAGCTCGACACCAAACGAAGGTAAGAGCTTCATCGCGTCAAACCTCGCCGTGGCTTTTGCTAAGACTCAGAAGAAGGTACTTTTGATCGACTGTGACATGCGTCTTGGTCGTCAACATGAAATCTTTGCGCTCTCAAACAAAGCTGGTCTTTCTAACTTGCTAGCTGAGAATGAAGCTAAGACGTATGAAAAATATATACAGAAAACTACCGTGAAGAATTTAAACGTGATTACGCGTGGTGTAGTGCCACCAAACCCAAGTGAATTGCTAGACTCTAGCGATATGGAGGAGTTACTTAGTGAGGCGAAGGAGAAATACGACTACATCATCCTTGACGGCACGCCACTTGACGGACTTTCAGACTCTTTGATTTTGGCTAAGAAAACCGACCGCACAGTGGTTGTCTGTTCTGCAAATATCACCACGATTGAAGATCTGCAGAACTCAAAGAAGGCACTTGAGGCGATTGACGTGAAGGTTTCCGGTGTCGTCTTGAACCGTACCGTAGATGAACGTCGCGGCGACTACTACAACAAATACTACAGCTACTAGATTGATGCGGGTGGGATATAATTAGATTATGATTGATTTACACTTACATATCCTGCCTGGCATTGACGATGGCAGCCGCTCGATGCAAGAGAGTATTGAGATGGCGAAGAAACTAGTTGCGCTAGGATTTCGCGGTGGTTTTTGTACGTCACATTTCATTGCCGATAGTGAGCAGGCGGCTGACAATCAGAAGAAAAAGTTGCTCCGTGAGAAACTACAGAAGGAGCTTGATCGGGCCGGCGTGAAGTTTATTTTACTACCTGGCAACGAAATCTATATCGATCCAAAAATGGTTGACCACCTGGTGGCAAAAAAATCATCTGCACTCGGCGGCGATTTTGAAGGCAAGAAAGGCGTTCGTTATCAGATTCTGTTTGAGCTGCCGTTTTATGCGGAAGTGCCGTTTTTGCGCGACATGATTTTTGAGCTGAAGGCACGTGGGATTACACCGATTTTGGCACATCCAGAGCGCTATTTATTCTTGCAAAAAAATCCAGATGCTGCGGTGGATCTAGTTAAGTTGGGGGTAAAATTGCAGGGGAATTTTGGGAGCATTGTTGGACAGTATGGCGGCAAGGCAAAAAAGACATTAAAGATCTTATTCAAGCAACACTTAATTTCATATCTTGGCACGGATATTCATCGAGCGGACGGTTCCCTGTTTTTGAAATTTGAGAAAGCACAGAAGAAGATTTTGAAATACGCTGGCGAAGAGCATTATCGCAAGATGATTAAGAATGGCGAAGAACTAGCCGGCTTCTAAATTTGATTAAGAATAGTGAAGAACTAGCTGGCTTTTGATTTTTTGTTAAGAACGGCGAAGAGCTAGGTGGGTCCTGATTTTTTGAACGGCGATGACGACGAGACAGCCAAAAGTGGCGCCGAGCGTATCGACTAAGACGTCAAAAGGCTGTCCGGTGCGGCCAGGAACAAAAAGCTGATGAAATTCATCAGTGCAAGCATAGAGGGCACTAAATAGAATAGCTAGGGCGAAGAGTTTTGGCGATTGTTTTTGGCCTGAGTGATGATTTAGTGATTGTTTTTTATTTGAGTGATGTTTTAAATTAAGGTAGAAGAGGAGACCTAAAATGGCGTATTCGGTAAAATGGGCGGTTTTACGGACGAAGAAGATGAGAGTTTTAAGGTCAAAGGCTGACGCCGAGGTACTAGTTTTAAGATTTGGTACGAGGTCGGAAATTAGATTGACAAAGAAATTACTTTGCGCGTTTGAAGAATCAGGACCAAAGGACGACATGGCAAAAATAAAAAGCATTTGAAAAATCAGGAGCGCCAAAAGAATGGTTGCGGTTTTTGAATGACTTTTTGGTGTATTTTTTGAGGTCATGTTTGCGATAAGATTTTTTAGATTATTTTTAGATTATTTTTAGATTATTTTTAGATTATTTTTTATGATTAGTTTTCGATCTTATTAAATTTTGATATTTAGTTTTGGAGATATTCCTGGAGCTTGGCCTTGGCGCGGTCGACAGAATCTTGGTATGGGTGCCAGACAAAGTGCTTTGGCTCAGGATAGGTGAAGGTGGAAGTGATGTCAGCCTTGCCATCAACGTCAATTAGTTCGGTTTGCCAACTGGCGAGCGTGGTGAGCTGGCGCTGAACGAGATATTTGAGGTCGTCACTTGTGAAATTGGTCTGAATATTTTTAGCGATGGAGGCGAAAATCTGATCGATGCGACTTAGGTCATTTGGACTAGTTTGTAGTTTATGAAGAAGAGCGGAAAGAATTTTCTCCTGATTGCGGCCACGTTCGCGATCACCACCAGCCCAACTAATCGAAACACGTTCCCTAGCAAAATCGAGAGCTTGATCGCCGTTTAGATGGTATGTGCCTGGTTCATAATGGCGCCTACCGTGATAGGTATTGACGACATAAGGAATCGTGACGTCAACGCCACCAAGCTGATCAATTACAGAAGAAGTAGCGTCAAAATTGATGCGGGCATAGTAATTAAATTTGATGCCATAGAAGTTTTCGAGAGTGTGAATCGACTCGTTGACACCATAAAGTCCGGCGTGAGTGAGTTTGTCGAGCTTGCCATTCATGGCGAGCGGGACATAAAAATCGCGAGGGGTGTTCAAAATGAGGATTTTATGTTTTTTGGGATTGAAGACCATGATGAGATTAACATCAGAGCGGGCAGCAAACGGCAGGGTGTGGTCGCGGTTGTCGATGCCGCTGATATAGACCGTGAACGGAGAGTCGAGAGAGCCATTTTTGGTGACCTCAACTGTCTTTGGCGTGACAGTAAGTTCGATATCCTGCAAGACATGAAGTTTGGCGAAGATTTCTTGGTTATTCTCTTTGAGAGATTCAAGATAGGACTCGCCAATCAACATGGTTTTTAGGTTACCGGAATTCACGGAGGCTTTATTAATTAGGCTAGTGGTTAAGGTGAGAAGATTTTCATAATGCACTAGATCGGAAGCGGAGAGAGTGCGTGCAAGGAGGCCGGTGCGAGTGGATTGATCGTTTTGCAAGTATTGTTCTACCGTTTTAAGATATGGGTCGCTTTCGAGTAGGCCGAGATAAGTGATTTCTCCAGAACCAGTTTTTGCAAGTTCGGAATCGGCGAGGGTGACGAGGCTGTATTTTTCGTGGTAGTTGGCGTGAGTGTCGAATTGTGAAAAATAGTCGTTGTATTTATAAAAAACGAAGCTGAGCGCGAGGTTGATGATGGTGTCGAGGATTAAAAGAATGACGACAAAAACATAGCGTTTACTGAGAGTAATGAGGAGGGCGAGGATAAGAAGAACCCCGATGGCGAGAAAGCCGAAGAGGCGGATTGGCAGGAGCTGGGCTTGATATAAAAAGTAGAGGGCCGAGCAGGTCGAGAGAAGGGCGAGCAGCTGAAAAAGAGCGCGGATGGGAGTGGATTTTCTTTCGGATTTTTCTTGTTTCATAGAGTAATTATACATCTTTTGAGGCTTTAAAGCGATTTTAAAGAGGAACTAGATAGACTCCTGGTGGCAAATACAACAAATAATCGCGGTGAGGTGCGAGGTGCTGAGTTTGAGGTGGTGGTATAATATAATATCATGGAAGAAAATATTTATATAGAATGGAACAAAGAAAATCAGAGTGATCAGATTTGGTGGGGGACAGTCTATTATGGTATTTCAGAAGACGATATCAAATCTGGAAGAGTTTCTAATAGCGATCTCAATGACGCTACGGGTTTTGGCGATCATGTGTTTTCCTTTGATAAAGAGAAAGCATACTGGCTTTTTCGAGATTATCCATGGGCTTTAAATCAGCATGAAAAGGAGATTTTTGACAAAGAAAACCCCTATTGGAAAGAATTCTTTAAGGATAGGCAGTAGTTTTTTGGTATTAGTATCAAAAAATAAAAGTACGGTTAACATATTACAACATAAAAGACCATTTTCGCCAAGCGGGAAAATTGGTCAAAACTCTCGAATGACACTAGCGGCATTTCGATAAAAAGAGGTCCTCTTGTCCTAGGAACAAAACCTAGCGAATGACCTCCTTAACGTATTTTAGCACCGACACTGAGGTTCTAAGAATCACTTGTAGGGTATTTTCGGACGTAAATTTACCGATTAAGTTAAGTAAAATATACAGACAAAAAAAGTAGGTTTTCCTACATCTTTTTATTATATGTATTTTTTCGTTATCTACAGTTTTAATAATCCAGTAAAGTAAAATAACAAAATATTACAACATAAATGATCATTTTCGCCAAGTGGGAAAAATGATACGGGCTGGAAAAGGTGCAGAACGTACCGTTGTGGATTTCGAGCTACCCAAGTACACCTGTTATCTTATAGCTCAAAATGACGATCCAGACAAACCAGAAATTGCACAAGCACAAGCGTATTTTAATATTCAGACTTTTATGTAAAGCCGTTTTTATATTTACTAGATAGGCTGATGACTTACCTATAAATTTTCAATATTATTAAGCATATATCTCAAGAAGCTAATGGGAATTTTTCCATTATTGCAAGGTTCCGTAGCTCTATTATCATAATCATCTATAATGTCTCCGTCTTCATATATATTAAGAATATAGATTTTAATATTATAATCTTTCTCTATTTTCTCAAAAACCTTTTTTCTACTAAAATAGAAGTTTTTTATTCCAGCGTCAATTAGTATTTTTATGTATGGAGGAGTATTGAGGATATATAATCTTTTATCAATAGTTAGTGATACTTTATCACAGGCGAAAGATGATCTAGTAATGATAAATTTTATTTTGTTATAATCATTTTCAGCCAAATCTATATCGCCATCCAAGATTCCATTACCATAGTTAGTCAACCCTGCCATAAAACTGCGATTTTCGCATGGAGCGATTATTTTAATTTTTCTATCAAAAAGAAGGACCGGATCGACAGATGGATAAATAGCATAATTAGATTGCGGACCGATTTTTATTAACTCATTCCACTGTTTCATGTCTTCTTTAATACTTAAAGTATTGCCAGAATTATCTAGCAATATAAACTCCTCTTTATCATAATATCGGTCAACATAGTGTATACTGTCAGGATCAGCAAATGCGTCTAAGGATAAACAATTATCAGATATGATTCTTGGTTCAGTAAAAATAGAAATTCTTGGAATATAACCATCAGAACGATACAATGCCCGAACCGTATTTTCATTAAGTGAAACGCTATTTGTGCCAGACCTCACATAATAGTTACGTCTATACGAGCTGTCCGCCTCACCCCAAACACGATGTGGTATAATATTGCTTTTTGGAATAAAAATCAATAGAGCACTCTTATGGTTTTCTTCTATAATTTTAAAATCAATTCCAGCCGGAGTAGGTTCAACGATTGTCTGGATGCATGAATCTAATAATTCGTATAGACTTCCATTATATTCATTAGATATTTTAACCCCATCAGCCTCCGAGTACTCAATACCCCATGCAATAATTCCATCTGAAGTATTTAAATAAGCACAAATTTCTTTAGCTAAGAGAGATTTTTGATGCCTTAAAAACTCCTTCTCCTTTTCAAAAACCTGTTTTTTTATAGCTTTGAATTCAAGCCAAGAGGATTCACCATCCTTCGAGTCTGATATAAGAGGAATCAAATCATCTAAACTCTTTATCAAATCATATTTTTGCCTTACGTAATTCCTTTGCATTATTCATTTTTCTCCACATAAACTGCTTGTCGTAATTAAAAAACTATCGTTTTTGTAAAATTTATTTTTTAAAAGGATTATTATAAAGACGAGTCTATCTTTTCACTATATTCTTATCTAAAAATAACCACTTTTAGGATACTACTGTTCAAACTCAATTTCTTCATTAACCTTTTGATGGATATCAACTCTACTAGCAATATCAATCGAATTAACTAACCATCCATTTAAGGTGCAGTTTTTTATAAATTCATCAATCCTATTTATGCCGTTCATCTCTTTGAGTGTTACAACTACGCCAAATCTGATTCCCATACCATCCCTAGGGTCTAAACGATTATTTGTCTTAATTTCCATACCCCAGTTCTTGTTTTTGTAAGAGTCCTTCGGAATCATTCTCTTAACCGCACTTTCTGTAATATATTTTACATTATCCCATTTTCTAAACCGTCTTCTAGCTTCCCTTTCTAAAATATAGTCCCCCTCATCATCTGGCGACTCATCAATATTTTGTCTATCACCCTTAATATCTTTGATTTTATTATCATTTCCTATACGACCAAAATGCAAATTCAATTCAGTATTTGTATAATCGACACCTTGTGATCTGTCGCATAGCGGAAAATAACACATAGTTGCTTTTGCAATATATGGATATTTCTCATCCTTTAAGGGAATTGGGAAGTTATAGCTATATGTATTCCATTTTTCGCTAACATCAGATACTATAAATTTAATCTCATCGTCTTTTGCTTGGACGATATCGTTAATATGAATTGGCACAATACCGTGCCCATATACGGCAACTTCTTCAGGAGTTGGCTTTTCATTCCATCCCCTTGCAGCATCAATAATCATGGCTTTTGCTACTTCTCTGTTAAATCCTAATACATTTATTAAATAAGCTAACTTTCTTGCAATCCAGGGAGCGGCATAAGATGTACCAGCAACACTTGCGGCGCCTAAAGGTTCGCAAACTCTTATATACTGTTCTTCGCTTCCGCCATAATAACTAACATCAGGTTTTGCAAAAAAAGATAATACTAATCCTCTTCGAGTATACTTAGTCTGTAGTCCACTTTTCGTGACTGCATTTACAACCATACTATTAATGGAGTCAGCGGGTGACCCAATTTTTAAAATATCTGCATTCGGTTTATTCGTTCCTGCCACAACAAATATTACATCATTCTCGGATTGAATTTGGTCTAAAATTGAAGCCTCGGCAGAAATAAAATTGTCATTTATCTCCTGATTGCTGCCAAGTGATATATTCCATACCTTTATGTCTTGGTTACCAGCCACGATACTTTTAATTTGTTTTATAATTGAAAAGGAGGAGAATTCAGCACCGACAGCGACTCCAAAATGCCTAACTCTAAATCTTCCGCAGCCATCATCTAACCAAGGATTTAATTTTATACCATCGACAATAATAGAAGAAACTGCCGTCCCATGATTATAATCATTTGGCCCTTTATATATATCTTTTGAAACTAAATCATGATACTCTACCCATTTATTAAAATACACTATCTCGTCAAATAAGGTGTCAATAACTCCAATTACTGGTTCATTAGTTGGATCTGGTATAGTCATTATTTCTACTTGACTATCATTAACAAATTCGTCTGGCGATAACATTGATAAATTACCTGTTGCCATGGAAACAAGATATGGTGCTTTTTCAAAAAGCAGCTCCACCTGTTTTTCGTCTAAATATACAGTTTGGTTATCCAAAATTCTGGTGCTCAATATATCTATTCCTAGTTTTTTAAGCAAAGTTTTTGTCTCTTTTTTTACGTCATAAAGAGTTATGATACTCTGCTTAAATTCAGCTGTTGGTTTTTCTATCTGAAACGACTCAATATAAGAAGTATCGGCAATGACCTGTTTAAATAAAGACATGCTTATTGGTAGTCCGTTAAATACTATTGGATTGATATCTCTTTTATCTTCAAACTTTTTCTTATTTATGCTTCCCGCAAATTTCTTAGATAGAATATCTGAAGTGTTTGAAATTAATTCTATACTTTTTACTAAATCCTCTACGTCAAGAAAGTAGGTTATTATGTGTTTATTTTTATCTGTATTAAACTTTGCGCCCACAATCGAATTATTTGAATCTGTCCCCTTAAAGAGGCCTGCGATGCGGTTACTTTTTGCAACGATTTTATTATAATAGACACTGATCAATAATCCATCAAATGGTCTTGTCTCTTTATCCCAAAAATCTTTAATTTGATTTAATTGAGATTTTAATCTCAATAGATGTTCTGTTGTGACTTCGACCTTTCCATTCATTGCTACACCGCCACTTATATTATTTTTTCTAGCTTGTATAAAACGTTTTCCCTTTAATTCCAAAACATTATTCATTTTCTACTTCCTCTTTTTTTAATTTTCTAGATACGGCGCTTTTGGATTCTCCCTTTAGTTTTTCGATTTCTCTTACCGTAAAACCTTCCTCATACAATTGATTGATATCTTTTTGATTCAAGTTCCCTACAAAATTATTATATAGTCTCTCTAAATAATCGTACTCGGAGTCGAATTTACTAAACGCAAGTGATGTTTTTATAATGTTTTTTAATTCTCCTGGATAAGGTATTTTATCTGCTGTTTTTAATATTTTTTTGAATAGTCTAGTATCCCTCGATATATTCTTAAAATTCTTGACAAATGAAGAGAAGTAGTATTCAGCAACTTCTATCAAGTCTTCATTACTATACCTATTAAAATTAATAGTCGCATCAAATCTACGGATCAGTGCTTTATCAAAATTTGAATATAAATTAGTAGTCGCAATAATCACTATTTCCTTATTGAGCTCCGTAAGTCTATCCAGTTCTCTTATGATCGTAGATGTTACTCTTCCCATTTCTCTAATATCATTAGAATTGATTCTGTCCAGAGCAATAACATCAATTTCATCAAATAAAACCACTGATTTATTTGCACTTGGAAGTATGTTTATTTCTTTAAAAACCTTTACAATATTTTTATTAGTCTGCCCCAATTTACTATCTATTAAACTTTCAAAATCTACCACATATAGAGATCTATCTAATAATCTTGCCACATTTTTTGCCGCTTCTGTTTTCCCACTACCCGGCAACCCCTCAAATATAAACTTATTTATCCCAACATCATGTTTTACCGCATTAATAATGCCTTTTATGTCTTCCATTATTTCTAGTGGAAGATATAATGATTCTAGATTTTTTATTTCTACTTGTCTTAAAAAATCACTTTCAAATTCACTGTTTTGCGGCGAATATATATTTGATTCAGATATTAAGCCCATAATATATTCTGCCAGCTGATAATCGCCGATGCTGTCAAAATATCTTGCGACTGCTATTGCCTCATTTTTAAATGATTTTTCATTCCTTTCTACGTGATATCTTATTAAATTTAAAACGTTTTGTTTTTTCATACAATCGTGTCTCCTATGTTTATAATACTATCATAAATCGGGACATGATTCTACTTTTGTGGGACATATATTGTATGTCGTTACTGCATAGGATTACGTGTTTTCTTTTTTAATAGACATAAAGCTTCTTTAATATATTTTCTACTCGTAAGGATAAAATATATACCAACTAGAAGTAAAGATAATAAATTAAGATAAAAGTTATTGATATAGTAAGCAATAGACGTTATAAAAAATATGGCATTCACAATAACAAACCTTCTTATATCAAATTTTATATCTACTATCTTCCTACATTCAATTAGCCTGTAGATTGCCATAACTGCGTATGCTATTAAGGTGGAAATACATGCTGCATATAAACCAATATACCCAATTAGCGCAACATTGATTACAATGTTTATAATTGCAGAAACCATTGTGGTAAGAAAGACTTCTTTGCTTTTTTTATACGCTATATATATACCCATCATTAATCCGACTACTACTCTCCATATATTTGAATATACTAATATCGGAATGTAGATATATGCTTCCCTGAAGCTCTTTCCAACTATAAATGGAAAAATTATTGAAATGAATGGCAGGAACAAAATGCCTAAGTTAGAAAAGAAGAAAATACTTTCATTTATGACTTTTGAATATAAACTAGCACTATTTTCTTCTTTGCGCCACAATACGGCCATTTCATGCCATGAAGTGTTGTATATAACAAAAACACTATTGAGGATGTTAGAAATTTTACTAGTAACTGAATACACTCCGCTGGCTTGTAGCCCTAAGATGATTGATATTAAGCTTCTATCAGAAACATTAATTATCCATCCTGATAAGTAGTCAGGGATTAAAGGTATAGAATAGATAAGCATTTCTTTGATTATTTTTTTATTATGGAGACTTTTTCCTGTTTTTGCAATCCTTAAATGTCTGACTTTAAGAATAGCCAATACAGATATAATCGCATTTGAAATGGCTGACGATATTAATATACTTATAACTCCAATCTTTAGAAAATATAAAAGTAGTGTATTAAGTAATATATTTAATATTGAGCCAATTATTGTTATAATTGCAAATTTTTTTGTTTCCCCGATTCCTCTCAGGATTTGCAACATGCAAGTCGAAACCATCATTGACACTAAATTTAATATGATCCAATTTGCAAAACGTTGTTTAATAATATTAAGGATTATTACACCAACTAACGTCGTACATATAATTAACGATAATATAAAATACAATCCGCTGCGTATAATTTTCGATGTGGATTCACAGTCTCCTCTTTTTTCGATAAGAAATCTGAAAAATGCACTATCTATCCTTAATATAAGCACAGGAAGAAAAAGTGATATATAGATTTGAATTAAATCAATTTCACCATACTCTTTAGTTGTTACTACATTTGTAGCCAGGGGAATAAGAATAAAATTTGAAAATTGACTAACTATTTGACTTGCAAAAATTACAGCTGTATTTTTAAAAAACAGTCCCTTTTTATTGCTCATGTATTTTTTCCTCATACTTATACTTATCTTTATCTCTAATTTTCATATCAATATACATGAAGAACAATGTTGATCCATGCCGTATAACCGACCCAAAATCAGGCTCGAATGCAGTTGATGCGATTTGATAGCTTAGTAAAAATATAACTAATAAATTATGATTTATGTCCTTATTTTTCAAAGCCTTAAACAATAGAATTGATAAATATGTTTGATATATAAAAAATAGTAATTGGATAACGCCTTTATTTATAATTTCTATTGGAAGCATTATTCTTATAAAATTACATGTGTAATTTAGAACAAAAATAAAAAAAGTTTTACTGTTTCCGAAAATATTTTTTATCAGCGTATTTGTTCCTAAAAGACTTCTTTCAGTGATTTCCCTAACGGTAACTATTTGATAATAATATTTTGGAAATATTATACTGGAAACAAAAAAACATAAATATAATAGAAGAAATATTATAATAATCTTACTGGTAATATTTTTGAATCTAAAAAAATAAAAAACTACAACTGAAATATTAAAAATCAATAATAGCAAGATATAATATTCCCTAAATAGAATCGTTTCTATAGCTAAAACAAGATTTATTAGTATTATCTTAGTTCTTCTCTTAGAATTACTAATAAGTACTGAATAAATAGTAAAGAAAAACAGTAATTGTATCACCTCTTTACTAAGATTAAAACCAAAAATACTAAGTATTATCACTGAGAAATATATAAAAATAAAATCATTAATAGTAATTGTTTTATATTTATTGAGCATAAAACAGATGATCACTATAAAAATTATAGTAATCATAAAACTCCATTCCAATAACGTCGTAAAGTTAAAGACATTAATAGCCTTAAAAAAATTGGCTGTAAACATATAAGATGTCCCCCTATCAATGCCATACCCCTCCATTAGGATTTTTATTTTATTTGAATCAATAAAATATTTTTCTGAAAGTACGGAATATTGGAATACTTTACACAATAGACTAACAGGAATGAGTAGCAAAATCAAAAATACTCTTTTTCTTTGTGATAGTTTTAAGTTATTGTTAAATTTTCGGATCATATTTTCATTATTTCATTAAAAATTCTTTCACAATTCTTGTCATCATGAAATACAAAAACCATGTTAATCCTTTTTTTGTATTTTTCTGAAAGTTTAAAATCCTCATTAAAATTTATAATATGTTTTATTAAATCTTCTTCAGTTTTACAAACATCTCCATATCCATTTTTTATATAATCGATCCGATCATCCTGAAAATGTTTTGACATAAATTCGTCAAAATCAAACTGATAGTATAGAACCGGTTTTCTCATATACGCAAAATCGTAAACTACACTAGAATAATCTGTAATAAGTAATGCTGATTCTTTAAGTAATGTTTGTACGTTATTATCCTTTTCACTTAGTATACCTATATTCTTACTTGTAGTTTTGAAGGATTCAAGAAATTTTTGCATCTGATGATGTGGGAAGAATTTTATTATGAGATTATTTTGCTCTATGTATTTAATAAACTCTTTATTATTTAATAAATGAGACCACTTTTTATAGTAACAAGACTCTGTAAAAGGTTTCTTTTTTTCTAATATATTAGATTCTCGTCCAATCCAACGTCTCCATGTAGGCATAATTAGAATCTGATTCTCTTTCTTATTATAATGCATAAGATTATCATATCTTGCAAGACCGGTATATTTTATTCTATTTTCTGGATATCCATAATATTGACTGCGAAGCAATTCATATTCAAGCTTTGAGCCACTCGTCATTAATCTAAAGTGTGTATTTTTATAGAAAAACATCGGTATTATATTTGAGATAACACCATGCTGAAGAAATACAACATTATCATACAGGCCGACCTTATGTAAAATAGAGAAAAGCATGTGACATGGATCAGATCCTTTGTCTGTCACAATATTTTTATTAGCGGATAGATATAATAGCCAATATACTATACTACCAAACTGGATTACGCCGCTAAAATGCTTAATTTTATCATAATCCTTTGATTTTTTATCTATTGCATAGAAGCATATCTGTTCCGGATGTTTTTCTTTAACAAACTTAAAAAAATGGTATCCATTGTCTCTACATGTGTCTTTTAGCTCTGCTACTAACCATACTTTTTTATTTGTGATAGCTAGAATCAGTTTTAGTATCAATGAAGGTGCAAACAATATAGTATATTCAATAACACCGAGAATATCCTTTATCTTAATATATTTTATTTTGCTTAGCATATTGTTCCTTATTAATTAGCTTTATATACTCTAGCCATAATTTGGTGTGTTCTTTTGATATGTCATACTGTCTTAGGGCCATAATGTCTTTGCTCTGAATAATACGGCTATTCTTTTTATTAAGGCTTTTATCTATATTTTTATTCCATTTAGCTACATTTAATGATACAGATGAAATAATATTACTTTCTCTTTTTACAACAACCGGCAGTCCATTGTTAAGTATAACACTCAATCCGCTTATAATCGCCTCCAATGAGACCATCCCCATCCCCTCATATAGGCTTGGAAGACAGAAAATATCCATTACTGAATATAACTTATTAATATCATCACGTTGACCGAGGAAAAGCACAGAGTCTTCGAGACCAAGCCTTTTAACTTTCTTTTTAATTTCATCTTCAAGCGGACCAGAGCCGACAAGTAAAAGCTTTGAATCTGGCTTTTTTTCGTGGTATTTTTTAAAGACATCAACAAGAAATGTATGATTTTTGGTTTGGACGAAACGACCAACATGGCCAATCACGATTGTGCTATCCTTTATGCCAAATTCTTTGCGAAGTTTTTTCCGAGCCACTTCATCAAATTTAAATTTATCAACATCAATAGCATTATGAATAATTTTTACTTCACCGCGATCAAATGCTTTATCACCAAATAAATAACGACCTGCCACCTCTGAGCAAGCAAAATAATCCGTAGCATAATGCTTACTGAATGGACGCAGAATATTCTTAATTAAATTACGTTTCCATTCTTTTGGATTACTAGTCGAGTGGCTATGAGCGATCCGAATTGGTATGCCAACTTTTTTTGCTACATATAGTGGGAATACAGATAGAGTGCTTAGGTTTGCATGCACAATGCGATATTGATTTTCTTTAAATAACTTCTCTAAAGCTTTTAGATATTTTGGAAGATTTTGATATTTCGGAACAAGAAAAACTCGGCCGCCGAGCTTTTTAATTTCATCATACGGAATACGAGTGGAATCTTCGTCGCAAATAAAATCAAACTGAACCTTTGAGTGATCGAGGTGACGATAGTAGTTCATAATGACTGACTCAACGCCGCCACCAACCCATTTACCCATAATCTGGGCAACAATGATTGGTTTTTTCTGCACTTCTTTACTCACCTTTTATGCCTTTATCTCTCTAATAACTTCTACCTATCATACCTTATTTTTGACATTTTGTCAATTTACTGTGGTAGTGGATATGAATAAAAAAGAGGGAGTCTTTACTCCCTCTTGAGACTTATGGAACTACTTGCCGGATTTGCCGTTCGGATTACCGCCAGCGTTATTGCCGCCGGATTTGCCGTTGTTGCGGCCGGGACCGCCAGCGTTATTACCGCCGGAACCGCCAGTATCATTTTCGCCAGTATTATTTCCACCAGCACTACGATTGCCAGGTCCACTGCCACTGTTTCCACCGGCATCGTCATCGTCGTCTTCTTCGCCGCCGTCTTCGCAATCGTCCTCGTCACCATCTTCAACATCTTCGCCGTTCCCTTCGAATCTGGGGTCGTCGGTATCGAGATTTTCCTCAGCCGCAAACAAATCATCTGCCAGCGCCTCGTCAATCTCGATGGCCTGACTAGCACCATTTCTAACTCTGACGACATAGGCACAATCAGGTCCGATCTCGCCATTGGCGCGCCGAATTACGTCGACTTCGTCACTGGCTTTGCAGGCATCGATAATCCGCTTGGAATTTAAATAGAGATGGCGATCGATTTCAAAGCCAACCCCAGGCAGACGAATCCCCTCCTCCAGACTCTCCGCGTACTCCTCAAATTCCTTATAAAACTGACCAATCTCCGAGTAAACATCAAACAACAGCTTCCTAGCCTCTTTCTGATTCTGCGAACAATACTGGCGGTAGTTCTCCAGAAAAAGCGGCATATTCAAAAGCTCGACTACAAAATTGAAGAACTCACTCTCCTCATTCGTAAAATGAATAAATGAGGTAGTGACGCAGTCGCCGGCCGAGATGTTTGGAGACTTGCTATAGCTTTTCAACAACTTGATCTCTGGCATTGACTTAAAATTCTGATGGGCGCCGAGCATCGCATTGAGACTGCGCTCAATATCGAAAGCCTCATCTTTGCTCCCCATCATGACCACCAGCGGAATCTGACACTTGACCGCCTGAAGCACACTGACGAAATTGCCGACCAGCTCCACCTTCTTCTTGACGATTTTGCCAATGGTCTTAAAAAAGCGCTTCTCGTACATCACAGTTGCATTGTTCTCGTTCATCTCTGCCCCCTTTCATAAGAAAACTGCAAGGTTCCATAAGTTTTAAATTACCTTGCAGATAGCAACACTTATATTAAATCATATTTAATGAAGAGAACAAGGATAAGCATAAAAAAGAGGGAGAAAATCTCCCTCTTCCACCCACAGGAAATGCTGCCAGTGATCTGATCTGTTTCTTATCTGACCTGCTTCATCCACATAGCAAGAGTGCCATCTTTTTCAAGACGACTGAGCATATTGCGATACGACGGCGTAAAGATTATGTCTTCCTCACTACTCGTATCACAGGCCTTTGCCACCTTACGGTAATAAATACCGTAGAGATAGACAAGCGACTTCATGCTCGAGCCTGCAACCGTCTTGTTGTCTTCATCCACCGAGAGCAAGTCATCCAGAAAAGTCTTGCTGTTTTCCTCCAACAAGAGTAAGTCATCCAGAAAGATCTTCTTGATTCTGTCGATCTTGTGGATCTCGTTCTTGAGGATGAGAGACTCATAGCTGTTGTCTCCTTCAGAGAGCCTCAAGCTCGCAAGATATTCGAACTTATAGGCAAACTCAAAGATTTCCGGACTGTGAATCAGCTTGCCATATGCAGCGACAAGCTCCTTTTCTTTGTCGCAGAAACTGCAGAACATCTGCTGAGTTGCCTCGGCCACCTCAATGTTCGGATGCTTGGCGCAAAATTCGATCATCTTGACTTCCGGCATCTCGCAGAGAGATACATAGAGCTTGTAGATCCGCCCATAGCACTGGTCAAAGAAGAGCTTCTCGATAGAGGTGACACCCTCAAAGTCCAGATTACCGATCTGGGCCTTAACGAAGGTGGATTCCTCGTTGCTGTCAGGCTCCGATCCGAAGTTTGCCTCGTCAGTGACGATTGACTTGATGTAGATGGTCTCCTTGCCATAGGTGACACCCAGGATCGAGGCTTCCTTCTCATCAACCAGTTCGCCGATGAAGCGCAGATGCTTGATCATCGTTTCCGCGAAGACAAGCTTCTCGTGCAGAAGTGTGTTTACAGTAGTGAAGAAGTTGCGTTCAACTTCCATTCCCATTGCCTTAACTGCGTTATCCATGTTTTCCCCTTTTCTATGAATAAGTTTTTGCAAGGTTTTCCTGTGGGTTTTAAAGAACCTTGCAAGTAGCAACGTTGATATTATATAATTTTATTATTATGCTGTCAATTTTCTACGGGGGTGGCGAGAGTCTAGTCTGGCGTGGTGCCTGATTTGAAAATTGCAGTTTTTTACTGAAGTTGGTGATACCTGATTTTATTCTCACGTTTTTTGTTGCGAGTATAATTTTCCATGGAAAAAGGAGGAGTAAAAACTCCTCCTTTCTTGGAACTCATGCGACTCGAATCGTCTTAAACGTTAGGCTGTCCTAAAGGCATAGCCAACCCGTTCAATCAGATTACGCGGCGTAACCGGTTTGTGAGAGACTTTTTCAAGCCCCTTACAAATATAGGTTGCCTCGTAGCTGCCGTTTTCGGCCAACGATTTTAATTCTACATACAAGTCATCTTCAGAGAAATCGGTGTGGAGATTGACCCCCTCAATGATTTTCTCGTAAAGCTTCGACATGTAGGTAAAATAATCGTCATGGTCGACCAGACTGGACGCATCGAGTACCTGAACCAGGTCCCAGATGTCGGAGACAATCTTGCAGGTTTCCTTTTCGTACTTCAGGAACCTGCCATATGTCTCAGACATGCGACTGAATTCAGTCACGATTTGCGGGGATTCATAGCCGTTGCCGACTAAGTCGAGAGTCTTTTTCCAGTCTCTCAATAATCCCAGCGAGTGGCGAAGCTCAATGAGCTTCTGTTCGAGCTGCTCGAAGCGATCGGGCTGCTCGGACGAATCGTCGTGCGGGTCAATAGCCAGTCGAGTTTCCGTGCAACCACAGGTCGCAAGGCTGAAGTATACATCCTTGTAGTAGGTCTGCATACCGCTCAGAATCTCGATGCTGTTGTCCGCCAGGCTCTTGCTGTTGAGGGTAATCAAGCTGAGAAACAGCTTTACTCTCGACTCAAGTGCCTCCTGTGCTGCGACTGCCTTAGAACGTGTAACCTTTCCCATATTTCCCTCCTTTGAGAAAATGGTCGTCACAAATGTGACGGTGAGTTAGCATGAGTGTTTTAAGGTGCATCACTCATGCAAGTGACGGCTATATTATACCATTGTGCTTGTGTTTTGTCAAATATCGCCCTGAACTAACATCTCAAGGTGTTACACTTGAGGGATTAGAGTAGCAGAAGAGGTAGCAATAAAGTAGAAAAAAGCAAAAGAGGGAGAAAAATCTCCCTCTTCCTTGAAACTCATGCAAAGCGCGAAAGGTACTGCAGCAGCAGATCGGTGAATGTTGTCTTTTTCTCCTGGGATATTGTTAAATATTTTTCACTCCCAGGTGCCAGGATGCCCAATTCTTCCACCTTTACGCAGAGGTCGACACTCCGATCAAGAGGTTCAATGCTGAACCGGTGTTTACTCGATAAATCAATCAAGTCAAATGTAGCCTGATTGATTTCAGAGTAGAGATCGTCCAGCTGTTTGCGCCATTCCTGAGATTTTTCAATCTTCTCCCTGAGAAGCTTAGACACCATGTGTCGAGCGATCAAAACTTGGACGAAGTGAATATGCGATTCGTACTCCTCAAGAAACTCCCTGAAGGTGCCGTCGATATATTCAATCTGAGCGTTCAAGCTCTTCATGGTGTCTGGGGCTATGATCTTATAAACCCCGTTCTCGTTTGATGAAATGCCAACAAGGTGATCAAGGTTTACTTGACAAAACTCCACCCAGCGAATAGTGGTCTCCAGATTTTCAACTGCGCAAGGATTCTGCTTTTTTGCGTCAGCCTCAATCATGGATCGGTGATCCTGGATGAATCTGGTCAGCTCTTTGCTGAGCTTAGACTTTGCGACGATAATGGTCTCAGCCGCCTCAGCAAAACGATTAACAACTTCCTTCGTAACATTCAGGTTTTTCATTTTCTTCCCCTTTCGAGAACAATTTGTCTGCAAGCATGAGTTTTAAAGTACCTTGCAGATAGCAACATATATATTATACAATATTTTGTGCATTACGTCAATGTTGCCCCTGAGTTAACATCTCAAGTGCAATGCCTTGAGGGGTTAGAGTAGCGTTACTTCTCGAATATGCTTTTTTCGGGGAGAATTTTATTAAATGCGGCGGCGAGGGCGGCTCTGGTTTTTGCGGGGTCTTTCACCTCCCCATCATTAATACAAAGGACGTGATATTTTTGAGATTCAATCATGCGGATGATTTGTAGGTTTTGTTTTTCATCTTTATTTAGCATGGTGTGATGCGAAAAATTGGCACTTCTTGGGATAAATTTACTTTCAAGTAGTTGCGTGTAGTAGAAAACTAGATGCGAAATATCGCGATCCGAGCGAAAACGGCGAAGTGATGTTTCAGTGAACTCCTTGTTATGTTTTTGCCAGACCGCCTGAAAGGTGGACTTTTTGTAAGCGATAGCACAATGTGGGTCATAGAGAAGCGAGAACTCTCGCCAAGGTTGAAGGAGAAGATTTCTCAGGTTGAATATACCATATTTGATATTATATGCCTTGGATTTATGAAGCTTATAAAAGCTACGCTTATCGTAATCCTGGTTAACTAGCGCCATATTATTCATCTGAATATATGGAAATATATCACGAGACGGATTATTTATGAGGATATTTTCAGCAAAGAAAGCTCGTGGAAGTAGCTGAGTTTTTCCCTGATATTGACCTGCTTTGAAGAAATCTTCCGGGTAAGTTTTCCTCAGTAGATAAAAATCATCATTAAAATAGACGAAGTTTTCGGAAAGCTCTGTAATTCTATGGAGATTATTTTCGATGGTATGAGAATTGAAGGTCGGTAAAAATTCCTTAGGAATAAAATCACTGTGGTGAATAATTTTTAGTTTCGGATGGCCGGGATTTAGCCAGTCTGGAAGATGTCCGGCCGTGACAAAGAAGATACGATTAATCCATGGGGCGAATTTTTCAACACCACGAAACCAATACTTGAGAAAATCAAAATCGTTTCGAAAACGCAAATCGCTTGAATCAAATCTGGGCTTTTCGAGAGAAGGCCGACCTACGATTGAAGGCTGATTTTTGACAGAAGGCTGATTTTCGGCAAAGGCTCGCTTTGAAGTCGAGGATGTTTTTTCGATGAGGGGCCGACCTTCGGCGAAGGCTCGCTTCTCAGCGAGCCATTCCTCATCACTACCGTCAACCCAGGTAATAACAAAATCAATTTTTGGAGTTTTATTTTTGTTCATTCTTCTTCAACTCTTCATCAATCAGGTTTTTGAGATTCTTTTTAAAATCAGCCTCATTGACAGAATTGGTGGAGAATTTCTGACCATTTACAAAAATGGTTGGGGTTTCAGAGATCTTGACAAGCCTAGCGACCGCCATGTCGGATTTGACTTTTTTCTTGACAGCTTCACTATTCATATCTTTGAAGAACTGTTCAGTGTTGCCCTTCTTGCCAGAAGCTTCCTCGAAATAGGCCTTGAATTTTTGATCACGTTTTTCCGCATTAAGGTCTTCCCATTCAGATTGATTCTTAAAAAGAAGTGTGGCAAAAGGCTGCCAGTACCCCTGGAGAGCGGCGGCGTTAGCAGCGTAAGCGGCGGCGGTGCCGTTTTTATGGTAACTCAAAATGAAGCTACGGAAGATGAGGCCGACTTTACCTTTATATTCTTTGACTACATCAGAGAGAAATGGAAAGGTGGTGGCACAGCCCGGACACTGATAGTCCGCATATTCGATAATCATCACCTTTGCGTCCTTGGCGACTTCAAAATTGTCGCCAATATTGCCGTTACGCTCATCTTTTTCAATATATTTTAAGCGATCGAGGCTAGCGATCCACTGATCGTAGGCCTGGTTTTGGTTGAAAGAATAAAAACATAAAGAAAGAAAAGCAATTACTAATGCGCTAATGGCAATAATAGGTAATTTTCTCATAAACCTCCTAGGAAATCTCGATTATTTCCATAATTTTTTGTATAATATAGATATTAGCATATTTTAGCGTGTTTGTGGGCGGTGCGACAAAAAACGGAGGTAAATAATGGACGAGCAAAATGCGGATCTCAATCAGCCATCAGGAATTTTTGGCGAGGAGAAAAAAGGCTTTTTTGAGAATTTTAAAAGGGGGATGCGGGATTTTTTTGCTAAACTTTCTAGTGCGATTTCGAAGATATTTGTCAAGAAAACTGTTGAAGAGGACTCAGATTTCGTGGGGCCAATGGACCGCAATATTTTTACTGATGAAAAAGAAGCGTCAAATTTGGTGAGGCATGAAGCGACGATGGATGAGATTTCTGGCGAGGGGACTGACACTTGTGACGAGACTGAAAAGGAAAAAGAGGCTGAATTTGGGCCTATACACAATATGACCGAACGCAGCATGGTGGACATTCATGGGAGCGAAGATAAGAAGAATAGCTATAAAACTAGCGCACAGCTGCCAGAGATTTTCTATCCTGAAACTCCGGAAGATTTAGTTTGGTTGATCAAGAAGCTCCCTGAGGATGTCCTTACAAAAGAACAGAAACAGACGATTGGTGCGGCGATGTCTTTCGACGCTAAACTCGTAAAAGAAGTGATGACGCCAAAAGAAGAGGTGATTATTATTCACGAAAATGATTTTATGGGGCCACTCACTTTGTCGAGGCTTTATAAATCTGGCTTAACTCACTTCCCTGTTGTGGGGTCGCGTGGTGAAATTGTGGGCTGGATCCACACGAGAACTTTGTTTAGTCTAAGCGTCAAAGAAACCGATCGCGCCTCCGCTTTTCTTGATAAAAACGTTTACTATATGAGCGAAAATTACACTCTGAAAGAAGCACTGGCGGCTTTTGCACGCACGAGTTGCCATTTCTTTGTGGTGGTGGACGACCACGGAAGAGTGACTGGCGTGATGAGTTTCAAGAAGTTGATTTCAATGATTGCCGGAGAATTACCGGAGACGGATTTTGACCAGGATCAGGATCTGATGTCTGTCGTAAAACATGCTCGCGAAATCAGCGGAACGCACGCTTGACGACGTGATCAAGTCCAGCGACTAAGCTTTAGTGAGTTAGCCGAAATATTTTACAAAGACAATTATTTTTAAGATAAAAGAAAGAAATTAAATGAGCCTAAATACGATTCACAAAAAAAGACGCGCGATTACTGCACTGATTTGCAGTGGGCTTGTAGCTTTAACGGTTCTGGCGAATCCGAATAATTACCAAAATAAAGCCCAAACTAAAAGTGTTACTGCCGAGACAAAAGAAATAGCAACAGACACGTCGCCTTCTGAAAATGCGGCCGATGGTGGGAAGACTAATGGGGGCAATTCACAAAAAAATAATCTCCAAGAAAATATAACTAGTAGCGGTGGAACTCCAAATAATAATACACATAAGACTAATCCTTTAGCAAGTGAGATACTAGCAAAGCTAGAAGTGAAAGGCAGGGCGCCAAAAACTGGTTATAAACGCACCGAGTTTTATAACGGTTGGCCGGATATTGATGGATGCAATTTAAGGCAACGAATCTTGAAGCGTGATTTTGGTGATACCGCGGTGACCGACGAGAAATGCAATGTGATCGCTGGGAAATTTTACGAGCCTTACACCGGCGAAGTGATGGAGTTCCACACGCGCAAAGAAATCTCAAAAGGCGTACAAATTGATCATGTGGTAGCACTTTCTGACGCTTGGCAAAAAGGTGCGCAATACAAAACCAGCGAGGTGAGATACCAGATTGCCACGGATCCATTAAACTTGATAGCGGTGCAGGCGGCGGCAAATCAACAGAAATCTGACGGCGATGCGGCAACCTGGCTACCACACAATAAAAGTTTTCGCTGCCAGTATGTGGCGAGACAGATTTCAGTGAAATTTAAATACGAGCTTTGGGTGACGGAGGCTGAGAAAAATGCAATGTCGCAAATCCTTGCGGGCTGTCCTGAGCAGAGGACGTATTAGATATAGATCGAGTCACTAGCGATTTTTTAATTTTATAACTAGAAAAATATGTCTATTTATTTTTCTTAATTCATGATTAGGCCTTGGTTCTTGCGGTACTCATCAAAATATTTACGTGCCAATGGTTCAATCGTGTCATAAAAACTACTGTCTGCATTTTTAAAATATTCTTTCGTCCTAACCCCCTTAGCAAGTGCTTCGTCAACGCTTAATATCCTCTCTCCATCAAATACCCTCTCTCCGTCATAAATCGTTGTTTTTACAGTACGAGATTCTGCTTTTAGTTTAAAAACTACATCAATCATATTACACCATACATTTTCTCTAGTGAATAACGGATTCGTATCACTCCGTTCATCGCTTTGGGTCCGATTCTGAGCATTAGTAATATAAATATCAAAAGATGCAAATTGCGAAAAAACTTGAGATAAATCCATCTTACCTCTTTTATCCATCTTAATTTTATCAATAGCATCCTCAAGAGTGGTTTTTATAAAATCTATCCTTTTAAATAGCTCTATTCTTGCTATGTCAAGGCACTGTTTTTCTAAAGCGGAAGCATCTGGTGAAATACTTGGAGCTTCGGTTTCGGATTTATAGCCAATATCTTTAAGCTGCAAAATGTTAAGCTGAGAAAAAATTCCTCTATATTCTGACATAGACAATAATTCTGTCATTTTATTATCTAGATCCAAATAATCATCTTTATCACTGATGGAATTAATTATCTCCTCACCTTTTTTCTCTGCTTTTGCTACATAACTAGCGCGATCAATATTAACGATCGGTACTCCAAAATACTTGGCATGACGAAGTGCCGCTTCTGTAATTTTGCCGTTTTCGGTTATTATGTAATCTGGTTTTTTTGGTATACCATTCTCTGAATAACGTCTCAAAAGAATCTCATTATATTCATTTGTGTTGTCTGCTCCTTCGAGGCCTCTGATTACATCTGGGCTACCCAAAGAAGCCTCATTATGACCAGCCATATTGTTTGTCCCGCCATCAATTTTAAATATTGAGATTATAGAGTCCGGTTCCACTCGATCAAAACCATAAATTAAATCACCTGGGACATGATTATTGATATTTCGATCAGAATTCCAATATGATGCGGATATTGTATCCCCCCTAGCGCTACAATTATTAGTCCCAAAGCCGTCAGTTTTCTCAGCGTCTTCACGTCGTTCCCCCCAAATCACTGGATTAGCTAATACTTTTTTATATGTTTCAAAGCCAATTGCCTGTTTTTTAAAATTCTCGGTTGCTTCCTCGTTTGCTTTCTTAAAGTCTACTGTTGTCGATAGTATAGAAAAGGACAAACCCTTTAGGCTATAAACTGGTATCTGGACACCATCAAAAAGAACTGATTGCTTTTGAATTTCAGGATTCTCAGAAAGAACTTCTGCTTCTAAGTTGTCAGTTGTCAGTAATCGAGCATTTAAATCTCTTTCAACTATCTCCTGAACTCTTTGTTCTTTGAATCTTTTTTGTTTTCTACGATCAAAATGATCACGTGCCAGTAACATATCATTTTCAAGTAAAGATCTTTCCATCCTAGCTCTGTATGCTTCAACTTCTGCTTTATTCTTTTCTCTTTCAAGAATATATTTTTTCTTTTTTTCTTCAAAAGCTCTTTGTCTTGCGTCTTCTTCTTTACGATACTCAATCAAAGCAACTCGTATAGCCTCCCTTTCGCGTAGTTCTTCACCTCTCTTTGTTTTAATTCCTAACCTATCGGTTATTAATCTCACAGCTTTTTTAAAGGCACTAGGTTCAGAAATACTCTGTTTTCTTTCGTATTCAGTAACTTTCCAAAAATTTAAATTTAAATCCGATTTTATTCTGTCGATCCTAGGGCGCTCTTTAATATCATATTTATCCGACAACGTAAGTTTGCGTTGTGTTTTTGTCTCTAATTGTGATGACTCATCTTGGTCCTTTTGATCCACTATGTCATTACTATCCTTAGGCGTTTCGTTCTCTTCGGGAATACTATGAGCCACATTCTCTAGTTTTGGCCTAGATGAAGAATTAATATTATTTGAACTTCCTTCTAACTCTATTAGCTGCCTTGCTTTATCTGGATTAAATTTATCTTTCATTTGGGCTAAGGCATCAAAAACGCCCTTATTGGCGTCTTCAACCGTATTCTCACTAGTCTCATTTATTTTTTCATGCATATTTTTCTTTTAATAGTATAATACACTAGTAATAGTAAAGTTTTTTAATGATAAACTTTATCGATATTTTAACATAGTAGTATATTATTACGCTAATTGTAATGGGTACTTAATCAAATTATATAACGACCCATAATGAACTAGAGTGTGTGAACGTCGTAATCATCCATATCTTCATATCGATATGAAGCCTGAATGCCCTTCATATAAACCTCGCGGTCCTCAATTTGGTCGGTAAGATTATGGCGAAGTAGCTCCTGAATTTCAAGTTGATTCACTGGAGAGCGTTCCATTGCGGAAAGATATTCAGATTTATCAACCTTGGACCAGTCGACACATTTTTTGAGAGATTTTTTGAGAATTTGGTCTAACCAAATACGTGTCGCGCGACCATTCCCTTCGCGAAATGGATGAGCAATATTCATTTCAACATATTTTGTGATGATTTCTTCAAAAGTCGCCTCCGGAAGAGTATCGATGGTTTTTAGATTTTGCTCGAGAAAGAGAACTGGAGCAAAGCGCATATTTCCTTTCGCAATATTCACGGTGCGAATTTGCCCTGCAAAATCAAAAATATCCTGAAATAAATATTGATGAATCTGCTGAAGGCCTACGGTTGTACCTATCTCAAGATCCATATTTTTTCCGATTTCATACAACTCAAGGGCGCGCTTTTTGCTAAGTAGTTCTTCTTGATGCATATCTATATGCTATCATGAACTAATAGTTGAATCCAAAAATAACTTCAAAAGCTACTATAGTTTTCTCTCCAACTACTATATCTTTTACTTTTGCTCACTAATCCATTTTTGCAAGACGCCAAGCTGATCAATGTCTTTTTGCTGCTCCTCTGGAGATAACTCAGAAAAATTACATGCCAACTTTGGATCACCATAATTTGGATCCTTAACCCATTCATTGCGAGAAATCCAATTTTCATGAATCAAGCTACCATATTCATTGCGAGTCTCTTCATCGTCAAGATTTAGACCAAGTAGAGAATCGGCGCCACGCTCATCCATTAAACCAATAAGATACTCTGCTCCTCCGCGATTTTGATCTTTCCAATAATCTGAATAATTAGCATACGATTCATTCGCAATGTCAATTACAGATCTATGGGCAGCGAGCTCACTATACCCCTCTGCCATCAAATCCTCTGGTGATTTATTTTTTAGCGATTTTTCACCGTTTACGCCGCGCCATGCTGGTTGAAAAGTTCCATCTTCCATTTTTGGATAGTTCTTCTCCGCATAATCTCTTGCCAAAGGAATAGCCAATGACTCGACTCTTGGATCCAATTTTTTCTCCATATTTTCACCATTATTATTTGGCAACGATTCCATACCCATTCTTATACCTCTTCTTGATTTGTTATATTAAATATAGCATACAAGAAACGCCTACAGATAATATGCTATAATTTAAGAGATAAATAAGATTGGAGACTTGCTTTGAATCTAAAAATTGGAATTGTTGGATTGCCGAATGTGGGAAAATCGACGCTATTTAACGCATTAACAAATGCGCATGCTTTGGCGGCGAATTATCCTTTTGCAACGATTGAGCCGAACGTAGGAATCGTACCAGTGCCGGATGAGCGACTGGATGTACTTGAGAAAATGTATGCGGCTGAGAAGAAAATTCCGGCAACCGTGGAGTTTGTGGACATTGCTGGACTGGTTGAAGGCGCTTCAAAAGGTGAAGGACTTGGCAATAAATTCTTAGCCCATATTCGTGAATGTCAAATTATTTGCCATGTGGTGCGTGTGTTTAAAAATGACGACATTATGCATGTTTCTGTAAATGCGAACACACCTGCAGCTGTGGATCCAAAAGCGGATATTGAAATTATTCAGACCGAGCTGGAGCTTGCTGATTTTGAGACGCGTGAAAAAGTTGAGGCAAAACGCAAGAAAAACAAAGATGCGAATGAGGAAAAAATTCCATATTTGACAGAGAAGCCAGTGATTTATATGTTCAATGTGGATGAAAACGAATTGACGAACGAGGCTTTAAAAAATGAACTTCGAGATCTCGTAAAGCCGGCGCGTGCAGTGTTTGTGAATGCAAAACTTGAGGAAGAGATGACTGGCATGAGCTTGGATGAGAAAATGGAATTTTTGAAGAGTTATGGCGTGGAAGAAGATGCTTTGGGCGAGCTCGTGAAGGCAGCTTACGATACTTTAGGATTACAATCTTTCTTGACGGCTGGCAAAAAAGAAGTGCGCGCTTGGACGATCAAAAAAGGCGCGACGGCACCAGAGGCGGCTGGCACGATTCATACTGATTTTGAACGTGGATTTATTGCCGCGGAAGTAATGAAGTATGACGATTTGGTGGCGCTCGAGTCCGAGGCTGCCGTAAAGGCCGCAGGAAAACTTGCTACAGTTGGGAAGACCTACATCATGCAGGATGGCGACATTGTGGAATTTCGTTTTAACGTGTCGAAATAAGAGTTTGATTTTTGCAGAAGTACCATAGATTTATTATTTGACCAGTATTTCTTGAGGAGGTTTTGATGATTTTAGGAATCGACGAGGTGGGGCGTGGACCATATGCGGGGCCGCTGGTAATTGGTGCTTGTATTTTACCGAGTGCGGAAATTGCGGAGCGGGAACCTGAAAAATACGCTTGGTTCTTTCAGCTAACTGATTCAAAGAAATTAACGGCGGCAAAACGTGAGAGTTTATACGATAAGATCAAGCAAGGCGCACTGGCCTCGGCAACTGGCTGGGTAACTAGTACCGAGATCGATGAGATTGGAATAACTGAAAGCCTGAGGCTGGCCTGCCGGCGGGCGGTGAAACAAATTCAGGAAGCGAAGGTGCCTTTTTCTGAAATCATTATTGATGGAACAATGAATTTTTTGGTAGGGACGCCACTTGAAAAATACGTATCAACTTTGAAGAAGGGCGACCTTCTGGTGAAAGAAATTTCGGCCGCCAGTATCATTGCCAAGGTCGAACGAGATCGTTACATGATTGAGCTTTCGAAAAAATACCCGGGGTATGGCTTTGAAAAACATATGGGATACGGCACCGGTTTGCATCAGAAAATGATGGAGGAGCTGGGCCTAACTCCAGAACATCGCAAATCTTTTCGTCCTGTGCAGGAAATTTGGATGAGAGGAGATGAAGAAAAGAAGCCCCATCCAGTCTCCGACTTAAAGCCAAAGAATAAACTGACTACTTCTGAGTTGGGGAGTCGTGGTGAAAGTGTGGTATCGGATTATCTAGAAAAGCTGGGGCATGAAATTTTATTTAGAAACTTCAAAACCAAGCAGTATGAGATTGATCTTGTGTCGAAAAATAATGATCAGATTTATTTTACAGAGGTGAAATATCGCAAGAATAGTCAATATGGGGAGCCGCTAGAGTTTATTGATCAGAAGAAACACAAGCAGATGGAATTTGCGGCGAAGGCCTTTTTACACAACCATGCAGAATTTTCTAAGCTGATTCCTCACCTCGCGGTAGCTAGTGTGAATGGTGATTTTGTTTTAGATGAATGGTTTTTATTGACAGAATAGACCAGCACCAGATAGATATTTTCGACGAATCTGCTTTTTATATACAAAACCTTAAATATAAAAAATAGACCTCGTGGAGGTCTATTTTAGAGTTTTCTAAGTTAGATTATGCTGCAACTTCTTCAGTTTTTTCAGCAGCTTCGGCTGGAGCTTCAGCTTCTTCGTTGTCTTCAGCTAAAGTATTCACAGCGGCGCGATCAAAGTCCTTAGCAACGAGACGGGCAGATTTACCAGAACGGTTGCGGAGGTATGAAAGATTATTGCGGCGAACCTTAGCACGTTTAACGATTTCAACTTTTTCAACTAATGGGCTGTGCATCAAGAAAGATTTCTCAACACCAATACCAGAAGCAATTTTGCGCACAACGATGCGTGCAGTGTGTGACTCTTTGCGGTCCACACGAATTACGACACCTTCGAAAACCTGAAGACGGAATTTTTCGCCTTCCTTGATTTTCTGAGTTACCTTGACGGTATCACCAGAGCGAACATCAACGATGGCTTTCTTTTTCTGGGCGTCACCAATTTTTTTCAACACTAGAAAACTCATATTTTACCTTTTATTACTTAAAACTTGACCTATTTTAACATAGTTTTATAGAAAATGGAAGGGGTAACCTCGAGAGACTAGAAGACTGTTTTTTCGGTACCCTCGGCAGGATTATCGTTCTTAAAAGTAACACAAGAATATTTCATATTTGCATCCGGTTCGTATTTATTTAGGACCGTAACAGCGGCGCGCATTTCTTCGGAAACTTCTTTACACTGAATAACACCCATGCCATTGGCACCATAAACCCCAACATACTGCCAGGAACCGCTAGGGAGCTTTCTAGTATAAACATTAGTTTGACCGGCCATACCGTGATCAACATATCTTGGCATAGCAAGACCATTCGGATCAACCACTTTTTCCATCTTTGAGACACTAATTTTTGCGACAACCTTGCTACCATCTTCATTCGTGACAATGCGACCGCCAGTGATGCGATAGTCATCGCCGATGAGAGTGGTGAGCTGCGCAAAATTAATATTCAGATCATTCCATTTAACTATTTGCTTGTCGGCCTTCTTATCGTCTGCCTTATCATCAGTTTTAGCCTCAGATTGATCCTTTGGATCGACCACTTTGGTCTGTGTGGCGGCTTCATATTCAGCAATTACAGTTTTGCTATTCGTGAGATCGCGTTGATATTGCTTGATCTGCTTAGTGCCTTCGGCAATTTTCTGGTCACTATAAAAATACATTACGGTAAGTAGAATAGCGAGAATAACAGAGGTAATAATGGTAATTATGCCAATGGTGCGCCAGGAATTTTTATGTTTTTTGAGTTCGGCAGAATTATCATATGTGGAGTTATCATTTATGGAGTTGTCATAAGGGGAGTTATCGCCTGTAGGATTATCGATGAAGTTATCAATATGCGCCTCAACAGGATTGTCGATTGTACTCTCGACGGGGTTATCAATGGCACCATCAAGATTTGAACTTTCGGCGGAGATGTTTTCAGTAGGAGTACTTTCGGCCGTTGCTTGATTTTTACGGGCTGCATCGTCTAGTTTTAAATCCATAGCGGCAAGATCAGCAGCTGGACTTTCATCCTGCAAACTTACGTCTACTGGTTCGGCGCCCAACACACTTGTGTCTGTGTGGCTAGCGTCTGGTGAGTTTAAATTTTGTGTTTTTTCGAAATTATTGTCCATTTTTTCCTCTCTTTATATCACCCTTGATATTTCATCCAATGTAGTTTCACCGCGGAGGCAGGCAAGAATGCCTTTTTGCTCCAGAGTGATCAGACCAGCTTTCCTGGCGGCTTTTTCAATAGCAGTAGTGTTAATATCTTCTACGTCGCCGCGAATAAATCTCTGAATATCCTCAGTGACATTAAGTTGTTCCATGATAACCTTACGACCCTTGTAACCAAACGGATCATCCTGGCCAGTTGGAACTGGCTCATACAAAGTAAAATTATCTCGATCAAGCGTAAAGCCGAGCTGCTCGGCGATAATCTCGTCAGAAAGTCCTTCAAGCTTAGACAAAATGAATTGACGAGTGGCTCCATCAGGGGTGAATTCACGTTTATTTTCGGAAAGACTGCGCACGAGACGCTGAGCCATCACCATGCGGATGGAACTAGAGAAAATCGGGTTGGTACCGATGAGGTCGATCATACGAGAAAAAGCCGCCGCAGTAGAGTTGGCGTGAAAGGAACTCAGCACGAGGTGGCCGGTGATGGAAGCCTGAATGGCGGTTTTGGCAGTGTCGCCGTCACGAATCTCACCAACCATCACGACATCCGGATCAAGACGGAGGATGGAGCGAAGGCCGTCAGCAAAGGAACCGCCATCAGTTGTATTAACTGGGATCTGAGAAATTCCAGAGATGCCGTACTCGATTGGGTCCTCAAGTGTGATGATTTTGCGATCAGTAGTATTAAGTGCGTTAATCATGGAGTAGAGAGTAGTGGACTTACCAGAACCAGTAGGACCAACCATAAGAACGAGACCGCGAGGATGAGAAATTACTTCATTAATTTCGGCAAGTTCGCGATCAGAAAGTCCTAAGAGATTTAGATTAAGCAAAGACTCATCAAAGTTAAATAGACGCATGACAGCATCCTGGCCATACATAGTCGGCACAGTTTCGACACGGATATTTAAGAGGTGCGAGGAACCGTTGCGGAAAATATCTTTTTGCATGTGGCCAGATTGTGGAGTTTTGGCAGCAGAAGAAATACCAGCGCGAGAGCCAAGTTCGCCCATGAAGACACGATAGCGATCACGTTCAAGATTGGCGACTGGGTGAAGAATACCATCGACACGCATACGAATGCGAATGGATTCACGGAGATTTTCGATGTGGATATCAGAGGCGCCGAGCTTATCTGCCTGGTCGAGAAGAAAGTCGAAAACTTTGTCGGTACCGACCGAGTTGAGGGTTTGTGAAACTGAGGCAAGAGTTTCAGAATCACCGTCGCTAGCGATGCGAATATCATCGTAGTGGACCTGTTTTGGCGGATCATAACGAAGCATCATCACCTGGTAGGCGCTGTTTGAGATTAGGAAGAAATCAACACCATCACCGTTGACATTGAATTTCTCGCTCAACTCTTTAATGGTACTACGTGGAGTCTGGCTAGTGACCATGAATTGATATGGTTCCCCATTGCCACCTTTTTGGAGCGGCAAGATGTAGTCAGAGTGCATCTTTTGGATGTCAATTAGGTTAAAAAGTAGTGGCAACGTCTCTTCGATTGGGCGCGTGTCAAGATATGGCAACCCTAGAGTCATGGCGCGCGACGAGGCGGCCTGCTCTTCATTTGCTCGACGTTGTTCTTGAATTTGTTGCTCGTTCATTGAGCTTATTATAGCATAAGCGAGATATGGCGGTGTTTGCGATTTTAATTATTATGAAAATAAGCTAGCCCAACATGTTGATAGTTGCTGATAACTTGATCTTGATTAGATTATTTTTTTGGAAACCATGGTAGACAGCGATTAACCTTCTTGCAATATTCAGTATATGGGGCACCATAGAGTTTGGTGAGCCATTTTTCCTCAGTATGCTTCATAAGAATGGTGAGATAGGCCCAGAAAATTAGGAAGAGTAGAAGTGCGAGGAGAAGCGAGCCGGAGCAGAGGAGTGCGCCCGTACAAAGGAGAAGCCAGGCGGAGTAGATCGGGTTGCGCACAATAGAGTAGATGCCGGTAGTGAGGAGTCTGTTTTCTTTAATGGCTTTGGTGATTTTGATTTTGATGGCAAGGATATAGATAATAAGACCAAGCAAAATGACGAGTATGCCGAGGATGGCGAGAAAGACTGAAAGCGGAGTGCATGGAGGAAAGACATCTGTGAGGGTGAGGACTTGTGAGGCTGACTGGTCTGCTATATTGCCAGTTGTTCGTCCAAACAAGATCGCAATTATAGTGACAATGACAATACTAACAACATAGACCGGCCCCACACCCATAACTGGTAGATGTATTTTTTGAGACTGTTTCATATAATTAAGATCATCCTGTGTTACGACATCTAGTGCGTCGCTTTTTCTTTGCTAAAATGATATCTATCTTCGAAATAATTTTCAGTATAATTATTAAAATCAAATATTTCGTTTGCTTCTTTGTTTAATTTCTCAATATATGCGATATAGCCTTCGTCTGTAAATATTTCCAAACCTAGCTCCTCGCAAACCCCTTGAATATGACTCTTAGCAGCTTCAATACCACCTTCATCCGCCATTATTTCTGCCTCGAAATGAAAACTATTACCAGGAACCTCAACAATAGCGAATTCAATATCATCGTAATTATAAACTTCAGTTATTCGTTCGCAAAGCATACCTTTTTTATAGCCAAGCGCAGCATAAATCTGTACCAGAGTATCAAAACTACCGCGTTCAGTAAAAACTGAGAGTTCCTTACGGTGGTTTGAACTTGTCCAGTCGCCAAGCTTTACGATAATCTCTGGTTCACCATTTGTTATACGAAGGCGAATATCTTTTTTGCGATGCTTCAAACCATCACCAAGAAAAGTAGAATAATCAATTAGAACTCGATGTTTAGTTGTGACCTTCTCGCCATATTCGTCAAAAAATGCCTTCACTTTTTTCACTTGTTCATTAGATAACGGTCCACTATATTCAACTTCAATATTTTTAGTCATTTTCTCCCTCCAATCTCCACAAAAGAAATATCAGCCGTGTCATCATATATAATATATAGCATTTTTTGCATAAAAAATGGTGATTCTCGAAATTAAATCACCTTTTAGTTTTGCGTCTAGAATCTGATTTTTCACAGGTTTCCCTGTTGGTGAGCCGGGTGGGACTTGAACCCACGACACCAAGCTTAAGAGGCTCGTGCTCTAACCAGCTGAGCTACCGGCCCGACTCGTATTTATAGTACCACTTTTTAGGAGTTTTGTCTATAAAATCAGATTATTTTTCTCCATCACACATAAAAAACGGCTTCCGCCGCTAAGTATGGTACACCCGGAGGGATTCGAACCCACGACCCTCTGTTCCGAAGACAGATGCTCTAATCCACTGAGCTACGGGTGCAACATCTTTAGTTTAGCACATATTGCGCGATTTTTCGATTTCAAGAATCCACACAGCGCGCTTTTATGAACTGCATGCGGAATAAAACCATATGTAGATTATAAATAATTTCATGGGTTTCTGGGATACAATAGAACTATGAATGATTTCCTGAATAATTTTATGAACCACTTTTCCTCTAGCTTTTTTCAGATTATACATATTTTATCCATAATTATTATGGGACTGGCGTTTATATTTGGGATTACCGTATTTTTTGGGGCGCCATACGTACCGAGTTTGGAGGCGGAGATTCGCAAAATGTTTAAGAAATTATATCCGCTCAGCAAGAAAGATTTATTGATCGATATGGGGTCGGGGGATGGAGTGGTTCTGAAAGTTGGAGCTGAGATGGGAGCACAGACGCTTGGCGTTGAGTTACATCCAGTTCTTTCCTTCCTCTCCAGGATTCGCCTTCGCAAGATAAGGCCATTGCCGAAGGTGGTTTGCCAAAATTACCTAAATTATAAGTTCCCAGAAAATACGACTGTCGTATACACGTTTAGCGACTCGCGTGACGTGGAGAAGATTTTTCAAAAAGTTCAACAAGAGGCGACCAGACTTGGTAAGGAACTATATTTTATTTCCAACGCATTTGATATTCCGGGCGTAAAATACGAAAAACTTTATCACTCGTTTTATCTCTATAAAGTAAAACCTAAGAATTAAATAATCCCGATTTTAATTCTAAAAAAGTTCCCTAGGGGAACTTTTAATTACTTATTGCGTTTGCGTTTCTCGCTGTGTTTGTGATTATTATTACGATTAAGTTTTGAAATCACAATCTTCTTTTTCTTAACTGCCATTTGTGCCTTTCTTTATCTGTTATATTTTAACATAATTCCCTGGTACTGACTAGAGTAAAATCTTTTGGAAGAAAAATCCCCAGCAAGACGCTGGGGACTCTGGTAGCTTTTGTGGCTTGGATTAAGTGATTCAGACACCAGATGCTGCGACCTTGCCGTTAAGACATATAGCTTAGTCGTCCGATTCTGAGTCGTCAGGATTCGCATCCTTAGAATCATCGTCGCGGTCATTGATCAGGATGTTACTGTAGGCGGTGCGAAGTTCGGCCCAGACCGCATTGAAGCGCGCCTTAATGGCGCTGTCTTCCCATTGGCCATAATCCTTTTCCTTGAGTCGCTGCATAACACCATAAAGTTCAACGATTTCATCCTCGGGATACGATTCCGACCAATGCTTGTTTCTGTTCAGATCATCAAACTTCCGGCAGACATCCGAGAGGTCGTCGATCCATTCCTGTTCCGACTTAAATAATCTGCGCCGAGCATTGAAGGTGGCATTGCTGACACCAGCCAGATGGACCTCTTCAGTCTTAAAACTGTGGAGCTTATTGTCTTTAGTGCGGACAATCAAGTCTGCGCTGTCGTCATCACCGAGAATCTGGATAATGGAGCCTTGAAGCTGAGTGGTGGAATCTAATGCCTTCCCCAGAGTGATCGTACCATCCGGATTAACCGTACCTAAGGAATCGCCTGAGTTATCTGCAGCTTCCTCCGATTCAGGTATCGCTATCGATTTAATCTCGACAGTGTCGTTCAGGCCATAGGTCTTTCTTCTACCAGTCAGGTAGAGGCCGATGGTCTCACCATTTTCCTGCATGATGTACTTCTTGCCATTGACTTTCGATGCCTTATATTCCATATCTTCCCCTTTCCTACGTCAGAGCCCGTGGCTTGCGATGAGGTTTCCTCATACTCTGACAAGATACAAAAAGACTACCTAAAATGTACGTAGCACACCTAGGTAGTGTATCTAAGCATTATTATTATACAATGTAATATGCTTTTTGTCAATCTATGTTAAAATTAGGTATTATAACTCACAAAAGAGGAGGAAAATGTTGAAAATTGAAGAAAATGTGCCGATCCGAAATCTCGTAACCATGAGAATTGGTGGGCCAGCACGCTATGTGATTACCGTAACTTCAAAGGAAGAAATCCCAGAGGCTTATCAGTTTACCAAGGAACACAATCTACCAGTTTGTGTACTCGGCGGCGGCGCGAATACCTTTGCAAAAGATGAGGGATTCAACGGTGTAATTATCCTTGATCGCATTATGGGAATCTCTGAGGTTGAGAGGCCTGAAGTTGAAAGTTCTGAGGATAAAAGCTCTGAGGGTGGCGACATAGCTTACTTTAAGGCTTATGGCGGCGAGCAATGGGACGACCTTGTGACGTACGTTTCCGAGCGTGGATATTCTGGAATCGAGGCAATGGCGGGAATCCCAGGCACTGCAGGTGCCGCACCAGTACAAAATATTGGCGCCTATGGCCAAGAGGTGACACAGGTGATTGTTTCTGTTGATGCTTATGACACGAAAACCTGTGAGTTTGTGGTAATTCCAGCTAGCGAAATGAAAATGAGCTATCGCAAGTCGATTTTTAACTCTGGTGAAAATGTCGGACGCTACTTTATTTACGCCACAACTGTACGCGTGAAAAAAGGACAACTCACCCCACCATTCTATCGTTCCCTGCAGGCCTATGTAGATGAACATCACGAGACGGATTTTTCCCCACTCAATATTGCTCGCATGGTGAAGGCTGTACGAAACAGCAAGTTGCCTGATCCCGAAAAGATTGCGAGTGCTGGTAGCTTTTTCAAGAATGTCTACCTGACTGATGAGGAAGCAGACGAGGCGGAGGCTCGCGGAATCCAAGTTTGGCGCAACGCAAAAGAGGTGGGGCCAGATTCTCCAGAAAAACGTACTAATTTGGTGAACTCTGGTTGGCTGCTCGAAGAGGCGGGGCTTAAAGGTAAGGTCTTCCATGGTATGAAAGTGAGCGAGAAGGCGGCCCTGATTTTAATCAATGAGGACGCGAAAACCTATGCTGATCTTGCAGCAGCGCGCGAAGAAATTGCGAATGTCGTGTTTGAGAAGTTTGGATTTAGGATTGAACAAGAGCCAGACGAAATCGGAGAATAATAATTTAAGAATAATTCAAGGACGGGCGGAGTCCCTGAATTGAAAAAAAATAAACGATAGCGGAGAATAGATGGTAAAAGAACTGAACGGACGAGAGCTGGTGGGGTTTGTTAAAGAGAGGCAGGCGCACCTGGTGCAGATTTTGCGCAGCAATAAGAAGCGTGCGAAGCTCGTGATTATTCGTGATTCGGATAATCCAGTGATTGAGAAATACGTAAAACTGAAGTGTCAATACGGAGAGGATATTGGCGTCGAGGTGGTTGATGCGAAGGTTGAACCAACACGCGAGGCGCTAGTTGAGGCTGTGACCGAGGCCAACCTGGATGAGACGGTGTCTGGAATTATTGTGCAGTTGCCGCTAGTTGACCGCGAGATTACCGAGGAGGTAGTTTCTTTAATTCAGCCAGAGAAAGACGTTGATGGCCTATCTGGGCGCGGAAGGTTTGATAGCGCGACAGCGACGGCGATTAACTGGCTACTTACTGGATATAATATTGACCTAGTTGGTAAAAAAATTGCGGTGGTAGGGCGCGGTAAGTTGGTGGGGAAGCCACTAATTTCGATGTGGCAGAATTCTGGCCTTGAAATCGAGGTCTTTCACCGCGGTTCGGATTTTTCAAAGCTGAAAGAATATGAAATTATCGTGACGGCAACTGGTGTGCCAGATTTGATTACCTCAGAGATGATTCGTTCTGGCGCGGTGATTGTCGATGCAGGAACGGCAAGTGAGGGCGGTAAGCTAGTTGGTGATATTTCAGATGAGATTCGCGAACGAAGCGACATTTTGGCAATTACGCCAAAGCTCGGCGGCGTTGGTCCATTGACTGTGGGGGTGCTGTTTGAAAATGTTTTAGCTGCTGCGAGTAAGAAGTAGGGATAGCCTGAGATTGTTTTGAAACCTTGTCGAGCTAGATAAAATAATACCTCATGTGAGGTATTATTTTATGCTGATCCAGTGGAGCTTGGTCATTCAGTCAGATATTACGACTGTTCAATAGTGCCTGTGACCGTACCGCTCGCATCCTTCATATATAGGACGTTACTGATCGTACTAGCGTCGACATTACCAGTGCTATACAGTGAAAGGAATTTCTTCTCTTCGTCCGATAGACCTGAGATTAGAGTTGTGTCGGATTTTAGTTGCTTAATACGTGCATCTGCAAGACCTTGGAGCTTCTTAAATTCAGGATCACTCGCCCCAAAGACTGCACTTGATACACCACTTGTCTCATTGTAGAATTTTTTAAAGTCTTGCTTACCAAGCTTGTTCTCATCGTCGAGATCCATCCTACCAGCAACATTCGATAGGGAAGCATTGAGGCCTGAACTTAAGGTTTGGTTAGACGCGGCTTGACCATCAGCAGCACTAGTCATGTCTTCGATCTTCTGGTTGCCTCTCATATTATCAAATTGGTCAAAGGCGACTTGATACTTATCTCTTAAATTGGAATGATTGTCGACCATATTCCTACCCATCACGGCCATTGCTCGCTTAGACGAATCACCCATCCTAACTGACTCTGATTCGATAATATTTCCACTGGCATCCTTTTTCAAATACCCCCCACTCATATATTGATCAAGGGCTTTTTGGCCTTCCTTAGTTGAGGCAAGGTAAGAACTGAGTGCGCGAATTCTATTATCATTATCTCGATTCGCTTCAACGGTGCCAGTTGAATAATCATAACCTTGAGCATCTTTTAATTGTTTCAGTGCATCCAAATTACTAAGGTTCTCAGATTTATATGAGCTCATTAAGTCACTTTTTACAGTGTCATTTAGAGCATTAATTTCTGCAGCATTAATCCTATCAACATTTTCTTGACTATTATTGTAGGCATATTCCCTCATTGCCGCACCGACTGCTGCATTTTTACGCCCATCTTTGTTGAGAAATCCCACGGCGTTGCTTAACCTTCTCTTCTTCCATGATGCTAATTTAGAGACATCCTTGTCACTGTATTTGTCAACGTATCTTTGCATTTTACCAATTTGGGCATTTTGCATAGAATCTTTCATTGCATCAGAATTGGTAATTTTCTTATTAATACTCGTTCCAGCATTATTTGCCTTCTGTTGTAGAGTTCCAAGCCCGGCGACAGCGCCATCAAAACCCTTCATGGCATTTTTAGTCATCGATGGAACCGCAAAATATGGTGCAATACTGATTAGGCCACCAATGATTTTCATAAAGATATCACTATCAGCTTTAATAATGATATTTGAGACTAAGAATCCACCACCAACCATGAAACAAAATACAGGGAATAGCATTAATAGAGTCTTAAATAACTGGAACCATTTCTTGAATAAGCCGTTAGTATTTGGTATGGCATAGAGAACAAAAGCTACTGGCGAAACAACAATCATAATAATGATGAGTGCTTGACGAAGGCCCAACATCAACATTGCAAAGAATGCAGCCATGAGTGCAGATCCGATGAAGGCAAGGATTGGGAAGATAATTGTTAGTAGAGAGCCAGAGGTGACTGCATTTACAGCGGTTAATCCTAAAGCTGCAGCACCTCCAGCTGCTGCAACCGTAGCGATCATACCAACTACTTCATTAATTAAGGCTGCTACGTTCTCGCCAAGTTTTTCGGTTGTAGCAGTTGTGCTACCTGCAACGGACTCAAAAATATTTTTTATACCTTCACCGAAGATGTTTGATAAATCAACAAAAATACCACAGATAATATATGAAAAGTTCACAATAATTGCAGTTACGATTAATTTAGGAAGGATCTTTTTTATGCCATAATTATCAATACCAAATCCAGTGATTTGTGAAAAGATCACAAACAACATGGCAATAACAAACATAATATTAGCGACATTCCTAAAGAACGACCAGGCTTGGTACATTGGTGAATTTGAATTACTATTTAATCCCGTTAAAACTGATTCATGCACACGCAGGAGTGGCGTCACTGCTTTCTCAAAGAGACCATTTGCAGCGTCTCGAATACCATACATCAGAGGGCAGATGATCCAGCCTAAAGCACCCGCATTTTGCATACAAACAGCCTGCTCGCCGTTTTGCCCGTCTTCTCCAGTCTCACTAGCATTATTAGCATTACGGCAATCCTCCTTTGTAGGATCTTCTTGACATTCTGAAGGGTTGGCACGACAGAGCGGAAAACTTCCATCCTGCGCACAGAGTGAAGGTAGATCTAGTCTATTTAGATTGTCTAGTACATCTCTAGCTGTAAGTAGCCCAATCATCACCCCACTACTCGACCTTAATGCACCGTTAACCTTTCCAGCTTCACCATCCGACATAATCACAGTAGTATTTTTTTGATTAAGTGCAGCCTCATCAAGTGCACAATATTCTTCTTCAAATTTCTCTGGATCATCATCGGATCGATTATAGTATTTAAGATAGATACCGTTGCTAGGTTGTGTTTTATTACACTTGATCGAATTATCAACACTTATTCCATTAAATACATCATTTAGGAGATAAAACCAGTTATAGGCACTAGCGAGTGCTGTAGTATTATCATCAGGGGCTGAATAATTTGGTACCAGGATTTTCATCAACTTGTCGTAGTCAGGAGATCCTGTATATTTATAATGCTTACCCATGGCAGCATTTAGGTCACTATTGGTGCTGGTATTTTCAGCACTAACCGAACTTTTTGATTCGCTAGTTCTGACCAAAACAGAGTCGGCTTTAAGCTCTTTTTTAAGGGTTTTAGGGACACATCCACCATGAACTGCGGGCGCTCCGTTTACATCAAAATCATTAGATGAGCCAATTACCTCTGAATGCGCATCGCTCAATGAGTTTGCTGGAATACTGTCAAAAAAATTATTAAAAAGGTCTTTTGCGTTTGTCCTTGAGTTGCCATTCTTAATTTTTTGACTAGAATAGACTTTTGCTGGACCTAATGTACAGTTACCGACGTCTTTTGAAGTATCTACCTTGAGTGTTATGGCACCATCTTCATACTTAAGTGTTAGGTTCTGATTACTGGCCCCACCTTTATCTGTGAAATCATCTTCGTTAAGATTTTTTCCAGCACCACGAGACGACACAATGTTTCCTTCCGCATCCGTACTCACACAAATCGTATTAGTAAAATTCGCCGTAGATATAGTTCCTTTCACAACAGAGTAAACCAACTTGCCACAAGTCGCTTGTTTATTTCCGCTTTCATCAGAACTATAACCTAGCGCTTCTAGGAATGCATTTTTTCGTTCTGTCGGGTCCGTTCCATTTGTAATTGTTGGCGCCCCGGAACCCCCAAGCTGTAGATAAGTATTGAACGAATTACTTGCACCACCAGAAAAACCTTCAAACAATTCTTTGCAGCTTACTCCACCATCACTGAGCGTATTGCCGGTTCCGTAACGATACGGCAGCGCAACAAAGTTCTCTTTTCTTACATCTCCGGTGTTATTGTAAAGTTTTTCGGCTTTTAAGTCATTTGAATTTGGGATCTCTGTTTTTTTAAGAAAACCGTTGTCAATACATTTCTTGAGACCATTCTTGATTGCCTCCAACAATATGATGTCTGCATTCGAAAAACCATCAGCATATACATCATTTTTTTGCGAGACCAAGCTAAATAACGGCGATAAAGTCAGTAATGAAGACAACACCACAGCTGTGATTAGTTCGAGAATGCTTTTCTTATGTTTATTATTTCTTTGTTTTGGCATTTTCTGTTCCTTTTTCATTACTTGCCGTATTAATTTTATAAAAATTAATCAATATATCATTAAATTTTACTGAAAAGTCCAATTGTCTTTCCGCGATTACTGATTCTGCATCATTGATGTCAGAAAATGTATTATATATTTCAAGGTGATATATGTCATCATTGCGAATCCTGACTTCACAAGCGTTGTCGACTTCTTTATCTTTAATACAATTAGCCTTTTCAATTAAGCTATAATACTTAACTGTATTTTTAAATAGTTCTGTCATTAGATCAAATCTATCCTTAAGGTAGTCAACTTTGATATTTTTGAAATCTCCTGACATATTTTCAATAAGTTTATTTGTTGATTCACTGCCGTTATTAAGGTACTCGTTCTTAATCTTATCCAGATTTGCATACAACTGTAAATTTTGCGTATAGTAAAGTAAGAAATCATAGACAATCTCTTGGTTGCTATATTTTAATAAGGATAAAGTCATTAAATCCGCGTACTCTTTTTGCTTTTTATCAGAGTAGTTTTCACTTAGCATCTTGTACGCATAGGTATAGTTTGCTGGAAGATTCGTATTTATATCTTTCTTATCATTCATGTCTCCATACTGATAGAGTTTGATAAAGCTAATAAGATCTTCTTTCTTTCTTGAACCAATTCTCTTTTGTTTAGGAGAATTCAGGATGAAGAAGATGCCAAATGCCACTAGAATTATGATGGCGATGATAATAATAAGGAATGTGGGTCTTATTTTTCTCTTAATCTGAATTGTCGGGCCGGTGGAAGAGATTCCCGCCTGTTCATATGTAAAACTATTTGTATTCAAGTTGTTTTGAATATTGTTTATTCCTAGACCCATGTTATTTTGATTATAGCATAAGCTTTTCAAAAATAGAAAAGTTTTTGAACCAGCAAAAAGGCTCCCAATATCGGGAGCCTTCTGTCTTACTCTAGGATTCACTGAAAATACTCATCACTGAAATGGTCTTTGGTGAGAGAAGGATTGCTTAAAGTCAAATATGGAACCACGCTTCTTCTAAAAACCTCGTCAAATTGTGCAGTTAAATAGAGGAAACTGCTACCCATCGTGGGCCCAGCAGATTTAAACGATTCGCATTTACCAAACTTATCAACAGTAAGAAATGTGAATCTATTGTGAGTCTGACTATAATCCAGATCGACCGGTCGCATATTATCTACATAAAACAGTCTCGACCATGATGCCTGTCCTTCGGTACCCTCTGTCTCAGCATAGTCAATAGAGTTGTAGGTAGTAAATTCATACTTCGATGTACCTGCAGAAACAGCAAAATTGTAGAGATAGTAGTCCATGTAGTGGTCATCATATGTTTGGTTTAGATTAAAAAGCATTCCCAAAATGATACCATTTTTAAATCTAACGCCGTAGGCTAGACTACCATTATTTACTCCAAGATACTTAATCTCAGTTGCTCCATAGGCATACAGATAATCCTCGAGATTAAAAAGCCCACTCACCGGATTCTCCTTTTTTGTATCTTCCTGACGATACACGTACTTAATATACTTCTCGACGTCGACCTTCGGTTTGCCTTTAAAAATCTCTGCTAAATTGTGTCCACTCTTATCACGAGAACCACCCACCTTGGGCGGAACATAACTCCCGTTCTCGTCACCAGAGTTGTACTCCTTAGATGAGTCATAGCTGACATCGGAACCAGGCTCATTATATGAGTAAGCACCTCCGTCAACATTAGGGCTAGTTTCGGTGCGGGAATCAGCCTGGGTAGCCCCAGCATTATTTCCGCAGCCAGTTGCAAGTGTTGCAGCGAGTGCCAGAGTTGCAATTGCGAGATACAGTTTCTTCATAAGGTTACCCCCTTCTAAAAGAATAAGACTAGAGTTTTAAGGAGCTCTAGTCATTTGATTAGTTGTATTTATTATAACATATTTTTTATTTTCCGCAAGTATGACGTTAAGATTCAGAGTCTTTACAAGGAATTTGCAATATAAAAACTCCCCAAATATGGGGAGTTCTGGTCTAGTCTTTCAACTCCAAAAATTCTTAGTTGGTCTCACCA
>ERZ773074.12-NODE-12-length-112033-cov-18.452133_pt1 | contig 112033 bp, 98 predicted proteins | sample MGYA00580615_ERZ773074 | MGnify/ENA primary metagenome ERZ773074 (study PRJEB29015, sample SAMEA2738126) | human oral metagenome | biome: human oral; feature: human-associated habitat; material: saliva | place: China | collected 2160 ...
CAGAACGTCGTGAGACAGTTCGGTCCCTATCCGCTGTGGGCGTTGGAAATTTGAGTGGAGCTGTCCTTAGTACGAGAGGACCGGGATGGACATACCTCTGGTGCACCAGTTGTTCTGCCAAGGGCATAGCTGGGTAGCCACGTATGGACGGGATAAGCGCTGAAAGCATCTAAGTGCGAAGCCCCCCACAAGAATAGATTTCCTCCTTTAAGGTAAGACCCGTGGGAGACTACCACGTGATAGGTCAGAGGTGTAAGTGCAGTAATGTATTAAGCTGACTGATACTAATAGGTCGAGCACTTGACCAGTGGTTTCAAAGGAAAAGAAATGCTAGTGAGAAGCGTTATTTAGTAAGGTTTAATCCGGTGATTATAGCGAAGAGGTCACACCTGTTCCCATCTCGAACACAGTAGTTAAGCTCTTCAGCGCCGACAATACCTGGTGGGCGACTGCCCGGGAAGATAGGACGTTGCCGGTTGACTGTGGCAGACTGTGAATACAGTCTGCCTGTCTTTATGGCTCCATGGTCAAGCGGTCAAGACACCGCCCTTTCACGGCGGTAACACGAGTTCGATTCTCGTTGGAGTCACCATTATATGCGCGATTGGCGGAATTGGCAGACGCACTAGATTTAGGTTCTAGCGGGAGACCGTAGGGGTTCAAGTCCCTTATCGCGCACCACTAAAGGCTACTTATGTAGCCTTTTTTTTATTACTGTTACTAATGTTATTATCTGAAGTTTGTTAAATTTTTAATGTATACAAAATATCTTGAATATTGTTATTGAATATATGGGATTTAAATAGTATAATCGCCTTAGAAGTGTTAGAAAATTTGCTTAAGTTAAAATTGCAATTATTTACGTTATCAGTTATGGAGGTACAGTATGATTGACAGAATTGATGCACTTAATACTTTCGTCAATAACATTGTCTGGGGTGTTCCAGCTATTATTTGTGTACTAGGCGTAGGTATATTCCTTTCTTTCAGAACACAGCTTGTTCAGTTTAGAAAACTAGGATATGCGCTCAAGATTGCCCTTGGAAAGTTATTTACAAAATCAGAATCCGCAGAAGGCGCAACAACTCCATTTCAGTCTCTAACCACTGCTCTTGCAGCTACTGTAGGAACAGGTAATATCGCCGGTGTTGCTGGTGCTATTGCAATCGGTGGACCTGGTGCAGTATTTTGGATGTGGATTGCAGCTATTTTAGGAATGTGTACTAAATTTGCTGAAGTAACTTTGGCAGTTAACTTCAGAGAAAGAAATGCGCATGGCGACTGGGTTGGTGGACCAATGTATTATATTAAGAATGGTCTATCAAAGAAATGGCTCTGGCTAAGCTACGCATATGCCTGTCTAGGCGTTCTAACTGTATTTGGTACAGGTAATGCTACACAGGTTAATACAATAACTACAGCAATTGACACAGCACTTCTAAACTTCAATGTTGTCTCAATAGGATCAATTAAGACTATTAATCTAGTTATAGGAATTATAATTACAATTCTTATTTTGATAATCTTACTTGGTGGTATCAAGAGAATCGGTGCGGTAACAGAGAAACTAGTTCCTTTTATGGCAGGTATCTATATTATACTAGGATTAGGCGTTGTTCTTATCAACATTAAGACTATTCCACACGTATTCCAGATGATATTTGAAGGAGCTTTCAGCCCATCAGCTGCAACAGGTGGTGTAGTAGGATCAATGTTCCTCTGCATGAAGAAGGGTGTTTCAAGAGGTATATTCTCAAATGAAGCTGGTCTTGGTACAGGTTCAATTTCACACGCATCATCTGATACTGATGAACCTGTAAGACAGGGTCTATACGGTATATTCGAAGTATTTATCGATACTATTGTTATCTGTACACTTACAGCTCTTGTTATTCTATGCGGAGTTGAGAACATTAACTTTGGACAGAATGCAGGTGCTGACTTAACAATCGCTGGATTCATAAATACATACGGAGGTTGGGTATCAATTTTCACAGCAGTTGCTCTTGTATGCTTTGCATTTTCAACTGTACTTGGCTGGGGACTATATGGTTCAAGATGTATAGAATATCTATTTGGAAGCCATATTCTAAAGCCTTTCACAGTAGTATATGCGCTAGTAGCTATTCTAGGTGCGACACTTGATTTAGGTCTGATCTGGGGCGTTGCAGATACATTCAACGGACTTATGTTAATTCCTAACTTGATTGGTGTATTCCTACTAAGCGGAACATTTGTAAAGCTCGTAAAGGATTATTTCAACAGATACCCTAAATACGACAAGGATAAGATGTAGGTTCAGATATATTACTCTCGTTGTAAAAATCCCCCTTATAGGGGGATTTTTATTTGATAAATATTTGTTATAGTGCTATACTTACGATATGATGTTAGTTTAAACTAACATAAGTGGAGGTAAAATGCATAACAATATAGAAATACTTAAGATGCGCATTTTAACGTGTTTTATTAAAATGTCTAAGTCTAATTGTAATGTTACAGGCTTAGCTAAATCATTATCTGAAGAAAAATATGCAGTAAGCAGGGCTATGAAATCACTTGAAAGTAGTGGACTTTTAGATAGAAGTGATAATAGGTGTCCAGTTTTGACGGAGAGAGGACAAAAGCTTGCATATGAATATGCAGAGAAGATTGATGTCGTAGCAAATCATCTGCTGGGGGAAGGCGTGAATCCTGTTGCAGCAAAGCAGGATGCTTTTTTATTGTCTATGTATTGCACAAATGAGACGCTTTCTGTAATTAAAGAGATTGAAGATAAGATGAGGATTAAGCAGGTAACTGATTCTTACTCTAATTTTACTGGGAAAAAGCTTTGTCATAAACTTGGAGATGGTACATTTGAGCTTCAATTTGTGATGTATAAAAACTCGGTGAAGAATAACACGAATATATCTATGGCTAATGAGGGTTTTCACCATCCTTGTACACTCACTGTTGAAAATGGTGAGGGACTTATAAGTTTAAAGGCTAAGAATATCAGTAGAAAATCAAAGCTCACTGGCAAAAAAATGAACGGTAAGGTGAGTGTGTTTAGGTATTTTGATGGAACTAGCTTTGTTGAAGCTGAAAGACAAGGCAATATAGTTACTTTTCCAATTGAGGCAATGGATTTTATATCTATGGGTGAAAGCAGGGATAGGATCATTCACGGAAGTCTTCCAGTAAGACTTGGTTGCAGTGTGGGATGCATGCATATGCCTGAGAGTCCAGCGATTTTTACACTTATAGTATAGTTTTATCAAATTTTTGTAGCAGTATTGCAACATATTTATTTGTTGGAAAAAGCATACTTTGATGGATTGCTTGAGTATATTTTGTAGCAAGCGTGCAACAAAATAAGACTTTATTTTGTTAAATTAGAGAGATAGAATTAAATTGTAAGGGGAAAGGAGCGTTTTAGCTCTTTATTTTAATCTATAATGTTAGTCTAAACTAATGCAAGTTAGCTACAAATAAATGAGGAGGAGCTTATATGAAGAAAAGCAAAATTGCAAAGGTTTTAGCAGTTTCATTATCATTTACAACTGTATTATCTATGTTTCCTGGTTTTGCGTTTGCAAATGGAGACACTAATACAAAGACAATATATGGAACTAAAGCCGTGGTAGAGGATGACGGAACCTACCGAGATTATAATACTCACATCAGGGTCAAAATCGATCAAAATGGCACTATAATATCTGTTGAAGATATAGATACTGCTTCAAACATCGATAGATTTGCGCCTGAGAGCAAAGAGTATTGGCAGAAGTTTGTAAACGGTAAGGGGTTTGATCTTTTCAAGGGAAAGACAAAGGATACTCTTAATGATGTTGACGTAAATGCAATTTCACAGGCGACTACAAGTACAAAGAGTGTGAGAGACACTATAATGTATGCTTTTGAGGTTGATGAAGAGAAGAATGAACTTCTTGCAGAGGTTGATGAGTACGGTCCAGCTAGCAGATACATTGCAAAGGATAGAGATGAAGCTGAGAAACTTATCAAAGAAGTCAAAGAAAAGATTAACTCAGAGGAGCTTGCATCAAATGCAAGAAGACATTTCTTGAATTTCCAGAACAAGATTACAAAGCTAAAAACATCCGACCAGGTTACAGAAGAAGAAAATAGCAAGGATGCTGGTGAGAGAACTAAGGATGCAATTGAAAACCTTGGAACAATTACTGCAGACAAGAAGGATGCAGTTGAAAGTGCAAGACAGATGTATAATGCACTTGATCGAAAGGGAAAGAAGACTGTAACTGCTGCAGTATACCAGAAGCTAGTTAAGGCTGAAGATGAAATCTTTGAGCTTGTATATAAGAACAACCATAAGAAACTTTCAGGATCATATCCTATTGATAACTACGGATATGATGTTAGCCTAACAGTATATCTAAGCGGTGATAAGATTGTAAAGATAGAAGACAATGGAACCGTAAAAAACATTAAAGCTAATGAGAATCTCGCAGCAAGAAACATGTTTTACTGGGAGGATACATTTATTCCAAATGGAGGCCTCTACAACTACATAGGTAAAACAACTTCAAACTATCAGAATGTAGATGCTATATCAAATGCAACATACACAAGTGATGCAGCAAAGGGTGCAATTAGAGAGGCGCTTAAGAAAGCTGATGAAAACAACCTCATTGAGCAGATTAAGACAGATGTAATAAAACTTGAGGAAAAGCTTGATAAAAATTCAGGTAGTGCACTAGATAAATTAGAGAAGGATTTTGAAAGCCTAAGCCCAGAATCAAAAACTAAGCTAAATGATGCTGGATACGGTGCTAGAATAAAGGCTCTAAGAGCAAAATTTGCTGCTTTATCATTACAGCCGGTAGAAGATGAAAAGGATGATCCTGCTGCAAAGCACTATACAAGAGAAGGTTCACTTCTATATCCAAATGGAACATCTTCAATGGTATTTACAAAAGCGTTCAATCCTGAAGTTAAGATTGCTGAAAAGGATGGTAAGACAACATATACAGTTTCCTTTAAGGAAAGTGGCATGATGGGAGTTACCGAAAAGCTTCAGAAGCTTACAGTAGACGGCAAGGTTTACACAGCAAAAGAGGGCAAGGATCCATATGTATCAGTTTTCAAATTTACAAGAGATGCTGTAGATGAAGAAAAAATACCTGTAACAGTTTACTCAAATATGATGAAAACTTCATATGACATGAATATTGTTCTAAAGCCTGGTAAGACAGAGGCTAAGGCTCCTGAAACAGAAAAACCAGATCCTGGTAAAGAGAATCCTGGAACAGAAAAGCCAAACCCTGGCAAGAATGATAACGCAGATAGCTCAGTTGCAAGGAAGTACACTAGATTAGCAGATCTTCTATATCCAAACGGTGGAACTTCAATGGTATTCTCAAATGCATTCAATCCTGTAGTAAACTTTGTTGAAAAAGATGGCAAAGCTACATATACTGTTTCCTTCAAGGAAGGCGGTATGATGGGAATGACAGAGAAAATCAATAAGCTGTCAGTTGATGGTAAGACCTATACTGCAACTGAAGGCAAGGAACCATATATTTCAGTATTTGAGTTTACAAGAGATACTGTAAATGAAGACAAGATTCCTGTAAAGGTTTACTCAAGTATGATGGGTAGATTCTATGACATGAAAATAGTTTTCGTAGACGAGAAGACTGAAGTCAAGGACGAGGAGAAGCCAGATCCAGGCAAGGATAATCCTGGTACAGAGAAACCAGATCCAGGCAAGGATAATCCTGGTACAGAAAAACCAGATCCAGGCAAGGATAATCCTGGTACAGAAAAACCAGATCCAGGCAAGGATAATCCTGGCACAGAGAAGCCAGATCCAGGCAAAGATAATCCTAATACAGGAAATCAAAACGCAAAGAAGCACTATACAGTTAAGGGTAGCAAGTTCTTAAAGCCAAACGGATCAGATATGAAGCTCATGACAGAAGCTTTCAATCCTGATGTTAAACTTGTTGAAGAGAATGGCAAGGCAACATACACAATTTCATTTAAGAAGACTGGAATGATGGGAATCACCGCAGAACTTAAGAAAATTAGTGTCGATGGCAAAGAAATTAGTGCAACTAAGGGTGAGGGCGAATATGTTTCAGCTTTCACATTCACAAGAGATAGCCTAAACGAGAAGGAAATCCCAGTAAAGATTTACATAGATGTAATGAATGCTTGGATTGATGGAAAGCTTGTTCTTTCAGATAACAAGGTTGAAGTACAGCCAAAAGATAATGAAAATGGAAACAAGCAAAACCCTGAGAATCCAGTAAATCCAGTAAATCCTTCAAATCCATCTGACAATGGAAGTACACAGGCGGGTCCAAGCATCAAATCAGGACTAAACCAGACATGGGTTAGAGGAAGCCAGCATGGACTAGTAATTGTATCAGATGCTGATATAAGCACATTTGTAAAGGTACTAGTTGATGGTAAGGAACTTGTAAAGGATAAGGATTACCAGGTTGTTTCAGGAAGTACAAAGGTTACACTACTTCCAACAGCACTAAATAGACTTTCAACTGGATCTCACAATGTAGAAATCGTTTCAACAAATGGAACAGCAGTTGCTAGATTTACAATCGCAGATGGATTTGGTACAGCAGCTCAGCGTCCAAATACAGGCGATGCTAACACTGAGATGCCAATTGCTTTAGCAGGACTTATCGGAAGTGCTTTCATAGCTTTGATGCTTAAGAGGAAATTTGAGAAATAATTTTTCGAAATAGCTATGTATAACAGACGGCAGGATCGTTGCAAAGGCAATGACCTGCTGTTTGTCATTAAGAATTAAATATGTTTGGAGGAAAGATGTTAAAATCTAAGAATTTAAGACGAACTTGGATATGCCTAATCTCAGTATTTGTGGTGATGGTCTTAAGCCTTTCATTTAGCTTTGCAGAGAGTGCAGGAACCTATACGACAAGTGTTAGCCCGCAGTATAGAAACCCGCTTACAGGCGCAATTGAGGACTCTGGTGGTGAGGAAAAGGAAGCACTAGGACAGGGAATGGCTCAGAGTACTGTCAGCGGTGTTGGGCTTGTAGAGATAGATGCATCAGGAAATGTATATGCCACATATAGAATAAACAATGCAAGTGCTATGTCTAGTATAAGCTTTAGCACCTCTGCTGGTGGTGGGTTTTATGGAGTAAGTGCTGTAAATACAAAGTCGGCTGGTAATTCTGCAGATTATAGAATTAGGGTTCCATATGCAGGAGCACCTGTGAAATGCGCTTTATATGTAGCACCTATGGGAAGAGAGGTTATTTTCTTTATGACTTCTGCTGGCCTTACACCTGGACAGGGAGATTTTGTTAGCACAATAGATACATCTGTGCAGGATCAGGCATCTCAGGGAAGCGAAAGTGCAAAGGCTGAGGAAGCCAAGAAAGCTGAAGATAAAAAAACTGAAGAGGCTAAGAACGCTGAAGATAAGAAAAAAGATAGTACAAAGAAGAATAGCAAGAACGCAAAAGCATCTGATTCTAAAGATAAAAAGGATTCAAAGGCAAAGGTTTCAAACAAAACTCAAAGCACTCAAAACAAGAGATATGTAGTTTATGGTGCCATTGCAGTTGTGATTATTCTTGCAGCAGCAGGTACATTTGGATACAAGAAATTCATAAAGAAATAGTGGAGTAGAGTAATGCATAAGAGAATATTTGCTTTAATTTGTACACTGATTATTGCTTTCTCCCTTTGTTCATGCGTTGATCAACACGCGGGGAAAAAGGAAGATAGTGGAGAAAATAAGAAAGTAATAGCTACGTCGCCGGCAACTGTTCAGATATGTAACAAGCTTAATATAAAGCTTATTGCTGTTCCAGAATCGGACTTTACCATGGCAGATGAATACAAGGATCTTCCAAGGGTTGGAAGTCCTATGTCACCTGATATCGAGAAGATTAAGTCACTTAATCCAGATTGTGTTCTTTCTCCAGTAAGCCTTAAGAACGAGCTTGAAAAGAAGTATAAAAACGCTGAACTAAAATATGAGTTTATAAATTTAAGCAGTGTAGATGGTATGTTTGAGTCTATCAAAAAACTCGGAGATGAGTTTGGTAGAGAGAAGGAAGCAAAGGCTTTGATAGATGAGCATAAGCAGTACATGAAGAAATTTAATAGCAGTGTAGAGGGTAAGAAACGCCCTAAGGTTCTAGTTTTGATGGGACTACCTGGCTCATATGTTATCGCAACAAACAAAAGCTATGTAGGAAGTCTTGTAGAACTTGCTGGTGGAGAAAACGTGTATAATGATGATTCTAAGGATTTTCTCACGGTGAATACTGAGGATATGAAGACTAAGAACCCAGATATAATACTTAGAGCTTCTCACGCGATGCCTGATGATGTAAAAAACATGTTTGCAAAGGAATTCGCAGAGAATGATATCTGGAAGCATTTTGATGCTGTGCAAAACGGCAAGGTATATGACCTTGACAATACGCTATTTAATATGAGCGCAAATTTCAACTATAGGGATGCTTTAGAGGAGCTTAAGAAGCTGCTTTATGAGTAGGCGATAGGAAGTAGGAGACCTGATGGTAATTAGCAGAACAAGAAAGCTTTTAGCCTTTGTAATTACAGCACTAGCACTTTTATGCATATTCTACTGGGCTGTAAATACGGGAAGCCTTAGAGTAGGCTTTAAGGCATTAATGCGAGGACTCTTTGTTGCATACAATGAGAATGTAGCAACCATATATGATCTTAGATTTCCAAGGATACTCATTGCAATGGTAGGTGGGGCAGCTGTTGCTGTTTCAGGCGTGATGCTTCAGGCAGTTATGAAGAATCCATTAGCAGATCCAGGAATACTTGGAATTAGTTCAGGTGCAAGCTTTGTTGCAGTGGTAATAACTGCGTTCTTTCCACAGCTATACTTCTTTATTCCGGGTCTAGCTTTTTGTGGTGGAGTATTTGCCTGCATTTTGATATATATGCTATCGTGGGCAGGAAATGACCTTTCGCCTCTAAGACTTATCCTTGTTGGAATAGCTATAAATGCTATGTTTATGGGCATGATAAGTGCAATAAATTCTATGACTGGTGGAAGTTATTCTTCAACAGCTAGTCTTGCTACTGCAAATATAAGCATGAAGACATGGACAGATTTTAGAACGCTAGTAATCTATGCAGTGCCTGGGCTTATCATAGCACTTATACTTTCAAAGCCGTGCAATCTTCTTGGACTTGATGATAAAACAGTAAGGTCACTAGGTATTAATGTAGGCAGGATGAGAATAGGAATTTCTGCTATAGCAGTTTTACTTGTTTCTATAAGTACGGCAATTATGGGGCCTATAAGTTTTCTAGGACTGATAGTTCCTCACATAGCAAGGCTTCTTGTTGGTGGAGATCACAAGGTCTTGATACCGTATAGTGCAATTCTTGGTGCATTTTGTCTGCTTCTTGCAGATACGCTCGGAAGGGCTTTGGTACCACCATATGAAATAAGTCCTGGCATAATAATGTCAGTTGTTGGCGGACCATTCTTTATTATCTTACTGAGGAGGACAGGAAAAACATATGGCAGATAATCTATTTGAGATAAAGAACCTGTCTTTCAGCTATGATAAGGACAAGGTTATAGACGATCTATCTTTGACGATTAAGCCGGGTGGAGTAACAACGATAATTGGGGCAAATGGATGTGGAAAGTCGACGCTTTTCAATTTGATGACCAAGAATCTTAAATACGATAGCGGTGAAATTAAGTTCCTAGGTGAAGATGTATCAAAGTTAAAGCTCAGAGAGCTTGCTAAAAAACTTGCGATAGTGCATCAACAGAATACGATTCCCTTTGATGTAACGGTGGAAAAGCTAGTTGGCTACGGCAGGGTTCCATATGAAAATTTATGTATTCCATCAAAGAGGGATGAGGATGAGGACAAAATAAATTGGGCCATGTCTGTTACGGGGGTATATGACATAAAGGGAGAGCTTTTATCTCAGCTTTCTGGAGGACAGAGACAGCGCGCATGGATAGCTATGTCTTTAGCGCAGGATACAGATACCTTACTTCTTGATGAGCCAACAACTTTTCTAGATATAAAGCATCAGATTGAGGTGTTGAAACTGATAGAAAGCTTGAACAAAGAACACGGTATATCCATAATTATGGTATTACACGACATGAATCAGGCGATGAGATATAGCACAGAGGTAATAGCTTTAAAGGCTGGTAAATCAATAGCGCAGGGAGCACCGGAAAGCGTTATAAGCGAGGTGCTTCTGAAGGAACTCTATGGTGTGGATTTAGATATAGTAGAGGTCAAGGGAAAGCCATTTGTATATATGGCTTAGTAAAGGAAAAATAGTTTATGATTAATAAGAGACTTGTCAGGCTCTTATCTGATGGTAAAAAATATATATACGGAAATATATTCTTTCAGTGGATAAACCTGATTGCCAATATAGTTGCGATATTTTTAATATCCGGTTTTATCAGCGATACATATTACGGAAATGTTACGGATGCGAAGCTGGTTAGACTAATAGTAATTCTTGCAATTGCTGTACTGACTAGGGTGATTTGTAATGTAGCATCAAGTAAAATGAGCTATCTATCATCAAAGAAGGTAAAGCAGGTTCTCAGACATAAGATAATGGAGAAAATGCTTACACTTGGAAGCAGCTACAACGAGAAGGTGAGAACATCTGAGGTTGTTCAGGTTTCGGTAGAAGGTGTCGAACAGATAGAGACATATTTTGGTCTATATCTGCCACAGCTGTTTTATTCACTGCTTGCACCGCTTACACTGTTTGCGGTAATAGTGTTTATGAGCTTTACACCTGCAATAGTTCTGCTTCTTTGCGTTCCGCTAATTCCAATTTCAATTGCAGCGGTTCAAACCTTTGCAAAGAAACTTTTAGCAAAGTATTGGGGCAGATATACAGGTCTTGGAGATACATTTTTAGAGAATCTTCAGGGGCTTACTACGCTTAAGATTTATCAAGCTGATGAATACAAAAACAAGAAGATGAACGAGGAGGCTGAGGAATTCAGAAAGATTACAATGAAGGTCCTCACAATGCAGCTTAACTCTATAACTATTATGGATATTGTTGCATATGGCGGAGCAGCACTTGGAATAATATTGACAGTTAAACAGTTTGTCGCAGGAAACATAAGGCTTGATCAGGCAATAGCTATAATACTGCTTTCTGCTGATTTCTTTATTCCTATGAGACAGCTTGGAAGCTTCTTCCACATTGCAATGAACGGTATGGCGGCGATAGATAAGATTTTCAAGATTTTAGACCTAGAAGTTCCAGAGGAAAAAACAATGAGCCTTCCGGGAAAAGGATCAATCAAGGTGGAGAATCTAAGTTTTTCATATGACGAAAGCCACAATGTTCTTAACGATATTTCAATCGAGCTATTAGAGCAAGGGATGGTTTCACTTGTAGGCGCAAGCGGAAGCGGAAAGTCTACTATGGCTTCACTTCTCATGAAGAGGAGCAAGAACTATAGCGGTAAGATATTCGTTGGAGAAGTAGATTTCAATGAGATTTCCGAGAAATCTGTAATGGATAATATAACATATATCAGCCATAGCAGTTATATATTTAAGGGAACTGTTAGGGATAATCTTTTGATGGCTAAAGCTGATGCTAGGGACGAAGAGCTTTGGGATGTGCTTAAAAAGACTAATCTAGCTGATTTCTTTGAGGCTGACAATGGTCTTGATTTTGAAATTGCAGAGGCTGGTGGAAACCTTTCAGGGGGACAGAAGCAGAGACTTGCACTAGCCAGAGGTCTTCTGCATGACAGCAGGTTCTATATCTTTGATGAATCGACATCGAATATCGATGTGGAAAGTGAAGAGGTTATTCTAGAGCAAATTAAGGAGCTTGCAAAGCACAAAGGCATTTTGATGATTTCTCATAGGCTTGCAAATGTCGTAAGCTCAGATAAGATATTTGTCTTGGAAAAGGGACATCTAAGGGAAGAGGGAACTCACGAAGAGCTCTTAACTACGCACGGAATCTATAGCACGCTGTGGGAAACTCAGCAAAGCTTAGAAAATATGAGAGGGGTGTAGGATATGAAAGTAATGATAAGACTGCTTAAAATGATAAATCCCCTCAAGTACGTGATGCTTTTAGGAATATTCCTAGGAACTCTTGGTCATCTTGCTGCGGCATTTATTACCATCCTTGGAGGATTTGGAATAGTTAGTTTTGTAAATGGTGATATCGATGGTTTGACTTTTATCTTCATAATCATGGGTGTTTCAGCGCTAGCTAGAGGTTTTCTCAGATATGGAGAGCAGACATGCAATCACTACATTGCTTTTAAGATACTAGCTATAATTAGAGATAAGGTATTTGTAGCACTTAGAAGACTTTGCCCAGCAAAGCTTGACGGTCACGGAAAAGGAAATCTAATTTCAATTATTACAGCTGATATCGAGCTTCTAGAGGTGTTCTTTGCACATACCATTTCACCAGTTGCGATAGCGACAATTTTTTCGATTATAATGATTGCTTTCATTGGAAGCTACGGATGGATTCTAGGAATATGGGCTGCAGTGGCTTATGTATGCGTAGGCCTTGTAATTCCAGTGATTATGTCAAAGCTCAGCGCTGGTATAGGTGATGAGATGAGAGAAAAATCTGGAGATATGAGCAGTAATATGCTTGATAACCTTAGAGGATTAAAGGAAATAATCCAGTTTTCTTACGGTGATGAGCGCATAGAGCAAATGGCTGAGAAATCACTTCAGCTAAGTGAAACAGAGAAAAAGCTCAAAGCAAATCTTGGAGCGAATATAGCTCTCACAAGTGGAGTTATAATGTTCTTTGACTTTGGAATGCTGTTTATTGCAAGCTACCTAAGCAAGGGTACAGGGAACCTCGAAGGAGTTGTAATACCTGTATTTGCCATGTTTTCATCATTTGGACCAGTAATCGCCTTAGCAAACCTAGGAAGCTCTCTAAACAATACTTTAGCTTCAGCAAGAAGAGTGTTTGGTATCTTAGATGAGAAACCTGTGGTAGAGGACATTGCTGGAAATGAAAGTGTTGATTTTACTGGGACAAGGGTTGAAAATTTGAATTTCTCATACACGGAAAATGATCAGGAGAATATGATTCTTGAAGGCATCAATGTCGAAATCAAGAAGAATGAAATCCTAGGAATCATAGGTAAGAGCGGTAGTGGTAAATCAACATTACTCAAGCTTCTAATGAGATTTTGGAAGGTAGATAGCGGACATATCTATATTTCAGACAGGGATATTGACAAGATTAATACATCAAACTTAAGAGAACTAGAAAGCTTTGTAACTCAGGAAACAGAGCTGTTTAGAGATACAATAGAAAACAATATTAAGATTGCAAAGCTTGATGCAACTCGTGAAGATGTTATTGAAGCCTGCAAGAAGGCATCAGTTCACGACTTTATCATGACTTTACCAAATGGATACGATTCAGAGGTAGGAGAGCTAGGAGAAACACTATCTGGTGGAGAGCGTCAGAGACTAGGTGTGGCAAGAGCATTCCTTCATGATTCACCGCTCATTCTTATGGATGAGCCTACATCAAATCTAGATAGCCTAAACGAAGGTGCCATACTCAAGGTGCTCAAAAATGAGGCGAACGGCAAAAGTGTAGTGCTTGTATCACACAGAGAATCAACGATGAAGATAGCAGATAGAATTTATAAAATTGATAATGGCAGAGTAAGCTAGGAGGATAATATGACTGTTAAAAAGATATTCCTCGTTATAGTTGGATGTATTAGCCTTGGAATAGGTGCAGTAGGTGCTGTTTTACCGTTTCTACCAACATTTCCTTTTTTGATGCTGACAATGGTTTGCTTTACGGCAAGTTCAGAGAGACTAAATAGCTGGTTTAAGTCAACAAAGCTATATAAGAATAATCTAGAGTCATTCGTGGAAAAACGTGGGATGACAAAGGCTACAAAGATAAGAATCATGGTTATTATAACGCTTCTTATGGGCTTTGGCTTTTACATGATGCACGCAGTTCCAGTCGGAAGGATTGTTTTAGCAATAGTATGGCTTGGACATATGCTTTACTTCGCATTTATGGTTAAGACAATAGAATAGCATTTATATCAAAACAGACGGGCAAGCGCACTTCACTTGCCTGTCTATTTTTTATCTAAGAATTTTCCTTGCCAGGAATCTCTTTCCCTCAATTTTTGATTTATGGTGTTTAGGACAAGTCTTTTGCGATATGCCCATTTTGGCGCTATTAAAGTCTCGGCTTTAGAATCTGCGGAAAGCCTATGCATAACGATCTTATAAGGGATTATTTCTAGCAAGTCACATACTAGCTCTGCATATTCGTCCATTGATTCAAATGGAATATAATCAGGGTATTGTTTAGCTAGTTTAGTTCCAGAAATCATATTAAGAAGATGTAGCTTAAGACCCCATGTATTACTCTTTACTGCGTGTTTTACACTCATTTTCATATCTTGCTTTGATTCACCTGGGAGTCCTAAAATAAGATGGGTAACAGTCCTTATATTAAGTGCATTTAACTTTGATATAGTATCGTCATAGTCCTGCAAGCTGTGGCAGAGATTAAGCTTTCTTGCATTGTCTTCGTGTATAGTCTGTAGTCCTAGTTCAATCCAGAGAAAATGCTTCTTGTTTATCTCATCTAAAAGAGCAAGGCAATCATCATCTATGCAGTCGCTCCTCGTTGCAATTGCAAGACCCAAGATGCGAGGGTCATCTAAAGCACCGTAGTAAAGCTCTCGAAGTTTTGACACAGGGGCGTAGGTTCCTGAATAGTTTTGGAAATAGGCGATATACTTTGCGTTTGGCCATTTTTCGGAGAGCAAATTTATCTGTTCATCTATGTTTGATGCGTTATCTCCGCTACCACTTGACGAACAAAAAGTACAACCACCAAAGCCCTTGCTTCCGTCTCTATTTGGGCATGTAAAACCGGCGTCAATCGAAAGCTTGACGACTTTTTCTCCAAACTCCTTTTTTAGTGCTTGATTAAGTGTGTTTATTCTCAATAGGCCTTCTGAGAAATTGTCAGAAGAACGTGTAAAATCAACATTATTTGGGGTGTAGCTGTTCATGGTTAATCCTTTTATTTGAGCTATCTATATGCTATAATATACTAATATACATTGACTGAAATGTGAAGACAAATTTATCAGGAAGATTGGCAATGAATAAGAATAAATGCAGGCAGGAAAGTATGGATGACTGCTGTTGTAAGAATGATGAGCTTTGCGGAGAAATAGTCAAGCTCGGCAAAGAAAATATCAAGCCAAAGGTTTTACTACATAGTTGCTGTGGACCTTGCAGTACGGCAGTAATTGAGAGGCTGTTTGGTGACTATAGAATAACAGTTTTTTACTATAATCCATGCATTACAGAAAATGACGAGTATGAGAAGCGTAAGCATGAGCAAATTCGCTTTATAGATGAGTTCAATAAGGATTTAGATGAGTATCAGAGAGTAAGATATATTGAGGGTGCATATAAACCTGAGGAATATCTTGAGCTAGTAACTGGTCTAGAGTCCGAACCAGAAGGCGGAGCAAGATGCACAGTTTGCTTTAGGCAGAGACTTGAGGAGACAGCAAGAATTGCTAAGGAATATGACTTTGATTTCTTTGCTAGCACTTTGACTGTAAGCCCCCATAAGAATTATGCTTTGATAGCTGAGATAGGTAGGGATTGCGAGAAGAAGTATGGAGTTTCATTCCTAGATATGGATTTTAAAAAGAAGGCGGGCTTTCAGAGAAGTATTCAGCTTTCCAAGGAACACCATCTATATAGACAGAACTACTGTGGATGTAAATTTTCTAAGAGATAGACAAACAATTTGAAAGGGTATAGATATATGTCAAAATTGATTAAACCAAAGAACTATGCGCCTACTATTCCGCCAATGGAAACGCAGCGCGCAATAAAGAAGATAAAGGACTATTTTCAGCAGGAACTAGCTTATGGTCTAAACCTAAGAAGAGTTTCAGCACCACTTTTTGTTGCACCAGAAACAGGTCTTAACGATAACCTAAACGGTGTGGAAAGAAGAGTAAGCTTTACCATCCTAGACATGGACGAGAAGACTGTAGAAATCGTACAGTCACTTGCAAAGTGGAAGAGAATGGCTCTAGGTAAATACGGTATTAAGCCAGGTCACGGAATCTATACAGACATGAACGCTATAAGACGTGATGAAGAGCTGGATAATATTCACTCACTTTACGTTGACCAGTGGGACTGGGAAAAGGTTATTACTAAGGAGCAGAGAACCACAGAGTACCTCCATGAGACTGTAACGACCATATACAATGCGGTGAAGAACTTAGGTGACTATGTAAATAGACTTTACAGAGATATACAGACAGAGCTCCCTAATGAGATTTACTTTATAACATCTCAGGAGCTAGAGGATCTATATCCTGATAAGACACCAAAGGAAAGAGAAAACCTGATAACCAAGGCTCATGGAGCAGTTTTTATAGAGAAGATAGGTGGAACTCTTAAATCTGGAGAAAAGCACGATGGAAGATCTCCTGACTACGATGATTGGGAGCTGAACGGAGACATACTTCTCTGGAACGATGTATTAGATATCGCATTTGAGATAACTTCAATGGGAATAAGAGTAGATAGCGATGCTATGGAAAGACAGCTTAAGCTTGCAGGAGCAGAGGACAGAAAGAACCTATCGTTTCAGAGTGCTGTCCTAAATGGTGAATTACCGCTTTCTATAGGCGGAGGAATTGGACAGAGCAGACTCTGCATGTTCTTCCTTCGCAAGGCTCACATTGGAGAGGTTCAGGTAAGCGTTTGGCCAAAGGAAATGGATGAGGAATGTCGTAAGGCAAATATATTCTTGTTGTAATGAAATATGCGAAGCTTGTTATAGAAAATAGGAGCAGACATACCGATAGGCTCTACACATATAGATGCGCTGATGACATTAGGATTGGTCAGGTCGTAAAGGTTCCTTTTAGCAAAGGAGATACCAAGAGGCGAGGCTTTGTCTTTGAAATCATGGATGACTGTGATCTCGATGAGTCTAAGCTTAAGGAGATTAGCGAGACTGAAGATGATATATCTTTGTCTGAAGAGATGATTGAAACTGCTATCTGGATGAGACAGAGATATGGTATCAAATACCTTGATGCAGTGAACTGCTTTATTCCAAGAGGAAAAGCAGCAAAGAAAGGCAAGGAGAAGAATCCACTAAGCGATACAGAGGGCGAGAGACAGGATATAGATAACCTGACAGAAGAGCAGAAGGCCGCATGCGAGGAGATAAACGCAGCTATAGATTCAGGATTACAGACGAACTTTCTTCTCAAGGGTGTTACAGGAAGCGGTAAGACTGAGGTCTATATGCAGGCTGCTGCAAGAGCTATATCTAAGGGAAAGACGGTTATAATGCTTCTTCCTGAGATAGCTTTGACAAAGCAGATTACCGAAAGGTTCATAGGAAGATTCGGAAAGGAAAGCTGTGCGATACTTCATAGCCACCTCACAGGTAGGGAGCGTTTTGATGAGTGGAGCAGGGTAAGGAGTGGAGAAGCTAAGATTGTAATTGGAGCAAGAATGGCGGTCTTTGCACCACTCGAAAATATTGGGCTTATAATATTAGATGAGGAACACGAGTCGACATATAAGTCTGATATGACGCCTAAGTATGAGACTGTAGATATAGCTTTTAAGCGCCTAATGCACTATAGCGGAGTGCTTTTGCTAGGAAGTGCAACACCTTCAGTGGTATCGTACCAAAGGGCTAAGGAAGGTATATATAAGCTCATTGAGATGAACACGAGATACAATGCAGTTGAACTCCCAGAAATGTCCATAGTCGATATGAGACAGGAGCTGAGAAAAGGAAACCGCAGCATATTCAGTGATAAGCTTTATCAAAGCATGGAGGAACATCTTGAGAGCGGAGAACAGGTAATACTCTTTCTTAACAGGCGTGGATATTCGAGCAGCATAAGTTGTAAAGACTGTGGAAACACTTTGATGTGTCCAGACTGCGGCATAAGTCTAACATATCACAAAAAAGAGAATGCAGCAGTTTGTCACTACTGCGGAAGGCATTTTGATATACCTAAGGAATGTCCAGAGTGCTCGAGTAAGTTTATTAAGTTCATAGGCGTTGGAACTGAGCAAGTCGAGGAATTCGTCAAGAAAGAGTTTAAGGATTACGAGACAGAGCGTTTTGACCTTGATACTGCCAAAAATAGCAGGGAGGTTTCGGCGATACTTAATAGATTTGCATCGGGCAAGACTAAGATTTTGGTTGGAACCCAACTTGTTGCAAAGGGACTGGATTTTAGGAATGTAGGGCTTGCATGTGTAGTATCTGCTGATACTACTCTCAATATACCTGACTATAGGTCGGCGGAAAGAACATTTCAGCTGATTACGCAGGTTGCAGGACGTGCGGGCAGAGGATTAAAGAAGGGTGAGGTTATAATTCAAACATATAACCCAGAAAGCCTAGCGATAACTGCAGCATCCAAATATGACTATGAGGGTTTCTTTGCTGAAGAAATAGGCTTTAGAAAGTTAATGAAGTATCCTCCTTTCAGCGACCTTATACAGGTACAGTTTATAGGGGAAAATGAGTCAGAAGCCGAAAAGCTTGCTCTAGAATGCAAGGATTATCTTAGCAAGAAGGAAATAGACAAAAGTGAAAATGAGATATTTGGGCCTAAGGGAAGCCACCAAATATCAAAGGAGAAGGATGTATTTAGATACTCAATCCTAATTAAGGCTTCTAAGGGCAGTAGAAATAAGTATATATATTATATAAGCAAATATGGAGAATATGTTACATCTAAGACCAAGCTTAGCTTTGTAATAGATGTTAATCCGTACAGTGGATTTTAGGAGGAAAGATGGCACTGAGAAAGGTTGTTGTTAGAGGCGACGAGATTTTATCAAAGAGATGTAGAGAAGTCAGCGAAATTACAGATAGAATAAGAGAAACACTTGATGATATGGTCGACACAATGAGAGAGGAGCTAGGTGTTGGTCTTGCTGCACCTCAGGTAGGCGTCATGAGAAGAATGTTTGTAGCTGAGCCTGAGCCAGGTAGAGTTTATTACATGATTAACCCTGAGATTTATTTTGAAGAGGGAAGTGAAGAGGAATATGAGGGATGTCTTTCGGTCCCAGGCCTTATAGGAATAGTGGAAAGACCTCAGAAAATCAAGATTAGAGCTCTGGATAGAGATGGAGTTGAGCAAGATTACGAGTTTGAAGGTTTTGATGCTAGAGTTATGTGTCACGAGAACGATCACCTAAACGGCGTTCTATATACAGATAAAGCACATGATATCAGATCTGCAGAACCACAAAGTGACGAGGAATAAGATTTATGAAGATAGTTTTTATGGGTACGCCAGAATTTGCAGCACCTTCCTTAAGAGCACTTGCAAAATCAAAGCATGAGGTCTGTCTTGTAATTTCACAGCCAGATAGAGCAGGAAATAGAGGAAAGATGACCATGCCTATAATCAAGGAGATCGCCCTTGCCGAAAATCTTCCGGTAATGCAACCCGAGAGGATTAAGCAAAATGAGAAACTCGTGGATACTCTAAGAGAGATAAATCCAGATATGATTATTGTGGCAGCGTACGGCAAGATACTTCCAAAGGAACTCTTAGATTTACCAAGGTTTGGATGTATTAACGTTCATGCGTCGCTACTCCCTAAATTCAGAGGTGCATCTCCAATTCAACACGCAATTTTGACAGGTGAAACACATGCAGGTGTCACTATAATGAAGATGGCAGAAGGTTTAGATACGGGAGATATGTACTCTCAGGCCGCGTTAGAAATTGCAGGATCTGATTATCCAAAGCTTAGTGAAAGACTCGCAGAGCTTGGAGCAAAGCTTCTGCTAGAGACCATGGACGATATAGAAAGTGGTAAGGCACGTGCAGAGGTTCAGGATGAATCAAAGGTCACACACACCGGAATCATCAAAAAAGATGAAGGCAGGGTAAGCTTCATAGATGAAAGCGCAGATGAGATAGAGAGAAAGCTTAGGGCATTTACACCTTGGCCTGGCATATATTTTGAACTAGGAGAGCTTAAGATTAAAATTAAGGCTGTAGAGGTTTTAGATGATGAGGAGCTAGTTAAGGGTAAATCCCCTGCGGAGGTCATAGCTGCAAATAATGATGGCATAGACGTTATCTGTCGTGAAGGAATTTTAAGAATTAAGGAGCTACAGGCTCCGGGAAAGAAAAGTATGAAATCCGGAGATTATCTCAGAGGAAATAAGCTGGAGATTGGAACCATACTTGGGAGGTAATTTATGTATTTGGACAGCACGATAATAATACTTATACCTGCTATAATATTTTCTATGATAGCATCGGCAGGAGTAAAGAATACATTTGCGAAATTCTCATATATAAGAAACAGTCGAAACATGACAGGTGCAGAGGCTGCACAGAGAATGCTTAGAGCAAATGGACTAACAGATGTTGGAATTAATCATATTCCAGGAAACCTAACTGATAACTTTGATCCTAGAACTAACACGCTAAATCTATCAGATTCAGTATATGATAAGACTACAATCGGTGCGGTTGCAGTTGCCTGTCACGAGGCTGGCCACGCACTTCAGCATGCATACGGATACAAGGCTATAACGGCAAGAAATGCAATAGTTCCAGCTGCGAATTTCGCATCTCACACTTCATGGATTCTAATTATTATAGGTTTATTCCTAGGAGCTCAGGGTGCAGGTAATATGGGCTATATTGGAGATACGATTTTCAACATCGGTGTAGTTGCATTTGTACTTGTACTTGCATTCCACATTATCACGCTTCCAGTTGAGTTCAATGCCAGCTCAAGAGCGCTTGCAAATATTCAGGAGCTAGGGCTTGTAGATGAGAATGAATATCAGGGTGCAAAGAGGGTTCTAAGGGCAGCAGCTATGACATATGTTGCCGCTACTGCTGTTGCAGCAGCAAACCTAATCAGAGTACTCGCTATCAGAGGAAGGCGAAATTGAAGATAGATTTAGATAGGGAAGCAGCATTTAAGGCGCTTTTAGCAATCGAAAGAGATGGTTATTATTCGAACCTTGAACTTTCTAAAATGCTAGCAAGTGATGAGCTTTCAAACAAGGGCTTCATAAGGGAAATAGTTTATGGAGTGACCGAAAACAAAATATACCTAGACTATATCCTAGATAAATTCATCAAAAAAGGTGCAGCTAAGACTAAGCTTCAAGCTCTCATAATACTGCGTATGGGTGTTTACCAGATTCTCTTTATGAACTCGGTTCCAAACTACGCAGCAGTGAATGAATCTGTTGCGCTAGCTCGTAGGTTTGCTAGGGGCACGGACGGATTCATCAACGGGGTGCTAAGAAATTTTATTAGAAATATGGACAGTGCATCTGAGATTGATGTAAAGGGACAGCTTGAGTACCTTAGTATTCGATATTCATGCCAGCCAAAGCTTGTAGAGGAACTTGTGAGCATGCTTGGATTTGAACATGCTAAGATGCTCCTAGAGCACGCAGGTCATAGGCCACCTCTGAGCATCAGGGTAAATATAGCGCAGATTTCAGTAAAGGAGCTAGCTGATAGGCTTAGAGCAAATGGCTTTGAGACAGAGGGCTCGAAGCTGAGCGACAGGGTGCTATTAGTGAAGGGCGGAGCCCTTACCGAAGCGAATGAATACAAAGAAGGGCTATTTTCGATTCAGAGCGAGGAGTCGTGTGCCATTGCGGATTTTGCGGACGCAAAATCCACGGAGCTGGTTATCGACCTTTGCGCAGCTCCGGGCGGCAAGGCCGCCGCAATGGCCGAACAAATGCTAAAGCCAAGCACTTCGACGGAGCCTTTGACTAAGACAGAGCCAGGCAAACAGCCAAGCACTTCGACGGAGCCTTTGACCGAGACAGAGCCAGGTAAACAGCCAAGCACTTCGACGGAGCCTCTGACTAAGACAGAGCCAGGCATCGCAAGCGGTAAGGTCATAGCACTTGAACTTTATGAGCATAGGGCAGCTTTGATAGAAGCAACAGCTAGGAGACTTGGACTAGAAAACATAGAGGTAAGATGTCAGGATGCGGTAGAGCAGATAGATGAGCTAGTTGGAAAGGCAGATTTAGTTCTTGCAGATGTTCCTTGTAGCGGGCTTGGAGTCATCAGAAGAAAGCCCGAAATGAAGTATCGAGACGAATTTGATTTTGATGAATTAGTCGAAATTCAAAAAAGTATTCTCGAGACGGGTTCAAGCTATCTAAAGCCAGGAGGGAGACTCATATATAGTACATGCACTATAAATCCTAGAGAAAATGAACTTATGGTTAAGGATTTTTTAGAGAGGCATGAGGAGTTTATCTCAGAAAAAGAAGTGAAGCTGTCACCATTTGATAATGGATATGACGGATTTTATATGAACAAATTAAAAAAGATAGAAGGGAGATGCCCTAATGGATGTGGGGTTTAGGACCGATAAAGGTCGACGCAGATTTAATAATGAAGACGCATTCTTTGTAATGAAAAACGACAGGGTCTTTGTTGTGGCAGATGGAGTTGGTGGAAATAACTCAGGAGAAATTGCCAGCAGGACTGCAGCAAATCAGATAGCGAACTTCGTAAAAGAAAATGACATAGAGAGCATGGATCCGGTAGATTTTCTGCTAAAAGCTATAGTTCAGGCTAACAGCAAGGTTTATGACCTATCGCAAAAGTATGCAGAAAATAACGGTATGGCGACAACAACTGTAATCGGTTACCTCAAGGATTCGTGGCTATATATACTAAATGTCGGTGATAGTCGAGCATACATATATGAGCAAGGCTACCTAAGGCAGTTAACAGAAGATCACACATATGTGAATACCTTGGTTAAACTTGGAATAATAACTAGGGAAGAAGCTGAGGTGCATGAAGAGCGTTACAAGATAACAAAGGCTGTCGGCGCAGAAGCCGAAATCGAGCCAGATATATCTCGAATAAAGATAAGCAAGGGAGATAAGATAATCCTTTGCAGTGACGGCCTGAGTGGCGAAATAGGCGATGAGCAGATGGAGGAGATTCTCGCGAAGGGGGAATCAATGACAGAAACTTGTAGGCTTCTTGTAGATGCTGCTAATGAGCATGGAGGAAATGATAACATAACTGTTATATGCATAGAATTTACGGAGGAAGATTTTGATGAGTAAGTTGTTGGCGGGAAGATATGAATTAATAGAAAAAATCGGCGAAGGCGGCATGGCTGTCGTATATAAAGCTAAGGATAGACTGTTAAATAGATATGTAGCTATCAAAATTCTAAGACCTGAATTTACTCAGGATGAGCAGTTCCTAGAAAGTTTTAAACGTGAATCACAGGCGGCTGCAGGACTTCAACATCCTAATATCGTTTCAATTTATGATGTTGGTAGAACAGGAAATATAAATTTCATTGTAATGGAGTTAGTGGACGGACGCCCTCTTTCAGATCTAATTAAAGAGAAGGGACGACTTGACTACAAGACAACTATTGATATTGCAAAGCAAATGGCGTCAGCCCTTTCAATTGCACATAAACATCAAATTATACATAGAGATGTAAAGCCACATAACATAATGATTACATCAGATGGTGTTGCAAAACTGACTGACTTTGGAATAGCAAGAGCAGTTAGCAATGCAACCATGGTAGCAGATACGAGCAAGATTATTGGATCAGTTCACTATTTTTCACCTGAACAAGCAAGAGGTGCATATGTAGATGAGCGTTCAGATATATATTCGCTCGGTATTGTTATGTTTGAGATGCTTACAGGAAGAGTTCCATTTGATGGAGAAACACCTGTAGAGGTAGCACTAAAGCATATTAACGAGGACGTTCCTTCACCAGCAAAGTTAGTTCCTGGAATTCCACCAGCACTTGACAAGATAGTTCTTAAGGCCACTGACAAATATCAGACAGAGAGATACAAGTCTGTAGATGAGATGCTCGAAGCCCTAAAGAATGTGGAGTTTGTAACTCAGATGGTAGGCGATAGAGTATTTGCTGCAGAGTCAGAACCTAAACCAAGGCGTGACGAAAGCCTTGTGGCACCTGTTATGAGCAGCAGGAGAGAAGACAGAGACCAGGAAATGGTTATAGCACCAGCAAATCCAAGGAAACCTAAGGCAAGGCCAGATGACAAAAAGAAGAAAAAGAGAGCTATTATTATAGGCGTTGCAGCTGCTGCTATACTAGCACTCTTTGGAATCCTATTTGTATCAGGTGTGATTGGCGGTGGAAGTAAGGAAGTTACAGTTCCTGATGTAAAGGGAATGAGCTATAGCGAAGCAAAGGAAGTTCTTGAGGCAAAGGGGCTTAAGATAGAGAAGGCAGACGAACCAATAGCAAGTCAGAAGATAGAAAAAGGCAAGATTGTTTCACAGACTCCATCAAAGAACTCCAAGGTTAAGAAGGGTAGAACTGTTAGGGTTATCCTAAGTGCAGGTAATACAGAACTTAAGGTTCCTGATCTAAAGGGACTTTCATATAAGGAAGCAAAGACTTTGCTATCAGAAATGGGACTTCAGATATCAAAGGGTGATGAAGTCGACAGTGATTCAGTAGCAGAAGGTCTAATCGCAAGCCAGTATCCATCAGCTAAAACCAAGGTAGATAAGGGTGATATAATCACAGTTAATATCAGTAAGGGTAAGAAGGATGCTGTAATTCCAAAGCTAGTAGGAACTACATTTACATCAGAAAGCGATGTAAGCGCTACACTATCAAAGTATGGCTACAAGCTCGGAAAGGTTAGCTACGAAGAAAGCTACGAGACTCCAGGAACAATTATAAAGCAGTCTCCTGATGCTGGAACAACAGCAGAGAAGAATACTACAGTAGATATCGTTATCAGTAAGGCTAAGTCAAAGGCAACTGTTCCAAATCTAAATGGAATGACATATGACCAGGCAGAATCTGCACTGCAGTCTCTAGGCTTTAGTGTTGGAAGAGTAACAGAAGAAGAAAACAATGGATTCACAGCAGGAACTGTATTTAAGCAGTATCCAGCAGCAAACTCTGAATATCAGACAGGTTCAACAGTTGATATCTGGATTGCTAAGTCAGGTGAGTAAAATATGAGAGGACTTGTTGTCAAAGGCATCGGAGGCTTCTATTTTGTGAAGACTGAAGACGGTGTATATAGAGCAAAGGGCAGGGGTCTTTTCAAGAAATCAAAGAACACACTAATGGTAGGCGATGAGGTGGAGCTTAATGTATCAAAGGACGGAGAAAGTGACTCTCTAATAGAGAAAATCTATCCACGAAAAAACCACTTCATCAGACCTGCTATAGCAAACGTTGATCAAATTATCGTGGTGACAGCTCTTTCTGAGCCTGCTCCAAGCTTTGAGATAATCGATAAGATGCTTGTAAATGCTGAGATGAATTTGATAAAGCCCATGCTATGCATAACAAAGCCAGACCTTGATAAAAAGGAGCTACTTGAGCAAATTCTTTCAACCTACAAACCGATGTATAGGTGTTTTGTTGTAAATGGAAGAACAGGTGAAGGCGTAGATGAGCTTAAGGCTTCTCTAAAGGATAATAAGACGGCTCTTATGGGTCCATCTGGTGTGGGTAAGTCGACTATTACAAATCTCATTTCGCCTTGCGCTTTGATGGAAACTGGAGATATAAGCGACAAGACAAGAAGAGGAAAGCATACTACTAGGCATATAGAGATTTTTTCATGTCAAGGCGGGTATATATACGATACACCTGGATTTACATCGCTCTACACTGAAGGAGTGGAAGAAGCTAGACTTTCATCATTATTCCCAGAGTTTGTAGATAAAAGCAGTGGATGTAGATTTGATAATTGCAGGCATATAAATGAGCCTGAATGCGAGATAAAGAGCGCTGTCGAAAGTGGAGAAATCGCAAGAACAAGATATAATTCATATCTTAGCATGATAGATGAAATAAAAAGAAATAAGAGATTTTAATTAAGGAGAACGAAATGAAAGAACTAGCACCATCCCTATTATCTGCAGATTTTGCTAGGCTTGGCGAACAGGCTGAATTAGTTAGCAAGCACGGTGCAGATTACCTTCACATAGATGTAATGGATGGACATTTTGTACCTAATATAAGCTATGGGGCTTCTGTTATGAAATCACTAAACAATTGCGATACAGCAAAGTATGATGTTCATCTCATGATCGAAAATGCGGATGATTATGTTGCAGATTTCGTTACAGATAAGACTGAATACATAGTTGTTCATCAGGAGGCTTGTGTACATCTTTATAGAAGCCTTCAGAATATCAAGAGTCTTGGAATTAAGGCCGGAGTAGCTCTTAATCCAGCAACTCCTCTTTGCATGATAGAGGAGGTACTTTCTGATGTGGACCTTGTCCTCATTATGTCAGTAGAGCCGGGCTTCGGTGGGCAGAAATTCATTGAAGCTTCACTTGATAAGATTGAAAGACTAGCTAAAATAAGGGCAGAGAAGGACTTTAACTTCAAAATCGAAGTAGATGGTGGAGTTAGTACGAAAAACGCTAAGAAACTAATTGAGGCTGGTGCAGACATACTCGTTGCAGGATCTGCAGTATTTGGAGCAAAAGATATCCCTGCTAGAATGGATGAATTCAGAAAAGAAATGGAATAGCCAATAGGTATATATGAAGGCAGATTTAGATGGGAGCATTTGAAAAAGTAAATGTGATATATTGTGACTTTCAAAGTCCAATTTCAGATGAAGATATATCAGATCTAATATCTAATAAAGACCTTGAGTGCATTAGACCATGTGGTGGGTATGTCCCAAGTGAAAAGGATCTTTATTTGCTAAATGATTTCTTTAGGAAGCGTCCAGATGTAGCTTTTAGAGTGACCTGTAAAGGGCAACTAAGACATATTCCGTATGTACAAAATATTTCGGAACCTGTAGAGGGATGTCTAGGTGAGGGACTAGAAGATTTAAAGTATATAAAATGTCTTAACTCCATAAGTCTAGTGGAAAAGAATATTGAACCACTACTGGCACATAAGGATGAACTTATAGGTTTAGGACTTGAAGGAACCATAAACAAAAGTTCACATGAAATATTGCCGAAGCTTGGGAATTTAAAGGCTCTTAATTTGGATTCTACAACGCTCAAAAGCTTTACGTATATTTCCGAGCTTCCATTAGAAAAGCTTAGTCTATATGGACGTCAGCCATCTGACACGATAGAGCTAGAAAAACTAACTGAACTAAGGGAAATTCAAATTAAGAATAATTCTAACTGGGTTGATTTTAGTTTTCTATCAAAGTTAGATAAGCTTGAGCGAATAAAGCTTAGCTATTGTGCAAAAATCGAATCTGTGCCATCACTGGATGAGCTTACAAGACTAAAATACATAGAATTAAGCAACTGTAACAGATTGATAGACATACAAGCTTTATGGAAGCTTGGAAAAGGGTGTAGTGTACTTGCAACGGGCAAACAGCTATCAAAAGAGAGATTAGCATATCAATTTGATAAAGATACAGGTATTTCCGATTGGTGCAAGGAGTATTCCGTAAATATTCCAGATGATATATTAAACCGATAAAATATATAGACGAAAAAAGAGAATGCTTTTGAAGTGCATTCTCTTTTGCTTTGTGTAATTTATGGTGAGCTTGGTGTAGTTGGTGAAGAAGGTGTACTTGCACTAGAATCCTTCTTTTGCTCTACCAAGGTTTCCTCTGGCGAAATAGGGTATTTTTCCGGATTGCTGTTATGTATGTTACAGTAATATTCTGGGATCTCATCCTCAGAAAATGCATCATATGTCTTTGTTTTTTTGTGCTTACAGTCAGGAGTTGCTAGGTATCCAGATTCTTCACAAATCTCTACCTCTCTACTCTTTAAATCGCTTACACTCTTTGCACCGCTCTGAGTTCCATTAATATAATATTCACCGTTATATGAGATAACATTTGCAGGTCTTGCAGCTCTCGAACCGTCATAAACCTTATTGATGTTTCTCATGATATTACCCCACATATATGTGGCGATGATACTGTGATCAGAAAGTGATATGCCGTAGTCACTACCTATCCAAAGTGAAGCGGAGTAGGTAGGTGTAAACCCATTGAACCAGTCATCAAATGCATCATCTGTTGTACCAGTTTTTCCTCCGACAAATACCCCAGATATCTGTGCGTAGTTTGCTGCTGCGCTGTTTACAACGCTGCTTAGCATGTCTGCCATAATCCAAGCAACACCTTCATCTAGGACCTTATGTTCCTTAGGTTTATTCTCTAAGATTACATTTCCTTGCTTGTCTACAACCTTTGTAAATGATGATGTATCATATCTAACACCATTGTTAGGGAAGGTGCTGAATGCACTTGCCATCTCAAGCGTTGTTGTTCCCTTAGTCATACCGCCTAGAGCTAGAGCTGAAGCGTTGAGATCGTTTGCATCTCCTTCTTCAACCAAGGTTGTAATTCCAAACTTTTTCAGCATTTCTACTGAGTAGTCCTTGCCAACCTGGAGCCATATCTTAACTGCACATGTATTAAGTGAGTTGACCATGGCAGATCTCATAGTCTGGGTACCAGAGTATGTTCTAGAGAAGTTGAGCGGCCATACCTGACCATTTATAGTTGTCTTCTCGTCGATTACAATTGAGCCTGCCGTTAGGTAGTCTCCGTAAAGTTTAGTTCCTTGTTTATCGATTCCAAAATCTGTGAACTTATGCTTTCGTCCAGCTGCATATTCCTCAGCACTTTGCTGAAGAGCAGGGGCATAAACACCCAAAGGCTTTATTCCCGAACCTGGCTGACGAGGGGCATCAGATGCACGGTTTAGAATCTGTCTTCCAGTAGTATTTCTTCCACCGACCATTGCTTTGATATGACCAGTCTTGTTTTCGACTATTGTCATTGCAGCCTGTGGCTGTATTGTCTTTGGTCTGAGAGAATAGGATGATGGAGGAATAGTTACACTACCATCATCATTAACTGTCATGAAATTCTTGTATTCATTCGACTTAAAGAATTTAGCTGAGATAATCAGGTTGTTATCCTTATCTACCGACTTGTATTCAGAAGGGATATTTATATATCCACCCTGAATGGAGTAGAGGGCTCCTGATTCATCAGTCGTATACATATTCTTAAACTCAAGGCTATAATCGGTTTTGCCATTTACCTTAGTTGTATAGATGTTCAAATCATTACCATAGTAGATAATCATCGAACCATCCTTTTGCATTTTGGCATTTCCGGTTGGAAGGATAAAGTTACCGTTTTCGTCAAAGTAGTTATCGTATGCAAACAGAACAACCTGGCCGTTTCTTCCAACTATATTTCCGTAGCGATCATAGTTAGGGGAGATATTAGGATAGTTATTGCTATTTGCAAACTGTTCTAGAACTGTCTTCTGAGCTTGAGAATCCATTGTTGAGTATATCTTAAGACCGCCATTATATACCGCATTCCAAGCTGTGCTATAATCCCAGTTCTTCTCTTTCTTGAGCTTAGTGATTACTTCGTCAATAACATAATCAGAGAAGTAGGCTGATTTACTATCAAACTTGTTGTAATCAGGCTTTAGCATATCCTTTAGTGGTGTGTTGATAGCTTCTTTGTACTCCTTCTCGGTGATATATCCTTGCTCCTTCATAAGCTTTAGACATATCTCTCTACGAGGCTTACTTATATCGTTATAGATATATACACCATCTGGTGTCTCAGCTAATAATACACCTTTGTATTCTGCTGCTGTTCCGCCCTCAATGAACTGAACAAGCTCGTACTTACTAGGTGACTGAGGCAGTGCAGCAAGTGCAGCTGATTCAGCTACTGTAAGTTCACTAACATCCTTAGAAAAGTAAGCTTTAGAAGCAGTCTGAACACCATAAGAGCTATATCCTAGATAAATGTAGTTTAGGTAAGCCTCTAAAATCTCATCCTTAGATAGGTATTTCTCAAGTTTAGTTGCATAGTATGCCTCAAGTACCTTTCGGCTTATTGTTCTGTCAAATTGCTGATCTGGAAGGTACATGTTACGAGCTAATTGTTGCGTAATAGTGCTTGTTCCGCTTATCTTTCCGCCTGAGAAGATGGAGTCTTTGACAGCACCAAACATTCTTATAACATTAAAGCCATGGTGCTTACGGAAGGATTTATCTTCCAAAGCGATAAATGCATTGGTTAGATGTTTAGGCATCTTCTTGATGCTGACAGTCTCTCTGTTGCTACTTGCAAAGACTGTATCAAGCTCCTTGCCTTGGTCGTCGTATATTGTTGTACTTTCGGAGAGCAGAGAGTTAATCTTGGATGGATCAATCTTAGGTGCCTTAGAAATTATAGAATATACATATCCAAACACTGCGAGTGCTGATATTACAAATATAATAAGAAGAGCAATCAAAACAATCTTAAGTCTAGGATGTTTGCTTTTCTTAGTCGCACTTCTACGTCGCTTTGCAACTACTGCAGTATCGTTCTTTACATTTGCTTGCATTTTGCAGAAATTCCTTTCTATTAAATACATAAAGATTAAACCTAATTATACCATATCAATACTTTAAAGTATAGTATTTGCCGTTAATTAGAATACTTACAAGGAGTAGAGAAACTATGAAACTTTTGAATAGATTATATGGTGAAAATCAAAATATGTAAGTAAATACAAGTTTAGCAATCTTGTCAATCTATGGGGAAGAAAGTATATTAAACTCGAGGAGGAAGTGTTTTGAGGCGTAAATTAGCGTTTGCAATTTTAAATTTTTTGATTGGACTTCTTTTGATGTACTTCAGTATAGATTATGGTGTTGTTTCAACGCTGGTATATTTAGGAATTCTAGTGCTTATATACAAGTTGTTTTTAGATATAGATATAAGATATTGTTTATTTGTGATTGCTGGATGTATTTGGATGCTAATATCTATTTTGGGACATTATAATGCCGAGAATATGCCATTTGTATCTAAAGAGGCAATATGTAGGGGATACGTATCTACAGAGAGTGTAGATAAATTTGGATTACCAGTCTATGTATGCGAGATTGATGAGATTATTTTTAACGGTATGACTTACAATAAATATAAAGTCAGGCTTACAAGCAAGGATAAGCAAAATTTTTCTCTTGTCGGAGAACGTATTGAATTTAGAGCTAAGCTAGATGTTCAGGAAGTTAGAGATAATGGAATAGATTATCGTAGATATCTATATGGCAAGGGGATTGACTATAGCTCAACTTGCAGAAGGATTAAGAATCTAAAAGATGGAGGACCTAGACTTTCGAAAATACGCTTTACTATTATCAAAGCTATAAATAGCAAGAAAATCCTTTTTCTTTCAAGGATTTCGCCTAGTGCAAGAGGATATTTTTCAGGGATAATATTCGGTGAAAAAAACTTGATCAGCTCCGATGTTATCGAGGAGTTCCAAGATACTGGAACTGCACATATTCTTGCAGTAAGTGGCCTTCATATAGGTATAATTTACATGATTTTCAAGAAACTGACGACTCGTTTTAATTTAGGAAATAGAGTGGATTTCGTCCTGATTTTGATGCTTGGTATATATATTGTTTTGGCCTCGTTTAGTATTTCTATTATTAGAGCAGTTTTAATTATACTTTTGAAAATTATTGCTGATAAACTGATGATGCGATTTGATTTTTTGACTGCAATTTCAATAGCATTTTTGATTTCGTTAATAAATAATCCATATAGCATATTTGATGTTGGACTGCAGCTTTCGTTTCTTTCCGCATTGATAATTGTATTTATATTTCCTCACATTAGAAGGACAAGGCATAGAAAGTTATTAGAAATAATGGTGCTTCCAATTGGTCTTTGTGCCTACAATATAGTGAGCTTTGGTCAGTTTAGTTTAATAGCAGTTTTAGCAAACCCTCCTGTAATCTTACTTATATCAATTTATGTACCGATAGGAATCACAAGTTTCTTTATATATCTTGTTAGCAGTCACTATTCTAGTATTCTTGGGTACTTAATATCTGCAATTGGGGAACTTACATATACAGTTAATCATAGTTTTAGTCTATTTCAGAAGGGAACATTAGAGATTGAGTATAGCGATAGCAGGCTAGCGATTTTGCTTTATACATTCATTTTTATTGTGTCATCAGAATATTTCTATGTTAAGCTTGTCAGCCGGCATGATCTAAAACAGTGTATTGGTTTTATACTGATAGGTATTACAATATTTATGTTTTGAATAATATAAAAGGAATTAGATAAAAGGAATTAGACCAAAGGCCTAATTCCTTTTAGTTTACATTTATAGATTTTCCTCAGTAGATACAGGGTCGTTCTGAACTGGTTCTTGAGCTACTTCTGGCTGAGCAGGAGCTTCTGGTGCAACAGGCTGAACCGAAAATTCACTCTGAACTGGCTGTGACTGAAAAGGTGTAGCTGCTGTCTCATCTAGATGACTTCCAATTGTTGTGAAGCTTATAGCTGAAGGAGTGTTTCTGACCTTTTTCTTTGTTACAAAATAGCAAATGCAAGCACCGATTACTGCAAGAGATGCTATACGTACAAGGTAGAAACCAATCTTGAAGTGGAGCACATCTCCATACGTGTTCTTAACATCAAGAGCGTGTACAAGCTCATAGATGAATATCAGCAGGAGTAAGATTGCTATTATTAGCAAAGGTATTTTTTTCTGAATAGCAGCAAATAGAATTGCTAGCGTTCCTAGAACTACGAAAAATATTCCATCTCCAAACTGTCCTTCAATGATAAGAAAGTTAAATGTATATTCCTGACCGAAAAGTTCAACTCTAGCATATGGTAGAATTGTTGAAATCATCATCACTGCTGAAGAAATAATAATTACTAAACGAGCAATTGATGGGATATCCCTTTCTTCTTGAATATCAAAATTCATATCTTGCATTATTGTCCCTCTTTCCTAAATAACTAAAAATTAAACATTAAAGAAATTATAGACTATAATGCTCTGCTTGGCTAGTAAATTTTGATTACCTTATATTTATATTGAAAAAGCTTTTTAGTGGACGATTTTAAGAATTATATGATAATATAATTGTAAATAGAGTCATTTGATTTCTCATGGAGTTTAAATGCGAAAAGAGGTACAAAATGAACGAAAACGATACTCAAAAGAGAGATGAGAGAACTATTAAGATAATGATTATTGCGATAGCATCGTTTTTTATAGTGCTTACATTAATTGCAGTAGCTGGAGTATTTTTATACTTTAAGTTCTTTGCAGTAGACCATGACATTGATTCAGACACACAGCCTACGGTTACAGAAGCAAGGCTTGCTGATATGGTACTTGAGGAAGGAACTTGCTTTGGTGAAGATATTCCTAGCATGTTCGAAGGCTTTTATAGAATGAACCGAAAAATAGATGATGTTGAGGAAGGTATAGTAGCCACAAATGTATTTGATGTAAAAGATATCGAGCAGCTTGGTATAGTTAGCAGATACAAAAGGGATGGGAATACACCGGCACTTAACACACAAATATATAGGTATGATAAGAATACTGATGAGCTAAAAGCCTTAAAAACAAAAGCTAAATACAAAAATGAAATGTGGCCCATTGATTTGAGCCTTTTTAATTCTGTTTCAGAACATGTATATAAATTCGAATGCAAGGGTGAGCTATATATAGTCGAGAATGTTACAACGACACAGGGAATAAATGGTATTTCATACCTTCATAAGATTTGGCAGGTCAAAGGAGATGAACTTGTTGAAGTTATCGATTTGCAGTTCAACACAAGTATTATTGCTTCAAGGAGAGTGGGAAGCTATAAGCTGAATGGTAAAGAGATTCAGAAGCAGAAAATTGATGATGCAATTGATTTTTTATTCGAGAAACATGACAACGCAAATGATGCTGAAACAAATGCGAAACAATTGCTTAATAATTATTATAGTTCATGTATTAAAGAGATAAATAATGTATTATCAAAATATGAAATAGCTTATGCTACTAAGGATGGAACTGAAGATGGGGGCTATGATTTTCAGTATCTGGAGGGGAAGTATGAGCTAATGTGTGCGATAGATTATGATTCTAGTAAGGATCTTAAAATCGTATCCAATAACTTATACCTAGTACCATCAAAAAATGTAAAAGAATTTAGAAACATAAAAGATAATTACGATGAGAAACTTAACAAAGCTAAAAATTCAGCACGAGAAAACTTTAAAGGAATATTAACGGCTGATAAGGGTGCAGATATAAACTCACAAGACCAAGTGATTATAAGAAAAGATGGTGAAGCTTCTGATAAATCAGTCGTGATTTATGATTTGAATGGTGATGGGGTAGAGGAAATGTTCTACCTTAGTAGACTGGGAAGAAGTGATACAAGCTATAACATAATTTACGCTTCTTCCGATAAGGAAAATAATGGTTTAATTTCATATGCGATAGCAGATGGATTGAGCATGGCAGCAAATAAAGAGTTTTCCAGCGCATTTGTAATATATATGAGTAAAAATGAAAAGAATACTTTTTATATTGCTATCGCTTCGCCTTTTAATGGAGGAGAATTTGGTAATTTCTCAGTCTTAAAGTATAAGGCTAGCGAGTACGGAAGGCTTGAGCTACAGAATAAGCTTGAGAATATTTTTAGAAAGAATATCAGAGACGATTACTATATAGACGATAAGGAGGTTTCGGCTAAGGAAGGCGCTACCAAGTTTGCCAGCATATCTAACGATGCAGGTCAGCTTTTGATGTACTCAGGAGATAGCCAGATAATTCCTGTATTTGCTTCATTTGGTAAGGATGAAGATAAGGCAATCAGTTATCAAGAGGCGATGAGAAATCTTTAGTGCATTATAAAATCATGTATTAATATCGTTTGTTTGATACATACTCGCTATCAATCAAATATTGACAATGATAATATCTTCATTTAGACTTGTCCGTAATACTTTGTAAAAGGGATTAGATATGGATAAATTTAAGATAAATAAAGGTAAGAATAAGAAACTAATATATATCGTTTTATTAGTTATTGTAGTATTTGCAGCATCGCTAATAGCTTTTAAGATTTATAATTCGCAGCTAAAGAATGCGGAAGATGAAAGCTTTGAACAAACAGATTCAAACATTAATAAAAACAATGAAGTAAGTGTAAAGTCACTTTTAAAGAAATATCCAGTTGAGGTTAAGGGCTATAATGGATATGGGGTATTGTCATTTTATAAGTCAATAGATACATCTCGTAAAGAGGATATGCAAGTATTTAATGTTGATGGTGATTTTTCGCCTTTAAAGAATGGTGATAAAGTAACTTTAAGGGTTTCAGAAAGCTATGTTGATGAACTGAAAAGCGATGGGCTAAAGCTTGATAAAGAAAAAATTGAGATAAAAGTATCTGGACTAAAGGATATTTCGGAAATAAAGAATTTAAATGTTCTTGTTGAAGAAAATGATAATGTAGCTGAGTATAATAACGAGAGCAACAGCTATAAAAAATATAAAATAGAAAGGCAGAGTGATTTCATAAAATATATTACTGATCCGGATAGTAGTTCTCGAGGTCAGATTTCATTAGTAAGCGTATATAAAGTTACAGCGGTAAGCTCAAGTGAAACAAAAACAGAGTACTACTACTATGGAAACATAGCCGATATTAAAAAGAATGGTAATCTAGATCTTGAAACGGTCGATGCTGTTGTGAGCTTAGGAAGAAAGGATCTAGAAACTATATTGGCAGATTTAGAGGAAAGTGATTACAAGGAAATCAAGCTGAAAAAATAGGAAATATAGATTTTTGATCGTTATAGTTAATAGTTTATTTTGATGTGGTTTTAGAATGAAAAATTTTGAAAAAATGCTTTATCCTAAGCAGTTAAAAAAAGGAGACACTGTAGGTATTATCTGCCCAAGCTCTGCGCTTCCAACAGATAAGATTGAACTCGTTAAGAGCACCATAGAAAATATGGGGTATAAGACTAAGCTTGCTGATAATCTCGACAAGGTTTTCGCTGGATATATGGCAGGCGATGGTGAGGAGAGAGCAAAGTGGGTAAATCAGATGTTCGCAGATCCAGAGGTCGACGCCATATTCTGCGTTAGGGGAGGAGATGGAAGTTCAAGGCTCATGCCTTATCTCGATTACGAAACCATCAAGGCAAACCCTAAGATTTTTGTGGGATATAGCGATGTGACAAATCTTCACATGGCGCTAAATCAAACCTGTGGTATGGTTAGCTTTCATGGACCAATGATTTCATCAAATATGATAAATGGGCTTACAGATGAGGAAACTGCTTCTTTCTTTGATACGATAAATGCCGAATCTGACTTTGATTATCAAAATCCAAAGGGCTTTGATATCAAAACGCTCAAGGGTGGAAAGGATACAGGAAACCTTGTTGGAGGAAACCTGTCGCTCTTATCTGCTAGCATAGGTACACCATTTGAGATTGAGAGTGAGGACAATATACTCTTTATTGAAGAGGTGTGCGAACCAATGAGCAAGATAGAAAAGTGGATTTTCCATCTTAAAAATGCAGGCAAGCTAGAAAAGTGTAGAGGAATAATTCTAGGACAGTTCACCAAGGTTGAGAATAAGGAGGACCCAAGCTATGACGAGAACCAGATTGTTCTTGCAGCGCTAAAGGACCTTGATATTCCTGTAGTGTACAATGTGCAGTCAGGACACGGAAAACCTATGATGACACTTCCTATGGGTGCTCTATGCACTCTTGATGCAGATGAGAAAAGGATAAGCTTTAAGGTCGAAAGATAAGATGAAGTTCAGAAGAAACGAAGTAGATATTAAGAAATTCACTATAGATAAGGAAAAGATTGAGAAGTTCAAGGATGAAATGTCATACATGAATATAATCTCAAAAGACTTTTCAAAGAAGAGGCTTAAGAGCTGCCCAATTTGTGGTGGAGAGGTCGAAAACTGGACTATCAAAAGCCGCTGGACCTTACTTGATAAGATGTATGATTTTACCTGTCCTAAATGTCAAAGCACTTTGACTATAGGTGAGAGCGATATAACAGGGCTTTCGTATACTGGAGCATCGATATGCGGACAGGTCAAAAAGATGCACAACAAGGAGATGCGTGAAGTCTATGTAAAGTGCAAACGCATTAATAAGGAAACTGGCAAGCAATATCTACAGGGTGATGAATTTACACTTAAGGAGCTCTTTGAGGAAATGCTTTCAATCAAAGACGACAAAAACGAATAATATATTAAAGGGACAAACACTCATAAGTAATTGAGTGTTTGCTCTTTTTTTGATAGAATTTGATTAATAAGAAAGGCGGCAAGATGTACAAAGAGAAAATCCACGCATATAAAGTCTTTGCTGAAGATTTGAGTAAAGCAAAGCTGAAGAATGTCATGCTGATACACGGTGAAGAGGAATACCTTATCAAGTGGGCTGTAGATAGTGTTATAAATAAATATGTGAGTTCTGCAACAAAGCAGATGAATATTTCAGTTTTTGACGAGACAGAAATGAGCTCGACTGACTTAGTGTCAGCTGTATGCGAGGCTTGTGAAACTCTTCCTCTTTTTTCGGACAAAAGGGTTATTGTCGTAAAGGAAATGAAGGCGCTTTCATCTGATTCATCGCAGGCGATAAAGGATGCAGACCTTCAGCTTTTGTGTTCATCTATAGAGAAACTTCAAGATGAGGCTATTTTGATATTCACTGCTAGAAATGTAGATAAGGGTAAGAAGCTACCCAAGGAAATCATAAAGGCAGGTAAGGAATATAACTTTGATAGATTAGATAGAAAAGACCTGGCATCGTTTGCAAACAAGAGGTTTAAGCAGGCCAAGAAGACAATATCAAATGCTAATATGCATCTTTTGTTAGATGAGACAGGGTATTTTAACAGAGAGAGCGACTATGATCTCTACACATTCATGAACGACATATCAAAGCTGATAGCTGCAAGCGGTGATGTAATAGAGGAAAAAGCTATAAGAGAGCTTGTAATCAGAGATGAAGATACTTTTGTCTTCAACTTATTCGATAGCATAGCAGCAGGACGAAAAGATAGAGCGCTTGCTCAGCTACACAATATTTTGGGTGATGGAGGAGATGAATTTCAGCTTATCGGCAGTATAGTGTCACAGTTTGAACTCATGTACTGCACAAAGCAGATGCTTGATGAGGGAATGCAGGTGCGCGAAATAGCATCAAAACTAAAAGCCAACGAGTACAGAATCAAAAATATCACAAAGTATACTCAAGGCTTTTCTGCAGAAAAGCTATCAAAAGTTCTTTCCTCTGCATATGAGCTAAGCTCACAGATTACTACGGGACTATTAAAATCATCGATGGCACTAGAGCTTTTTATCGCAGGAATTTAATTACATAAGATGCAAAGTGAACCGAAAATGTGTTCGCTTAAACTAACTGAACCACAAATGATTCGAATTTGTGGTTTATTTCATTATCAGAATAAAAAAATTTTTCAAAACGACTTATGCAAATTGATTTTAACGATTTGCTTTTGTATAATTATTATAGGTTGATTATATATTGATAATGATATATCAAGAAGAGGAGGTAATACATTATGTGTACTAATTGCAAGATAGAACCGGATGCAAGATTTGAGGAATTGGCACCGGTTTTAGAGAAGTATGCCAAAGTGCCAGGAAGTTTAATTACCATATTGCAAAAGACACAGGCAATTTATGGATACCTTTCACTAGATGCAATAAACTATATTGCTGCAGTGACAGGAATCGCGCCTGCAAAGATATATGGAGTAGCGACTTTTTATGCTCAGTTTAGGCTACAACCAGTTGGAAAGTATCTGCTAATGATTTGTCAGGGTACAGCCTGTCACGTTAACGGATCAGAGTCCATAGGTGAGGCAGTAAGCGAACACTTGAACATAAAGGATGGAGAGACTACAGAGGATGGATTGTTTACGCTTAATTACGTAGCCTGTCTAGGATGCTGCTCTCTTGCACCTGTTATGATGGTTCAGACAAGCGAAGGTGATGAAACATACAGTGAGCTTACTAAGGCAAAGGTAGTAAAGATTATCGATGAACTTAGAGATAAAGCTCAGGAGGTGCAGTAATGAAGATTATAATCGGACAGGGAAGCTGCGGAATCGCATCCGGAGCAAAGAAGACCGAAGAAGAATTTAGAAAAGTATTAGCTGCTGAGAATCTAGATGTTAAGGTTGACTTTACAGGTTGTGTAGGAACATGTTACCTAGAGCCAATCGTAGACATTTACGATGACAACGGTGAGATGACAAGATATGTCAAAGTTCAGCCAGATAAGGTTCAGGCTATCGTTGACGGACACGTTAAGGGCGGAAAGCCTGTCGAAGAATTCGCAATAGGAGCTGACGACGAAACATTTATAGGAAAGCAGCAGAGAGTCGTACTAAATAAATGCGGAATTATCAATCCTGAAAATATAGATGATTACATTGCAGTTGGCGGATATGATGCAACAAGAAAGGTTGTTACATCTATGAGCCCTGATGAAGTAATCGATGTTATTAAAGTTTCAGGTCTAAGAGGTCGTGGTGGCGCAGGCTTCCCTACATGGTTCAAATGGGATGCAGCAAAAAACAACGCTTCAGACGAGAAATATATTGTATGTAATGCCGATGAAGGAGATCCAGGTGCATTCATGGATAGAGCTGTTCTTGAGGGTGACCCACACTCAGTTCTAGAAGGAATGATTATAGGTGGATTCGCTATGGGTGCTACAGAAGGTATAATTTACTGTCGTGCTGAGTACCCACTTGCAATCAAGCGTCTAGAGATTGCTATGGACCAGGCTAGAGAAAAAGGTTTCCTAGGTAAGAACATCTTCGGTTCAGGATACGACTTTGATATTAGAATTAAAGCTGGTGCTGGTGCATTTGTTTGTGGTGAAGAAACTGCACTTATCGCTTCTCTAGAAGGCGAAAGAGGAATGCCTAGACTAAAGCCACCATTCCCAGCTCAGAAGGGATACTGGCAGAAGCCAACAAATATCAACAACGTAGAGACATATGCTAACGTTGCTTGGATAATTATTAACGGCGGTGAGGCATTTGCTGCAATGGGTAGCGAAAAGTCAAATGGTACTAAGGTATTCGCACTTGCTGGTAAGATTAAGAAGGCTGGACTTGCAGAAGTACCAATGGGTCTTACAATCAGAGAGATTATTAATGGTATAGGTGGCGGAATCAAGAATGACAGAGAGTTCAAGGCTGTTCAGCTAGGTGGACCATCAGGTGGTTGTGTACCTGAGTCACTTGCAGACACACCTGTAACATATGAAGATATCGTTAAGACAGGAGCTATCGTTGGATCAGGTGGTATGATCGTAATGGACGAGGATACCTGTATGGTAGATATGGCTAGATACTTCCTAGACTTTACTCGTAAGGAATCATGCGGTAAGTGTAACTACTGCCGTCTAGGTACTAAGAGAATGCTTGAGATTCTAGAGAGAATCACAGAAGGCAAGGGTAAGGATGGAGATATCCAGCTTCTTGAAGAACTAGCTGACAAGATTAAGAATGGTTCGCTTTGTGGACTTGGTCAGACAGCACCAAACCCTGTTCTTACAACACTAAAGTACTTCAGAAACGAGTATGAGGACCATATTTACAACCACAAATGTACAGCAAGATCATGTAAGGCTTTGATTAAGTTCAACATTACAGATAGATGCGTAGGATGTACAGCATGTGCAAGAAATTGTCCTGTAAGCGCAATTACTGGTGAAGTAAAGAAACAGCATACGATAGATCAGACAATATGCATCAAGTGTGGTAAGTGTGAAGAATCATGTCGCTTCGGTGCAATAGATAGACTGTAGGAAGGGGGTTATTTCGATGAATAAATTCAGAATGAATATAGATGGCAAAGAAGTTCAGGCTGTTAACGGACAGACAATTTTAGAAGTTGCTCGTGAGAACGACATATTCATACCAACACTTTGCTATGACGAGAGAACTGAGATTTACGGTTCATGCGGACTATGTATGGTTGAGATAGAAGGCAGCCCTAAGCTTGCAAAGGCATGTGCTACTGCAGCATCTCCTAACATGGTTATCTCAACAAACTCAGAGAGAGTTAACGAAATCAGAAAGACAAACCTAGAGCTTTTGATTAGTAACCACTATGGTGACTGTATTGGACCATGTATGAAGGCATGTCCAGGACACACTGACTGTCAGGGTTATGTAGGTCTTGTAGCAAACGGTGAGTTTGAAAAAGCAAATGAGCTAATCAAGGATAAGATTCCACTACCTGCATGTATTGGCCGTGTATGTCCACATCCATGTGAGGACGCATGTAGAAGAGGACTTGTAGATGAGCCAATCAGCATTGCTATGATTAAGCGCTTTGCTGGAGATATGGATATCGCTGCAGAAGAGAGATTCATTCCAGATATGGAAGAAGATACAGGAAAGACAGTTGCTATCATCGGTGGTGGTCCTATGGGTCTATCAGCAGCTTACTTCCTACGACAGAGAGGACACGAGGTAACAATCTTCGACTCAATGCCTAAGCTTGGTGGTATGCTTAGATATGGTATTCCTGAGTACAGACTTCCAAAGGAAGTTCTTGACGCAGAAATCGCTATCATGGAAGCAATGGGAATCCAGATCGTTCCAAATACAAAGGTTGGAGTTGACATTCCACTAGATACAATCAGAAACGACTTTGATGCAGTAGTACTCGGAATCGGTGCATGGCTCTCAACAGGAGTAGGCTGCCCAGGTGAGGATGCAGAAGGTGTTATCGGTGGTATAGACTTCCTACGTAGAGTAGTTAGAAACGAGCACATCAGTCTAGGCAAGAATGTTGCAATCGTAGGTGGCGGTAACACAGCTATGGACGCATGTCGTACAGCTGTAAGACTTGGTGCTGAGAACGTTTACAATATCTATCGTAGAACAAAGAACGAGATGCCTGCTGATATGATTGAAATCGAAGAGGGTGAAGAGGAAGGTGTAATCTTCAAGAACCTAACTAACCCAATCGAGATCATTAAGGATGAGAACGGTCATGTTAAGCAGATTGTTCTTCAGGTTATGGAGCTTGGCGAAGCAGATGCTTCTGGAAGACGTAAGCCAGTACCTGTAGAAGGAAAGACAGAAACTATTGATGTAGATACAGTGCTTCTAGCTATAGGTCAGAAGGTAGATGCATCAATGTTCGAAATCGATAAGACAAAGAAGGGCGGAATTTCATACGACCCTAAGACAATGATGACAAGCATCCCTGGCGTATTTGCTGGTGGTGACTGCGGTAACGATAAGATTTCTATCGCTATCGAATCAATAGCAGATGCTAAGAAGGTTGCTGAGTCAGTAGATGCTTACCTAAACGGTGAGATTTACGAGTATGAGCCAAGATTCCATGTAGAGAAGGATGATATCACAGAGAAGACATTTGAGGATAGAGAAAGACTTTGCAGAGAAAAGGCTGATCAGCTAAATGCTCTAGAAAGAAAAGATAACTTCACAGAGATTATCTATGGAGGTCTTACAGTAGAGCAGGCAATGAAGGAAGCTTCACGTTGTCTAGAATGCGGATGTCACGACTACTTCGAGTGTAAGCTCGTTGATTATGCAAACGAATACGATGTTAAGCCAGAAAGATTTGCTGGTGAGATGACAAAGATTGACTTTAACGATGATCATCCATTCATCCTTAGAGATCCTAACAAGTGTATCCTTTGTGGACTTTGCGTAAGAGTCTGCGACGAGGTTATGGGAATAGGAGCACTTGGTCTTGTAAACAGAGGTTTTGACACAGTTGTTAAGCCATCACTAGAGATGCCACTTATGACAACTGCATGTGATAGCTGTGGACAGTGCGTATCTGTCTGCCCGGTTGGTGCTATTCAGGAGAGACAGACAGTAGTTAAGGAAATTCCATTAGATACAGAAATTACAACAACAACATGTGCAAACTGTGCAGTTGGATGTACTATGGACCTAGAAAACTACGGAGATATGCTAATCAAAGCAAATCCTGATAAGGAAGGCTACGTAAATAAGGGACTATGCTGCGCTAAGGGTAAATGGGGATTTGATGCTTCAGTGCTCGAAGGCAAGGTTGTAGATCCAATGATCAAGCGTCTAAACGGCGAGATGGAAGAAGCAGATTACCATGAAGCTTTGATTCTGGCTGCTAAGAACCTAGAGTCAGTCAAGGCAAGACATGGTGCAGGCTCAATCGCAGTTGCTATCTCAGATAGATATACAAACGAGGAAGCTTACACAATGAAGAAGTTTGCAGAAGTTATTGGAGCAAAGGTATTTAGCTTCAACCACAGACACAATGCGCTTCTAGATGTACTTGGATTTGATGCTTCACCTAACACAATCGATGAACTTCTTTCAACAGAAGTAATCCTAGTCCCTGCTTTCATAAAGAGCAAGGCAGCTGTAATCTGGAACAAGATTAAGCAGGCTGCCGCAGCTGGAGCAAAGGTAGTTGTTATCAACACACCTGAAGCAAGCACAGAGATTCCAGGAGCATATAAGACTGTTGAGACAGAAGACAGCACAGCATTCCTAAAGGCTCTTGCAAATGCAGTAATTGCAAACAAGGGTGAGTGCGCAGCAGAAGGTTTTGATGAATTCAAGGCATCTGTAGCTGGAGCAAAGGTGAGCGATGAAGTTAAGGAAATCGCTGATCTATACACAAATGCTAAGAAGGCTATGATTGTATTCGAACAGAATGTAATCAGCATCGCAGCAGCAGAGATTCTAGCTGGCATTGCAGTAGTTTCAGGACATATCGGAAGTCCAAGAGACGGTATCCTAGAAGTTAAGGCTAAGAACAACTCACAGGGACTTGTAGATATGGGAATCCGTGCAGGATCTGAGGCTATGGAAGGTGTTAAGGGACTTATCATCTTCGGTGAGGATCCAGCTGGCGTAGATCTAAGTGGACTAGAATTCCTAGTAGTATCAGACATCTACTTGACTGATACAGCTCTTCAGGCTAATGTATTCCTACCAGGAACAGGCTCAGCAAGTGCAAATGGTACATTTACAAATACAGAGAGAAGACTTCTTCCTGTAGAGTCAGCAATCGAAGAGGATGTTGACTTCAACAACTGGGAGCTTGCAACAGAGCTAGCACACGTATTCGAGGTTGATTTCGGATTCGAAGACGAAGAAGATATCAGCAAGGCTATGGACGATGAAGTTGCTCTTTACAAGTATGCAGAAGTTGGCGAGGTATTCGGTGGCGTTCTAGAACCAATTGAGGTTAAGCTAGTAGCGGCAAAGGATGATAAGCTAGTAGATGTGCTTGAGTGCACAGATGCGCTTATGAATCTGAACGAAAGCAGAATTCCAAAGCCATTCTCAGTAGTAGAGTAATAGCTATAGGCGAATCTAATACTTAAATAACAAATCTCGCATTCAGATAAAACTGAGTGCGAGATTTTTCGTACTAAAAATCCCCATGCGTAGTGGGGATTAGCTTACTATATATTCTTAGCTGATTCAATGAGTTCTTCGGCGTTTTTTCGCGTTGCATCTGTAATGCTTTCACCACCGATGAGCCTTGCAATTTCGTCAATCTGGGCACTAGAATCTAGCTTTTCTATATGTGTGTATGTACTGCTGTCATCAGAGTGCTTGAAAATGCGATATGCTGTATCTGCCATCGCTGCAATCTGAGGAAGGTGAGTTATACAAAGTATCTGCTTGTCACGGGCGATTTCTCTTAGCTTCTTACCGACAACATGAGCAGCCTGTCCACTTATACCTTGGTCTATTTCATCAAAGATTAGGGTAGGGATGACGTCGCTACTTGCTGTAATCTTTTTGATTGCTAGCATTATTCTTGAAATCTCACCACCGGATGCAGTCTTTACAAGTGGCTTTAGTGGCTCACCTTTATTTGTAGAGATTAGAATTTCTACATCGTCAAGGCCGTTTTCGTCAGGACTTGACTTGGATTCGAAACGTATCTCTAGGGCAGCACCTGAAAAATTAAGGTCGTTTAGTTCTATCAATATCTTTTCGGAAAGTTCTTGAGCAACAGCTTTACGAGCTTCGCTAAGCTTGTTTCCGGCTGATATCAAAGCTTCGTAGCTCTTTGATAGTGAAGCTTCAAGGTTTAACTTCTCATCGTCAAAGTTCTCTATGGTCAAGAGCTCGCCTTCAATATTATCGCAGTAAGCAAGAATATCCTCTATGGTACTACCGTATTTCTTTTTAAGAGTCTTTATGAGCTCTAGACGCTCAATTGCTTCATCTAACTCTGATGGATCAAATGTCATTTCGTCGACAGTATCTCTTAGAACAGATACGGCTTCTTCAAGTCTATAGTATGCATCATTGCATGATTCTAAAAGCTCATTCAGCTTTCCTGAGTACTCAGCAAGTGATTCAATGTATGAAAGGGCAGAACCTAAAGTGCTATATGCACCACGTTCACCATCTATAAGATCATAGGCGTGGCTTGCATCACTTGTAATCTTCTCTGAGTTTTTGAGCATGTCAAGGCGTTCCTCTAGCTCGGTGTCTTCTCCTGGGACAAGCTTTGCGGATTTAATCTCGCTGATTTCAAACTTGTAAAAATCAAGTTTTCTTGCATTCTCAGAAGAGAGTGAGAGAAGTTTGTTTAGCTTCGCTTTCTTTTCTATGTAGCTTTGATATTCATTAGAATAAGAACTCTTAAGCTTGTTTATTTGTTCAAAACCATAGGTGTCGACAAGTGTCAGGTGATTTTCGGTGTTTAGTAGTGATTGATTGTCATACTGTCCGTGAATATCTGCAAGCTTTTGGCAGGTGAGCTGAAGCTCTGATAATGTAACTAGTCTGCCATTCAGTTTGCAAAGGTTTTTTCCGTTAGAATTTATTTCTCTAGAAATAATTACTTCTTCGCCGTCAATTTCACCCGAAAGTTCAATAATTGCTTTGTCTGTCCCAAAACGAACAAACGACGAATCAGCCCTGCTTCCAAGTGCAAGGCTTATCGCCGTTACTACTATTGATTTTCCGCTTCCGGTTTCTCCGGTAATGATATTCAGTCCTGAGTAAAAGTCAACATCGGTGTTTTTGATAATAGCAAAATCTCTGATACTGATGTGGTTTATCATTACTTGTGATTCCTTAAAATAAGCATGTTGTTAAAAATGGATAGGATTTCTTCTACATGATCTTCGTGGTCGATAATGAGTAGAAGGGTATTGTCTCCTGCAATGGAGCCGACAACATGAGGCAAGCCAATGTTGTCAATAGCCTCGCCGGCTGCAGCGCCGCAACCTGAAAGAGTTTTAATGATTATTAAGTTGTGTGCAGATGCAAATGAAGTAATCGTTTCTCTAAAGATTTTTACAAATCGATCTGAGATAGGTGCATTCTGCTGCGTGCTTACTGCATATTTATACTTGCCTGTTGATGACAGTACCTTGATTAGCTGTAGCTCTTTGATGTCGCGAGATATAGTCGCCTGTGTAACATCAAAGCCTTCGCTCTTTAGCATAGCCGCTAGTTTCTCTTGAGTTTCAATTTCGTTGTTTGAGATAATCTCAAGTATCTTGTTTTGTCTCGAGTAACGCATAATAATAACCTCTCCTGGCAAAGATGCCTCCCTATTTTGATAATTATAACACATGTATAGTTATAATTAAAGATAATTTGAATGGGGATTTACAAATATTGACATATAAACTCTCTGGTTAGACAAACATCTGTTCATATGTTATAATATCAAGCGAAAATTAGGAGAGATAGAATATGAGAATTATAGGTATAGACCCTGGTTATGCCATCATGGGCTGGGGAATTTTAGACCTAAAGGGAAATAAATTCAGTGTTGTTGATTACGGTTCGATTACAACTGATGCAGGCGTAGAGGCCCCTAAGAGACTTCAGCATATATATGCCGAGCTTGGAGCTATTATTGCAAAATATCAGCCTGAGGAAGCTGCGATAGAGGAACTGTTTTTTAATAACAATGCAAAGACAGTGATTCTTGTAGGAGAAGCAAGAGGTATCGCGGTTTTGGCATGTGCAAATGCAGGACTAGAGATATCAGAATATACACCTTTACAGATAAAGCAGGCTCTTGTCGGATACGGAAGAGCTGACAAGAAGCAGGTTCAGGCAATGGTTAAGGCAATCCTAAACCTTAAGGAAGTACCTAAGCCTGATGATACTGCAGATGCAGTTGCAGCAGCTATTTGCCACGGACACAGTCGTGGTAGGAGGGTAATTAAGTGATAAGATACATTAAGGGAACGATATATCATCAAATGGATGGTTCTATCATAGTCGAGAATAGCTCAGGAATGGGTTTTCATATAATGATTTCCGCAGGATCTAGTTTTTATAAGCTAGTCGACGGAGAGGACGTCAAAGTTCATACTTCAATGATAGTTAAGGAGGATGATATAAGCCTCTATGGTTTTTCTGATAGGGAAGAGCTTGAACTATTTGAGCTTTTGATAACGGTAAATGGTATTGGAGCAAAGGGTGCTATGTCTATAATGAGCGTCCTTAGTCCTAATGCGCTAAAGTTTGCGATTGCATCAGGCGATAGCAAATCCATAGCAAAGGCGAATGGTGTCGGAAAGAAGACAGCAGAGAGAATCATCATAGATCTTAAGGATAAAGTGGGAAGCTTTGATGAAGCAGAGCTAGATGGTCCTATAGATGATAAGATATTTGTTAATGACGATACTCGCTCGGAGGCTAAGATAGCTTTGATAAGCCTTGGTTATTCACAGCAGGAGGCCGAGAATGCCATAAGCAAAATTAAGGGTGAGAATTTGACTATAGAGGATTATATCAAGCTTGCACTCAAGCAGATGTAGGTAATAGGAATGGAAGATAGAATTACAAAAACAAGTGCCAATGAATTTGAGGAGAGACAGGAGGTCGGTCTTAGACCGCAGCGTCTTGATGATTTTATTGGGCAAAGTCATGTTAAGGAAAATCTAAAGATATTTATAGAGGCGGCAAAGCTAAGAGGTGAGCCACTAGACCATGTTTTGTTTTACGGTCCTCCAGGACTTGGTAAGACGACACTTGCGGGAATAATTGCAAATGAGCTTGGTGTTGATATTAAGATTACTTCCGGCCCTGCAATTGGAAGAGCTGCAGATCTTGCGGCCATTTTGACTAACCTAAACGAAAATGATGTTCTTTTCATAGATGAGATACATAGACTTAACAGATCTGTCGAGGAAGTCCTTTACTCTGCGATGGAGGACTATGCTCTTGATATAGTTATAGGAAAGGGACCGTCTGCAAGGTCGATAAGACTCGATATAGCAAGGTTTACTTTGATAGGTGCAACTACGAGGGCTGGTAGCCTTTCTGCCCCTCTAAGAGATAGATTTGGTGTCATAGACAAGTTCGAAGTATATGGAAGCGATGAGCTTATCAATATTATTGGTAGATCTGCATCCTTGCTTGGGGTAACGACAGATGAAGATGCACTTTATGAGATGGCAAGATGCTCAAGAGGAACTCCTCGTGTTGCAAATAGGATACTTAAGCGCGTAAGGGACTTTGCTCAGGTTAGCGGAAAATCACATATTGACTTTGAAACGGCTCAGAAGTCACTTGCTGCTCTTGGTGTTGATGCACTTGGTCTTGAGAAACTAGATAGAGAGATTTTAGATGCGATTATAACAAGGTTTAACGGTGGTCCAGTGGGTATAGATACAATTGCTGCGTCGATTGGCGAGGAGAGAATTACCATCGAGGACGCCTACGAGCCATATTTAATACAGCAAGGATTGCTTTATAGAACGCAGAAGGGCAGGATGGCAACAGAGCTAGCATACAAGCACCTTGGAATCGCTTACAGCGGTGACAAAAATATCGATGCACAGGAAGATAGTGCAGAGTAATTTGGAGAAATAGATGCATATAAATGATTTTGATTATAAGCTTCCAGAAGAGCTGATTGCTCAGAAACCACAAAAGGACAGGGACAAATGTCGCTTGATGGTTTTGAGACGAAGCGACAATAGCATAGAGCATAGACATTTCTTTGATATACTAGAATACCTAAAGGAAGGCGACTGCCTATTGTTAAATGATAGCAAAGTTATTCCGGCAAGGCTTTACGGTATCAAAGAAGGAACTGGTGCAAGAGTTGAGTTTCTTTTGATAAAAAGAATAGAGGGCGATATCTGGGAGACAATGGTAAGACCAGGAAAGAGACTTAAGCCTGGTGATAGTGTTTTGTTTTCTGATGAGGAAGGCAAGAAACTTAGGGCTGAAATATTGGACTACGGTGAGGATGGTACAAGAATTGTCAAAATGGAGTACGATGGTATTTTGATGGAAAGGCTTGAGGAAATTGGCTCAATGCCGCTCCCTCCATATATTTCAAGACCTAGCAACGACGAGGATAAGGATGACTATCAGACAGTCTATTGCCATGAGGAGGGCTCTGTAGCAGCTCCTACGGCGGGACTTCACTTTACGACGGAGCTTTTAGAGAAGGCTAGAGAAAAGGGCGTCAAAATCGCATTTGTGACGCTTCATGTAGGTATTGGTACATTTAGACCGGTTAAATGTGAGACTATAGAAAATCATCACATGCATTTTGAGGAGTATTCTGTAAGTGAGGAGACTGCCGAGATTGTTAATCAGACAATTTTAAGCGGTGGAAGAGTTATATCTGTTGGAACGACATCTACAAGAACTGCAGAAAGTGCGGCTTGCTTTGATGAAAAGAGTGGTAAATATCTTCTTAAGGCAGGTTCAGGAAGTACGGATATTTTCATATATCCTGGATATGAGTTTAAGATTATAGAGTCTTTAATTACGAACTTTCATTTACCAAAATCGACTTTGATGATGCTTGTTTCCGCGCTTTATGACCGCGAGCATATTCTGAAGGCATATGACGAGGCAGTTAGGGAAGAGTATAGATTTTTTAGCTATGGCGATGCCATGTTTATAGAATAGGAGGATTAGATATGAATGAACTTTTAAAATCAATGAAGTGGGGAATGATGCTCACAGGTCTTTTGACAATAATAATAGGTATCATGATTTGTGCAAACCCAAGTGGGGCAATTATCTCAATTATACGTTTCATCGGATGGGTTTTGATTGTTGCTGGAGGTGTTTCTGCTATAGGGGAATTCATGCAAAGGACCACAACTTATAGAACATACTCGACAATGACGTTCGCACTTATAAGCCTTGTCTTCGGTATAGTGCTTGCAATTAGACCAGCTTCATTTGTAAATTTTGTTGGAACAGTAGTTGCGTTAATATTGTTTGTCCACGGAATCAATGCAATAGTTTCAGCGCTTAATTCGAGAAAGTATGGATACAATCAGTGGAAGATTGCTTGCCTTTCTGGAGTTATATTTGCTGTAGTAGCATTTATAATATTAATCAATCCGTTCTCATCAGCTAGTGCGCTCATGCTTTTCATAGGAATAGTTCTTATTGGTGATGGAATTTCTAACATTGCCATGGCATTTAGCATAGGTAGAACAATGCACACGTATCATAAAAATGCAATGGGCGATAGATACATTGATGTAGATTACAAAGAAGTTGACGATAAATAAATTGAGGTTTATTGATGAAACATGCAGTCAGCTATGAGCTGAAGAAGAAAGATAAGAATAGCCGGGCACGTAGAGGTGTACTTCATACTCCGCATGGTGATATCCAAACACCAGTGTTTATGCCAGTCGGAACCCAGGCAACAGTAAAAGCAATGACGCCTGAGCAGGTAGAAGCCACTGGTGCTAGACTAATTTTGGGTAATACATATCATCTTTTCCTAAGACCTGGACATGAGATTGTAAGGGAAGCTGGCGGTCTTCACAAGTTTATGAACTGGAACCATGCTATCTTGACAGATAGCGGTGGATTTCAGGTATTTTCTTTAGGTAAGCTTAGAAAGATTTCTGAGGAAGGTGTAACCTTCAGAAGCCATATAGACGGATCAAAGAAGTTCATCTCACCAGAGATTGCTATTGAGATTCAAAATGCACTCGGTGCTGACATAATAATGGCCTTTGATGAATGTGCACCTTATCCAGCAGATAGGCGCTATGTTGAAGCTTCCCTAAATAGGACAACAAGATGGCTAAAGCGCTGCAAGGATGCTCATAAAGATATTGAAAAACAGTCCCTATTTGGAATCATGCAGGGCGGAATGTACAGTGATTTACGTAAGATGAGCGCAGAGCAGATAGTTGAGCTTGATTTGCCAGGATATGCTATAGGTGGTCTTTCTGTTGGAGAACCTAAGGAACTTATGATAGAAGTGCTCGACAGCTGCGTTGATTATCTTCCAGCAGAAAAGGCTAGGTATTTGATGGGTGTTGGTACTGTCGACTATATCTTCGAGGGAGTAGAGCGCGGAATTGACATGTTTGACTGCGTTCAGCCTACCAGAATAGCAAGACATGGAATGGCGACAACGGCGAGCGGCAAGGTAAACATCAAAAATGCTAAGTATGAGAGAGACTTCTCACCACTCGATGATGAATGTGACTGCTATACATGTAGAAATTTCTCAAAAGCATATTTGCGCCACCTTTTTAAGGCCAATGAAATGCTTTGTAGCACCCTTTTATCCATACATAATATTCATTTTCTAGAGAAGATGATGGAAGGTATACAGCAGGCAATAGAAGAAGATAGATTTATAGAATATAAGAAAGAGTTTTACGATAAATATGGAGAATTTTAGTCCCTGTCTACATCGCGAGTTTTGTGGCGGATGCAAGTATAACGGAGAAGATTATGAGACTGTTTTAGCAGAAAAGAACTCGCTTGTTTTGTCATATCTTGAAAACAACGGTATAGATACATCACTTTATGTGGGTATAGAAGGACAGCCTGAAGAAGCAAGATATAGGTACAGAAATAAGATGGAGTATACCTTTGGAGATCTAGTCAAGGACGGGGAAATCACCCTAGGTATGCATAAGTCAGGACAGTTCATGTCAATAGTTACCGTTGATCATTGCCAGCTTGTCGACGAGGACTTTAATAAAATTTTGAGATGTACGCTCGACTTTGCAATAGAAAAGGGATACAAGAAGTATCATAAGCGCACGCACACTGGACTTTTGCGCAATCTCCTAGTCAGAAAAGGCGTTAGAACAAAGGAACTTGTAGTAGACATTGTAACAAGCTCAGAAAGCGAGTTTGACGAGAAGGGCTGGGCAGAAAGACTTAAAGCACTAGAACTAAATAACAAGCTAGTTGGCATAGCACGAACCATAAACGATGGCCTAGCCGATGCCGTAAACTGCGATGAGCAGCATATAATTGAGGGTAGAGACTATTACTTTGAGAACCTTCTAGGACTTGAGTTTAGAGTAAACCTCTTTTCATTCTTCCAAACTAATGTAAATGCCGTTGAAAAGCTATATAAAGAGGCAATAAATCTCTTTGATGATATAGAAGGAAAAACGGTATTTGACCTTTACTGCGGTACTGGAACAATTTCTCAGGTAGTTGCATCAAAGGCAAAGCACGTAGTTGGAGTTGATATAGTGCCAGACTCAATACATGCAGCTGAAGAAAATGCGAAAATAAATGGAATAGAAAACTGCGAGTTCATCTGCGGAGATGTGTTTGAGGTGCTAGATTCAGTAGAAAAGCTTCCAGATGCAATTATAGTAGATCCACCAAGAGTTGGTATCCAAACAAAGGCTGTAAACAAGATAGCAGGCTATGGCGTAGACGAAATAGTTTACATCTCGTGCAATCCAAAGACCATGGCAATCGACCTCGTAGACTTCCAGAATATGGGCTACGAGATAAAGTATATCAAAGCATACGATAATTTCGTGTGGGCAAAACATACTGAGGCTGTAGTCCTTTTGGTTAAGGCCTAAAGGCCGTAAACCAAAAGATGGCACTGCCCATGCGACAGCTGTCCAAGAGCAAGGAACGAAGTGACGATGCGATTGGAAACAGCGAACCGCTGAAGCCGTAACCCTATTAGTTAAGTCACAAAGTGACGCAAACTAATAGACGGTACGCCTCATGCAAAGATTCCCCACGAACAAAGAGAGTGGCAAGGAATCGACTGCTGAATCCGTAACCCTATTAGTTAAGTCACGAAGTGACTCATCATCACTATACTGTTTACATTTAATTCATTGCATGATATATTATATATAAGTAAAAACGTTATGTTTTTAGGGCGACCCCCCGACCCCTTTAGGTTGGGGAGCGAGTCGCCTTTTTTTATTCAATATAATTTTCCCGTAATATATAAATCAAAAAACTTTTATTAAAATGTATGTACAAAAAGTATGAATAAATTAAGTAACAAAGCAAAATTATGTATTTTATTTATTTCAATAGTCGTTACAAGTATTTGCTTAATTACATTACTATTGCATCATGATAATAAAACTTCTTGTATTCAAGTTGATAGTAAGGACATAATATCTACATATAAGTCTAAGTACTCCCAATTAGACTTGTATAAGCAAAATGATAAATTAATCATTAATGCTTATTCAAATAGTAAGTTTGATGAACCCAACCAACTAATCATTCCATTTAAAGGAGAAATAACAAAGGATGATATCTTAGTAAAGTGGAAAACAATAGGTGGCATGACTGTTGATGAAGACAGTGATAGTATTATTGTAGTAAATGTAATAATAAAAAAAGATGGTAAAACGATATGTAATGAAAATATAAGTCTTTGTGAAAAAGGTTGGGAAATATTTAATGATTATATAGGTAAATGATAGATAATTTCCTTACTACTTATTCAAGAGATCACTCCACTTTAAAGTATTCAAGTAATTTCATCATTGTCTCTTGTCCATCATAACAAGTATCAATTAAATAGCCAGGCTCATTTAGATATTCACATAATCCACGATAATAAAAGGACTTCTTTTTGTCCTCAATGATAAAAGGGACTAAATTATGTTTAAGGCACTCTTTGAACGCAATTAGTCTGCCAACTCGACCATTTCCGTCTTGAAATGGATGTATACGTTCAAATCGAAAATGAAATTCTACGATGTCTTCAAAACTTATGTGCTTTTTCTCGGTATAAGAAAAAAGTAGATGTTGCATATCAGTTGCTACATCTTTTGGTTCTGATGTTTCCATACCACCTACAATGTTTGGACGAGCTTTATATTCTCCAACATTAAACCAAGACAGTGTTTCATCTTTTGTTCTACTTTTTAATATATAGTGAAGGTGTTTGATGTTTGACTCTGTCAAAGGTTCATCTGCGATATCAATGCAGTAGTCAATGGCTCTGAAATGGTTAATTGTCTCGATTATATCATCTACAGATAGGCTTTCTTCACTGTCTATAGTGTTGGTTTCGAATATGCGCCTTGTTTGGTCTTCGCTTAAAGCGCTGCCCTCCATGTAATTGGAATTATAGGTCATACGTATTTGAAGTTCGTGATATAGACCACCGGATATCTTATAATCCTTTTCTTCTCTTAGCTGTCTGAGAAGGGGATTGTCACAAATAATTGTGTAAAGATCCTCTTCAGAGCAATGAAAGAAATCACATAATTTCCGTATAACAGAGGAAGAAAGCTTTTCGCCCCTCGAAATCTTCGCAATAGTTCTTGATGAAATATGAAGCAATTTCGTTAAATCGGATTTACATAGCCTATTTTGTTTTAATAATTTTAGTAAACCATTGTAATTATACATAATATGACCTCAACTCGATTTCTTTACTTATTATATCAAAAATGGAGCCAAAAGTAAAGATTGTTAGAACTTAGAGTAAAGACTGAGGTTTTATATATAGTTAAAATATAGTTGGTTTATTAGTGAATTTAACATATAATTTAAAAGGTAAACTGTTATATATAATAAGACATATAGTCAGGGGATTAATATGCACGAACCAGTAACATTTGAATCTGCAAGTAAATATATCACAGAGATAATAACAGGTTTTAAGGATTTGATTGTATCAAAGTACAAAGAATTACAATATGCAGAATGGATCTTTGATAAGGGGTCAACAAAAGTATGCACGGCCGATGAAAACGGCAAGAAGAAACGATGCAAGGTCGGAATAGGATATATGTCAAAAGTAGCACTGACAGATGATATTGCAGTGGAAATCTGGGAATTGTTTATGTCATATTTTGGTGATAGCTATGTACCTAAGCTAGAAAGAATCACAGGGAATGAAGAAATGGGAAGATTTGCGTTTTCAGCAAAAAACGATGATGGAGATATGATTGAATGTACAGTTAATACGCCAGGCGAATGGAACATTCCACTTATTCGTATAACTGGGTATACTACTGCTAGATATAGAAATATTGATTTATAAATACTAATTTTATCAATATCATGTGGCCAGCTTTGCTGGTCTTTTTCTTTGTCGCAGAACAACGCAACCACTTTAATTGTGATTGTCTAATCTGTAACGAAGATTAGAACTACAATCTGCAGATGATTTTGCAAAGTATACTTGACAATAAATGCAAAGCGAACTATGCTAAAAATGCAAAGTAAACTTTGCTGAGTATATCTTTGACTAAAGGATAACAGAGGATGGAAAATGAAAAATAGAATTAAGGAGCTTCGCAAGGAGAATAAACTCTCCCAGATGGACCTCGCTGATATTGTCGGGACAACTAGGCAAACTATAACATCGATAGAGGTGGGAAAGTATACGGCATCACTACCGCTAGCATATAAGATAGCTAGGCATTTTGGACTAAAGATAGAAGATATATTTGATTTTACAGATATAGACGAGGAGGTCTAAATCATGGAAAAAAGACTAGAAAAAGCAAAGAAAGAAATACAAAGACAAAATTTAATGATGTCATTTATTACTATAGCTTCGTTACTAAGTCTTATAAATGTGGATAGACTGACAAGGGGATATAAAAACCATGATCTCGCTAGCATTATGACGTTTTTCTATCTTGGACTTATAGTAATAAGTAATATGATAATTCTATTTTACCTAGTGAGAAATCAAATGTATGCGAAAGATGAAAAGGCTCTGCTTCGTATTTATAACGAAATGCATGACGAAAGAACTGCAAAGATAAAAGGAATAGTTGCCCAAAATACACTTGCCATATCTATTTTGCCTATGGTAGCGGTTTCAATTTTACTTAGTTACATCAATGTATATATGTTTATAGGCGCGGTAATTATGCTTATACTTTTAGCTTTGATTTTTTTAACATGTAAAATTTATTATTACAGAAACTACTCCGAAAAAGCTTAGATACATATTAATATTTTAATAAATTCAATGATATTACCCTCCTTACTGGGTGTCCAGTAAAGAGGGTACATATCATTTGCAGGGGTCATTTTTATATGGATAAAGACGTCATTACATAATATAATAAGAACTAGATACTTTTGCACGACGCATAAGGAGATAATTATGACTAAAATTCTATTCATCTGCCACGGCAATATATGCCGCTCACCAATGGCAGAGTTCATATTTAAGAAAATGATTGCTGAAGCTGGGCTTGAAAATGAATATATAGTAGATTCAGCAGCGACAAGCACTGAGGAAATATGGAATGGAGTTGGTAATCCCATGTATCCACCAGCACGAGAAAAATTAAAGGAACACGGAATATCGTGCGATGGTAAGAGAGCTCGCCAGATAACAAAGGAAGATGCATCAAAGTATGACCTTCTAATAGCAATGGACACGAGAAATCTCAAGAATATGGAGAGAGTGTTTGGAAATGAGGCTAAGCACAAGACACATCTCTTGCTAGAGTATACTGGAGATGCAAGAAGCATTTCAGATCCTTGGTATAGCAATGATTTTGATACAGCATATAATGAGATAGAGCAAGGTTGTAAGGCACTATTTGAGTCGTTAGAAAAATAGCATAATCTATTAGGGTGAGGAATTTAAAAGCATGAACGAATATCTAAAGGAATACATAAAGCTTAAGAAAAATTTTGTTGAACAGGATGAAGATAAGGATAGCGTATTAGCACTTTATCAGTTTGCCGATAGGCTTGCTTTGACAGATGAGAAGGACGCAAAGGAAGTGCTTGTTGACGTATATCAGCAGCTTTATTTGATGGAAAGTGCATTTAAGCTTTTCGTAAATATCTGTGATAAGAATGATAGAAAGCATATTAAGAAGCTAGCAAATCTACAGAAACTATCACAAAGTCATGGAGATAGATTTGCATTACCTAGACCTTTGACAGATGCTGAGAGAAATGCAAGAAGGGAGCGACTAAAGGACCTTCCGTTTTTTAAGTATCACCCAGATCCACTTGAGACTGGTTCGTTTGAAGAGGGAGAGGAAAAGATTTGTCCTTGCTGTGGTAATAAAAGCAAAGTATACTATTCATCATTTCCATATTGCTCTGAAAATGTAGAGTATATCTGCCCAACATGCATATCAAATGGAGAAGCAGCTAGGAAGTTTGATGCAATCTTTGTACAAAATGCTGAGTGGCATGGCGAGCCTGATATGGAAAAGGATGACGAGCTTTTTCATCGTACGCCTGGTTACATGAGCTGGCAGGGTGAGTACTGGCTTTCATGCTGTGATGATTACTGTGCATATATGGGAACAGTTGGAACTCGTGAACTCAAAGCCATGAATATAGCAGATGAGGTAATCGGAGAGTATGTCCAGAGGGGAGCCTTTGAAGATATTGAGGAATACCTTGTCAAAGATGGACCTATGTGTGGCTACCTATTCAAGTGCCTCCATTGCGGTAAATATCACCTCTGGGTTGATGCAGACTAGCAAGGATAAGACGACGATTTTACCCATGCATAATTAAATATATAAGAGCGAAATCCTGCCAAGATTGGCAGGATTTTTGATGTGCCTGTTTTGTTTTGATATATCAAAATACATCGTAATCAGGTCTTTTCTTTAGATAATATAAAACGAATACTCCAGTCTGGCATGTACTCATGATGCTTGTAATCAAAATGACCGCATTATGATTGTCAGAAAGTAAAAGACTTAAAGTTAGCCCGCTATATTCTACGCGTTTATGTGTAATTTGTTAAAATCACATATTGTTTTTCTCTTCTGTAGAAATGAAGAACAAAATTACAATTTGTTAATAAATTTAGTGAATTTTGATTAGATAAGTATTATAATTATATTATTAAAATATGAGGCGTTAATTTTTACTAAGGAGGGACAAAAATGAAAGCTTCAATTCACTATAGCAAAGGGGCAGTGCTTGTTCTGTCATTTTTGCTTGCTTTTTTGATGCTGATGCCAGTAAATACAGTATATGCAGCTAGTTCGTATACTGTTACAGGAACTGAAACATCAGATGAATTAACAAAAGTTATCGACGGTACGACAGTCGACGCATCAGGCAATCCATATGATGAAATCATTTTCCCAGCAGGAACACATACATTTAATATGACAGCTCCTGTGCACATTAGAAGAACTGTGATAATCAAAGCTGATGCGGGGGCACAGGTTACACTTAACGGTGGAGATTTTAGAGGATATGCTAACTCTAAGACCACATTTGAAGGACCAGGAAGTTTCTTGCTAAAGAACCCAATTTCATATGGTATATGGTCCAATGATTCATCTGTAGTTTTCAATTTCAATAATGCGAATTTTACTATTGATGGTTCTCCGGGATTTGGTTACTATGCTCTGATAAATGGTAATACAACTAACATCAAGGGTGGAACCTTTGTCGTTAAGAATTGTTCGCAGAATGGAAACGAAGGTGGAGTTGAATTTGATGGTGGAAATTTAAATATTTCAGATGGTGCACAAGTAACTCTGGAAAACAATGGAAACGGAACCTTCGGCGACCTATATATGAACGGAAATATGACTATTTCAGGAGCAAATACAAAGGTTACAATTAACGAAAAGAGAGCTGGCGCATTAGGATATGGAATGGTACTTCCAGGTTCTGGCCATCTAAAAATAGATGGAGCAAAACTCGAGATTAATACAAGTTCTGCTTCTAGAGGCATTAATGCTGGAGGAAATACTGTTAACATAATAGAGATTATGAATGGCGGTAAACTAGATGTTAAGGCAAGTGCCGGATCAGCTAGAAGCGGTATTAGACGTGCAAGAGTAGTTGTAAGCGAAAACAGCGTTCTTAATGTTGAAGGATATGATTATGCTTTTGATGGAAGTATTCTTGTAACTAATGACAAGGCACATGCTACATTAAAGGGCAGATCTATGGACAACGGTTCAATTCTCTTATTTACCGGTGGAACTAACGGATCCATTATCATGGGTGGTTCAGTTCTTCAAAATCCTGATAAGCATATTGTGAATGGTGTAGAGGAAACTATTTCAAATAGTTCAGCGGTAGAAACAAAGCCTGTAAATGCAGCCGGAGAAGCCTTGACACGTTTTGATATCACAGGATTTGCTAACCAAGCTATTAATATTGCAGCAGATCCTAATAATCCAACTCACCCTTCATACACATATAATGTAGGTGAGAATCATAACGGAGTAGCATATGTTTGGGCTCCATCTGTTAAAATTAATTTCTGGAAAGACAAGAATGCACTAGACAATAATGATGCAAATAAGATAGTTAAGGTACTAACGACAATACGCGGAAATACAGTTGGGCTAGTTAATGGAGTATTGCCTTCAGCGCCTCCAGCACCTACAGGAAAAGTTTTCTCACATTGGATAGATTCTGAAACAGGACAGAAATATGATGGAAACACTGCTCTAACAAAGCCTATTACAAATGTATATCCGGAATATAAGGATGCACCTGTAAATCCACCAACAAAGCCACCTGTAAAGGATGTTAATAAAGCTAAGCCTAATACAGGAGATAATTCACCTATGGCTCTATATGTGGTAATAATGACGAGCACAATGCTTGCATTCACCCTAGGCATAAGGTTAAGACGTAAATCATAGTTATTATGATTTAAGAATGATTTGACAAAGATTTTTTATAATTAATTAAAATACAATAATAAAAGCTTGCCGGTTCTGCTGGCAAGCTTTTTGATGTGCATATTTCCTATAGCCCCAATAAGTCATAATCTGGTTTTTTCTTTACGAAGTATGCAATAAAGATACCTGTTTGACAAACACTTATGATACTAGTAATCTTGATGACTGTGTCAGGATTCTTTGATAGCAATAGGCTTAGAATTAGGCCGCAAATATATAGCGCTGTTTGAAATGAATAGTACCATCTTGGGAACTTAAAATCATCTATATTGTATATGCTGTTTGCAAGTATAGCTCCTTGAAAAATAGCTATTCCAAAATAGAAGAAGGATGTTGCAAATAGGTGGTTTGCGCTTGGCGAAACAAGAAAGCTCATAGATACAGTTATTACAATCAGTCCAACAATGATAGGTATGTGGCTATATATTAGGAATGATGTATTGGCATCAGTTGCCTCGTCAATAGCATGGTCGAATTCGCCAAAATAGAAGAGGAATAGCGAAGCCATAATAATAAAGAGAAGAACTGAGTTAATTGAAAAATCTTCGGTAGTGAAGAATTGGGCAAGTCCCATAACCATCTCTCCGAAGGTTATAATAACAAGAAGCGATAGCCTTTCAATCAAATGAGGTAGATTTGATATGAACTTGTCTCCTCTCATTTCCATAAATATTGGCATAGCAAAAGTAGATAAGAAACCTGCCAAGAAAATGGGAACACCAAACTTAAGAGGCAGAAAAGATGCTGTATAGACAGAGACTGCTCTAAAACCTGTTAACCACAATAATCCGCGTATTGTTCTTAATGATCCGCATGAAGTGCGTTTTTTCATATATTCGATCAAATACTGAACGAATAAAGTTAGGCTCAGTGTTCCTAGTGCTAAGCAGAACTTTGGGAAAGTAAGTTCCCACTCCTGTGTAATCAGATTAGAAATGAAAAGTAGGATTACCATATTTAAGTAACTTACAAACATATTAAGAAGGGAATTCTTTCCGTGACGATTTGTAAATCCGGTTTGAATCAACCAATTGTTGAGTAGGATAATGAGAGTCAATAAAAATGTGAGCATGGATTCAAAGGTCACCATGCCATTATCTAAATGATGTATTAATGCCGTTGTTTTAGAAATAGCGTATACAAAGACCAAGTCATAAAATAACTCAGTATATTCAACACGTTTATGTGTAATTGAAGTCATGATTTTCTCCTTAAATTTCAATATAATCCGAACGAAATAAGTGTATTATAGTTAAAAATAAAAGTCAAGAAAAGATCTTTTTAGCATTGAATTTAATAAGTTATATGCAGAAAAAGGTGAATCAGGTAGTCGCCTTTTATTAGATAAAATCTTGCAAACTTTTGAAATAGTTGTATAATTATATTGTCAAAATAAAATATCGCTTATGTCTTAAGAGAGGTGTATTATGTTAATATTGAAAGTAATCGCAGTTTCGTTAGGATTGACATTTACCTTGTTTGGCTATTTGATTCACTTTAAGAAAAGGTATGGTCTAGTCAATGGATTTGAGGCAGATTTTAGGGCGGGACGTAAGACCGAGAGCTATGCTAGTCAAATTGGATTAATTGAATTTGTAATAGGGGTAGTAATATCGGTTGCAGCGATAGCATTGATTGTATTTGAATAATTATATTTTATGGAGGTAGACTTTGAAAGCGAAAGAATCAAATGAGATAAATAACAAGGAGCTAAAGGAAAACATTGCAAATACTGCATTAAGCCTACTTGAAGAAGGAAGTGACTATATAGATTTAGCATACACAACAGTTCAGTTTGGTTATCTATTTGATATAGAGGATCATGGCTTAGAGGCATTGCTTAAGGTTGTCACAGACAAGGCTACAGCATATTTTGCAGTTCAGGGCACAAGTATGATGAGACTTAATTTCTCTGAGGAGTTATTTGAAACTGCAGTTGCTGGATTCTTAGATTTGCATAGTTAATTTGGGAGAATTCATATGGGATTTAATATGGGCTTTTGGATATTTATGTTTATAATGACATTGCTAATACCACTATCATTAATTATGATTTGGTATATTTGTCCGAGAATTAAATCGCGTAATAGCTGGATGGGTTATAGAACCTCGCGCTCTATGAGAAATCAGAAGACTTGGGAATTTGCTCAAAGAGCTTGCTCAAGTATTTCTTTAAAGATGTTTTTTCCTACTGTAATTTTAGCGATTGTAATCATGCCACTATGTATAACAAAGGATATTAATGTAATAGGGTGGGTAGGTCTTGGAATTACGGTAGCGCAACTTATAAGCTATATAATAATTATTTTTATGACAGAAAGAGCGCTAAAAAATGAATTTAAATAATAACTATGTAAAAACTGTAGGAATTGTCAGCTTATCGTGTGGAATTCTTGGTGAAGACTCAGTTCAACATGAAGTCAAAATAGGAATTGAACGTCTAAAAAAGTTTGGACTTAATGTAAAGTTCATGGAGCATTCGCGTAAGGGGCTATCATATATTAGCAAGCATCCTGAAAAAAGAGCTGAGGATCTGATAAATGCATTTAAAGATGATTCAATAGATATGATTTTGTGTGCAATGGGCGGAGATGATACCTATAAACTATTACCATATCTATTTGACAATGATGAATTAAAAAGAGTCGTTAAGCAAAAGATTTTTCTAGGATTCTCAGATACTACAATGAACCATCTGATGCTTCATAAGCTTGGAATCAAGACTTTCTACGGGCAATCATTTCTAGCAGATTTATGTGAGCTTGATGAATGTATGCTACCATATACGGAAAAATATTTTGTTGAGCTAATTAGAACTGGTAAAATAAAAAAAATAGAGCCAAGCGATGTATGGTATGAAGAGCGTAAAGATTATAGTGTAGATGCTATAGGAACAAGAAGAGTCATGCATAATGATAATGGATTTGTGCTTCTACAGGGGAAATCAGTTTTTAGTGGCAAGATATTGGGAGGTTGTATAGAAAGCATATTTGATATCTTTGATTCAAGTTATCACAATGATTCAGTAGAGATGTGTCAAAAGTATCAGTTGTTTCCAAAACTTGATGATTGGAAAGATAAGATACTTCTTATCGAGACAGCTGAAGGGGCATCAGCTCCAGATGAATATAGAAAGATGGTTAAAGCACTCAAAAAAAGTGGAATATTTGATGTGCTCAGTGGCGTTATTGTAGGTAAGCCTATAGACAATTTATATGCTGAGGAATATAAAGAGATTCTTATTGATGAGATAAATAAACCTAGCCTTCCAATTGTATTCAATATCAATATAGGTCATGCGACACCAAGAGCAATCATTCCTTTCGGAGTTAAAGCAACTGTAGATACTGACAGACAAGTAATTGAATTTGATGTATAAGAAAACACCGTTATATAACGGTGTTTTCTACTTGTTTTTTACTTTTACGATGTATATATACAAATATTGCAATCATTGGTCCCATGCATAGGTATGAAATTCCTAGGATTAGTGAATAGCTAAAGTCAGTATCCCATGCTGGAGGCAAGGTGCTTAGGAAGTTGTTAATTATGTGTACCATTATTACCAGGAATAGCGACCTTGTCTTCTTGTAGTAGTAGGCGAGTATCATTCCTAGAATTGCGGTGTAAACCCCTTGAATGAAACTACCATGCCATGCACCGAACATCACGCCTGATATCACGATTGGAATCCAAGGTGTTTCAATAGCCTTTTCTAAACTTCTATATATAAGGCCTCTAAACATTATCTCTTCAACAATAGGTCCCACAATGGCAATTGCTAGAAGTGTCCATATATATGGACTTTGCTCCATATCATCGTAGAGAGTTGAGAAGTTTTGTACTTGATCGTTTAACGATTGGAAATGTTTAGATATATACTCAAATAATTCAAGCCAAATTGTTGAAACTCCACCAACACCAAATGAAATAATAATGGTGAATAAGGTCGATTGTGGCTTTGATAGCCGTACCTCTGGTTCAAGCTTTTCCCTAAACATAAGCTTGTAGAGTATTAGATAAACTATAATTAGTGATATTGAAATGCTAGCATCAATAAAGCTTGCGCTTCTATTTATAAAGTCATCACTAAGTGGAAGGTAAGTTAATAGCATTTTAGGGATTATATAAAATATATTAGTTAGATACTCATTTGCTATCCAGAGTGCGATTGGAAAAAGCAAAAAGAGAATTTTTTTCTTGTCAAATGGTTTTCTTTCCAATTAAATCTCCTTTATTAAAATAGTTACATGAAATATTTTATATTATAGCACAAATTATTGATGTACAAACATCGACTTACTTTATATAAATATAAGCATTTCCTTTATTAATTATCTCTTTTTGATATAATATTATCATGGAAAGAATATATATAGCTGGTGGATGCCTTTGGGGCGTACAGCATTTTTTTAAAAGTATACCAGGTGTTTTGAACACAGAGGCCGGAAGGGCAAATGGTTGTACAAACTCTTTAGATGGTGAATACGATGGATATGCTGAGTGCGTAAGAGTGGATTTTGATGAGGAGGTTTGCAGTGTAGACGCTTTGATGCAATATTTATTTGAGATTATTGATCCATATAGCATTAATAAACAGGGTGTAGATGAGGGACCAAAGTATAGGACGGGGATTTATAGTACTTTGGATAAGCATCTTGAGGAAGCTAGGAATTTCATCGCCTCTAGAGATGACTGCGACAGGATAGCTGTTGAAGTTAAGCCTTTAACTAATTATGTAAGGAGTGCTGATGAGCATCAAGACAGATTAGAGCTCTATCCGAAGGATTATAGTTACTGCCATATTCCGCTTGAGGTTATGAATAAGTACCGGATATAACAGGTGCTGGATACTAATTACGAGATGCAAATCACAAAATAAACGCTCTGATTTGCAAGAAAAGGACTATTCTTAAAATTGGATAGTATTGCAATTTGTGTATGATTGTTATACTATTAATTTAAAGAATAATGTATTCAAAATTACAGAATTGTACTGATGGATACAAGCTTGTGATTCTATATACGATATCATGATTTATCTGTATAGTTCACATTTGGGGGAGAATTTAAATAGATAGGGGATAACAACATGAGATTTAAGAAACTAATAGCTATGTCATTTGCAGCTGTTATGGTTTTTACCAGTGCAATGGCTAATATTGTTCCTGCATATGCCGAATCGGGTAGCCAAAGTGGAATGGCAGCAATAAGTTCAATGAATTCAAATATTGATTTCGGTGCAAGTGGCACGCTAAAAATCAATTTGAAGCCTACATCTCAGACAGAGGTAAAGACAGAGGCAAATATTACTACAGGTATAGAAATCGATGCAACAGGGCTGACCAAGCCAGTTGATGGTCTATATATTGAAATCGAAGTACCTACAAAGCAGACTTCTAAGAACCAAAATGATAGTACAAATATCGAAGCAGGAACATATTTAGATAATTTTTCTACACCTGCAGCAAATACACAACCTATTATAAAGTCTGAGCAGACAATCGTTACTCCAGACGGAAAGACGATTAAACGTATTTATCTAAACAAAGTTGATACAACAGTTAAGCTAGAACTACCTTATGTAATGAGTTTTGCTGATAAAACTACACCTAAGGATTTCAAGTTGAATCCAGTTGTTCGCGTATACGATGCGAACGGAAACACGCTTGCAACACTAAATGATAATATATATGGTGTAATTTATGACAAGCCTTGGCTTATGAAGCAAGTTGCTGGTGAAGAAACTAATGACCAGCTTGTTTATGGTGGGGTTAGCAGTAATACTGATCCAAAATCTCTATCAACAGATAAAACATCAGATGTAATTTTTAATTTCAATCTATATCAGTCTTCAAGAGCGTATCGCTCAATTGTTATTACAGATACTTTGCCAACATATAAGGATGAAGCGGGTAATACTTTGACTGCTCATTTTGATCAGGCTAAGAATCCTAATTGGACATTAAGCGCAGATGGAAAATCTGTTACGCTCAAATTTGATTTGCCAGTAGGTGTAAGGGATATAAGGGACTATATCAGAGATAATCTGCCAAGTAACTCGATTTTGAAGTTATCATTCCCAGGTGCAAAATATATGAATGGTACAAATCGTGTAAACTTCAGTAATACAGCAAGCCTTCAGGGAATTCCATATAATCCAAGCGTAGCGGAAGATACAATAGGACAGGTACCAGGAAATGAACATAACTTCGGAAGCAACACCAAGAATTTCCGTCTAGCTGGTGATGAGTATACTGGCGATGGTATGCTCGGTAAGAAGGGACCTAGAACAATTCAATATGATAAGAACAGTCTCGCAGTTAAGGAAATAGAATATGCTATCAAGCTCATAAATAAGCTTGATAAACCAATGACAGATATTGAAATCATAGAGGATGTAGCAAATACAGGTAATAGACTCTTTATGACAGGTTTAAATGGAAACCTTGTGGGAGTCGGATCTAGAGTTCCCCTAAACATGTCAAAAATTGAGCTAAGAGGATATAAAGTAGACGGAACTTACGATGTGCTGGCACTGCAAAATAATGGTGCGAGCTGGCTATATAAGGCTGACATTAATTCAGAGGGAAAGGCTAAGCTCCAGGAATACTTAGATAATATAAATCAGGGAACTATGAACGCAGATGACGCAGTCGCTATAGACCCTAAGTATAAGAAGGTTGGAATCTACTTCAAGGATTTAACTCTTGATCCAACAAAGAACATAGAGTTTAGTATCAAGATGATGTTTATAGATCCATTTAGAGAAAAGTATAGTGCAGACCCTCTAACAAATGTGATTAAAGCAAATGTTAACAGAGTTAATGAAGATGGAAGTAAAGACCCGCTTAAGCTATCAGGTGATTGGAATACTTTCTATACACCATTTAGTGAAAAGGTTTGGCTATCAAAGGAATCACGCTATCAAAGAGTGGGAATGCCAAATGAACGCTTCACAGCTAGAGTTGGTTTCAGATTAGATACTTTATCAAGTGCGCGCTATCTCAAAAATCCAACTTTCATAGATCTTCTTCCTACTGGCGTTTCCTATGATAATCTAACAAATGTTACACCTGTGCTTTCGAATATGCAACCACAGTCGGTAGAGTTCATTAAAAACTATAATGACACGGGACGCGATGCTGTTAAAATTGTTGCACCATCGGGATATGTATATCAGTATCAAAGTTTGGCGTTTGATATTGCAGATCTAATCATCAATGACAACATAATACCAAGCAAAGCTGAAAATGATGAAATCAATAATGATAATGTTGTCTACTTTTATGCAGACAATTGGACTAAGGGAACACCAGAGGAGTTTTCAGGTCTTTACAATGAGAATAACTTTGTAAAGGATGATTTAGATATTAACAAAAATGGCATCGTTGATGAGACAATTCTTAAGGCGGTAGCTAAGGTATTAGGTAATAATGTAGAGAGCATTCAGTCAGATAAACATATTAGGAGTCTTGAACCAAGTGTTGCTGGTGGAGCTGCTGTTTTGAGCAGAACATTTACAAAGAATACCATAACTACCGATTTCTCAGGAGATGGTGAAAATAGTGGCCTATTCCAGTATCGCATGAGCGTTCGTAACTATTACAATACGCCTATGGACAGAATTTTGATGTATGATGTTCTTCCTCATGTTGGTGATGGAAGAGGCTCTAGCTTTAGCAATACTCTTCAGGGACCTATTGAACTTAAAATAGGAGCAAATGATGTTAGTGGAGATTATTATATTTACTATCGCACTGACAAGTATCCTAATAAAGATGATGCTAATGAACTTAATAGCAGTGCTTGGAAGGAAAACCCTGGTGATTACACCAAGGTTAAAGCTATCAAAATTGTAGGTAAGAATGGAACAATTCTAGAGCCATATAAGGTCCTTTCCGCATATTTAACTATGAAGAGTCCTGAATATAATCCAATGCTTTCGGAAACATTCGCACATAATACTCTTAGTGTCATATATAATAACGAGACAAGATTGCGTGAGACTGATAAGGTTTCAAATCAACTTATCGATACAATGTCAATTGAAGCAACAAAGAAATGGCTAGATTCTGATGGTAACGCGATTAATGCACCAGAAGTTAACGAAATTACTGTTAAGCTTTTTGCTGATGGAGTAAATACTGAGAAGACCTTAAAAATTACAGCAGCAAATAATTGGAAGGCAACTTTTACGCATCTACGTAAGTATAATGTTGAGCAACATAACGATGGAACAGTAACTAAGACTGCTATCGTATACACGATTAAGGAAGCCAACCAAGACGAAAACAATATTAGCGTATATAATGGTAAGAGCTACGAAGTTACATCAACCAGCACCGAGGCTAATCAAGCAACTGTTGAAAACCAAGCTACTTTGACAATTACAAATAAACTTGTTCAAGAAAAGGTGTCCATACCGGTTAAGAAGAATTGGGTAAACGATGAAAACTCGCTTTCGAGTCGTCCAAACCAGATACATGTGAGACTCTTTGCAGATGGTGTAGAGCTTACAGATGTATATGTGAAAGCTACAGATAACTGGGAGTATACTTTTACAAATCTTCCAAAGTATAATGGGCTTGATGAAATTAAATATACAATCAAGGAAGATGCAATTGCTGGTTATAAGACGAAAATAACAGATGGTGCACAAGGATATGAGATTACAAATAGCTTTGAGCCTGTAATCCCACCTCCACCAAATGTGCCACCTACAAATGACAAGCCAACACCAAAGACACCGCCTAAAACACCGAATACCGGTGATATTGCAAATACTATGATATATATATCTATGATGTTTATGTCACTTGCAGCGATTATACTTATTGTAGTACGACTTAAAATTACTCATATGAATAGGAGATAAATATGAGGCTTTTTCTTAACACATCACCTAAATATGAGAACAGGGCTGAGGAAATACTTATGCCACTTCTAGATTTACTAAAGAAGTTGACACTACTTGAAGAAGAAATCTTCGAAAGAGATGAGGCGCTTGAAGAGGAAAAGAAAGTGCTTAATATTTCTGAGCATCAGGTTCATCCTAAATGGGAAGATTTGATGGACGAATACTATGATAGATACACTGATCTAATCGAAGGTAGGGTAAGTAATAAACTTCTTTCAAAGGGGTATGCTAGTTCATGTGGAGTTCCAAGCAATTACTCATATGCTAAAGGCGATGATTTTGATGCCACGTTCACAATGAAAAGAGAAAACCTTGCAACTGTGGTTATAGATTATATAGATGTCACAGAGATGAGGCATAAGTTTGTTCTTAGATCAAGCGAAAATAATTGGCTTATCGACGAGAAGTATTATGGCTTTGCTGGTGAAGATAAGTGGTATTCAGATAGAATTTAATCTAAAGGAACATCTAATTTATGATTGAATATAAACATGTAGCACTGCGCTATGGAGAAAAATCAGTTCTAGAAGATGTAAATCTAAAAATAAATGATGGCGAGTTCATGGTTCTAGTGGGCCCTTCGGGTTCTGGTAAGACGACGATGTTAAAGATGATAAATCGCTTACTTGAGCCGACAGATGGGAACATATACATGGAGGATAAGCGCATCAAAGACTATAACCAGAGAGACTTACGTCTATCCACAGGCTATGTACTTCAGCAGATAGCTCTTTTCCCAAACCTTACAGTTGCAGAAAATATTGCAATAATCCCGGAGATGAAGGGATGGAATAAGGATAAAATCAAACAAAATACGGCTGAACTTTTAGAAATAGTTGGACTTCCTGCAAAAGAATATGCAGGCCGTTTTCCAAGTATGCTTTCAGGAGGAGAGCAACAGAGAGTTGGAATAGTAAGGGCTATAATCGGCGAGCCGAGAATTTTACTTATGGATGAACCATTTTCTGCACTTGACGCAATATCGCGAAAGCAGCTTCAGGTTTTGACAAAAAAACTGCACAATGAGTTTGGTGTTACGATTATATTTGTTACTCACGATACAGATGAAGCATTGCTTCTTGCAGATAGAATTGCAGTACTTCAGAACGGGCAAATTTGCCAAATTGATAAGCCAAATGCGATTTTAGAAAACCCAAGTAATGAATTTGTTGCGAATCTATTTGGAGGAGTAAAACATGAATAATTTGTTTTTTACATTTCAAGATAGATTTGGGGAATGGCTCAAGGCACTTGGACAGCATCTTCAGTTATCGCTTTTAACACTGCTTATCGCTATACTTTTGACAATTCCTCTAGCAATTTATCTTAACACACATAAGCGGGCATCAAAATGGGTATTGCAGATAGCTGGTATTCTCCAAACAGTGCCATCAATGGCGCTTTTGGGTCTCTTCATTCCGCTTATGGGAATAGGAACAAAGCCAGCGCTTACAGCACTTGTTATATATGCCATATTTCCTATATTGGAAAACACGATTACTGCGCTTAATGGCATCGATCCAAGCCTGGAGGAGGCAGGAATAGCATTTGGCATGAACAAGTGGGAGAGACTTAAGACTTTTGAAATCCCGCTTGCTATGCCAGTTATAGTATCTGGTATTAGAACCGCAACTGTTATGATAATCGGTACGGCAACCTTAGCTGCACTAGTGGGAGCAGGAGGACTAGGTTCATTCATATTGCTAGGTATAGATAGAAGAAATGCTAGTTTGATTTTATTAGGTGCCATATCTTCAGCAGTGCTCGCTATAGTATTTAATATAGTGCTTAAATGGATGGAAAAAGCAAAGCTACGCGTTGTATTTCTTGCATTTTCTTTGATGTTCCTAGGAGTGGGTGCATCTTATGTTCCAAGGCTCATTCCAAAGCAAGAGAAAGCTCATATTGTCATTGCAGGAAAGCTAGGACCAGAGCCTGAGATTTTGATGAATATGTATAAGATACTTATCGAGGAAAACAGCGATATATCTGTAGATATTAAACCGAACTTCGGTAAGACGGATTTTCTCTATCAGGCGCTCAAAAAAGGAGATATAGACATATATCCTGAGTTTACTGGTACTATTACTGGAAGCTTATTAAAGCCTGCTCCAGAGCTTAGTAATGACTCTAAAAAGGTATTTGAAGCTGCAAGAGACGGAATAAAAAAGCAGGATAATCTAGTTTTACTTAAGCCGATGGCTTACCAAAACACATATGCTATCGCTGTTCCAGAAAATATCGCAAAGGAATATGGCCTTGAAACAATATCGGATCTTAAGAAAGTCGAGGATAAGCTCAAGGCTGGATTTACTTTAGAATTTAATGATAGAGATGATGGAAACAGAGGACTGAAGTCAGTGTATGGGCTAAATCTAAATGTTGCAACTATGGAGCCTGCACTTCGCTACAGTGCTATACAGTCAGGCGATATACAGATTATGGAGGTTTATTCAACAGATCCAGAAATTACAAAATATAAGCTTAAGATTTTAAAGGATAATAAGCATTTATTCCCACCTTACCAAGGAGCACCGCTTATGAAGGCGGAACTACTCAAGAAGTATCCAGAGCTTGAGAAAATACTAAATAAGCTTTCAGGTAAGATTACAGAAGAACAGATGAGTAAGATGAACTATGAGGTAGGAATAGAAGGAAAATCTGCAGAAACTGTAGCTAGAGATTTTCTTAAACAGCATGGATTTATAAGTAAATAAATAAGAATCAGAGGAGTGGATAAATGTGTCTACTCCTCATTTTGATTAAGTTAAGGTATTGAAATTTGATAGCCACAGTGTTAGGATGTTAGTGTAAACTAACGCTTTGATAGATTACACTTTGGAGGCAAAATGAAGGCTCTCGACCTAAATTCAGAAAACAAAAGGACTGTTTTATTTATTCATCCTATGCTATCTTCAGCAGAGGGAATGAAAGTTCAACTGGCAGATAACTTAGGTAGTGATTTGAGATATATAATTCCAGATCTTTCAGCTCACGGTAAGTCGATAGATAAAACATACCATACATCAAAAGAGGAAGCTGAAGAAATTTACAAATATTTAAAATCACATGGAATAAAAGAACTCGAACTTGCGTACGGAGCATCTCTAGGAGGCGTAATACTCTTGCAACTGCTTAGATACAAAGATCTTAAGATTAAAAAAGTAATATTTGAGGGATGCAGCCTCTGGCAAAATTCATGGATTCAGGAGTTTTTTATAAAAAAAGTGTTTATAAAAAAACATAGAAAGGCAGTTGAAAATAGAGAGCTTGCAGTAAAAAAGATGACGAAGCTATACGGTGAAAAAGCATCGGTTATGGCAGATACATTCATTGCAATGAATGAAGAAAGTATTTTAAATATAATTCATGACTGTGCATTTGTTGAACTTCCAATTTTGACAGAAGCAGAACAGAGAAAGTGCCTCTTCACGTATGGATCAAAAGAGTTTGATTTAAAGAGTGCAAAAAAATTCCTACCGAAGAACTATCCACATGCTAATTTAAAATTATGGGATGGCTATGGTCACTGCACCAAGATTACTAGGGATAACGCAGCATATTGCGATTTTATAAGAAAGGAAATTGATTCTTAGTAGAGCTTTGATTAGCTTGATTTATCAATAAGGAGCATTTTGTGGGAACCATATATTTCTTTGATAAGCATGTAAAGAAACACCTAATGAAGGGAACAAGAGCTGTAAATCCATCAAATTCAGATGTTTTTTCTGATGGTGTGTCATGTATAAGGGAAGAAGATGTTAACCTTTGGTTTTATACAAAGGCGGGGATAACTATTGCATTTGATTCTGGTCACAGGAATTTTCCAAATGTTAAGAGAGAGTTTGAAAAGATAGGCATAAACGCAAATGATATTGAACATGTATTCATAACTCATGTTGATGTCGACCACGCTGGTGGTATTGATAAAAATGGAAATAACATTTTTCCACATGCTCAAGTATATATTGGCAAGGATGAAGAACAGTATATTACTGGTAAGATGCACAGAATGACAAAGCTAGGCTTCGTAAAGCTTAATGTTGGAGTGAGTCTAAAACAAGGCTACATTTTACTTTCAGATGGGCAAGTTACCGATGTGAATGGAATAAAGGTTGAAGCTATTCACGTACCAGGTCACACTTTAGGTCATATGTGCTACCTTGTAGATGAAAGCATTTTGATTAGTGGAGACTGCCTTGCTATTAATAAAAATGGGGGGTATCCTTTCTTTGATTTCTTTACTCAGTTTCCAGATATGAATAAGAAATCCTTGGTAAAGCTTAGAGAGACTCTTAAAAATAAGCCTGTTAAAGCCGTGTGCACAGGACATAGTGGATATAGGGAATATGGGCAAAGCACGTTTGCACATATAGATGAAACGGCTGTTTTTGATAAGAAAATCCATTTTGATGAGTATGCACCCGAGGATTACACTAAGTACTAGGACAATCTATATTCCATGGTTTTGTTATAGCAACAGTATGTAAAAATAGCATAATAAGGAAGTCTGCAGCTAAGGCAAGGCACTCAGCATCAAATAAACATATAATATAGGACAGAATATGAGTAATAATAAGCTTGAATTAAAAAGAAAAAGAGAGCAGAATATGGTCAATCAGATGATTAGGCTATATTGTAAGAAGAATCATAAGGATCAAAGTGCAGATGGATTATGCGAGGAATGCAAGGCTTTACTTGAGTATTCCAAGAAGCGAAGCGAAAGATGTCCTTTTATGGAAACGAAAACCTTTTGTAATAACTGTACTGTGCATTGTTATTCACCTGAAATGAAGGAAAAGATTCGTAATGTCATGAGATTTAGCGGACCACGCATGCTTATTTATCATCCGGTTACATGTATATGGCATGGGATAACTGGAATAATAAACAAAAAAAACAAATAAGAAAGCAATAATTGCAAGCCTGTAAAGCAATGAATTTACAAGGCTTGTTTTGTTTTATATGGGCTTAAAAATCTATATTCATACACGAGATATACACATTTTATTGCTTCTTTCTGTATGCTTACATCACTTTTTCGCCAATCCTTCTACATTTGCATGGTGCATAATGCAGGTAAGTTAAATCACAAAGTTAGTGATGTCTTGAAAAAAGACGTATTAAATAAAAGATTAGCAGCATCGCTTTTAGCAGGTGTTCTAACTGTAACAAGTATTGGAGGAGCGTCGCTATTGACAAGTACCTCATACGCTGATGATTCAAATAAAGAAACCACACAGGTAAGTTCATCCAAAGAGGCTTCAACAAGCAAGTCAACCACTAAATCATCAAAATCAAGTAAGAGCAATAAATCCACCGAAAAATCTAAAACTACAAATGATAGATCGAAGGCTTCTAAGAATAAACAGAACGGAAGCCAAGGAGGTCAAAATGGACAAGGTGGCCCGGGCGGTCAGCCACCACAGGGAGGACCGGGCGGACAGAACGGACCGGGAAATTCACAGGGCCAGCCGCCACAGGGAGGACCGGGCGGACAGAATGGACCGGGAAATTCACAGGGGCAGCCACCACAGGGAGGACCGGGAGAACATAATGGACCAGGAAATTCACAGGGCCAGCCACCACAGGGAGGACCGGGCGGACAGAACGAACTGGGAAATTCACAGGGCCAGCCACCACAGGGAGGACCGGGCGGACAGAACGGACTGGGAAATTCACAGGGCCAGCCACCACAGGGAAATCCAGGTGAGCAAAATGGATCAAGAAATTCCACCTCAAAAAATGCAAACCAAGATACTAAAGCACTTGAACAGGCATTACAGCAACTTGGACAGATGATTCAAAACCTTACAAAGCAGCTGAAACAGGTAGAAGCGAAAGTGTCAAAGTAAATTAATTAGTTATTTTAAATTTTAGTAAAGTTTAATAGCAGGTGTAAGAGCACCTTTTAATTACCCCAAGATATAAGTTAAACAATAATACCCCCCTTATAAATAGTGACCATGAGCTGCGTTATTCATAAGCTTAGGTCACTTTTTCAATGCTATATATATTGACAAATAAGTTAGTCTTTGCTAATCTGAATTAGTTAATGCTTATTATTAAGAATTTTGAATTTTAAGGTGATAAAATGAGAAAAATTAAGAATGTATCAAGCGTAATTTTGATTGCAATGCTCTTAGTATTGACACCTTTCAATGCTAGTTTTATTGCACAGGCTGAGGAAGGAACATCAGCACAGCAAAATGAACAGGAATTAAAGTTAAAGGACGCTTCTTTCCTAGGACAATTCGAAGTAGAAGTGGAACCAAAGGGAACTGTAGCTAACATCGAAAAAATTAAGATAAATGATGTTGAGCAAGAAGCCAAGACAAGCAAATGGCTTGCTTTTAATGGCGGATATTATTTAGATAAAGATAACAACAAAATAATAATGAATGAGCCTAGCGATGGAGCATCTTTTACTGTTGTTATGAAGAGCGGAAGCATATATAACTATGAGTACAAAAGAAATGCTGCAAAAGGCAAGAAATTTGAACTAAAGACTTCAGAAAACAAAGGCGATGATTCATCAAAGCCTGACAAAGGAAACAAGGATCAGGAAACAACAAATAATGATGTAAATAATCTAAAGGTAACTGATTATAGTACATTTGGTGATTTTATGCTAAACCTTGAGCCAAAGGAAGCTATAAACCAGATTAAGGAAATCCAGTTTAACCGTGCAGTTCAGGAAGCCAAGACTAGTAAGTGGCTAGCTTTTAATGGTGGTTATTATTTAGATAAAGAAAAAAGTGCAATCATCATGAATGAACCACGTGACGGTGCACTCATTTCAATCACGCTAAATAGCGGTAAGACATATAACTATAAATATGTGAGATCAAACAAAGTAGGTCAGAGGATGGTTGAGCAGACAGATGAAACTGTAAACTCGACTAAGACTATAAAAATTAGGCTTGTAGGCTCATTTGAAGGTGCTATCCAGGGTCAGCAGAAATACGATGCAGTATCAGGTGCAAGCATGTCTGCTTCTATAAATAAGAATAGCAATGTTCAGGTACAGGCAGCTGAGGTTGAAAGCCCAGATTCAGTCGTACCAGAATCAGCATGGAAGCCACTTAACGAGATGCAAAATCTATATGTTGATCGCAAGCAGTTTAATATCGAGCTATCAGCAGACTCAGGAATGACAGCTTCATATAATGTGCACGACAGTGCAATTACGTTAGCTGGAGTACCTAAGAAAGTAGGTAAGTATCCAGTAAAGGTAAATGTTAAGGATGCAGCAGGAAGAACAGCTACATCAAATATACTTTACTTTGAGGTATTTGGAACTGATGAGAAGCTTGTTGATTATCTAAAGATAGAGAACTCGAGAAGAATGCATGATGGAAAGTATATCTGGGATATGAATCCTTGGTTAATCAAGCATTTCACTCATGATTCATCACAGACTGTAACTCTTCCAAAGGATATCAAAGCTTGGTATGGCTCAAACACAAGTGGTGTATATGGAAAGCTTGGAGAAGCAGTAGAACAGGGTACAAAAACTAAGCATACTTTGATTATTCCATCCGGTGCTGATTTAACAATGGTAAATATGATTGTTAACAGCAGTGTTCGTATTGTCGTAAAGGATGGAGCAAAGTTAAATCTTAAGGATACATCCATCTACGGAAAAATCGTTGTCGAAAATGGTGGTACATTCAGCATGAACCATGAGACAGACCATAAGGGTAATTCAAAGTTCACAAATGGTGCAATGATAAATGGTCAGCTTATCCTTGAGGATGGAGCTACAATCACAAATTCAAAGGTATATTCAAATGCTAACTTCCTAACAGATGGAACAAAGGCAAAGAAAATAGATACTCCTGTAGTTGTTGCAAAGGGTAATGTGAATATCGTTGGGGAAGTCTATATCCGTGGCGACGAGTCAGCAACTGGTGAGTATAACGGTAAGAAGGTTGGAGGACAGCCAGCGCTAAAGGTTGAGAATGGTAAGCTAAACATCACAAGTGGTTCAACTCTTGGACTATACGGTGGAGGAAGAATGGCTACCACATCAATAGGCGGAAATGCCCTTGAGCTAAGCAATGGTGAAATAAGTGGTGAAGGTAAGCTAGTTGCAATCGGAGGAGCTTCAACATGGGGTACTGCTGGTAATGCAGTTTCAGGAAACGGTAAGATTAGTGTTGCAAATGCAGTTCTAAACGGCGGAAACTCATACGGAAAGGGTTCGACACCTGGTAAGGCATATACAGAGGGTGTAGAAATTTCAAACAACACTATTGGAAAGGCAAACGATGGTAAGCTTTTAAATGGATCAAGCGAAAGTGACCAGCCACTTTACTGGAATGATATTACATATGTACCTCAGGCAGCAGATTTTGGCACAGAGAAGATAAACAATACTACTGAGCCGGTAAAGCCAGAAGAAAAGAAGGATTCAAAGGATAATATAGCAGAAGAAAAGAAACCAGATACACCAGCAGAGAAGAAGGACGATTCTAAGCCAGCTGTTGACCCATCAAAGAAGGATAGTGCAGATGAGTACTATTTTGAAGTAGGAGCTAACGCAGTTTGGAAAGATGCAAACAAGGACCTATTGCTCGTTGTTAAATCAAAGACCAACGATGCAAAGACTTTTGATAATTTCACAGGCGTTGAGGTTGATGGTAAGAAACTTGACCCATCAAATTATGAAGCTGTACGTGGAAGTGTAAGAATTAGCATTCGTTCTTCATATCTAAGAAGTTTAGGCAATGGAAATCACACTATTACAGTAAGCTTCAATAATGGTTCCGCAAGCACAAGCTTTAATGTTGCAAATGCATCAGGACCTGTTAATACAGGCGATACAGGAAGTCTAGGATATGTATTTGCATTCCTAATTGCAGGTTCAATCTTTGTAACTATAATGGCTAAAAAAAGAAGAGCATAATAAAATCTTTATAGATTAATTTAAACCCATAAAACGAGGAGAGGGCAATTCATTCATTTCCTATTCTCCTCGTTTTATTTTGATTTGATATATGAAAAATTGTTAGTAAAATCTTTGTCAAAATAAATTGGACGCAATATACACAATTGACCAAAAATATTGCAATTCTAACGAAAATATGATTTAATTAATTATATTGGTATACAAGACATAGTGTCAAAAACAAGGGGGAACGAATATGCAAAGGAGACATGCTAAACGTATGACTAGCTTGATGCTGCTCATCGTTTTCATTGCAATTCTAATTATTGGTCAGAGCGCTAAATCAACTTATGCTGAAACAGCGACATCATCTAATATTGACATTCCAGTAGAAGTGGATTGGAAAGGAAACTATAGAGTGCCTGTTAATGTTAATCTTATGGCAGACGGCGAACTCAAACAGACTATTACTATAACATATGATACATACTGGAAATCTAAGTTTCTAAATGTACCTAAGTATAATTCTCTTGGTACAGAAATCAATTATACAATTACATATGAAGCAGCAGATTATGGTGTAAAATACAAATATAGCCTAAGTGGAAATGCTACAAATGGCTTTGTAATTAAGATTGTACCACTTAGAGATATCTATGTAGGTAAGGTATGGAATGTCATGCCTAACATAGTTATTCCAGGAACACCTTCTCCTGCAGACCCACCTACTATGACTGGGATGATAGCTACAAACCTAGATTCTGGAACACCTGCTGCGGCTCCAGAGCCTTTGTCTGAAGCTCCAGCAGTACAGGCTAGGGAAGCAACAATAACAGAAGAAGTTATAGAAGAGGATGATCCGAATTTTAATGCTTTGATATCAGCGCCAAAAGAGGCATCGAGCGTACCTATTCCAAACGCTATTACAGTACATCTACTTGCAGATGGGGTTGTTGTCGGAACGATGCAGCTAACAAAGGATGGTGACTGGGAAGGCAGATTTATTGATTATCCTAGATATGATGAGAATGATGGACACGAAATTAAATATACGACTAAAGAAGATCCGTTAGCTGGATACGAAACTAGCTATTTTAATGGAAATATCATTTTGAATAGATCCTTAATCGATGTATCTGTCGAAAAGAAATGGATAGGCAATAGTCAATCAAAGGCTGAACTTACATTGCACAGGGCATGTGACTATATGAAATTTGACTACACATTAAATAAGCATGTGAGGGTTAAAGTGGATGAGGAAGTAGCTACAGTAGAGCTTAATGCTGCAAATAACTGGAAGCATACATTTCCTAGCTTATATGAATTCTACACTCCAGAAGGAGTAGATGGGGTTAAGTATAAGTACTACGTAACAGAGAAAAGTATCCCAGGTTATGATACACAAATAACTGGTAATCAGGACAGCGGTTTTGTTGTTACAAATAAGGAAATCAATCCAAAAACTCCTGCTCCAAAGAATCCGCCACAGCCTAAGACACCAAACACTGGTGATGAAAGTAATATATACTTGTACATAGGCCTGATGCTTGCTAGCTCTGCTCTAATTGTAAGTATCAAATATAGGGTTAAGAAAGTTAAATAAGTTTTGATGTACAGCTCCTTACCGTATGGTAGGGAGTTTTTTGTACTCAATGTTATATTTTCAATAAAAAACTAAATATAAAACTATATATTATTATTGCGAAATGTGTGAATTTATGATTTAATTTACATGAAAGGGTTATTTAGATTGAACTAAAATTAGGGGAGAACTTATGAAGATTGGTAGAAAAAAACGCATACTTGGGCTGACATTTTTTGTTGTATTAATTTCAGTATTTCTCATAGGCCAAAGCTTTTCATTTGCAGAAGATCCAGCAAACAACATGAATATATCTGTAGAAACTAAGTGGATTGGGTTTATAAGCAGCAATATGGAAGTTGACCTTGTTGCAGATGGACAAGTGAAAGAAACCGTTAGAATAAGAAGCTACGAAAATGGGCATGTTTTTACTAATCAGCCTAAATTTGATCCAACAGGTAGAGAGATAAACTATAGCATAGCATTTAGATTAGAAGAAGATGGGATAAAATATAAAAGTAAGCTTTCTGGGAATCCTGTAGATGGGTATGTCATTAAAAGCCTTGCTTTGCGTGATATATATGTTGGGAAAGTATGGAATGTAATTCCAGCTACTCCATCACCTGCATCTTTAGCCTTTAGCCCAGTTCAACTAAATCCATCTCCTCAGCCAGGGGAAGAGATAGGAAAGCCATCAAGACCTCTTCCGGACTTTATAAGTGTAGAACTTTTACAAGACGGTAATGCTATTGATACGATTCAAATTTCAAAGGCAACAAACTGGACTGGTGAGTTTAAAGATTATCCAATTTTTGATGAGAATGATGGACATCAATATGTTTACAAAGTTAGAGAAGTACCTGTAGAGGGGTTTGTCCCTGAATATACGGTAGGTTTTGCAAACGGTATATTTGGCGATATAATAGTAAATAAATCTTTGATAGATGTGCCAGTAGAGAAAAAATGGATAGGCAAGAAGAAGGATAGTGTAGAAGTTACTATTTACAGGACATGTGATATTGAATATTACGATGTCAATACAGGTACACTTAGACAAAGGCATATTGATGAATCTGTTGGAAATGTAATACTGAACAAGAATAATAATTGGAAATATATATTTAAAAATCTTCAAGAGTATTATGTAGCAGAATTCAGTGACCCAGTAAAGTATGAATACTATGTAAAAGAGACGGCGCTAGATGGTTATGAAACTAGAATTACCGGCAATCAGAACAACGGTTTTGTAATTACAAATATAACAGATGAACCTGAGCCAAATCCAGAACCACAGAGTCCACCAAATCCAGATCCAAAACCAAAGAAACCTAACCCAAATACAGGGGATGAAAATGATTTTATGATGTTGATAGCATTAATGTTCAGTTCTGCAGCGCTCAGGCTAAGTATAAAGTATAGATATAAAAATAAATAGTTAAGACTTAACTCCTTGTCATGTAGTGGCAGGGAGTTTTTTATACATAATTTTTCCATCTGAGCAAATTATAAGGTGTAATTATGAATTTTGTTATATTTTCCAATAATTTCTGTATAAAAAATATATTGAAAAAATAATTAAAGAGTGCTATCCTTTTAGTTAGTGGTAACTAACTAAAGATACCGATGACTAACAATTTTTACAATCGAAAAAGGCTATCCATGTTTGTACGCTAAAAATACTTAATAATGAGAACAGACTAAAGGAGTGTAAAATGTTTGACTTTACTGTGGACAATCTAAAAAAAGATGATCTAAGGGTGTTTTTCGACATGATACCCTATATTTCTTCAAAGGTTAAAAGCTTTGATAAAAGTGAAAACCAGGTGACTATCTACTGCGAAGATGAGCACAATGAAGAAGTAAAAAAAGAATTATTTAGACTTGTGAGTATCATAGATACTATGCAAGGCTCAGAACTTGAAAATGTCGTAATAGAGGACTTTACTGATAGAATGCCTTTGAATAAGGACAATGTATTTGGAGATTTGATCAAAGAAAAGATAGTAAGAGAACTATCTCCAGGTGCATTTGCCTATTCAGGGCTTTTTTTGAGAATATATGAGTATTTTGATAAGAAAATTAATGAGCATGCATATAATGCATTTGATGACGTATATGAGGAAGTATATCCAGTTTTATTCCCAGTAGCTGAGTATGTAAAAGGGGGCTACTTTGAGAATTTTCCACATTACATGATGTTTCAAACCAAGCTAAACAATGATATTGATACATATGAAAAGTTTGCTTCTTGCAATGCTTCAAGTGAAGGTATGGATGAGGTACTAAAGAAGACATTTATTCCAAGAAATGTTTTGAGGCATGCAACCTGTGCAGCGGTATATCCATCTATGGAGAATGATATCTTTGACGAGAATGAGGTTAGATGTTTTCTTGTATCTGGTAAATGCTTCAGAAATGAAGAATCAAATATCAAAGAGCTTAGCAGACTAAACGAATTTTATATGAAGGAGTATGTGTTCGTTGGCGAAGGAGAAAAAATGCAGTCATATATTGATGAATCAAAGAAGCTTGTTGAGTTTTGGATAGACAAATTTTCTCTGAATTCAAAATGTGAAACCGCAAATGATTCATTTTTCGCTAGTAACTATAAGAAACTAAAGTATTTCCAGATGATAGGAAATTCAAAACTAGAATACAAGTTTTTAATTCCAAATAATGATGAGTACATATCATGCGCATCTGTGAATTATCATAGAACGCATTTTACAAAGCCATACAATATCAAAAAAGCAAATGGAGAGTATTGCTACACATCCTGCTTTGCATTTGGTGTAGAAAGACTAGTATATGCATTCCTATCACAGAAGGGGCTAGATGTAAGCAAGTGGGATGAAGATACAATTGAAGAGATAAGAAAATATGTAAGCCTATAGGTATGGAGGAATATATGAAATATCAAGCAAAGATAATTGGCGCAGGCCATGCACTACCAAGCAGAATAGTTACATCTGATGAACTAGAGGCAAAGATGAACTTTGATAAGTTTAATATTAGAAAAGGAATGTCAACACTTCTAAGTGGAGTAAGGGAGAGAAGATTCGCAGAAGATCATGAGAACTCATCCGACTATGCTATTAAAGCGGGTAAAATGGCACTTGAAAAAGCAAATATTACAGCAGATGATGTAGATCTACTCCTGTTTTGTTCTATTACTCAGGATTTTATGGAACCTGCGACAGCCATGAAAATTCAAAATGAGCTTGGATGCAAAAATGCAAATTGCTATGATGTGAAAAATGCTTGCAATGGATTTTTAACTGGAATTGAAATAGCAAATATGTATATAGAGACTGAGAGAGCAAACACAGTTCTTATTGTTGCAGGCGAAGTTTTGAGCAGATTCCTTCAAACAAACTATAAGACAGCAGAAGAGATACAAAATGCTAATGCAACCTTTGCAATTGGAGATGGTGGTGGTGCAATTGTACTTAGAGCAGAAAAATGCTGCGAAGATATATATAAATCAAAATTTAAGTCAGTAGGATGCTATTGGGATGATGGTGTTCTTTGGGGTGGAGGAACAATGCATGCTCATGATGTTGATATGTTCTACTTCCAAAATGAAACAAAGGAGATGATTAAGACAAATTTTGCAAGATCAATAGAGTTTTATAGTTCTACATTTACTGAGCTGGACATTGATAAGGATAAAGTATCACTGTTTATACCTCATCAGATAACTAAGTATCTTACAGTAAAGGCTTGCGAGATGCTTGAACTACCTAAGGAAAAAATGGTTGATCAGGTTGAGTTTCTTGGCAACAATGGCTGTGCGTCAATTCCTATTGCAATATCTATGGCACTTGAAGAAAAGAGAATCTCTCTAAATAGCGGTCAACAGATTGTTCTGTTCGGTTTCGGAAACGGAATCAGTATGGCAACACTGACGATGAAATTATAAGGGTTTTATGGTGAACGAAGATGAATGTAGTAACAGAAAGACAAGTTATAAAGTTCCTAAATGAAAAAATTGTTCCTGGTGTAGAAATACCTGCAACGATACCTTTTGTTCAAAGTGGTGTACTTGACTCACTTCAGCTAGTAAATATGATCTTTGAACTCGAAAAATATTTTAATGTTAAATTTAACCTAGCTAATCTTGACTTGAAGTTAATTGAAAGTCCAATTGCCATTGCTGACACAATTAATAATTTAAGGGGTGTAGGGGATTATACACTTAGGACTTTGATAGATACCATATGTACAGAAAACAGCGTTAAAAATGCAATTTTATTCGATACAGAGCTAATTAACTATAATCAGCTATTAAACCATATCAAAAGTATTTCAGCTAGCTTTTTGAAGATGGGAATCGGGAAGGGTACGAAGGTAGCGATACTTTTGAATAACAGAATAGAGTACATCTATTCGTATTTTGCACTCTTTTATGTAGGAGCACTCCCTGTGCCGATAAATAATAGATGGAAGTCTGGCGAGATAGAAAATATTTTGAGAGATTGCCAAGCAAAGGTTTTGATAACCGAAGAACTTGTTGGAACTATGGCTCCTCATGAGGTTGTTAATGAAATAGAAGGTCATGATTACAAACTTGATAAGATAATTTATATGGGTGAAAACCATTATGGACATAAAGGTTTATGTTTTGATGAACTTCTTAAATCAGACTTTGATGGTATAGAAAATCTTGAAGAAATAGATGCAAATGATGATGCAATGATTTCGTACACTTCTGGAACAACTGGAATGCCTAAGGGAGTAGTTCTAAAGAACAATGATATAGTTAAGATTTCACTATATAGTACGAAGCTTTGGTCAGAGGATGTGGATAGACCATTTTCCATTGCACCATTGTACTCAGCTCAGGGATTCTTGAGTCTTTTGATAAACTTTTGCACAGAGGAAAGGTTTAAGATGATTTCAAGCTTCAATCCTAACGATATTCTAAGAGAAGTATCAAAAGCTGAAGATACGATATTGCATACCCAGCCGACTATGTGGACCTTACTATTAAACTGTAGAATAATTAATTTTACAAAGTTTAGTGGATTAAAGAAACTTGTAGTTTCTGGATCCCTATGCAGTCCTGAGCTTGCGCAGAGAATTGAGGAAAAGTTAAACTGTGAACTTTTAAATGCCTATGGACTTATAGAAGGAACAAGTGTTGTAACAATGACAAGAATTGGTGACCCGTTAGATGTGAGAATGAATACGGTGGGAAGAGCTATTCCTGGTGTTGAAATAAAAATTGTAGATCAAAATACAAGAAAGAGTGTGCCACACGGCGAAATAGGTGAGCTTGCCGTAAGAGGTTATAACATGAGGGAGTATTACAATCAGCCTGAAAAAACTGCGGCCGTAATTGATGATGAAGGATGGTTATACACTGGTGATTTAGCAAGATATTATGATAGAGAAAATATTAGTATTGTTGGAAGATGCAAGGACATGATAATAAGAGGCGGTTTCAATGTATATCCTAGTGACATTGAAGAAAAAATCTTGCAAATTCCGAATGTGCAGACAGTGGCAGTTGTTGGTAGAGACCACGAGGTTCTTGGAGAAGAAATTATAGCCTTTGTTGTTCCAGTAGCTGGAAAAAGTATCGAGAAGAGTGAAATCACACAGTATTTATTTAAAAATCTATCTAATTATAAACAACCAGATAAGATTGAGTTCATTTCTGAAATGCCTATAATTCTTGCAGGAAAAATAGATAAAAAACTCTTAAAGGAATGGTGCATTGAGGGAATTCCTGAAGATAAGAGAGTTTTATATAAGGAGAATAAAAGATATGGAATATAAGGATAAGTTAGTAGAGTTACTTTCTGATAAATACGGATGGACAGAGGAAAAGATAATGTCTGCAGAGGACTTCCAAGAACTAGGAATGGACTCGTTAAGTGTATATTCTTTGATAACAGATATTGAAGATATGACAGGGTTTAAGTTTGAGACAAATGATATTACCGAGGTTAGTAGCCCAATGAAAATACTTGAGTATATGGATAAAAATTTCAAAAAGGATTGATTAGCATGGAAAGCAATTTTGAGATAGGAAGGGATATAGAAAACTACGATGATATTTTAGGTCTGATTTCAGAAACAAATCTCAAGGATGTATCTTGTAAGAGAATCTTTGGATTTAAAATATCCGAGTCTGAGACAACTTCGACATTGCTTTGTTGGCAGTGCAATCTTGCTGATATCAATGGTTTTGATACAAAGCTTCCTACTACAGTTATCCTTGAAATTGAAAATGCAAACAGAACTATAAAGTCAGTTGAGCTAAAGGAAAACTTTAAAGGGTCTCAAGGTATGCCTTGTGCAAGACTTTTTCTTAATAGAAAACTCAAGGAGGTTCTTATAGGAGAAGAGCTAAGCATTGAAAATAAAAAAATTCAAGATCCACTAATTTTATGTTGCAGGCATACGCATGAGTTAGTTGTAGGAGCCATAAGTTTTTATGAGAATTACATGAAGACTGGGGCGAAACTATATAATGAAAGTACATTTGCAAAGATTGATGATGATGGAATAGATCTCTTTGATGTTACTAATCTAAATGATAAAAAGCTAAGGTATAATGTAAGATTTAACTTTAAAAAAAATGACATTTGCATGAACGAAGACGGCGAAATTTACGAATTAAGTAATATTAAAGTAACAAGTCACACGCTTGAGAATGGCGAAAGAATATTGCTAAGGGAAGACTTTATTGAGAATGCGAAAGGAGCAGGTGAAATAGCTCTAATATTTATGAAAGTTTTTTCTAAGTTATGGAAACATGCTGGTAAAAGTTTTGATGTAAAAAGGAACTTCTATTTTTCAAATCTATGGCCACCTTCAATATACGGTGTATTCGTACAGTCGATTGCTCTAGCTATACATGGTGGAAACTATGCGTATTTTCAACATGCTCTTTCAGGCCTGCAAAAGGGTTGTGGAAGTCCAAAATGCGTCGGTATTGTAAGCGACATAGATGAGGCTCTTAAGTATTTCCCTGATTTTAGAATCGAGGACATGTATGAATAAGCGCCTTTGGAAGTTGAAACTCGGAGAGAAAGAAAATAGTCATAGATACGAGCGGAAAGGAAATGCTATTGCTATGCATAAACTATATTTAAAAAATATAGATGTGAGATTTGGAGAATTTTACGACTTAAAAATGCTTAAATCAAATAATCTTGTATTTTCTGAGGAATGCAATCTTGAAAATTTCGGATATGTGGGATGCTATGTATCAAATAAGGATAAGGAATGCTATGAAAAGAGTATTCAAGATAACTTTATAGAAGAGTATGAGATTGAGAATATAGATTATATTTTGTATAACAGCACATTTATAGAATATAAGAACTTTAATTTAAACGAAAAAAGGTTCATGGAATACTTTCTAGATTATCCACTGAATAGGTGTCTTGATAAACTAAATAAATCGGTTCCGCATATAGGTATAACTCAGCAGGCTTGCAATGGATTATTTAGCTGTATTGAACACGCAAATAGATTACTAAGGAATAACGAAAAATTAAACAATGTTCTTTGTATAAGCGATGATATACTCCCAAAGAATTGTTATTATGATAGACCAGAGCAACGCATGTTGTTTTCGGATAACATTTCAGGGGTGACAATAAGTAGGGAAAAGTCTTGTTATGAACTAGTAGACATAAAGAATATTCATATAGCAAATGATAATTATTTTTTGTTCATACATTCGGTAAATTGTCTAATTGATGATTTATGCAAGGCTAACCTAATACAAAGAAGCCAGATAAGAAACTTTTTTGTTCCAAATTTTTGGGGAGATGCTTGGTTAAGTATTATTAAAGCTGGTTCAAATGATGAAATATGTTTCTATAATAACATGAAAAAATATGCTCATGGATTATCAGCAGATTTCCTAGTAAACATAGGTGAATACAAGGATTTGAATATGTTTGAAGAGGATGGATACTACATAGGAATTAGTTATGGATATGGAGGAAATATCTCCTGTTTACTGTTTAAATACTGTAGTTAAATGAATGAAAGGAGTTAAATTCAAATGTTAATTGAGTTTGATAAGGTTTCAAAAATATACAAAATGGGAAGCGATGAAATTCGTGCTCTTGATAAGGTAGATCTTACCATAGATGAAGCAGAGTTCACTGTAATATTAGGTCCATCAGGTTCGGGAAAATCTACATTGCTAAATTTGCTAGGAGGAATGGATAGACCTACTGAAGGGAATATCATATTTAATGGTCAAAATGTGGCAGGTTTCAGCGAGAAGATGCTTGAGTTATACAGAAGGGAATCGATAGGATTTGTGTTTCAGTTTTATAACCTGATACCTTCATTGACAGCTAGGGAGAATGTTGCTATAGCAGCAAAGCTAAGCAAAAATCCCCTAGATGTTGATGAGGTAATTGAGGCTGTAGGTTTAACTAAGAGAAAGTCACTTTTTCCATCAAATCTTTCAGGTGGAGAACTACAGAGGCTCTCAATTGCAAGGGCGCTTGTAAAAAATCCTAAGATTTTACTGTGTGATGAACCGACAGGAGCATTAGATAGTGCAACTGGAACTAAAGTTCTATCCCTCCTAAAAAATACAGCCAAGGAAAACAATATAGCTCTTATTATAGTTACTCATAATTCCAAGCTTGAGGAGATATCAGATAATCTAGTAAGGCTTAAGGATGGTAAAATTCTAAGTGTAGAAAAAAATGAGCATCCAAAGAGCATAATGGAGGTTGAGTGGTAATGGGATATCTGATAATAAAAATGTTGAGAGATATAAAGAAGTACTGGATGCAGTTCATTTCGGTTTTCTTTATGGCACTCATATCGATAATGATATTCTCTGGTATGGCTTCAGTTTGGAATGGAGCTAGTATATCGGCAAAGAATTATTCAAATAGAACAAATTTAGCAGATCAATGGGTTTACACAAAAGGCTTTAATGAAAATATTAAAGATAAACTTAAAGAAATTAAGGGTGTGAGAAAAGTAACTTTAGCTTCATCATTGCAAACAACGCTTTCTGGAACGGAAAATAATGTGAAATTAAATGCAATGGATAATACTGATTGCCTAAAACCTGAGCTGATTGAAGGGGAAAAGTATGATGTGAACTCAGATGGAATATGGCTTGATAGTAAGTTTGCAAAGAAAAATAAGATAAAAATAGGAGATGAGATAAGTCTAGAATTTAAGATGAAGCATCAAAGCTTCAAAGTTAAGGGTTTTGTGCTGGATTCAGAGTATATTTACTATACAGGCTCGTTTTCTGAAACTATACCTAATCATAAAAAATATGGTTATGCATTTGTTAGCAAGGAAAATTTTAACAAGTTAAGTCCGTATCCATTTTATACAGAAATAAGACTAAAAACAGATGCTAAGATAAGTGAAAGCAAATTAAAGAATGTGGTAGGTGAAAGCTATATAAAGACATCTACAAGAGAGAATTTAGATTCATATAACACACTTAAGAAAGAGACAGATCAGATGAAGAAAATGTCAGTTCTGTTTTCAATGATATTTATATTACTATCTCTACTTACAATGTACACATCCATGGTAAGGCTGATTGGAAAGCAGAAAATTATTATAGGAACCATGAAGGCTATAGGTATAAATAAATCTACGATAAGACTTCACTATGCGTTCTACGGTTTCTTCATTTCGGCTCTAGGATCTGTAGTTGGACTAATCCTTGGACGAAAGGTGACATCACCATCGCTTCTAAAAGTTAAGCAGACCGTTTTGACGATGCCACACTGGGATTTAATTCAGGCACATGCTAGCTATCTACTTATTGCGCTCATGATTTTAATTTGCATGTCTGCAGCTTTATTTGCTACAAACAAAGCCCTTAAAGGAATGCCAGCTGAAACTATGAGAAATGCAAACAACATGGACATAGTAGCAAAGCAACCTTTGATAGAAAAATCGAATTTTATTTGGTCAAAAATCTCATATTACTGGAGATGGGTTCTAAGAGATATTTCCAGAAATAAGATTCGTTTTGTCATGGGAATAGTTGGAGTTATGGGTGGTATGGTTCTACTAGTAGCAGGACTTGGAATAAAGCAATCAATAGATTATTCTAATGACTATGTGTTTGACAAGCAGTACAACTACGAAGTTAGAGCAGTTATAGTTGACCCTCGTAGCGTATCTAAGGTGAATGCAGAAAAACAGCTTAATTATGAGACAGAAATGGATTTGAAGTTCGGTGGTCAAACAAAGAAGGAAATTTTTGTTGCATCAGAAAATAAGAATCTCATTAGATATGAAGATATGTCTGGAAAGTTAATAAATCTTGACAATGAATCTGCAGTAATAACTCACAAACTTGCAACAAAGCTTAATATTAAAAAGGGTGATTACGTAAAGATAAGGCTATTAGGAGAGAATGACTGGGTTAATGTAAAGATCAGCAATATTACAAAGACTCTTAGCCCTCAGGGAATAGCAGTTTCAAAGAAATACTACGAAGAGAATTTTGGAGAATTTAATCCTAATGTCATTCTAGCTAACAATATTTCAGAAGGTGAATTAAAGGATATCGGAGGCTTTAACTCAATAATTACTAAAGCTAGACAGAGAAGTAATCTTGATGAGCTAGTTGAGAGTGTGAACTCAATCGTTAGACTTTTGATAATGGCATCATTCCTTTTGACTATAATAATACTATACAACTTAGGTACACTTAACTTTATAGAAAAGACTAGAGAGTATGCTACACTTAAAGTCTTGGGCTTTATGCAAAAAGAAATAAGGGGAATAGTTATAAAAGATTGCATTCTTGTAATTGCAATTGGATGGATTATAGGAATCTTTGTATCAACAGCTTTCTTAAAGGTCTATGTCAAAATAGTTTGCTTTGACAATTTTGAATGGATTGCATTTATTAATTTCAAATTGCTTGCAATATGTTCTCTAACTGTAATTGCAACATCCTTGATAATTAATTTAATAATGAGTGCAAAGGTTAGAAAAATTGATATGGTAGAATCGTTAAAATCCGTTGAATAATCAAGTTTTGCTTGTAGGAGGACCTATGAATATACTTAATTTTATGGATCAGATAATGCAATATGATGGAGTTGCAGTAGAATGTGATGACATCAAAATTGACTACAAAAATTTGATAAGAGATATATATGATAAGGCAAATATTATCTATCAAAACGATATGAATGGAAAAAATATATTCATATCTAACAAATTAAGCTATCAGTGGATAGTGGAATATCTTGCAACTATACTTGCAGGCGCAACTGTAGTTATTGCAGAAGAATATATTAGACCTAAGATAAGAGAGGAAATTGAAGTATATGATATAGATGCTATTGAAAAAGTTAGCGAAAAAACAAAGACTGACTTTAGTGATATAGAGTACAAGATTTCGACAATCATATATACATCAGGCACTACATCACTTCCAAAGCCTGTATTGCTTTCTTGCGACAGTATATTTTCTGATATTGCTCATTGCTACAATGTCATAGATAGTGAAGTTGTTGAAAATGCATATAATACAATTCCTATATTACCAATCTTCCATATGTTTGGAATCACTGCAAATGTTCTTACACCGCTTTATTTGGGGATAAGGCTTTGTCTTGTTGATGATATAAAGAATCTTGATAAAGCTTTTATAAAATATAAACCTGGTATTATGTTTTTCGTGCCAATGATAGCAAAGGGAATACTGAAGAAGATTAACTTTATATCAAAGACACAGGGGTTAGATAAAAAACAGGTTGCTGCAAAAATTTTCGGAGGAAATCTTAGAAATATTATCTGTGGTGGTGCAAGCTTAGGTGGAGATGTTATAGAAAGCTATAGAAACCTAGGTATAAATCTTTTAAATGGATATGGAATAACGGAATGCTCTCCTGTTGTTTCTTGTGCAAGCAAGAGAAGTCCATTAGGATCTGTGGGAAAGGTTAATGTCGATGAGTACTGCAAAGTTAAGATTGAGGACGGCTTAATTAAGATCAAAGGCAATATAGTTATGAATGGTTATGGCAGAGATAATGTAGAATCTCAGATAGATTCAGAGGGTTGGTTTAATACCATGGATAACGGATATATTGATGATGATAACAATCTTTTTATTACCGGAAGAGATAGTAATCTAATTGTGCTAGATGATGGAAATAATATTTCACCCGAAGAACTTGAATTAATGTTAGAGTCTTTTGAAGAGGTTAAAGAAGCTTTAATACACGATGAAAAATTAGGTAAGAACCAAGTTCTTGTAGCTGAACTAGTTCTAGAAGAATCATATCAAAACATCGATAAAATGAATTTGAAAGACATAATAGGACACGAAATCGAGGAACTTAACAGTAAATTACCTAACTATAAGAAAATAAGGAAATTTAACCTTAGATTAGATGATTTTAAGAAGAATAGACTAGGTAAGATTATAAGGAAAGAGGTAGTACATGGATAAACTAATTACATACCTCGCTGAATACACAGATATAGATGAGGGCGAGATAAAAGGAACATCAGAATTGGTTATCGATCTTGGGCTGACATCCTATGATATTGTTGAGATACTTTGCGATATAGAGGAGTTATACGATGTAGAAATCGACAATGAACAGATAGTGCAAATGAAGACTGTAGATGATATGTATTCTGAGATAATGAGACAGAAAACTGCATAATTTAGAATGATTTATTTTGTAAAACCTAAGTTTTTCAACTTAGGTTTTATTTTGTACCTGAGTAAATAAGCAGGATTAATTTTTAATGTGTAGGAAAGTATGATAAAATAAACTAAATATATAAAAGTGATTTTAATAGTGCGAAGGTGCACATATAGGAAATAAGGTTAGGAGAAACATATGTTTAGAGAGCTTAGAAGAAAGAAAAATGCTGTCACTGATGAAACTGCAAAGGAACTTTTAAAAAACGCAAGAAGAGGCGTTTTAGCAGTTATAGGAGATATGGAATATCCATATGCTGTACCTGTCAACTACCTATACGATGAAGAAAATAATAAGATATACTTTCATGGAGCGAGAAGTGGACATAAGTATGATTCAATCAAAGCTAATGATAAGGTGTGCTTTACAGTTTACGGTAATGAAATAGTAAAGGATGAGGAATGGGCACCTTACTTACAGAGTGTAGTTGTATTTGGAAGATGTCATTTGCTTAATAACGATGATGAATCGATGGAAATACTAAAAAAGCTTGCAAGAAAATATTACCCAAGCGAGGATATCATTACCGATGCTATAGCATCTTCCGGAAGAGCTGTACAGATGTTCGAAATAGATATAGAGCATTTCAGTGGAAAAGAAGTACAGGAAAAGTAGATTATACAAATTCTTAAATTAACGTAACAAGAGGAAAATAATGGGTTTAAAATATTTGTTAACTGGCTTTAACGATATATTTCAAGTTGGATTTATTAGGAATATTACCATAGTATTAGCGCTCACATCTTTGATTATCATATATAGAAGACTTTCAATAAGCAAGAAAAGCGGAGGAAAGTTTTCATCATCATATAATATCAAAGATGGATATCTATATATACATAGCGGTTTAATGCCAGGCAAGAGGAAATTTCTCATAAAAAACATTGAAAGTGTTACTATTAATTTGGTACGAGCACCAAGATGTAACGGAGATAGATACTTTATTTCGATATCTATGCGTGTTGGACGAGACACAGCCTTTTTTGTAGGCAAATCAAAGGGTAAAGAATTAGAGATTACAGAGCTAAGGAAAAAACTAAAAAAGAATTGTGTAAGGGTGTATTATTACGATTAAGGACAAATGAGCATGAAGTTAAAAATAATTAAAAATTTTAAATTTGAAGGGACTAAGTTAATTGATAAATCATTTAAGTACAGTCCAGCTGCAGCAAAAAACATGATAGCACACGGGGAAAATGAAATCGTGTTTTTTTCATCAGAGATAGAAGACATTGGTTGTGGTTTAGTATGGATAAAAGAAGATACATTTAGATATATATCAAGTCCGGAAGCGAAGGATGAGAGAGATATCTGGAAGGAACCTGTGATTTTATCGTGTAACGAAGGCGTTATGCTTTTATGCCCTGGAGCAAAGAAGTTATGGATGTTGACTGACATAAATGCGGAGTGGAAAGAAATAGAAGTCGAAGATTGGCCAGTAAATGTAATACCTATGAAAATAGCTGTATATGGCGAAAATGGTAGATTTCCAATCGTGTGTAGGTGTGGAAATTCGTTAGAAGCTACAAATAGCTTTGCTATTTTAAGTGTTGATTTTGCAAGTAAAAAGGCTCAGTGGTTAGCTGATGCAGCCTGTGTATATGCTAATGAAAGTATAAGACAAAAACATCTAGATGCAATAGAGCGTGCAGATGGTAAGTTTGATAATGTAGATTTTAACTATCAGCCCCCAATGATAGGATCGATAATGGAAAAAGAGGGGAAAATATATGGTTTTCTTGAAGGAAACATTATTAATCCTGCAGGAATGGGAGTTATAGGATATTACTGGTTCCTTGAGATTTCTAAAACAGGAATATTTATAAAAAAGATATGGGGAAGAGATAATTTGAGTAGGCTCAAGGGAAAACATGGTGTAAGAGGAAAGATATCAGGCGATAGAAAATGGCTGATAATATCACCTATATTTAAAACAGATGAATGGAAAGGAAAACAGAAACTTTTCAAGATTGAAGATAATGAGGTTATAGATTTTACTATGCCACGAGGATGTTCTTCATACAGGCTAATTGATATATGGGGAAATCATGCGTTCATATGCGATGAAAATGAAGGTTTAGCAATATGCAACTTAGAATCATAACAAAGAAAGAAGTAGAGATTGCAGAGCTAATCAAAAAAGAATTGTGTAAGGGTGTATTATTACGATTAGCAAGGTGATTTATGTATAAAGATGAACTACTAACTTTGTTTAATGGCACAAACTGGGAAGAAACCTCAGGAGGCATATATTTTACTAGCCACATGCTTTCAAAAAAAGTACAATTTAGCTTTACAGGTTACAATGAAGATAGCTTAAGTAATATCAAAGAAAGCCTAATGACAAAGCTATCTACTGAGCTTGAGACTCTTGATAATTTTGCTCTTCAAACCATAAAAGAAAAGCTTAATGATAAAGCAAAAGAACTTGAGCTTACAGATGTAATGTTTGATATTAGTGGGTGTTATGGAACCTTTGCTTTAGGATACTATGCAGGTGAATCCCCCGCAGGAGAGCTATATTTGCTAGTTAAATTTGATGATGAACTTAATGCTGATAAAGACTTGATATACGAGGTTTATTAGGATTAATTTGGTGATTTGGATGATTAAAGAAAAAACACTTGTTACGATAAAGGACGATATACAAATTGAATATCCGTTTTCCGATGATTTACCTATGATTTTCTTAGGTGAAATCACTAATATGCCTGAGCATGGAATATTTATCGGAAAATCAGGAAAAAGCTATTTCGGATATCATGTAGATAACTTTAGAGAGCTTGGAGAAGAAGAAATATGAATCATTTGATAGCATATCCTTTGACTTGGGATGACATTGAACTAAGAGCAAATAATACTATAGGAATATATAAGATAAAGAATAAAATCGCAGTGCTTAGCTGTGTATCTTATACTGCTCAGGTAGATGATACAAAAGACTATATGCATGGATTTATACTTACCAATTTTTCCACTGATTTTACGAATCATGGACAGATTCGTCTTATGGATCTAGACGATATCTCGGCTCTGGATTGCGAGCTTTATGAGAAAGATGGGAGATTCATAATTAATACAAAGAAATATAAGGGGTATAGAAAGTCATTAGAGAAATTGATAGAGGTGACTGATATGCAGTTCAAAGTTATAGGAGATGCACCTGAACCTTTAGATAATTTATACAGTGACAGTAAGGTATATAAATTTGGAAATCTAGAGGTTTATATGCATTCAGCTTTTATAATGGCATGTAGAGAGGCTGATTCAGGAAAAGTTATGTGGAAGACTAAACTTGGTGCATATCTTTATACAGATGTTGATGAGAAAGACGGCATATTGTATTTTGGAACGGATGGAAAAGGCGGAAAGTTCTTTGCACTGAATCTGGCTGATGGGAGCATAAAATATAGCTATAATACCAAGGGAACATCTAACTTTCTATATTACAAGAATTATGTGCTTTTGTCCGATGAGAAAAATAAACCGATTTTGATAGATCGGAAAGACGGAAGCCTATATAAAAGACTTGAATTTGATAAATTTGAAATGTCAGTATATCAACAAATGTTGATTGATGGTAACAAACTTTACGTTATTGCAGGAAAAGAAAATATCCCATATGCAGTTTGTACAGATATTGAATAAATTAAGGAGAAAATATGCATATGTTTAAGATTAATATGAAAAGACACATTAGCATTATTGGAATTTTGGTTATGATTTTCATTGCTTTTGCTGTAGTTCCTACATTCGCAGAGGGTGAATCAACAGAAGAGCTAAAAAACATCATTTACCAAGTCCCAAACAGCGAATATGCTGTTGATGAATTTATAACTCAGGGAGCAACGACTAGATATTTCAATGTTGAAATCAAGGTCAACAAGGATTATAGCTATGAGGTTACGGAGACTATTGATGTTTTGTTTAATTGGGGTAAGCACGGAATTGCAAGATATATACCTATCTCGGGAAACTATAAGATTGATAATATAAGTGTCGAAGGTGATGAATACGAAGTAAGAAAAAAAGAAGGTAACTACGTAATCAAAATCGGAAATGCAGATAGAGAAGTCAAAGGTGAGAAAAGCTACAGAATCAAGTATACCATTCATAACTACCTTCAATCGAATGCAAAAAATCATGTATATATTGATGTAATCCCAACAAACTGGGAAATGATAATCATGAATGCTAATGTCAAAGTTCAGCTGCCAGATGACTTTAAATACACAGATATGAAGAGCTATACCGGAGGCTACGGAAGCACAAGTGACTTCGGAAGATGGGTATACGATGAGAAAAATAATACACTTTATTTTTCTGCGAATATGATTCCATCAAAATACGGCATTACCTTACTAGCGTATGCTCCAGAAGGCTATTGGCAAGGCGCACCAAGCAAAGGCTGGACAAATCCACTAAATGTTGGAATCATCATTACCTGTTTAGCGGCTATAATTGTCATCAAACTTAGAAGTAAAAAGGATAAGGAAATTATTGTTCCGGTAATGTTTAATCCACCTGAGGGCATTACGCCTGCAGAACTTGGATATCTAGTAGATGAGCATGTTGATAGAGAAGATATAGTTTCACTTTACCTTTATCTTGCATCAAAGGGATACATAAAGATAATAGAGGGAGATAGCAGGAAGGATACTATCATACGAGCTCTAAACACACCTTTGAATGAGCCAGAATACGTTAATGAATTTTATGAAGCACTATTTGGATCAACTAAACATAATACAATTGGCAAAGAAGTAGATATAGAGACAGCTGGTGAAAACATAGGTGAATCATATAAACAGATAAAAAGCCAGATTGAATGGAAATTTGAAGGGGAAAAGAGTATTTATTCTAAGAAGAGTAAAAACCTCGAATTTACATCAATAATAATTGGATATATTGGATTTGTATCAACACTACTATTTACCGTATACAAGTCAAATTTAGTTTTTTACGATAATCTAGTAACAGGAATATCGCTAATAGGAATGAGTATACTTATTGCTACTATGTGGGGTTCACTACTCGAAAATTTAAGAATGAAGATATTCTATAGAAAATCAAATAAAGCATCGAAAAGTATGTTTGGTATGATATTTTCTGCTATTGCATATGTATTATTCATAATAGGACTAAATGTATTAATCTTATTTTTAAGTAAAAGTGATACACCTATTTATGTAAATATAGCAATAACAGTATATTCGCTAGTTTTGCCATTCCTTATAATAGGAATAAAGAGTAGAAGTGCATATAATCGCAAAATCTATGGAGAAATCATCGGATTTAGAAACTTCATTGAACTAGCCGAGGTAGATAAGATAAATGAGCTTGTGGAGCAAAATCCATCGTATTTCTATGATGTACTGCCATATGCATACGTATTTAAACTAACCAAAAAATGGGTCAAGAAATTTGAAAATATAAAGGTGCCAAATAACAGTGGCTATGCAGGACATGGTACAAATGCTTTTGACTACATGAATATACACTGGATGATGCACGGTATTGAAAGAACTACCTTTGATGGAATCTCTGTATCAAATCCAGATGCCGGTGGTGGTATCTTCTCAGGCGGTGGTTTCTCAGGCGGTGGTGCCGGAGGAGGCGGCGGTGGCGCTTGGTAAGCGAAAGCAGCAAAACAAAAGCCAAATATATTTGTACAAGCATCAATATGGTGCTATGATATATCAAATAAAACAATAAGTTATTGCACTATACTAATAAGAAAACGAGGTGTTGATATGTTACTTTATGTGATTATAGGAATAGTTGTATTGCTACTACTATGGTTAATTGTAAGTTACAATGGTTTTATTAAGTTGTCTGCAAACTGTGAAGAAGGTTTTGCAACCATGGACGTATATCTCAAGAAAAGATATGACTTGATTCCAAACCTTGTTGAAACAGTTAAGGGTTATGCTGCTCATGAATCAAAGACTCTTGAAGCTGTAGTAGTTGCAAGAACTGCTGTAGCAAGCTCATCAACAACAGAAGAAAAACTACAAAATGAAAACATTCTCACTGGAACATTAAGAAGCCTTTTCGCAGTAGCTGAGGCTTATCCTGAGCTAAAGGCAAACGAAAATTTCAAGGATCTTATGAACCAGTTAAATAATGTTGAAGAAGATATTGCAAACTCACGTAAGTACTACAATGCTGTTGTTAAGAGATTTAATATCAAATGCAGAACATTCCCATCAGCAATTGTAGCTAAGATATTTAATTTCTCTGCTAAGCCAATGTTTGAGGTGCAAAACGAAGCTGAGCGTGAAAATGTAAAGGTAAGTTTCTAGCTAGAAAATAGCAAGGATTAAAGGAAATACTATGATAGAAATAAAAGGTATAGGTAGCTATGATAGCATACCAGAGCTTGCGAGTTATGTAATAGATGAGAATATCAATATGCTTGATGAAGAGCTATCAAGGGGTTTAGACCTAGACGAAGAAATCAAGTTTTCCAAATATGTAAGTCTTTCACCACTTGCCCTTGCTTTGATTTTGAACAAGGAGAAGTCAGTAAAATGGCTAGTAGAAAAGGGTGCTGATTTAAATGATGAGGAAAATCCTTCATTTATTCTAGCTGTACGCTATTGCGATGAGCCTATAATTAGATATTTGGTTTCGCATGGCGCGAAAATTAATGTTCTAAACAGAGTCGATTCAGATGCATTTGAGCAGGCTTTGTATGGAGGTAAAATTGAAAATCTGGCTTTGATAGACGAGCTAGGGCATAGTGTTAAAAAGTATGGAGGTCCAGCCTTCAGAAAAGCTGTAAGTGAAGGCAATTATGAGGCTCTAGAGTTCTTCATCGCAAGAGGTGTAGATATCAATTACAACCGTGCTGATGATGTCTACTCTTTTTGCCCAACGCCACTATGTGTTGCAGCTAGATACGTTGATTTAAAAATGTGTAAATATCTAGTAGAGCATGGTGCCGATGTTACAATTACCGAAAAGGATGGAATGAGGCCTTACAGCATTGCCATAGAAAAGGGCGATATGGAGATGGCTGAATACTTTAAGGCACTTGAGCCTGAGGATTTTCATAGTATCAAAAACAAGCTAGACGAACTTAAGGCATATAAGCTTCCGAAACCATTGCTTGAGTTTTTACAAGGGGACAAGCTTCGCTTCGAACTTGATGACTGTGATTTTGACTATATTGAGTTTTTCCCTTTAATAGAAACTATTCCAATGAAAATTGGAAGAAAAAAGCTTCTTAGAATTTCAAAGTCAACTGGTGATTATGATCACTTTTATATAGTTTGGAATCCTAAGAGCAAAAAGATTTCTGCATATGACCTTGAACATGAGGAACTTTATGATCTTTGTAGCTTCAAGGATTTCATGGAAGATATATCAGGTTACCTTCAAAAAGTTATAGACGGAGACATATAAGGAGATAAGCGCAATGGGAATGATTGAAAACATAAAGCTAATTGAAAAGTATATCTGCGAAAACTTTGATGAATGGGATTTAGATGATCCTATCGAAGAAGAATATTATGATGAGTATCTTGAACTGGAAGGAGCTTCTGATGATGAACTTTCTAAATTTGAAGAAAGCTTAGGAATCAGCCTACCAGATAGATTCAAGGAGCTGTATAAGTACAAAAATGGAAGCAAGTACATGAGCATTTTGCCTTGTGAGATTGACGAACGCTATATGTGCTTCAATTTAATGAGCCTTTCAGAAATTGAAAGCTGCAAGAGCTATTTTCAAAATAAGAATGCTTTGCTAACAGATTATCCTGAGTATTTTTCTGATGAAGATATTGAGGAGATGCGCGATACTAGAATAAAGCCATATCTTTTTAACGAGAAGTGGATTCCGTTTGCACAGTACTGTGATAGCTGTTATTTAATGCTAGACTTTGATCCTGACGAGGATGGTGATATGGCACAAGTGATCTGTTATATCCATGACCCAGATGAAATTCTCTATGCCTCAAAGGATATCACTGAGCTCGTAGAAAACATAGTAGGGAGTTTATAGAACAGAATGGCTATTGATGGAGTAAAGATTATAGATAGCGACGATGCTTATGACATCTATAATGCTATAGTCGAAAGATATAAGGACGGTGAAAATATAGATAATATAATTGCTGATATCTTAGAGGAGGAGAGCAATTATTGCACGGATGATTTTTACACAGAAATTTATTGGACTGCGCTTGCTTATTCGCTTTGGAAGATAGGACATCTTCCGGAAGATATAAAGACTAAGGCGCTTGAGCTAATTGAGAATGGGGCTGATGACTTTTGGCTTGAAATTGACAGCAAGGCGAAGTCACAAAGGCAAAGGGCCCTTGATAAATTAGCTATACAGCTTCAAAGCGAAAATCCCAGACCTATCAAGGTGCCTAAGTCGAGAGTAAAGCGCGAGCCTTACTTTACGCAGGGAGATGTAATTAGCGTTGAATTTGAAGACGAATACGGTTTGCTATTTGTATCCGAAATAAATCAAACGCCGAGAAAAATCGAATATCACTTAGCATGTACTCGTTTATTGCAAAAAGATAAGCCGAGCGTGGATGACTTTTTAAATAGCGAGATTGCATGTTCACACTTATCTAAAAATGTCGGGGTAAATTTAGATGATAATTTCAGTCTTGATGATATTTTTGATATCAAAATTTCACATAACTCCGATGGTAAGGAGTTTGCTGTCGATACGGACTGTTGGTTTAACCATAAGGATTTAGGTCTAATACTCGATAAATTAGAAAAAATAGCTGAAATCGAGCTTAATCCATATTCTCTTTGGACTCTCGCGCCGGCTAAAACGCTCAATGATATATATGAAGAGATAACGAGGGATAAAGAGGCTTTTCATCTCAAGTTTATGGAAACATATAAGCTTGTTAAGGATATAATCTGGGAAAAAAGTGAATGAAAAAATGGGAGTAGGCTACCGGCTTACTCCCATATTGTATATTGTGCTCCAACGCTATAACTATCGAGTTTTCCGTCACCGTAGAACTTAGCTTCAATCCTATATCTTTTCCAAAGAGAATATTCTTCAGTTTGTATAACTAAAGTGTAATCATTATCTAGGCGAATCTCTTCTGAATTTATAGGGGCTAGAGAATAGATATTATTTAAATCTTTGCTCTTAAAATCATCAAGATTTAGTTTTGATATATCAACATTGTTTATCTTAATTTCAGACAGCTGACTGTTATCACCAGCTATGCGGTAGTGGGTAATGACACAGTCTTTTAGCTTGTCTGTATCATTCCACTTTGGCGTTAAGTAAACATAGCCATAGGAATTTCCATTGCGAATCAGCTGAACACGCTCGCCGTAAAAGAAATGATCATTACGTGAGTTTGTTACCTCACTATCTGGCGTCTTTCCTTCAAAGCTAAAGCCATCTGCTAAAAGCTTAGAGGCTTGCGTATCTCCAATAGTAACATTAACATCTGATATCTGCACATTAACAGGTTTTTCTGGATATCCTGAAAGACCTAGGCAAAGCATAATGACAAAGGCTGTCATTAAGAATCCACCTAGTATTGCATTTACAGGAGAATATAGGTGGAGGTTCCTACTAGATGATAGCTTTACATAAATTAACTTAATTATAAACATCACAATGCGGTGTACCAATACAATAAAGAACTGTAATTTTAGGCATTTAAATATTGCAAAATCCAGACTACCTGAGCTTTGATAAAAAAAATATCCTAATACAAGGTTTGTCAGTATCAAAGTAATGATAGCAAAACTTGCTTCGACAAGAGCACCTAGATCAGTCACATTATCATATTTTATTGGCATTCGTCCCTGTAAAGCTTGTCCAAGTTTGTAAATCCATCTTGGAACTTCTATATGTCTTATAACGGCAAATGCTAATCTAAAATACATGAAAAGCGTAACTGAAAGTGTCATAATGCCTATAAAATAAAAAAATAAAACAAATACGAATGAAGCCATTAAAACCCTCTCAACAAATAGAATTGATTAAATATCTAAATAGCATTATACCACTTTATTCTATATCAATGCATATTTTAAATTAAATGTATTGGTAATGAATGAGAACTATGTTATATTATAATTAGAAAATTTTATGAAAAATGATTTTTAGATACAAGTGAAACGATAGGACTACAATTCAGTGTATTTAATGCAAAGGTCATTTTTTGATAGAGTTTTGGTTTAAGGGGGGACAAATATGAGAAAAACAAACTCAGGGCTTATTTTTGATTTAGCAAAACTTAGGATTTTGGCAGCAATAATAAGCTCTATTTTAGTTGTTATGCTTGGGTTTAGTACATTTAATGCTTATGCAGGCGAGGACGTGAATAATAGGCTAGTTACAGGAAGGCTTTCACTGGCTGCTTTGCCTACTTCAGCTACTGAGATTTATCTTAATGGTGATACAGGCGATGACACAAAGGATGCTAGCACGGCAGAAAATGCTGTTCAAACATTTGAGAAAGCTAAGGAGATTGCTGCGGCAAATCCGGGAGTCAAGACAATATGGGTTACAGGTACAGTTTTTGTTAGCGGAGATGTTTCATTAAGTGGAACTAATGCAATTCTTAAAAGAGATTCATCTTTCAGAGGTGATGTTCTTAGAATTGATAATGATGCTACACTTCATGATATAACTATAGATGGAAATAAGGCTGCTATGCAAAGCAGTAACTCTAACGTAGGAAATCTTGTATATATTAGAGGTGCCAATGTAGATATCAAAGATGGCACTGTTTTGCAAAATAACATCGTAAAAGACAACAATATAGCTGTTGGAGGAGCTGTTTACATTGATCTATCCACAGTTAATATGACGGGCGGAACCATCAAAAATAATCAGGCTACATGGGGTGGAGGAGTTTACCTAAGTGGAAGTGCAAACTTCAACATGTCAGGTGGAGTTATTGAAAATAATAGTGCTTTGTCAAGTCCAGGTACATTTGCATCTGGAGGAGGTATTGCTACATGGTCTGGTCGTACGACGTTCAACAATCTGAATATAAGTGACAACGCAGTTATTCGCAATAATTATTCAGAAGAAGTAGGTGGTGGAATTTCTGTAGGAACTTACACTAAGTCAAACGCACCAGAAAACATGACTATGACAGGTGGAACCATCAGTGGGAATAAATCTGGAGCATCAGGTGGTGGTATTTTTATACAGGCTGGTGTTGGAGATGCACATGGTACAGCAACAATATCAGGTGGTTCAATTATAAATAACGAAATGCTAGGATCAGGACTTGGAAGCAGCGCTTTTGGAGGCGGTGGAATATACGTAAACGGCTTTGCAGAGAGTACTGGCTTTAATAATGGTGTTCTAAAGATAAAAAATGCTCTTATAACAGAAAATACAGCGCAGCTCGAAGGAGGAGGCTATGCTTCTTGCCCAAGCTCAGATACGCATATTTACGTTAAAAGCGGTGTAGCACTATATAATAACAGTGCTGCATCTGCAAATGAGGTGTACATTCTAGCAAGTACTGCCTTTGGTACACATAGCGGCGATCCAGCATATGAAATTTCACCATTTATGATGGGTGGAACAGCATATCTATGGAAGGACGAAAACGGAAATCCTGTGCCACTAAATAAGCTATCTGGACGTCTGATGGCAATAAATAATGATTATGTTTCGCTAACTACAGATGTTAAGGATGACGCAAATGCAAAAGCGCTTGCAAGAGTCAAAATCTCAGGAAATAAGTCTGCAACAAGAGGCGCTGGCATAGGATCAAATGGCACTGTTATCATGGGAGATAGCGACTTAACCTCAGTTGATGTAACAAAGAGATGGCAGGTATCATCAGCTACTGCTATTCCTACAAGCATTGAAATAGAGCTTTATCGTGCAACTGAAGATAATAGAGATAATCCTTTATACATTGGATATGAAACAATGAGGCCTAATCCTACTGGAGAATGGAAGCTAACTTTTAGTAATCTCCCTAAATATGATGATAGTGGTAAGCTTTATATTTATACTGTAAAAGAAAGATTAACTGGAGATTTTATCGTGCAGGTAACAGGCGATCAGGATAGTGGCTACGTGATTACAAATAAGGATAAGCCGAAACTACCACCTCCACCAAAGACTCCGCCAAAACCAAAGACACCTCCTAAGACAGGTGATAGCTCAAATACTTTTCTATATATGATGATTATAATTCTATCAGGCTCAACGATTGCTACAGCAGGAGCTATAAAGAGAAGAAAATAGTTTTTTACCAACCCAAAATAATATTTAAGCTGTGACCCTTGGATTTAGTTTAATCTATTTTCCAAGGGTTATTTTTGATGCATATAATTATAAATTTATATTGAAAATATAATCAAAATAGCTGATAATTTACTTATATCTTAAACGCTCTAAATGCAATAAATTAACTTATTTATTATGGGGGTCTGATACATGGATAATATGATTTTGATTGAAGGTAACAAGTTTAAGCTGCAAGAGGATGGTATCTATAGCGGTGCATATCTTGGAAAAATGAATATATGGGGTAGAGAAACTGATGTTATCTTCGAAAATGTAGATAAAAGCGAAGAAGCAATAGAAAAGTTCATAGAAAAGGTTTCATGGTTAAATGATAATAAGCTAAATGTAATCGATGCGTTCATGGAGGAAAACTATGAATGCATAGAATTTGCCAGTGAAGAATTCGATACCGAAATTACTGAAGATGATTTTAGAGATGCTTTATTTGTAGGAAATATATACATTTTCATTAATGGAAGAGATAGTGAATTCTCATTTGATCTAGATACAGAACCTGATTATCTATGCGGACATCTTGCAAATATGATAGTGAGCGGTAAATACGAAATTGAATGTGATGGAATTAACGGATAAGTTTATCTAAACAAAGGAGTATATATGGAAAAGCTACAGCCATCAAAGGAGTGGAATGCAAAATATGAAGAAGTTAAGGAACTTCTTACTTCGCCGGTAAATTATGCAGAATGCTTTGAGATGAAAGAAATTCAAGGCAAGGAAATATTTGTATTAGATATGGGAGAAATAAAGTTTCCTACGGGAGAAATCCTTGTAAGAGACCCATTAGTATGGCTAAACAGGAATGAGAAGCCTTATTTAACATCTGTACCTAAGGGAACTTTTCGCATTGAGACTTTGGTTGCAAAGATAAGCGAGGATAACTATAGGTATGTTATCAGTAGAGTGAGATTCTCAGATAATACTCCTATCAAATATTATGAGGCCCTAAAGGGCGATGAAAATCTTGATGATGTTGATGAGGATAGTATATTCGGATTTAATGTGGATGCTGGACTTGCAACAATTGTTGATGTTGAAACAAGAAATGCGTACTGTGATTTTGAAGAAAAGTGGAATGCAGCAAATCCAGGAAAGAATATATATGACGATTTCTTTGCAGAAATCTTTGCTAAGAGCGCTAAAGAACATCCACTGTACCAAAGAGATGGTGGTGACTGGATTAACTTTAAGATTCCAAATTCTGAACTGTCAATTCCAATGATACAATCAGGCTTTGGGGATGGAAGGTATCCTGTTTATTTTGGTTATGATGCAAATGGCGGACTATGCGACATAGTTTGCGAGTATATTTATTTAGGATAGTGAGGTATATATGTCTATCGAAAAAGTTTATGATTATTTTAGAAACTATGACCGTGATACATATCAGGTATTCGCATGTGGAGGCAATTCACCATCAGAAGAAGATATAAAGGCATATGAGGATGAGTTCAAGGTAAAGTTACCTGAAGACTTTAAGGAGTTTACTATGTCTCCTCTAGGCGGTCTATATATGGAGGTTAGAGAAGAAATCTGGCCAATGGCAAAAGAGTACGAAGTTGCTCCGTTTTGGGAGTTTTGCCGTGGAATCATGGTTTATGGTATATCTGACAACGTACCTGATTGGCTGGACATTCGTGTAAAGACCAAAGAACTTCATGATGAAGGCTTTACGGACTACATTCCTTTCTTTTCGGTAATAGGAGATGGAGATCAAATTTTTTGCTTTGATAGAGAAGGAAAGATAGTTATCTTCAATTGGTATGAAACTATAGATGTTGAAGGTGACTTTGAGAGCTTCCTCCTAAATCAAATCTCAGAGCTAGAAGAACGCAAGAATGATAAAGTAGAAAAGCTAAGGGAAAGAAATAACAAGGATAAGTAGAAACAGGAGGATTGCAAATGGGTTTTGATATAACATATCATCCAGTTAGAATTGATGAGATGAACAGATGGTTCTTTGGGCCAGTAAATGCAATGAAAGACGGGGACGAAAGCATACTAAAGAGTGTAATTGAAGCTCAGGGAGAGGGTTTCTTTGATGAAAAATATGAATTTATTATCAAAGATATCGCGTCAAGATACACAGAGTTTCCTAGTGAAAAAGGCATTCTCTACGCGATGTCTGCATGTATCGGCCTGTTTCGCAAGTATCAATATGTTAGAGGCTCTGCTTTTTCATTTTTGATTGAAAGAGCCCCAGAGATGGATAAATATCGCACGCCGTGGGCAGAGGTGATTCCAAGCTGGGTGCCAGTACCTGGAAGCGATACAATTACTGAGAATTATTCATCGGGTGTTTTTATCGGTCCTGATAAGGTAAAGGAACTCCTAGCTGATATTGAGAATGAAGAAAAAGTTCACAGTGCTATTTTAGATGCCTTCGGTGAAGCAAATCTAGGGGTGTTTATTAAGGCTCTTCGAGATGCCGCTAGCACAGACAGCGGAGTTATGGAAGCTACTGAAATTATGGAGGTTAATCCATTTGATCTAAATAATTCAAGTTGTAATTCAGATATCATGAATTGCGATCCTGAAGGTGCGCTCATATATCAAGAAGTAGCTATGGAACAGGTGAAAGAAGCCACAGGAATGAATGAAAACGAAATTGCTGAGAATGTAGTTTATCAGAAGACAAACACTGAACTGCCAAGTGGTAATTCAAATGATGAAAATGTAGACAAACCTAAGAAGGGGCTCTTGTCACGTTTACTTAAGCGTAAATAACTATAATTGAGAGGACTTTATATGGGAATTTTTAGCAAGAAAAATAAAGAAAATAACAAAGTGAGTGAAGAAAAAAAGCTTGTTCTTTCTATGCCGCTTTTTAAGGGTAAGGAAGGCTACTCATTAGATGCTATAGTTGATGATCTTATAAATTACTGGAAGCTTGATGTTAAAGATGTGGATGGAAACGATGAGGTCGCTACCTTCAGTATAGATAGTGAGCTTGTTGCACTCGCATTTATGCCTGCACCCGTTCCATCTGAAGAGCTTGAGAGTCTTTGCCAGTTCTCATATATGTGGGATAATGCTGAGACAGAAGTTATGGAACATACTCATCATGCAATTTTATCTGTTATGAGCGGTGATGCTTCTACAGTAGATAAGTATTCTCTGCTTACAAAAATTAATGCTTCATTACTTAGAACTTGCGATACTGCAATAGGCATATATCAAGGCTCTGCAACACTTTTAGTACCAAAGTCAGTTTACATAGACTTTGCTGATATGTTAAACGAAGAGATGCTTCCAATACAGCTTTGGATATACATTGGCCTAGTTCAAGAAAATGGTAAAACTAGCATGTACTCCTATGGACTTGCAGAATTTGGAAAACTTGAAATGGAAATCATAAATAGTGATATCGATGTCAATTATTTGTTTGATTTTCTAAGCAATATCCTTTATTATATTATAGATCAAGATGTTACACTTCTTGATGGAGAAACTATAGGAATGTCTGAAGAACAAAAGCTTACAATTAGAGAGTCTAAGGCAGTCTATTTAGAAGGCGATTCTCTTAAGATAGAGATTTAGTAGGGGCATTTTAATACAAATATTGAGGATTAGGATATAAGTTGAACAAGAAATTTATGCCAATAGCTACGCTTATTTTATTTGAGATAATTGCATTTAGCTTATGGTTAACAAAAGACAATCTATTTTACTTAATAAATTTCAGCTATATAGGCCTGTCCATTAGTATGGGACAAGCCTTATTTATTGCTAAGTATAAACATGCCAGGCGTGTAGTACAACTTTTGGTAGGTATATACATGCTTGTATACCTGGGGATTATTAATCAGGAGAACATGCAGATAGAGGGTTTCTGGTACTATCTATTTATGGGTGTGTTTCAGGCTGCAACTATTCACTACGCGGTAGCAAAAATATTTGGACCTTTGCTATTTGGTAGAGGGTGGTGTGGATATGCATGCTGGACTGCCATGATTTTAGACTTTTTACCATACAAGGTGCCAGAAAATCATGTAAGAAGCAAGATAGGCTGGATTCGATACATAATGTTTCTATTGTCTTTAGGCTTTGTTATAACGCTATTCCTCGCACACGTAGCAAATATAGAAAGAATAATGTTCATATCTTTTATAGTTGGGAACATAATTTACTATATAGTTGGAATTGCCTTGGCATTCATATTCAAAGACAATCGTGCATTTTGTAAATACTTATGTCCAATCACAGTGTTTTTAAAACCAACAAGCTATTTTTCAGTAGTAAGAATTAAGTGTGATACATCAAAGTGTATATCATGCGGAAAATGTAAGCGTGTATGTCCTATGGACGTAGATGTAACAGATAATTCAAGAGGACGAAAGAATGGTACTGAATGCATACTATGCATGGAATGTGTAAAAAGTTGTCCGGTAGATGCACTTTAAACACAAATAATCAATAATTGTAAAATATTTACAGTGTCAATTTAGTGATTAATGTGTATAATAATTGAGCAATATTTAATTGCGCAAGATTAATATATGAATGTTTTGTCAGTTTACTCAGATGTATATATTGCAGTATGTGAGTTTAGAGATATTTTATTAGGAGGGTTTAGATGGATCGTTTTGAGATTTTTAGACAGGTAATTGAGAAAAAGAAACGAAAAGGCGAAGAGAAGAAGCCACGTTATGGAACGAGAAAGCTATCTGTAGGGCTAGTATCATGTGTGCTAGGCTTTATGATGTTTTTAACTCCAATTACGGCTAATGCAGATGGTGGTCAGCCTAGATCACTTATTAATGAAACTAACTACACTATTAGTGGAGAAACTGATGGTGTCTTGGATTATGCAAGAACAGATTACACAAAAGAAGATAGCAATGGAATACATCTAACAGTAACAAAGTGGGCAAAGCTTGCACACAGCTGGGGTGATACTAATAAAGGCCCATACAATGGAAGATATCTACTTAATTTTTTTGATGATGAATTCTATACACAGATAGAATCAATAACAGTGAACGGCGTTCAGTTTGAGAAGGAAGCTAATGGAGCGCTATGGAAGGTTCCTATTAATAACCAAACTCTTCATTCAGGATTAATTGGAGTTGTTACAAATAGTGATATTGTAATTAAGCTTAAGAATGGTGCTACTCTTGATAGTCTAGGCATGGCATCAAAGAGAATTGACTTTACAACTGTTTGGGTAAGAGGAGATGGTAAGGCAGATAAGGCAGGATATGACAATGGATTTATCCTAAAGAACAATACTAATGTGCCAACACTTCCAAGTAATCCTAGCAACGGAAACGAGTACTACCTAGGTACAGGGTTGAATCTACTTACTAATGATGGAACCCAGTCAAAGGACGGAAACTTTTCAGGTGGAAATACTGGCAAGGCAGTAAGTTATGATGCTAAGAACAAGCTTATCAAGTCAACTGTATCATTTAAACCTGACCAGAACTTCCTTCAGGCAAACTCTGGATGGGTTCTATATATAAACGAAGTTATTCCTAAAGAACTTCTAAAGTATATTGATACTGATAACGTTAGACTTGGCGTATCAACACCTACAGGAAATATAACAGCATCTAATCCAATTAAGCTTGTAGTTGATCCTAACGGAAATGGTGTTATTTCAACTAAGGATACTCCATCGCTTAGCATAGTAGGCGGAGATTGGGATAAAGTTACTCAGGTAAGAAACACTCTAGACTCACAGGTTTTCTATGGAGCCCTAGGTCAGAGAAGATCTTATACTATTGAATACAAGCTTAAGAGCAATGTTTCTAATCAGGAATTTGCAAAGGCTCTTAATGAATATATCACTAATAATAATCAGCAGCTTAACTTTGAGTCATGGCTCACAGCTGACTTTGTTGACTCTACAAGTGCCTTTAAGGGAATCAGAAAGCCAGACGGTGGAAAGCCTAACAAGATTGTTCAGAACACATATTCAAATGCATTCCTAGAGGTACTAGATACTGATAAGGACGGTCTATATGACTTCCTAGAGGATGAAATTGACTCAGATAAGTTTAATGTTGATACAGATGGTGACGGAGTTCCTGATGCACAGGAATATCTAACAGATAAGACAGACATCCTAAATCCAAAGTCATATCTAGTTGCAAAGCCAAATGTAACTACAACAGAAATTGAATCGAATCAAGCAGAGGTAATACAGGGAACAGTACCTAAAACAATATATGATAACCCTGCAGATACAACAAAGAAAATAAACGCAACAAATCCAAACGCTGGCAATGTAATTGTAAAAGCATATAAGTATATTGCTGATGATACTGATTATACAACGCAACCAGTCAAAGCACAGACCACTATACCATTTTCTGATTTGACAGATGGTAATTTTACTGTAAATATTCCAGCAGGAACATTCCAGGATGGGGATAAAGTAATTCTTGTTGCATATTCTCCAGATGGTAAGAATCCAAAAGTTTCAAGTACTAAGGTTAACGTAGGCGCAACCAAGGTTACTTTTGATACCAATGGTGGTAAGTGGGCTGATGGTACAAACACTGATAAGATAGTTAACGCAGTAGGTGGTACAGCTACACAGCCAGAAGAACCAACAAGAGATGGATACCAGTTCATGGGATGGGCTGCAACTGCAAGTGCAACAGAAGCTGATGCAAATATCCTAACAAACATAACTGATGCGAAAGAAGTATATGCAGTATGGAAAGATATTAAAGCTCCTGAAATAAATGCAATAGGTGATCAGACAGTAGTTGAGGGTAATGCAATTTCCGAAATTACTGTAACAACAGATGATCCAACAGCTACAGTAACTGTTTCAGGTCTTCCAAATGGAGTTACATATACAGGTGGCAAGATCAGTGGAACACCAGCTGTAAATAACTGGGGTCCAAATGAAGAAACAAGAGAGTTTACAGTAACAGTTGAAGCTAAGGATCCTACAGGTAATACAACAACTAAGACATTTAAGATTACCGTACAGAGAGACACTGATAGAGATGGAACACCTGATATAACAGATACAGATGATGATGGAGATGGTTACACAGATGCTGAGGAAACAACAAAGGGTTCAGATCCTAAGAACTCAGGTTCAATTCCTGCGACTATAATTGGATATGTTGATCCACTTGATATCCACAATCAGAGTCAGACTGTTGTAGAAGGAAATCCTATTTCACAAATCATGATTTCACCAGGAAACATAGACTCAGAGCTTACAGTTGGTACAATATACCTTCCAGCAGGAGTAAGTTTTAATTCTAGTGCATATACTATAGATGGAACACCAAGAGTAACTAACTGGGCACCTAATGAGGAATCTAGAAAGTTTGAGATTCCAGTAGAGGTTAAAAATCCTAATGGTTCCAAAGTTAATAAGGTCATTGAAATCATTGTTCAAAGAGATACTGATAGAGACGGAAATCCTGATGTAACAGATACAGATGATGATGGAGATGGATATACAGATGCAGAGGAAACCGCAAAGGGCTCAGATCCTAAGGATGCTAACTCAATTCCTTCTATAGGAATTAATCCTATTGCAGATCAGACTGTGGTAGAGGGCAATCCTATTACTGAAATTGCAGTAACAACAGATACACCTAGTGCAACTGTAACAGTTAAGGATCTTCCGACAGGTGTAACTTATAGCAATGGAAAGATTAATGGAACACCAGCTGTAAATGACTGGGGTTCAAATGAGGAAACAAGAGAGTTTACAGTAACTGTCGAAGCTAAGGATGCTACTGGAAGAACTACAACAAAGACATTTAAGATTACTGTTCAGAGAGATACTGATAGAGATGGAACACCTGATGTAACAGATACAGATGATGATGGAG